>FWPU01000571.1_pt1 | contig 119258 bp, 113 predicted proteins | sample 2228361 | NCBI WGS metagenome assembly FWPU01 (sample SAMEA103939777, study PRJEB20133) | metagenome | reverse complement strand
TCGAGCGCGACGTTGAACTGCGCCTTCTGGTAGTAGCTCGCCGCGAGCTGCAGCCGGATCTCGGCGCGCTTGCGCGCATCGGGATCCGCCGCGGGCGGCGCAGACGGCGCGGCGGCCTGTGCGCCGTCGACCGTGGTCGTCGTCGTGCACGCGGCGCCCAGCACGGACGACACGATGACGACCAGCAGGATCCACCCACGCATGTCGCCTCCGTCACCGCGCCGCGGCGACAACCGGCGGCAGGCGCCGCGCCGCGCGCTCGACGCGTCGCGTCCGGTCCCGCACCGCGCCGGCAAGCTGACCACAGGCCGCGTCGATGTCGTCGCCGCGCGTCTTGCGCGTGGTCGTGACGATGCCCGCGTCCGCCAGGATCTGCGCGAACGCGCGAATCCGCTCGGCGGGCGAGCGCCGCAGTCCCGCGCCCGGGAACGGGTTGAACGGAATCAGGTTGAACTTGCAGGGGACGTCGGCCGTCAGCGCGATCAGCTCGCGCGCGTGCGCGTCGGCGTCGTTGACGCCGTCGAGCATCACGTACTCGAAGGTGATGAAGTCGCGCGGCGCGCTGCGCAGATAACGCCGGCACGCCGCGAGCAGTTCGCGCAGCGGATACTTGCGGTTCAGGGGTACCAGCGCATCGCGCAGCGCATCGTTCGGCGCGTGCAGCGACACCGCGAGCGCCACCGGGCAGTCTGCCGCCAGGCGGTCGATCTGCGGCACCATGCCGGAGGTCGAAACCGTCACGCGCCGTCGCGACAGTCCATACGCGTCGTCGTCGAGCATCAGCCGCAGGGCCGGCACCACGGCGTCGTAGTTCTGCAGCGGCTCGCCCATGCCCATCAGCACGACGTTGCTGATGACGCGCTCGTTTTCCGCGCTCAGACCGCGTGCAGCGCGCAGCGCGTGCTCGGCCAGCCAGAGTTGGCCGACGATCTCGCCGGTGGTCAGGTTCCGGTTGAAACCCTGCCTGCCGGTCGAACAGAACACGCAGTTCACCGCGCAGCCGGCCTGCGAGGACACGCACAATGTGCCGCGATCGTCTTCCGGAATGAACACGGTCTCGATCGCATTGCCCTGACCGACGTCCAGCAACCACTTGCGCGTGCCGTCCGCCGAGGTCGCGTCGCGGACGACGACCGGCGCGGCGATCGCCGCGCGCTCGGCCAGCTTGCCGCGCAGCGATTTCGCGAGATCGGTCATCGCGTCGAACCCGCCCGCTCCGCGCCGATGGATCCAGCGCAGAAGCTGGCGCGCGCGAAACGGCTTCTCGCCGAGCGATTCGACGAAAGCCGCGAGCCCGGCGGCGTCCAGGTCGAGCAGGTTGACGTCGGTCATCCGGTCAGCGCGAGTGGATGTTCATCGTTGCGAAGAAAAAAGCGATCTCGGCGCGCGCGGTCTCCGGGCCGTCCGAGCCGTGCACTGCGTTCGCGTCGATGCTTTCGGCGAAGTCGGCGCGGATCGTTCCAGGCGCGGCCTTCTTCGGGTCGGTCGCGCCCATCAGCTCGCGGTTCCTGGCGATGGCGTTTTCACCCTCGAGCACCTGCACCATGATCGGCCCCGACGCCATGAATTCGACGAGATCCTTGAAGAACGGGCGTTCGCGGTGAACCGCGTAGAACGCCTCGGCCTCGGCGCGCGAAAGCTGCATCATGCGCGCCGCGACGATCTTCAGCCCGGCGGCTTCGAAGCGCGCGAGGATCCGCCCGATCGCGTTCTTCGCGACCGCGTCGGGCTTGATGATGGAAAGGGTCCGTTCGATGGCCATGTTCTTGTACGTCCTGGTCGATGTTCGATTGCGCCGGGCTGCGCGCGTTTCCGCCGGGCTTTCGGCGCCGCGCCCGTGCACCGCTTCGCCCGGGCATTGGCCGAAAGCCGAAAAAGCTTGACAAATGAAGACCTTGCGCCGTCAAGCGAGCGCGGAATCTTAGCACGCGAACGCCTGCCGACGCGCGCTTCAGTCGCTGTCGGGCTCAAGCACCGCGATCGATTCGACGTGCGCCGTGTGCGGGAACATGTTGACCACGCCCGCCGCGCGCAGTTTCCAGCCGCCTTCGTGGACCAGCACGGCGCAGTCGCGCGCAAGCGTGGCGGGGTTGCACGAGACGTAAACCGTCCGCCGCGGCTTGCGCTCGACCGCGGCGAGCGTGCGCGCGACGGCCAGCGCGCCTTCGCGCGGCGGGTCGATCAGCACGCGATCGATGCGGCCAAGGCTCGCCACGCAACGGCGCCAGTCGTCGGCGGTCCACGCGAACAGATCGCCCGCCTCGAAGTCGGCGCGAGCCGCCAGACGGTTATCGGCGGCCGCCGTTTTGGCCCGTTGCACGAGCGCCGGGTTGCCTTCGATGCCGAGCACTCGCTCGACGCGCGTGGCCAGCGGCAGCGTGAAGTTGCCGAGCCCGCTGAACAGGTCCAGCACGCGGTCGCCCGGCGCGGGCGCGAGCAAGCGGACGGCGCAGCGGACGAGCACCTCGTTGATCCGGTGGTTGACCTGCGTGAAGTCGGTCGGCGCAAACGGCAGGACCACGCCGAACTCCGGTAACTCGAGTCTCAAGGTTCGCTCGGTCGCCGCATCCAGCGGCTGCGCGGTATCGGGTCCCCCGGGCTGAAGCCACAGCGCGACGGCATGCGCCTCGGCAAATCGCCGCAACCGCGCCAGGTCGTCCTGCGTCGGCGACTGCAGCACGCGCAGCACGAGCGCGATCGCGTCGCCGGCCATGGCCAGCTCGATCTGCGGCAGCCGCTTGCGCAGCGTGAGCGCACCGACGAGTTCGCGCAGCGGCACAAGCAGCGCGGCGACGCGTTCGGGGAGCACCGGGCACTCGCGCATGTCTGCGACATAGCTTCTGGCACGTTCGTGGAAGCCGACCAGCACGCCGCCCTTTCTTTCGACGTCGCGCACCGCGAGCCGCGCACGCAGCCGGTAATGCCATGCGGGCCCGACGATCGGCCGCAGAATGCGCTCCGCCCGCAGCCTGCCGATGTGCCACAGGCTGTCCTCGAGCGCGCGCTGCTTGATGGCGACCTGCGCGCGCGGTTCGACATGCTGCATCGAGCAGCCGCCGCAGGCACCGACGTGCACGCCGAAGTGCGGGCAGCGCGGCGCCACACGCTGGCTGCTTGCGCGCAGCACCGCGACCGCACGCGCGGTTTCGTAGCTCGGTTTGGCGCGAAGACGCTCGGCGCGCACGCGCTCGCGCGGCAGCGCGCCCTCGACGAAGACGACCTTGCCCTCGCGGCGGCCCACGCCGCGCCCTTCGAGGTCGAGCGAGTCGACCTCGATCACGAAGGTTTCGCTCATTGGCTAGCCCGGCCAGGCGGCCAGATACTCGCGCCAGTGCGGCGCGTCGATCGCGCGCAGCGTGCCGCGAACGGCGGCGATTTCGTCCGCATACGCCGCCGCGTCGAGGACGCCGCGCATCTTCTGGAAGCGGCACCAGACGAGGTAGGTGTTGACGACGTCGGTTTCGCAGTAGTCGCGGATGGCGCCGATCCGGCCGTCGCAGTACGCCTCCCAGACGCGGCTGCCGTCCAAGCCGAGTTTGCCGGCGAAGCCTGCGAGCCGCGCCAGTTCGTCGAGCGGCGCGTTGGCGCGCGGCTGGTACAGCGCCAGCAAATCCATCAGGTCGGTGTGCCGCGCGTGATAGCGGCTGATGTAGTTGTTCCACTTGAAGTCGCGGTCGTCTTCGCCCTGGTCCCAGTAGCGCACGGCGGCCACGCCATGAATCAGTCCGCGATAGTGCAGCACCGGCAGATCGAAGCCGCCGCCGTTCCAGCTCACGAGCTGCGGCGTGTAGCGGTCGATCAACCGGAAGAAGTCCTGGATCAGCTTGGCTTCCTCGTCGTCAGGCGCGCCGAGACACTTGACGCGAAAGCCGGTGTCGTCGCGGAAAGCGCAGCCGATCGCGACGACCCGGTGCAGGTGATGCGGGAGAAAGTCGCTGCCGGTGCGTTCGCGTCGCTCGGCAAAGGCCCGTTCCGCGACTTCGGCGTCGGACAGCGCGGCCCAGTCCGGCCGAAGCAGCCGCAGCCCGGCCACGTCGGGGACGGTCTCGATGTCGAACACGAGGGTCGGCGTCATGCGCCGATTCTATCGGCGCGGCGTCGTGCCGACGTTCAGAACAGCGCGTCGCGCTCGACGCCGCGCGCGAGCAGCGAGCGCCGCAGCCGTTGCAACGCTTCCTGCTGGATCTGCCGCACGCGCTCGCGCGTGAGCCCCAACTCGGCGGCAACGTCCTCGAGCGTGGCGGGCTCGCGCCCGTTCAGCCCGTAACGGCGTTCGACGACGGTGCGCTGCTTTTCCGGCAGCCGCTCGAGCCAGTCGCGGACGAGCTGCTCGATCTCGCGCGCCAGCGCGACGGTCTCGGGGCTTGCCGCACCGGTGTCGGCGAGCAGATCAATCAGGCTCGATCCCGGGTCGCCTTCGAGCGGCGTGTCGAGCGAAGCCGGCAGCTCCGACAGCCGCATTACGTCGGCGACCTCGTCGACGCTGCGCCCCAGCAGATGCGCGATGTCGTCGATGCGCGCCTCGCGCCGCTCGCCACGCCCCGCGTATTCTGCCTCGAGATGACGCTTGGCGCGCAACACCTGGTTCAGTTCACGCACGACGTGCACGGGCAGTCTGATCGTGCGCGCCTGGTTGATGATCGCGCGCTCGATCGACTGCCGGATCCACCAGGTCGCGTAGGTCGAGAACCGGAAACCGCGCTGGGGTTCGAATTTCTTCAGGGCGTGGATCAGTCCGAGATTGCCCTCCTCGATCAGGTCGAGCAGGCTCACGCCGCGGTTGACGTAGTGTTTGGCAATGGAAACGACGAGCCGCAGGTTGTGCTCGATCATCGACTGCCGTGCGCTGAAATCGCCGGCGCGCGCTCGCATTGCGAACAGGTATTCCTGTTCGGGCGTCAGCAGCGGGCGCGCGCCGATCGCGTTCAGGTACTGCTGGACCGAATCGCCGCTCAGGTCGTCCGGCTCACGCGGAGCCGGCTCCTCCGCGCCGGCGTCGGCCTGCGGCGGCACCGCGTCGCCCGCATCGAGGCCGGCGCCGGGATCGGTCGCCGGGTCCGGCGCGGCGGCCTCGTCCGCGCATCCTTCGTCGAGACTGTCTTTCGCCAAGCGCCCCATAACGGCTGCAGTTCGGTACTCGACGCAAGGTCGTGCGCAGCGGCGCGGCCCGTCAGGGACGCGGCGGAAGGTGCTTCAACGGATCGACCGGCTTGCCGCGCTGCCGGATCTCGAAGTGCAGCTTCGGTACGCTCGCATCGGTCTTGCCGAGCTCTGCGATGCGCTGTCCGCGTTTGACCGTCTGTCCCTTCTCCACGAGGATCTGCCGATTGTGCGCGTAAGCCGAGATGAAATCGTCCGTGTGCTTGATGATCACCAGGTTGCCGTAGCCCCGCAAGCCGCTACCGACGTAGACGACCTCTCCGTCGCCCGCCGCGACGACCGGATCGCCCTCCATGCCCGCGATGCCGATGCCCTTGTTGCGCGCCTCGTCGAAGGTTTCGATCAGACGGCCCGCTGCCGGCCACTGCCAGGCAAGGCCGTTGTTGGTCGCCGCGGCCGGCTTCTTGGCCTCGGCCGCCTTCGTCGCAGCGGGGGTCGACGGCGCGGCGTCGACGACGGGCGGCAGCGACGTCGGCGCTGCGGGCGCGCTTGCCGCGCCGAGCGGACGCGCCTCGACCGCTGCGATCGGGGCGACCGGAACCGCCGCCGCGCCCGCCGCCGGGGCCGCGTCGTCCTCGGGTGGCGTTACTCGCAGCGCTTGCCCAACGGTGAGCTTCGACGGATCTTCGAGGGCGTTCCAGCGCGCGACGTCGCGGAAGTCCTGCCCGAAAGCCAGTGCAATGCTGTACAGCGTATCGCCGCGCCGCACGACATAGGTGCCGTCCTTCGCCTCACGCTGCAGCGGCGCCACCGGCGCCCCGTCGAGTGCACGCGCCGCCTCGCCGCGCGCGCCGCTGCGGTCCGACTTGTCGATGATGGGGGCCTCGCGGACCGACGTCACCGTGCACGCGCCGGCAAGGAGCGCGAGCAGCGAGATCGGCAGCGCGCGACGGACCGATCGGCCAAGCACGCGCAGCGATGGTTCTGTCTTCATGTGTCACGCAGTGCCCGGTTTCAACGGAACGAACCTGACCGCTTCGATCGCACGGCGCACGACGCGGCCGACCTCGTCCTTGCTGACCAGCGTCAGCCGCTGCTCGGACGAACCGACCGGCGCGACGATGTGGCCACCGGGTTTGAGCTGTTCGACCCAGGCACTCGGGACCCGTTCTCCGGCCGCGGCGGCAATGATCGCATCGTACGGCGCCTGTGCAGCAACGCCCTCGACACCGTCGGCGAAAACGAGCCGCAGATGCGCGAGCCGCAGCGCGCGCAGATTCGCGCGCGCCCGCTCGTGCAACGGCCGCAACCGTTCGACCGAGATGACGGTCCCGAAGATGTGCGCGAGCACGGCCGCACCGTAACCGCAGCCGGTGCCGATCTCCAGCACCGTCGCCGACTTCGGCGCGGCGATGCCATCGAGCGCCAGTTCGATCGACCGAGCGACGATGTACGGTCGCGAGATCGTCTGTCCGAGGCCGATCGGCAGGGCCGCGTCCTCGTAGGCACGGCTCGCGAGCGCCGGATCGACGAACAGGTGTCGCGGCACGGCCGCCATCGCCGCCAGTACGCGGCTATCGCGTATGCCCAGCTCGCGCAAGCGCTGGACCATGCGCGCGCGCACGCGTTCCGACGCGAGCCCCGTATTGCCGTGCGCGGCCGCGGTACGCAAGCCTACCTTCGGTTTCGCTGCAGCCATGAGGAAACGATCGGAAGCTGTTCGTCGTGCGTCAGATCGACCTGCAGCGGCGTCACGGACACGTAGCCGTTCGCGGTCGCGTGAAAGTCGGTCCCCGGTCCGGCGTCGCGCGCACCGCCCGCGCCGCCGACCCAGTAGATCGTTTCGCCGCGCGGGCTCTCGCCGCGGATCACCGGCTCGGCGTGATGACGTTTGCCGAGACGCGTGCCGACGATCCCGCGGATCGCCTCGTACGGCAGATTCGGAATGTTGACGTTCAACAGGAACGGACCGGGAATCGGGTCCGCACAGTAACGACCGACCACGTCGGCGGCAACGCGCGCGGCGCTGTCCAGATGCGCATAGCCGCGCTCGACCAGCGAAAAGGCGATCGACGGCACGCCGAACAGAAAACCCTCCATGGCGCCGGCGACCGTGCCCGAGTAGATCGTGTCGTCGCCCATGTTCTGGCCGTTATTGACGCCGGAGACGACCAGATCCGGCGGCCGCTCGAGCAGTCCGGTCAGCGCGATATGGACACAGTCGGTCGGCGTGCCGTTGATGAAGAGGAAGCCGTTGTCGGCGCGATGCACGGTCAACGGCCGGGTCAGGGTCAGCGAGTTGCTCGCCCCGCTGTGATTCTGCTCCGGAGCGACGACGATGACTTCACCGAAGGGCTGCATCGCCTTGGCGAGCGCCGCAATGCCGGGAGCGAGATAACCGTCGTCGTTGGAAACAAGGATCCGCATCAACGAAGAGGCCGGTTGACCGCCACGCGGGCAACCGGCTCCAGGTGTTCCTTGGTCGGGGCGGCGGGATTCGAACTCGCGACCCCTTGCACCCCATGCAAGTGCGCTACCAGGCTGCGCTACGCCCCGAACGGCGCGAATTGTACACGGCGCTCACTCGTCGTTTACCGCTGCATGACGCGCCGTTCGACCGAGCGCGTACCGAGACGCAGAGGCCGGGGAGAAACCGCCGCGAACGGCACGGGATTTCACTGCGCATTCCTCCGTGCAGCCCGCGATCGCGCGTCCGCTCACTCGGGCTTGAGCAGCGCGCGGATCGCTTCGAGCTCGCTGCGCACGGCCGTCAGCGTCAGGCGCGGCGCAGGATCGTCGCCACCGTTGCCGCGCGCCCGACCGAAGCGGCCGCTCTCGTCGAGCCGGTTGCGCGCACCGCTGATCGTAAAGCCTTCCTCGTACAGCAGCTCGCGGATCCGGCGGATCAGCAGCACCTCGTGATGCTGGTAGTAGCGCCGGTTGCCGCGCCGTTTGATGGGCTTCAGCTGCGTGAACTCCTGCTCCCAGTAGCGAAGCACGTGCGGCTTGACGCCGCATAGCTCGCTGACCTCCCCGATCGTGAAGTAGCGCTTCGCCGGAATCGGTGGCAGCGTGTTCTGAGCGTCGGAACGCTGCATCGAGGACCGTGCCGTATGCTCGGGCCAGTTCGCGCGCGGCGGCGCCGCGTGCGGACCGGTATCAATGCACTCCCTGCGCTTCGGCGACCGCCGCCTTCAACTTCTGGCTGGCGTGGAAGGTGACGACACGCCGAGCGGTGATCGCGATCTCTTCGCCGGTCTTCGGGTTGCGACCCGGCCGCTGCGGTTTGTCGCGTAGCTGGAAATTGCCGAACCCGGAAAGCTTGACCGACTCACCGCGTTCGAGCGCCTGCCGAATCTCGTCGAAAAAGGCATCGACCATGTCCTTTGCCTCGCGTTTGTTCAGTCCGAGCCGTTCAAACAGGGCGTCGGCCAACTCCGCTTTCGTCATCGTCTTGCCGCCGCGCTCCTGCGCGCCGCCGGATCGAACTGCCGTCGCCGGCAGATCCGGAAACTTGAAGGCCGTCATCGGTTGGTCGTTCTGCATGGTTGTCACTGGCGCAAGCGGGCGCCGATGCGCGCGCCCAGTCCTTCGACGATCGCCGCGACGGCGGCATCCGCGTCCGCGTCCGCGAGCGTGCGGCCAGTATCTTGCAGAACGATGCGGAAGGCAAGACTTTTCTCCTTATTTAACAACGCGTTAGCGCTTGCTCCCGCGAACTTGCTTGAATCGTCGTCGCCGGGCCGGTAAACATCGAACAGGCGGAAGTCGCGCAGCACGCGAAGCCGCTCATCCGTTCGTGCGATCTGCGCGACTTCGTCGAGCACCCGCTGCAGCGTCACCGCGCCGCCGACCCACATCGCGACGTCGCGCAGCACCGCGGGAAACCTCGGTACTTCTTCGAAGCGAGGCAGCGGTGTCGGCAGCAGCGGGTCGACGTCGAGCTCGAAGACGATCGGTGCCTTTGGCAGCTCGTACTTCTGCTGCCAGCGCGGATGCAGTTCGCCGATCCAGCCGATCGCCAGACCGTCGAGGTCGATGCGGGCGCAGCGCCCCGGGTGTAACGCCGGGTGCTCCGCGGCGACGAAGCGCGTATCGCGGCGCGGCAGCAGCCGCTCGACGTCGCCCTTGACGTCGAAGAAGTCGACCTCGCGCCTGGCCGTACCCCACTGCTCGTCCCACGCCAAACCGTAGGCAAGGCCGGCGATGCGGCTCGGTTGCCGCACGCCGGCGACCGCCAAGGGTCCGTCGCCGACCGTCGCGTCCCTGGCAAATATGCGCCCCAGTTCGAACACGCGTACACGCGAAGCCTTGCGGTTCAAGTTGTACTTCAGCGCGGCGACCAACCCGCCGATCAACGTCGTTCGCATCACCGCGAGCTGGCTCGCGATCGGGTTCAGCACACGGATCGGCTCGGCGTTGCCGGAGAAGTCGCGCTCCCATGTCGCGTCGACGAACGAGAAGGTCACGAGCTCCTGGTAGCCGGCATCGACCAGCTCGCGCCGCAGCGCGTGCAAGGGCCGCAGCGTCTCGGGCTGCGCTCGCATCACGGCAGGCGCGAGCGGCGGATGCGCGGGGATGCGCTCGAATCCCCACAGCCGCGCCACTTCTTCGATCAGATCCTCCTCGATCTCGATGTCGAAGCGATACGACGGTGGCGTCACGCGGAATTCGCCTTCGCCGCGCTCGGCCGCGAGCCCGAGCCGCTCGAAAACCGCCGCGATCTCCTCGTCGCCGATCGGCACGCCGAGCACGCGACGGCAGCGCTCGGTGCGCATCCGCACCGGCTTGCGCTCGGGCAGTCGCAACACCTGGTCGTCGACCGGGCCGACGCTCGTCTCGGTCGTTCCGCAGATCTCGATGATCAATCGGGTGATGTACTCGATGTGATCCACCGTCGTGGCAAAGTCCACGCCCCGCTCGAAGCGATGCGCCGCGTCGGTCGAGAAGTTGTATCGCCGCGCGCGCCCCTGGATCGATTCGGGCCACCAGAAGGCCGCTTCCACATAGACGTTGCGGGTGTCCGGCGTGACGGCGGTCGCCGCGCCGCCCATGACGCCGGCGAGCGCCTCGACCCCCCGGTCGTCGGCGATCACGCCGACCCAGTCGTCGACCTCGACGAGCTGCCCGCTCAGCAATTCCACCTTCTCGCCGGCGCGCCCCCAGCGAACCTGCAAACTGCCCGCCACCTTGTCGAGATCGAACACGTGCGACGGCCGGCCCAGTTCGAGCATCACGTAGTTCGAGATGTCGACCAGCGCGGAGATCGACCGTTGGCCACTGCGCTCGAGCCGACGTCTCATCCACTCGGGCGTGGGCGCGCGCGCGTTCAGCCCGCGGATCACGCGGCCGGAAAATCGCCCGCACAGGTCCGCGTGATGGACGTTCACCGTCAGCCGCTCGTCGATCGTTGCGGGTACCGGCGCAAACGACGGCCGCGCCAGCGGCGCGCCGGTGATTGCGGCCACTTCGCGCGCGACCCCGAGCACGCTCAGGCAGTCACCGCGATTCGGTGTCAGCTTGATCGTGAAGCAGCGATCGTCCAGCGCCAGGATCTCGCGTACGTCGCGCCCGATCGGCGCCTCCGCCGGCAACGCGAGCAGGCCGCTGTGATCGTCCGAAAGTCCCAACTCGCGCGCCGAGCACAGCATCCCCTGTGACTCGACGCCGCGCATCTTCGTGCGCCCGATCCGCAAGTCGCCCGGCAGCACGGCCCCGTCCAGTGCACAGGCAACGCGCATCCCCGCGACGACGTTGGGCGCGCCGCAGACGATGCTGAGCGCCTCGCCCGTCCCGACGTCGACGCGGCAGACGGTCAGCTTGTCGGCGTTCGGATGCTTTTCGACCGCGAGCACCTGCGCGACGACCACACCGGAGAACGGCGGTGCGACCGGCTCGTTCTCCTCGACTTCGAGGCCGGCCATGGTTAGCCGCTCGGCGAGTTCGTCGGCGCCGATCGGCGGGTTCACAAAGACGCGCAGCCACTTTTCCGAGAACCGCATCGTGATGTTTCCGCTCGCTCGAAGCTCAGTTGAACTGCTGCAGGAAGCGCAGGTCGCCTTCGAAGAACAGGCGCAGGTCGTCGACACCGTAACGCAGCATCGTCAGACGCTCCAGGCCGGAGCCGAACGCGAAGCCGATGTAACGCTCCGGGTCGAGGCCGAAATTGCGCACGACCGCCGGATGCACCTGCCCGGCGCCCGAAATCTCGAGCCACTGGCCGCGCTTCGGACCGCTCGTGAACATCATGTCGATCTCGGCCGACGGCTCGGTGAACGGGAAAAAGCTCGGCCGGAAGCGCACCCGCAGATCGTCGCTTTCGAAGAAGCGGCGAAGGAAGTCGGTGTACACGCCCTTCAGATCGGCAAAGCTGATCCGCTCGTCGATCCACAATCCCTCGACCTGATGGAACATCGGCGAATGCGTTGCGTCCGAGTCGACGCGATACGTCCGTCCCGGCGCGATCACCTTGATCGGCGGCGCGTGCATGCGCGCGTAGCGCACTTGCATCGGCGAGGTGTGCGTGCGCAGCAGCAGGGGCTTGCCCTCGCCGTCGTTCACGTCGACGTAGAACGTGTCCTGCATCGAGCGCGCCGGATGGTTTTCCGGATTGTTCAGCGCCGTGAAGTTGTACCAGTCCGTCTCGATCTCCGGCCCATCGGCAACGTCGAAGCCGATCGAACGGAAAATCTCCTCGATCCGCATCCACGTGCGGACGACCGGATGGAAGCCGCCGGCGCTGCGTTTGCGGCCAGGCAACGTCACGTCGATCGCCTCCTGCGCGAGCCGCGCGGCGAGTTCGGCGTCGGCCAGTGCGCGGCGGCGTTCCGCCAGCAGCCGCTCGATCGCTTCCTTTGCCGCGTTGATCCGCGCGCCGCGCGTGCGCCTGTCCTCGGGCGCGAGCGCGGCGAGCCCCTTCAGCAGCTCGGTGACGCGGCCCGTCTTGCCGAGGAAACGCGCCTTCTCGTTTTCGAGTGCGGCCGGCGCGTCGACCGCGGCGAATGCCGCACGTGCCTGTTCAACCAGTTCGTCGAGTGTGTCCATGAACGAAAAACGGGGCCCCCCGTCAAGGCCAGGCCCCGTTTCCAGTCTGCAGCGCCCTCACCGGGGCGCGTCGGTTACGCGGCGAGGCTCGCCTTGACCTTCTCGACGATCGCCGCAAAAGCCGGCTTGTCGAGCACTGCCATGTCGGCCAGCACCTTGCGGTCCAGATCGATCGCGGCCTTCTTCAGACCGTTGACGAAGGCGCTATAGGTCAAGTCGTGCTCGCGCACGGCCGCGTTGATCCGCGCGATCCAGAGCGCGCGAAACACGCGCTTTTTCTGCCGGCGGTCGCGATACGCGTACTGACCCGCCTTCATCACCGCCTGCTTGGCGACGCGGAAGACGCTCTTGCGGCGCTGCGTATAACCCTTGGCCTGGGTCAGTACCTTCTTGTGCCGCGCGCGGGCGGTCACACCGCGTTTGACTCGAGGCATGGCGTTCTCCCCCCGGTTACGCGTACGGCAGCATGCGGCGCACCGACTTGGCGTCCGACTCGTGAATCGCCACGGGACCGCGCAAGTGGCGTTTGGCCTTGGTGGTTTTCTTCGTCAGGATGTGGCGCTTGAACGCCTGCGCCCGCTTGATCGATCCGCTCGCGCGGACGATGAAACGCTTTGCGGCGCTCTTTTTGGTCTTCATCTTGGGCATCGTGCCCTCCTTTCGTCGATGAGTGCAGGCGCCCTCACGGGACTTGCGGCCTGCCTTCACTTGTTCCGTTCGCCGCCGGCGACCGGACGGCGGCGAACGCCTTGGAACTACTTCTTCTTTTTCGGTGCCAGCACCATCACCATTTGGCGGCCTTCGAGCTTGGGCATCGCTTCGACCTGGCTCACCGCCTCCAGATCGTTGCGTACGCGCTCCAGCAACTTCAATCCGAGCTCCTGGTGCGCCATTTCCCGCCCGCGGAACCGCATAGTGACCTTGGCCTTGTCGCCTTCCCGGAGGAACTCCTGCAACTTGCGCACTTTGGTCTGGTAGTCGTGGTCGTCCGTCGCCGGCCGGAACTTGATTTCCTTGACCTCGATGACCTTCTGCTTGAGCCGCGCCTCGTGCGCCTTCTTCTGTTCCTGGTACTTGAACTTGCCGTAGTCCATCAGGCGACAGACCGGCGGAACAGCCGTCGGGGCAATTTCGACGAGATCGACGTCCTTTTCCTCGGCCAGGCGCAATGCCTCGGCCAATTTCACGATCCCGAGAGCCTCGCCGTCGACCCCGATGAGCCGGACCTCAGGCGCATTGATTTCGCGGTTGATCCGGTGCGAAGAACGATCCTGTGCGATGGTTTGCAGCTCCGAAAAAGAAAAAACTAAGCCGTGCCTCCCACGTGGCGGCGCTTCGCGACGTCCTCCGACAGTCGCGCCGCGAATGCATCGATCGGCATCACGCCCAGATCGATGCCGCCACGGGCCCGCACGGCCACCGTCCCGGCTTGCATCTCCTTGTCCCCGACCACGAGGATGTACGGGAGCTTCTGCAAACTGAGCGCGCGGATTTTATAAGCGATCTTTTCGTTGCGCAAATCGGCCTCGACCCTAAAACCTTGTTTTTTCAGTCTTTGGACGACGACCGTGGCGTAGCCCGCCTGCGCCTCGGAGATGTTGGCCACGCCCGCCTGAACCGGCGCCAGCCACGGGGGCAGCGCGCCCGCGTAGTTCTCGAGCAGCACACCGATGAACCGTTCCATCGAGCCGATGATGGCCCGGTGCAGCATCACCGGCACGCGGCGCGTGTTGTCCTCGGCCACGTACTCGGCGCCGAGGCGGCCCGGCATCTGGAAGTCGACCTGCATCGTGCCGCATTGCCACTCGCGGCCGAGCGCGTCCTTCAGCGTGTACTCGATCTTCGGACCGTAGAACGCGCCCTCGCCGGGCGAGATCGCGAAGTCCACGCCCGAGCGGCGCAGCGACTCCATTAGCGCGTGCTCGGCCTTGTCCCAGCTCTCGTCGGAGCCGATGCGCTTGTCCGGCCGCGTCGACACCTTATAAAGGATGTGCTCGAACCCGAAGTCCTTGTACACCTTCTGCAGCAGCGCCGTGTAGGCAACGCATTCATCAAGGATCTGCTCCTCGGTGCAGAAGATGTGGCCGTCGTCCTGCGTGAAGCCGCGAACGCGCATCAACCCGTGCAGCGAGCCGGACGGCTCGTTGCGATGGCAGGCGCCGAACTCGCCGTAGCGCAGCGGCAGCTCGCGATAGCTGTGCAGGTTGGCGTTGTAGATCTGGATGTGTCCCGGGCAGTTCATCGGCTTGAGCGCGTAGTACCGGTTCTCCGACTCCGTCGTGAACATGTTCTCGCGGTACTTCTCCCAGTGGCCGGAGCGCTCCCACAGCGAGCGATCGAGGATCTGCGGCGCGCGCACCTCCTGGTAGCCGTTGTCCCGGTACACCTGGCGCATGTACTGCTCGACCTGCTGCCAGATCGCCCAGCCCTTGGGGTGCCAGAAGATCAGCCCGGGCGCCTCGTCCTGGAAGTGAAAGAGGTCGAGCTCGCGGCCGAGCTTGCGGTGGTCGCGCCGCTCGGCCTCTTCGAGCATCGTCAGATACGCGTCCTGGTCCTCCTTCTTCGCCCAGGCCGTGCCGTAGATGCGCTGGAGCATCTCGTTGCGTGAATCGCCGCGCCAGTACGCGCCGGCGACCTTCATCAGCTTGAAGACCCTGAGCTTGCCGGTCGAAGGCACGTGCGGACCGCGGCAGAGGTCGACGAAATTGCCTTCGCGGTACAGCGAGATGTCTTCGTCGGCGGGGATCGACGCGATGATCTCGGCTTTGTATTTCTCGCCGATCGACTCGAAGAACTTCACGGCGTCGTCGCGCTTCCACACCTCGCGCACGACCGGTTCGTTCTTCGCCGCGAGCGCGGCCATTTTCCTCTCGATCGCGACCAGATCTTCCGGCGTGAAGGGCCGCTTGTACGAGAAGTCGTAGTAAAAGCCGTTGTCGATCACCGGCCCGATCGTCACCTGCGCGTCGGGGAACAGCTCCTTGACCGCGTAGGCGAGCAGATGGGCGGTGGAGTGGCGCAGGACTTCCAGGCCCTCGGGGTCCTTGTCCGTGACGATCGCGAGCGTCGTGTCCCGATCGATGACGTACGACGTATCGACGAGCTTGCCGTCGACCTTGCCGGCGATGGCGGCCTTGGCGAGCCCGGGGCCGATCGACGCCGCGACCTCGGCGACACTGACCGGTTTGTCGAACGAACGGATCGAGCCGTCCGGAAGGCGAATCGAAATCATCTTGCGTGTCCCGTCGAAACCCGGCGAAAAAAAAGTGCGGGCGAGCCGCACTTCTTCTTCGAAAGGGCGAACTCGTCTGTTGCGATCAACTGTCGGTCAACGTAGTTCGGAAGAGCCGCATTTTCGATGTCCGCCGTGTGTGTCTTGGTAGGCGCGAGTGGACTCGAACCACCGACCCCCACCATGTCAAGGTGGTGCTCTAACCAGCTGAGCTACGCGCCTGTCGCGCCGCGCATGATACACGAGCGCCGCGGTTCGATCGCGCGCGGCGCGCCCGCGGTGCGGGCCGGCACGGGCGCGTTCAGCGCCGCCGCGCCGAGAGCACGCCGGGTACCGCGAGGATCTGCGTGAGTGCGCGTCGCAGCGTGGCCGTGTCGCCGACCTCCGCGGTGAACTGCATCTGCGCTTCGCCGCGTACCGTGACGGTGTTGACGCCGACGACGTTGAGCTTCTCGCGCGCGAACACCTCGGACACGTCGCGCAGCAGGCCCTGCCGGTCGTGCGCGTGGACGAGGATGTCGACCGGGTAGGCGGCATCGGCCGAGGCGCGGCCCCAGGCCACTTCGATCACGCGCTCCGGCTGCCGGCGCGCCAACGCCTGCGCGTTGACGCAGCCAGCGCGATGGATCGACACCCCGCGACCGCGCGTGACGAATCCGACGATCTCGTCCGGCGGCACCGGGCGGCAGCAGCGCGCAAGCTGGGTCAGCAGCGAGTCGACGCCGACGACCAAGACCCTGCCCTGTCCGGCCGGTGCCACCTTCGGCTTGCCGGCCAGGATCGGAGGCGGCGCGGGTGCTGCGGCGGGCGCCGCCGTCAGCGCCTGCTCGATGCTGCGCAGGCTGAACTCCTCCTTGGTCGCCGCCGCACAAAGTTCCTCGACCGTCGCGTAACCGAGCCGATGCGCGAGGTCTTCGAGCTTCACGGCCGTCTTGCCGAGCCGCTGCAGCTCCCTGTCGACGATCTCGCGTCCGGCGACGATCGACTGCTCAAGTTCGAGCGCATTGAACCACTGCCGTACCTTGGCGCGCGAACGGGCGCTGGCGAGATAACCCAGCTCCGGGTTGAGCCAGTCGCGGCTCGGTCCGCCCGTCTTCGCGGCGATGACCTCGACCGTCTGCCCCGTCTTCAGCGGCGTGTTCAGAGGCACCATCGCACCGTCGACCTTCGCGCCGCGACAGCGATGACCCAGTTCGGTATGGACGTGGTACGCGAAGTCGATCGGCGTCGCGCCGACCGGCAGCTCGACCACCTTCGCCTGCGGCGTCAGCACGTAGATGCGGTCCTCGACCGCGGCATCGCCCGGCCGCTGCGGGCCACCGATGTCCTGGCGCCAAGCGAGGAGCTGCCGCAGCCACGCGATGCGCTCGTCATCGGCCGACGCCGAGCGGTCGCCGCGGCCCTCCTTGTAGCGCCAGTGCGCGGCCATGCCCAGCTCGGCGAACTCGTGCATCCGCCGCGTGCGGATCTGGATCTCGACCGTCCGCCCTTCGGCGTCTCGCACCACGGTGTGCAACGACTGGTAGCCGTTCGGCTTCGGCCGCGCGATGTAGTCGTCGTATTCGCCCGTCACCGGCACCCAGTGCGAGTGCACGAGCGACAGCACCTGATAGCACTGCGCGACGGTATCGACGATCACGCGCAGCGCGCGCACGTCGTACAGCTCGTCGAACGCCAGCTGCTTGGCGCGCATCTTGGTCCAGATGCTGTAGATGTGCTTGGGCCGGCCGCTCACGTCGCCGGCGATGCCGGCCTTCGCAAGCAGCGCGTTCAACTCGCGCTTGGCCTGCTCGATGAAGCGTTCGCGTTCGAGGCGCTTTTCCTCCAGCCAGCGCGCGATGCGTCTGTAGGTGTCGGGCTCGAGGAAGCGGAACGCCAGGTCCTCCAGCTCCCACTTGAGCTGCCAGATGCCGAGCCGGTTCGCAAGCGGCGCATACAGCTCGAGCGTCTCGCGCGCGAAGGCTTCTGTGCCCTCCTGCTTCGTCGCCGCGAACCAGCGCAACGTCTGCAGCCGCGACGCCAGCCGCAGCAGCACGACGCGCAGGTCGTTGCACATCGCCAGCAGCATCTTGCGCAGCGCCTCGGCCTGGCCCTCGCCCGCTTCGCCGCCGCGCGATCGCGTGCGCTCGGACAGCCGCATCAACTGGCGCAGGTCGGCGACGAGCTGGGCGACCGCCGGACCGAAACGCGCGCGCAGCCACTCGTCGGCATCGCGCAGCACGTCGTATGCGCCGAACAGGTACGCGGCGGCGAGCAGATCGGGATCGTCGCGCAGCGGGCGGACGATCGCGACGATGCCTTCCGCGTGATCGAGAAAGGGTTCGCCGGTGCGCAGCCGCTTGTCGACGTACAGCGGGGCGATCACGCTGCGCGCCAGCCCCGGATCGACCGGCGCAGCGACCGTCGGCTCGATCGTCTGCTCGACCTGTTTCGCCCGGCTCACGGCGGCTGCTTTCGATGCGGCGTTGCGGTCCATTATAGGAAGCGCATACGGCACAATGGTCGCGATGCTCAAGTCGCTGCTCGCCCGGCTCGGCGCGTCGTCGACGGTGGCGATTCCCGACGCACTGTGGGGCGCCACGCTCGCGTCGCTGCCATTCGTCGCACGCCTCGATGCGGCGGAACTCGCGCGCCTGCGCGGGCTCGCGGAACGCTTCCTCGCCGAAAAGGAAATGGCCGCCGCCGGCGAGCTCGACTTGACCGCCGCGATGCAGGTCGCGATCGCCGTACAGGCCTGCCTGCCGATTCTGAACCTCGGCCTGGGCTGGTACCGCGGCTGGACGAGCATCGTCGTCTATCCCGGCGAGTTCCTCGTTCCGCGCGAGCTGACCGACGAGGACGGCGTCGTGCACCAGTTCATCGAGCCGATCGCCGGCGAAGCCTGGGACGGCGGTCCGCTGCTGCTGTCGTGGGACGATGCGCAGCGACGCGAAGGCGAACTCGGCCTTGCGTACAACGTGGTGATCCACGAATTCACGCACAAGATCGACATGCTCGACGGCGACGCCGACGGCGTGCCGCCGTTCACGCGCAGCACGCACCCGGAACTCCACCCCCGCGAGTGGACCGGCACGCTCGCCGAGGCCTTCGAGCGCTTCAACGCGGAGCTGGAACTGATCGAACACGAACTGCCGCCGGGCCTCGATCCGGACGACGAGGCCGCAGACCGCTACTACGCGCACCTTCCGCTCGATCCTTATGCGGGCCGGGACGAAGGCGAGTTTTTCGCGGTATCGAGCGAGGCCTTCTTCGTCGATCCGGCGCGGCTGCATGCGGCCTTTCCGGACTGGTACCGGCAGCTCGCGCTGTTCTTCAAACAGGATCCGCTGGCGGTGACCCGCTCGCCCGCTGTCCCGCGAGCGGGACAGGGATGATCAGGGCGACGAGCGCTCGGGCGTCGCCGAACGCCGTGAAAAGACTTTTGATCGTTTGGCATTCGCTGACCGGCGGCGCGCGGCAGATGGCGGCAGCCGCCGCGGACGCTGCCCGCGCGGAGCCGGGCGTCGAAGTCCGACTGCAGCGCGCGACCGAAACGACGGCCGAAGACGTGCTCGCCGCCGACGGTTACCTCTTCGTCGCGCCGGAAAACCTCGCGACGATGGCCGGACTGATGAAGGACTTTTTCGACCGCATCTACTACCCCGCGCTCGACCGGACCAACGGCCGCCCCTACGCAATCCTGATCTGCGCCGGTACCGACGGCACCGGCGCGGCGCGGCAGATCCAGCGCATCGCGACCGGCTTGCGGCTGAAGGAAATCGCGCCGCCGACGATCGTGATCACGGGTGCGCAGACGCCCGAAGCGATCCTCGCGCCAAAGACGATCGGAAAAGACGATCTCGTGCGCTGCGCCGAAGTGGGCGCCGGGCTGGCCGCGGGCCTGGCGGCCGGCGTCTTCTGAGCCAGCGCTACCGCAGCGCCGCCGTCACGACGAGCCCGATCTTCCAGTCCGGCTTGCGAGCTTGGCCAGCAGCGTTGCGCGCGGGCGTCTGCCCGGTCGGCACCCATGCGTCCCGCACCGCATTCATGCCGGCGAAGTCCGGCATGTCCGCGAGAAAGATCTGCGCCGTCAGCCCCCGCGCCTTGTCGGTTCCGGCCTCCGCGAGCGGCGCGTCGATCGCCGCGAGCGCCTGGCGCGTCTGCCGGCCGATGTCCTGGGTCGCGTCCTCGGCGATCTGGCCGGCCAGATACACGATGCCGTCGTGGATCACGGCTTCGCTCATGCGCGGGCCCGTGTGCTAACGCCCGATCGGCATCGTTCAGTCTCCCAGCAGAAAGTCGCGCACGACGGCAATCTGTTCGTCGTGCATGAACATTGGCGCGTGGCCGACGCCGGCGAATTCGACGAGCTTCGCATGGGGCCCGCGCTGCGTCATCGCCTGCGCGGTCTCGCGCGTCAGCAGGTCGGACGACTCGCCACGCACGAGCAGCGTCGGGCACGCGATCGCGTCGTACAGCTTCCACATCGCCGCTTCAGCGGCTGCTGCCGACTCCGGCGTCACCGCGCGAAAAGGCACGGCGATGCGCGGGTCGTAGTGCAGCACCCAGCCGTCGCCCTGTTCATCCCGGATCGGACGGACCACCGTTTCGGTGATCTCGCGCCATTCGTTGCGCGTGCGCAGGCCGAACGGCGCCGAGATCGCCGCGATGTAGTCGACCGCCTGCTCCAGCGTCGCGAAGCGCACCGGCTTGCCCAGATACTCGCCGATGCGTGCGAGGGCCGCCGCGTCGAGCGTCGGTCCGACGTCGTTGATCACGAGCTTGGCGATCGGCGAGCCCGGTTGGCCCGCCAGCATGATGCCGATCAGTCCGCCCATCGACGTGCCGAGCCAGTTGACCGACTCGACGCCGAGCCGCGCGATCAGCGTCACCATGTCGGCGACGTACTGCGCGACGTGATAGTGCTGCGGATCGCGCAGCCACTCGCTGCGCCCGCGCCCGACGACGTCCGGGCAGACCACGCGATAGCGATCGGCGAGCGCGCGCGAGAGCCGGTCGAAGTCGCGGCCGACGCGCGTCAGACCGTGCACGCAGATCAGCACGCGCGGATTGGCGGGCTCGCCCCACTCCGTGTAGGCCATCGAGTGCAGACCGGCCGGGCTCAGGCAGCGGACCGATCCGAAGCGGGGTTGCAGCGCGCTCATGGTTTCCCTCGACGATGGCCCGCCATTCTACGGGTGGCATACTTGCCCGCGGACTCACGGAGGATTCGCATGTTGAAAGGCAAGACCGCGCTGGTCACCGGTTCGACCAGCGGCATCGGGCTCGGCATCGCGCGCGCGCTGGCAAAGGAAGGCGCGAACATCGTCGTCAACGGCTTCGGCGAGGATCGTGTGATCGCCGGCGTGGAGAAGGAGCTGCAGGCGCTCGGCGTACGCACGCTCTACCACGGCGCCGACATGAGCAAGCCGGCCGAGATCGAAGATCTGATCCGCAGCGCCGAACAAACGTTCGGCCGCATCGATGTCCTCGTCAACAACGCCGGCATCCAGCACGTAGCCAACATCGAGGACTTTCCGCCCGAGCGCTGGGACGCGATCATCGCGATCAACCTGTCGTCGGCGTTCCACACGATCCGGCTCGCGCTGCCGAAAATGAAGCAGTCCAACTGGGGCCGCATCATCAACATCGCTTCCGTGCATGGGCTGGTCGCCTCTGCGCAGAAAAGCGCCTACGTCGCGGCCAAGCACGGGATCGTCGGCCTGACCAAGGCGGTCGCGCTCGAAACCGCGACCACCGGGGTCACCTGCAACGCGATCTGCCCGGGCTGGGTGCTGACGCCGCTGGTACAGAAGCAGATCGACGACCGCGCGGCGCGCGAGAAGATTCCCAACGACGCCGCGAAGCGCGCGCTGCTCGGCGAGAAGCAGCCTTCGCTCGAGTTCGTCACGACGGAGCAGCTCGGCGCGCTGGCGGTTTTCCTGTGTTCCGAGGCCGGCAGCCAGATCCGCGGCGCGGCGTGGAACGTGGACGGCGGCTGGTACGCGCAATAGGCTGCGGCCACGTCGACGCGCCCGGCGTTGACTCGCCACGATCAGTACGGCTGCAGCGCCTCATCGAGCGACGGCGTCCCGTCCGTCGGCTCGTCGGCATCGATCGGTTCGGGCTCGCGCGCTGGCGCGGGGCGGTTGTGCCAGTAGCGCGCATGCTGCAGGCGCCACGCTTCGACTTCGACCGCGCCGTCGCGCCGCCAGCGCCATTGGACCGCGCCGGCATGATCGGTGCGTATGACCCGTGCGCCGGCCTGCCGATAGCGCTCGACGACGCCGGCATCCGGGTGGCCGAAGCGGTTGCGATAGCCGGCCTGCACGATGACCCAGCGCGGCTGCACGGCCCGCACGAAAGCCGCGCTCGACGAGTGCCGGCTGCCGTGATGGGGCGCGCTTGCCAGCGGCGCGGCGAGCGAATCGACGCGCGCCGCGAGCTGCGCTTCCTCACGCGCAGGAATGTCGCCCGTCAGCAGCACGCGCGCGCTGCCCAGGCTGACGGCGAGCACGCAGCTCAGCGCGTTGGTCGATGTGCCCGGTCGCTCGTAGTCGCTCGCGAGCGGATGCAGCACCCGCGCCACGAGCGCGCCCAGCGCAATGCGCTGGCCCGCTTCGCAACGCTCGATGCGCGCCGCGCCGGCAACGGCGGGATGCGCCGGATCGATCGAAGTCAGCACGCGCGCCACCGGCAGCGCGCGCAGAATCGATGCCGTGCCGCCCGAATGGTCGCTGTCCAGGTGCGAGACCACCAGCGCGTCGAGGCGCCCGATCCCGCGCCAGCGCAGGTAGGGCACGATCACGCGCTCGCCCGCATCGGCCGCGGACCCATGGCGCGGTCCGGTGTCGTACAGCAGCACCGCATCGCGCGTCTCGACGAGCACGGCCATGCCCTGCCCCACGTCCAGCGCCGTGACCCACAGCTCACCGTCCGCCGGGCGCGGCGCCGGCCACACGAACAGCGGAAGTAGCCATGTCGCGCCGACCCAGCGCAGCGGCCAGCCGGGCGGCGCCAGCAGCCACGCCACACCCGCGACCGCCAGCAGCAGGGCCCACGGCGGCGGCGCGGCGATCGGCAGGCTCGCCCATGGCAGCGCGACCAGCGCTTGCAGCGCGACGGCCAGCACCTCGAACAGCCAGTGCGAGACTGCGAACAGCGGAATCGAAAACGAGGCGAGCGGCTCGGGCAGAAGCACGAAGGCTGCACCGAGCAGCGCGAGCGGTGTGACGGCCAGACTCACCAGCGGGATCGCGACCGCGTTGGCGAGCGGCGAGACGACCGATACCTGCTGAAACAGCGCGATCGTCAGCGGCACCAGCGCGATCGTGACCGCCAGTTGCATGCGCACCGCATCGGCGAGGCGCGTGCGCCATCCCGACTCCACACGCAGCGCCGCACGGCCATGCATCACGAGGAAAATGGCGGCCACCGCGCCGAACGACAGCCAGAAGCCCGGCGCGTTCGCCGCCCACGGATCGATCGCACAGACGACGGCCGCGGCGATCGACAGTGTCGTCGCAGGCGCAAGACCGCGACGCACGACGAGCGCCGCCGCGACGGCGCACAGCATGAAGAACGTTCGCTGCGCGGGCACGCCCCAGCCGGCCAGCAGGCAATACGCCAGCGCGGCCGTCACGGCGGTCGTGGCGGCGGCGGTCTGCGCGGACGCACGGGCGAGCAGGACGCGCGACCGCCGCCACAGCGCGCCGGCCACCAGCGCGGCAAGCCCGGCGATCATCGTGATGTGCAGCCCGGAGATGCTGACCAGATGCGAGATGCCCGTGCGGTTAAACAGCGCCCAGTCTGCAGCGGCGATCGCGCGCTGGTCGCCGAGCACGAGCGCGACGAGCACCCCGCCGTAGCGCCCGGCGGCGAGACGGCGCTGCATCGCTTCGCGCACGTACTGCCGCGCGCGATCGACCAGCGCGCCCGGTCGCCCGACCATCGGATCGAGCCGCCGCGGCGCTTCGTCGGCGCGGCCGTCGCGCACGTAGCCCGCCGCGCGCAGATTGCGTTCGAGCATCCAGGCTTCCAGATCGAAGCCGCCGGGATTCAGCGCCCCGTGCGGACGCCGCAGCCTGACCGTCAGCGACCAGCGTTCGGCGGCGCGGACGCGCACGTCGGCGCCGTACCAGGCGAGCGCGATGCGCGACGGCAGCCGCACATCCGGGGTCTCGACGCGCTCGACCGCGAATTCGAAGCGCGTGCCGCGTTCGAGCTGCGCCGGAAGGCTGGCGACGACGCCGATCACGCGAACGTCGCGGCCTTCGTCGGCGAAGGCGAGTTCGTCCGCCATGCGCGCGTGCGCGAATGCGGCGGCGTAGGCGAAGCCCGCGCACGCCGCGCCGGCGACGACGAGCGTCGCAACGATCCGCTCCTGCCGTGCGAACGAGGCGCGCGCCACGAGCGCCATCGCTGCCGCCCAGCAGCCCGCCGCCGCGCCGGCCAGCAGCCACAGCACGGCCGCGGTCGGCAGCTCCGCCTGCCGCTGCAGCAGGAACACGCCCACGACGAAGGCGACGAGCGCGGCAGCGCCCACTTTCAGGGAGCTTTCGCGTCTTCCGCCGCTTGCCGAGTCGCGGCGAGCCAGCGCGCCAGGCGCGGCAACGCGGCGCAGGCGTTGCGGCGGTTGTGCTCGGCGACCGCTTCGGCCGCAATGCCGCGCAACTGCGCGATCGTTGCCGCGATCCGCGCAAGCTCGGCGGGTTCGTTGCGCAGCGTCCCGCCCGCCTGGCGCAACCACTGCGGCGGAATGTCGGGCGCGTCGGTCTCGATCACCCACGCGTCGTCCGGCAGCGTGGCCGCGAGGCGACGAATCCGCAACGAGCCGTCGTAGGTCATCGCGCCGCCGAAGCCGAGCCGCAAGCCGACTTTCAGAAAGCGCCGCACCTGGTCGTCCGAGCCGTTGAACGCGTGCGCGATGCCGCCCGCCACCGGATGCAGCCGCAGGTACTTGAGCAGCGCGTCCTGCGAGCGGCGCACGTGCAGGATCACCGGCAGGTCGAAATCGCGCGCGATTCTCAGCTGCTCGCGGTAGAACCACGCCTGCCGCTCGGGATCGACCCCGGCCACGTAGAAGTCCAGCCCGATCTCGCCGACGGCGACGAAGCGGGGATCGTCCATCGCGGCGGCCACCGCCGCCCGCAATGCGCCGATGTCGTCTTCGCGCGCGCGATCGATCCATAACGGATGGATGCCCAACGCGTACGCGCAGCCGTACCGCCGCGCGACGTCGACCGTCTGCGCAAAGTGCGCCACGTGCGCGGCGGGCAGCACCATCGTCGTCACGCCCGCCGCACGGGCCCGCGCAACGACCGCGTCGCGGTCGGCGTCGAACTCGTCGGCGTCGAGATGGCAGTGGGTGTCGATCAGCACGGTCGGATCGCGGATGGCGGATCGCGTCGGACGCTAGCCTGCCACGACCGGCGCGCGCACGCTATCGCGGGGAGGAAGAAGCGCAATCCGCAATCCGCGATCCGATAACATCGATGCATGCCCCGCAGGTTCCTCAAGCGCTTGATGCCCAGCGTCGACAAGGTCCGCGAGGTCAAGGCGCTCGGCGTCTTCGGCGAGGCGCTGTTCCACCCCGCCCTGTGGCACCTGAACAGGCGTTCGGCCGCCGGCGGTGTGGCCGCCGGCCTGTTCTGCGGCCTGATCCCCGGCCCTTTGCAGATGCTCGGCGCCGGCATCGCCGCGATCCTGTTCCGCGTCAACCTGCCGGTGGCGCTGCTGACGACGCTGTACACGAATCCGATCACGATCGTTCCGCTGTACCTGATCGCGTACAAGATCGGCACGACCGTGCTCGGCGCCACGCGAGGCAGGACGCCCGAGCCGCCGCCGGAATGGGTTTGGTCGCAGATCGGGGCGTCGATGGAAGCGTACGGCCAGTGGGTGCTGGGCCTAGGCGCGCCGCTGGCGCTCGGCGTGTTCCTGCTCGCGGCCCTGCTCGCCGCGACCGGCTACCTCGTCGTTCGCGTGCTGTGGAACGTCTACCTGCGAATGGCCTGGGCCGCGCGCTCCAGGCGCCGACAGGTGCGCTGACCCATGGCCGTCGTATCCTGATCGTCTGGTCGCCGCTCGCCGCCGCCGGCGCGCTCGCCTACGTGCTTCGCTTCGGCGGCATGGAAACCGGCCTGCTGCTCGGCGCGGCGGCCTTTACCGGGTTGGCGCTCGCGCGCAGACCGCTGTCGCTGTCTTTCGCCGCGTGGACGCTGGCCGCCGCGGCGGCGTTCGGCTTCAGCGCCGGCGTGTTTGCCGCGTTGGTCGGCCTGTCCGTGCGCGCGATGCTGGCGGCCGGTGCGCAGCACTGGGCCGGCAACACGCTCGCGGTCGTCGCCGTGGCGCTCGCCACGCTCGGCGTGCTGATCGCAGCGGTAGCGATGTTCGCGCGCCGCGCGGACGGCCAGAGCTGATCCTCAGACCGGCGCGAGCCGGCCGTCGCGCAGCCGTAGCACGCGGTCGCACTTGGCCGCAAGCTCGGGATCGTGCGTGACGATCACGATCGCGCTGTGACGCTTGCGCGCCAACCCGACGAATACGTCGAAGACCGAACGCGCGGTTTCGCGGTCGAGGTTGCCGGTCGGCTCGTCGGCCAGCACGCACGCGGGCCGCGTGACGATCGCGCGCGCGATCGCGGTGCGCTGGCGTTCGCCGCCCGACAGCTCCGCCGGATGGTGCAGCAGGCGCTCGCCAAGCCCGACCGCGGCGAGCGCTTCGCGCGCGCGCCTGCGCGCTTCGGCGAGCGGCATCCGGCGGATCGCCAGCGGCATCGCGACGTTGTCCAGCGCGCTGAACTCCGGCAGCAGGTGATGGAACTGGTAGACGAAGCCGAGCCGCTCGTTGCGTACCCGCCCGCGCTCGTCGTCGGCGAGCGATGCGATGTCGCGCCCTTCGATCGCCACCGTGCCCGCGTCGAGCGCATCGAGTCCGCCGAGGCAGTGCAGCAGCGTGCTCTTGCCCGAACCCGAGGCGCCGACGATCGCGACGATTTCGCTCGCGCCGACGTCCAGATCGGCACCCTTCAGCACCTCGACCGCGAGCGGCCCTTCACGGTACGCCTTGAAGACCCCGCGCGCGACGATGACCTCAGTCATGCCCCGTGCCCATCCCCTTGCCTCGCGGGGGCTGGCAACGGTACGGGCGGCTGCGCCGCTCAGTCATACCGCAGCGCCTCGGCGGGCCGCGTGCGCGAGGCGCGCCAGCTCGGATAAAGCGTTGCCGCCAGCGAGAGCGCGAGCGAAATCAGCGCGATCGGCACGATGTCGCCCGCGCGAGGATCCGACGGCAGCGCGCTAATGAAATAGATCTCCCGCGGCAGGAACTGCACGCCGAGGAGCCGTTCGATCGCCGGAACGATCACGTCGAGGTTGTTCGCGAGCAGCAAGCCACCCGCCACGCCGGCAAAGGTGCCGATCACGCCGATCAGCGCCCCCTGCACGATGAACACCGCCATCACGCTGCGCGGGCTGGCGCCGAGCGTGCGCAGGATCGCGATGTCCGACTGCTTCTCGGTGACCGTCATCACCAGCGTCGACACGAGGTTGAACGCGGCGACCGCGACGATCAGCGTCAGGATGATGAACATCATCCGTTTCTCCGCCCGCACGGCCGCGAAGTAGACGCGGTTCTGGCGCGACCAGTCGGCCACGCGCAGCCCCGGGTCGAGCGTGCCGGCAAGCTGCGCGGCGACCTGCGGCGCGCGCTCCATGTCGTGCAGGCGCAACCGCACCCCGGTCGGCCCTTCGACGCGGAACAGGCGCTGGGCGTCGCCGATGTGCACGAGCGCGAGCGCGCTGTCGAACTCGAAATGCCCGGATTCGAAAGTCGCGACGACGCGGAACTGCTTCAGACGCGGGACGACGCCTGCCGGCGTGACCGTGCCCTGCGGCGCGATCAACGTGACCTTGTCGCCCGGCATCACGGCGAGCGCACGCGCCAGCTCGAGCCCGAGCACGATGCCGAACCCGCCGTCGGCCAGATCGTCGATCCTTCCGCCGATCAGGTGCTGCGCGATCTCGGTGACCTGCGGCTCGGCCTGCGGGTCGACGCCGCGGATCAGCGCGCCCCGCACCGCGTCGCCGCGCGCGATCATCGCCTGCGCGTTGACGTAAGGTGCCGCCGCCACGACCTGCGGGTGCTTCGCCGCCTGCGCCGCGATGCGCCGCCAGTCGTCGATCGGGCCGCCGAAGGCGGTGATCTCGACGTGCGACAGCGCGGCCATCATTCGCGCGCGCACCTCCTTCGTGAAGCCGTTCATCACGCTCAGCACGACGATCAGCGCCGTCACGCCGAGCGCGATGCCCGCCATCGAAATCGCCGAGATGAACGAGATGAAGGCGTTGCGCCGTCGGGCGCGGCGCCCGGCGCGCGTATAACGCAGGCCGATGCGTATTTCGTACGGAAGATTCAAGGGGTGTTCCGAAGGGCGCGCGCATTCTATCGAAGCCTCCGCGCGTCGATCGCGCCTCGATCCGTAGAATCGGTCGCATGCGCTGGTTCGTCGTCGTCCCGGGTGCACTGGTTCCCGCATCGTTGGCGCCCGACCTGCTCGCCGGCGCGGTCGCGCCGCACCTGACGCAGCGACTCGCGCATGCGGTGCGCGGCGAAGACACGAGCGGCGACGAGACGACGCGCCTGCCTCACCTCGACTGGCTGTGGCGGGCGTTCGCCGGACCGACGCGCATTCCTGTGACCGCTCCCTACGCATGGCGCGCGCTGAACGGCGACAGCGCGACCAACGCCGGCACCGAATCGCAAGTGTGGTTCTGCGAGCCGGTTCACTTCGCGTTGGCGCGCGATCACCTGCTGGTCGCGCCGCTCGCGCAGGCGCCGCTCGACGCGGCCGAGGCGCAGGCGCTCGCCGCCGTCGCAGATGAATCCGCCCGCGAAGCGGGCGCCGCGCTGAGGCTGATCGATCACGGGCACTGGTTCCTGCAGGTCGACGCGCCCTGGCAGCTCGACACGGTGCCGCTCGCCGCCGCGCTCGGCCGCGCCGTGCTCGAGGCTCTGCCCACCGGCGCGGATGCCAGGCGCTGGCGCAAACTGCTGAACGAGATCCAGATGCGCTGGCACATCCATCCGGTCAACGCCGCGCGCGAAGCGCGCGGCGCTCAGACGGTCAATGCGCTGTGGCTGCACGGGGGCGGCGTGTGGAGTCCGCTGCCGCGCCCGCCGTTCGCGACACTGCTGTCGGAAGACCCGGTGCTGCGCGGCTGGGCGCTCGCCGCAGGTCTCGCGCCGTCGGCGCTGCTGTCGGCCGACGCGACGCCGCACGCGAAAGGCGACGTCCTCTCGGTCTGGGACGACTTGCAGTCGAGCGCCGCGCTCGAGGACTGGCACGCCTGGCGCGACCTGCTGCTCGAATTCGAGCGGATGCTCGAGTCCCTTTGCAAACGCGCGTTCGCCGCCGGCTTCGCGTCGGTCGAGCTGGTGCTGGCCGGCCGCCGAGGCACGCGTCGCTTCTCGCTCGGCGCGCACGACCGATGGCGTTTCTGGACGCGGGCGAAGCTGCCCGGGCTGCTGCGCGAGACCGATACGGAATGACGGCGACGCTCGTCCAGCGCGATTACGATCCCGCGGCTGCGCGCCGGCTCGAGGCCGCCGGCCTGCCCGCGCCGCTCGCGCGCGCGCTCGCGGCGCGCGGCGTCGGCTCGGTGCGCGAACTCGAGCTTGCCACACGCGAGCTGATCGCGCCGCGCGAGCTGTCGCACGTCGACGCCGCGGCGCGCCTGCTTGCGGATGCGATCGAACGCGGCCGGCGTCTGCTGATCGTCGCCGACTACGACTGCGACGGCGCGACCGCGTGCGCGGTGGGGCTGCGCGGGCTGCGTGCGATGGGTGCGCGGGTCGATTACGTCGTTCCGAACCGCTTCGAAAACGGCTACGGGCTGACGCCCGAGATCGTCGATCTGGCCGCGGCACGCACGCCGCGGCCCGACGTGCTGATCACCGTCGACAACGGCATCGCCAGCGTGGCCGGCGTCGAGCGCGCCAACGCACTGGGCATGGAGGTGCTGATCACGGATCACCATCTGCCGTGCGAGCGGCTGCCGGCCGCGCGCGCGATCGTGAATCCGAATCAGCCGGGCTGCGGCTTTCCGAGCAAGCACCTGGCCGGCGTCGGCGTGATGTTCTACGTGTTGCTGGCGCTGCGCGCCGAGCTGCGCCGGCGCGATCGCTTCTCCGACGCGACGCAGCCGCGGCTCGACGCGCTGCTGGATCTGGTCGCGCTCGGCACGGTGGCCGACGTCGTCCGGCTCGACCGCAACAACCGCATCCTGGTCGCGGCGGGGCTCGCGCGCATCCGCGCCGGCCGGATGCAGACGGGAATCGCGGCGCTGTTCCAGGTCGCCGGACGCAGCGCGCGCCTCGCGCAGACTGCCGACCTCGGCTTCGCGATCGGTCCGCGCATCAACGCCGCGGGCCGCCTCACGGACATGACGGTCGGCATCGAATGCCTGACGACCGACGATCCGCAGCGCGCGCTCGAGCTGGCGCGCCAGCTCGACGAATTGAATCGCGAGCGGCGCGCGATCGAGACCGACATGCAGTTCGACGCACTCGCCGAACTGGAGGACGCCGCGCTCGACGCGCGGCGCACGATCACGCTGTTCAACGAAAGCTGGCACCAGGGCGTGGTCGGGCTCGTCGCCTCGCGCGTAAAGGAGCGCTATCACCGGCCGACGATCGCTTTCGCGCGCGCCGACGAAGCGACGCTGCGCGGTTCGGGCCGTTCGATCGAAGGCGTGCACTTGCGCGACACGCTCGACCTCGTGACGAAGGCCGCACCCGAACTGATCGAGCGCTTCGGCGGGCACGCGATGGCGGCCGGGCTGACGCTGCGCGCCGAACGCTACGAAGGATTCGCGCGCGCGTTCGAAGCGGCTACGCGCGCCAGCGCAGATGCCGCGTACTTTACGCGGACCATCGCGACCGACGGCCCGCTCGCGCCCGCCGAGATCGGACTCGCGCTCGTCGAAGCGACCGACCGCCAGATCTGGGGCCAGGGCTTCCCGCCGCCGCTGTACGTGAACGAGTTCGTCGTCGCCGAGCAGCGGCTCGTCAAGGAGCAGCACCTTCGGCTCACCCTGGAGCTGGAGGGAAAGCGCTTTCCCGCGATCTGGTTCCGGCGAACCGCATCGCTGCCCGCCCGCGCCCTGCTCGCCTACCGTCCCGCCGTCGACGACTATCAAGGCGAGCGTCGCATTCAGCTCGTGATCGAGCACATGGGCTGAGCGCCGCGCTCCCTATAATGCGCGGCCCACGACAAGGACGATGACCAATGGAAGCCGAACGACTGAACCAGATCGCCGCGACGATCGCCGACCTCGATGCGCGGCTCGCGGATCTGCGGAGGTATCTTTGACGTCGACGCCAAGGAGCGTCGCCTCGCCGAAGTGACCCGCGAGCTCGAGAACCCGAATGTCTGGAACGATCCGAAGCGCGCGCAGGAACTTGGCCGCGAGAAGAAACTGCTCGACGACGTCGTCGGGCGAATGCGGCGGCTGAGCCATGGTCTGCGCGACTCGGCCGAGCTCTTCGAGATGGGCCGCGCCGACGAGGACGACGCCACGCTCGTTTCGGTCGAGGCCGACGTGCGCGCGCTCGCCAAGGAAGTCGCCGACCTCGAGTTCCAGCGGATGTTCGACAATCCGCTCGACCCGAACAACTGCTTCATCGAGATCCAGGCCGGCGCCGGCGGCACCGAGGCGCAGGACTGGGCCGCGATGCTCGAGCGCATGTACCTGCGCTTTTGCGAGCGGCGGGGCTTCAAGACCGAGCTGCTGGAGGAGACCGAAGGCGAGGTCGCCGGCATCAAGGGCGCGACGATCAAGGTCAGCGGCGACTACGCGTACGGCATGCTTCGCACCGAAACCGGCATCCACCGGCTCGTGCGCAAGTCGCCGTTCGACGCCAACGCGCGCCGGCACACGTCGTTCGCCAGCGTGTTCGTGTATCCCGAGGTCGACGAATCGATCGAGGTCGAGATCAATCCCGCGGATCTGCGCGTCGACGTCTACCGCGCCTCGGGTGCGGGCGGCCAGCACGTGAACAAGACCGAGAGCGCGGTGCGCATCACGCACATCCCGACCGGCATCGTCGTGTCGAGCCAGAACGACCGCAGCCAGCACCGCAACCGCGCCGAAGCGATGGCGATGCTGAAGTCGAAGCTGTACGAGCAGGAGCTGCGCAAGCGCCGGGCCGAGCAGGCTAAGCTGGAGGACGCGAAGACCGACATCGGCTGGGGCCATCAGATCCGCTCGTACGTGCTCGACCAGTCGCGCATCAAGGACCTGCGCACCAACGTCGAGATCGGCAACACGCAGGCGGTGCTCGACGGCGACCTCGATCGGTTCATCGAAGCGAGCCTCAAACAGGGCGTATGAACATGGAGCTTTACATCGTCACCGGCGCCTCGCGCGGGCTGGGGCGCTCGATCGTCGAACGGCTGCTCGCGCGCGAACGCGTGCTTCTGACGATCTCGCGCAATCCCGATCGCAGGCTCGACGCCTTCGCCGCGGCGAAGGATGCAAAGCTCGAGCAATGGGCGCTCGACCTCGCGCACGATATCGGCGCCGCCGCACGGCTCGAAGCCTGGCTGCACGCGCAGCCGCGCGACCGCTTCGCGACCGCCACGCTGATCAACAACGCCGGGCTGTTGGGCAGGGTCGGCCCGATCGATGCGAGCGACGCCGAAACGCTGGCTGCGGTGCTGCGCGTCGGACTCGAAGCGCCGATGCTGCTGACGAGCGCGTTTCTGCGCGCCACGCGCGCCTGGGCCGCGCAGCGCCGGGTGCTGAACGTCTCCTCGGGCGCGGGACGCCGTCCGATCGCCGGCTGGGCCGCGTACTGCGCAGCGAAAGCCGGCCTCGATCACTTCTCGCGCGTCACCGCGCTTGACGAGCAACGGCTGCCGAATCCGGCGCAGATCGTTTCGCTTGCACCCGGCGTCATCGACACCGACATGCAGGGCGAATTGCGCGCTTCCGACCCGGCCGGATTTCCGGACATCGAGCAGTTCAAGCAGCTCAAGACGAGCGGCCAGCTCGCCACGCCGCAAGCCGCCGCCGCGCGCGTGCTCGCCTATCTCGCGCGCGCCGATTTCGGATCCAGCCCGGTCGCCGACGTGCGCGGGTAACGCTGGGAGGTCAATGCGCCTAGCCTGCAATTTGTGTCACACTTTTGTCCTGTGACACACTAGGAGCACGCTGTGAAAACGCTCGGCATCCGGGAAATCCGGCAGCGGTATGAAGTGCTGAAAGAAGCGCTCGAACGCGAGGGCGAAGTGATCCTGACCCATCACGGCAAACCGTTCGCGCGCGTGCTGCCGTGGACCGGCGAGAGCAAACGCGAGCGGCTCGCGCGCCGCTCGCGGGAGTTGGCCGAGTTCCGCAAGACGTTGCCGTCGCAGCGCACGCCGTCGGAAGTGCTGGTGCGCGAAGACCGCGACGCGCGCGGCTGACGCCCCGTTGAATTACATCGACACGTCCGCGCTGCTGAAGTGGTACCTGCCGGAACGCGGCAGCGACGCGTTCGGCGCCTGGATCGCCGCGCAGGACGAGGCGCGCATCAGCGTGCTGACGCCGATGGAGGTGCGCGCCACGCTGGCGCGCAAGCAACGCAACCGCGAGATCAGCGCCGAGGATGCGCGCCGCGCGCTCGATGCGTTTTTGTCCGATCTCGACGACGGCCTGTTCGTGATGCACAAGCTGGACGAGCCACACTGGGCCGAGGCGGAAGCGCTGCTCGATTCGACGCCCGATCTGCCGCTGCGAACGCTCGATGCGTTGCATCTCGCGTGCGCGCGGCTGGAGCAGGCGCGGTTGTTCGCCACCGCCGATCTGAAACTGGCGGCCGCGGCGCGGCTGCTGGGCATGCAAACCCCGACCTTCGACTGAGAACGAGATGCCGGAAGCCGCCGCGCCCGCACCGTCCGACGACAACCAGATCATCGCCGAGCGCCGCGCCAAGCTCGCCCGGCTGCGCGAGCGCGGCCCGGCGTTTCCGAACGACTTCGTCCGCACGCAGCATGCGGGCGACCTGCAGGCGAAGTACGGGGCGGCCGACCGCGAGGCGCTGGCGAAGGAAGACGTCGAGGTCGCACTGGCCGGCCGCATGATGCTCAAGCGCGTGATGGGAAGAGCGAGCTTCGCCACCGTGCAGGACGGCTCCGGTCGCATCCAGTTCTACGTCACGCCGGAAGACATCGGCGTCGCGGCCTACGAGGACTTCAAGCACTGGGACCTGGGCGACATCGTCGGCGCGCGCGGCGTGCTGTTCAAGACGCAGAAGGGCGAGCTGTCGGTGCGCTGCCGCGAGCTGCGGCTGCTCGTGAAGTCGCTGCGCCCGCTGCCCGACAAGTTCCACGGGCTGGAGGACAAGGAAGCGCGTTACCGACAGCGTTACGTCGACCTGATGATGAACGCGTCGACGCGCGCCGCGTTCGTCACGCGCAGCCGCGCGATCGACGCGATGCGCCGCTTCATGACCGAGCACGGCTTCCTCGAGGTCGAAACGCCGATGCTGCAGGTGATCCCCGGCGGCGCGGCGGCCAAGCCCTTTGTGACGCACCACAACGCCCTCGGCATCGACATGTTCCTGCGCATCGCGCCGGAGCTCTATCTGAAGCGCCTGCTGGTCGGCGGCTTCGAGCGCGTGTTCGAGATCAACCGCAACTTCCGCAACGAGGGACTTTCTCCGCGCCACAACCCCGAATTCACGATGATGGAGTTCTACGCCGCGTACCACGACTATCGCTGGCTGATGGACTTCACCGAGGAGCTGCTGCGCGAAGTCGCGTTCGCGGCCACGGGGTCGGCGGTGCTGAACTACCAGGGCGCCACGATCGATTTGTCCAAACCGTTCGCTCGGCTCACCATCGTCGAGGCGATCAGGCGCCATGCGCCGCAGTACTCCGACGCGCAGCTCGCCGACCGCGATTACCTGCACGCCGAGCTGGCGCGGCTCGGCAGCACGCATTCGCAGGAAACGGGGCTCGCCGCGCTGCAGCTCGCGCTGTTCGAGGAAGTTGTCGAGAGCAAGCTCGTGCAGCCGACCTATATCGTCGACTATCCGGTCGAGGTGTCGCCGCTGGCGCGCGCCGCCGATATGCGACCCGACGTCACCGAGCGGTTCGAGCTTTACATCGCGGGACGCGAAACCGCCAACGGCTTTTCCGAGCTGAACGACCCGGAGGATCAGGCCGCGCGTTTCCTCGAGCAGGTCAAGGCGCGGCAGGCCGGCGACGAAGAGGCGATGTACTACGACGCCGATTACATTCGTGCGCTGGAGTACGGCATGCCGCCTGCGGCGGGATGCGGTGTGGGCGTGGACCGCTTCATCATGCTGCTGACGGATGCGCCGAGCATCCGCGACGTGCTCCTGTTTCCGCACATGCGTCCGGAGGAGCGCGGATGAAGCCGGACCGCGCGCGCCTGCAAGCGCTGCAGCGGCGCCTGCTCGCACGCGCGGACGTGCCACCGCCTGCGGGATGGATTCCGGTGTGGCTGGCCGAGCGCGAGATCGGCGTGGCGAGCCCGGAGGTCGCGCGCTTCCTCGCCGCACATCAGGCGCGTTGCAGGCTGCGCGACGGCAGGCTCGTGTTGGTCGACGACGGTTTGGACTTTCGCGCACGCAGCGCGCTGCTCGCCGACGCCGCGAACCGTTTGCGCGACGCCGGCCTGCTGCACGGCTGGCGCGACGAGCCGCTCGACGTGCGGCCGCTGGCCGGCGGCGCGCCGCTGGCGACGATCGAGCGCGCGGCGTGCCGCGCGCTCGGCGTCGCCACCCATGCGGTGCACGTGAACGGCTTCGCCGCCGACGGCCGGCTGTACGTCGCGCGCCGGGCGGATCACAAGCCGATCGATCCCGGCCTGTGGGACAACCTGGTCGGTGGAATGGTGGCCGCCGGCGAAAGCGAGCTGGATGCGCTGGCGCGCGAAGCGAAGGAAGAAGCCGGCCTCGATCTGCGGCTGCTGGCACCCGTTCGCGGCGGCTTCGTGCGCGAGCGGCGGCCCGTGCGCGAGGGCTACATGGTCGAGTCGGTGCAGGTGTTCGACGCCCTGCTGCCGCCGGACTGCGAGCCGCGCAACGAGGACGGCGAAGTCGCGGCGATCGAGTTGCGCGACATTCCCGCAGTGCTCGACGCGATCGAGCGCGACGCGTTCACGCTCGAAGCCGCGCTCGTCACGCTCGACGGTCTGCTGCGCCGCGCATGATCGATTCGGTCGTCCTGTTCTTCCTGCTCGGCGTGCTGGCGCGGCTCGCCAAGAGCGACCTGCGCCTGCCGGAAGCGCTGTACGAAGCGTTGTCGATCTATCTGCTGCTGGCGATCGGACTGAAGGGCGGCACACAGCTCGCGCAGCAGCCGCTCGCGGCCGTGCTGCCGCAAGCGCTGGCGGCGATCGCGCTCGGCGCAACGATCCCGCTGCTGCTGTTTCCGCTGCTGTTCCGCGTCGGGCGCTTGTCGCGCGCCGACAGCGCATCGATCGCCGCACACTACGGCTCGGTGTCGGTCGTCACCTTCGCCGTCGGGCTCAGCGTGCTGGCCCAGCGGAACGTACCGGCCGAATCGCACATGCCGCTGCTGGTCGCGCTGATGGAAGCGCCGGGCATCGTCACGGGCATCGTGCTTGCCCGGCTGGGCGGCACGCAGCGGATCGCATGGGGCACGCTGGCGCACGAGGTCGTCTTCGGCAAGAGCGTGCTGCTGCTGCTCGGCGGGCTTGCGATCGGCGCGCTGGCGGGCCCCGGCGGATTGAAGCCGATCGAGCCGCTGTTCATCGATCTGTTCAAGGGCGTGCTCGCGCTGTTCCTGCTCGAAATGGGGCTCGTCGCGGGCGGCCGCCTGGGCGATCTGAAACGCGCCGGCCCGTTCCTCGTCGCCTTCGGTATCGGCGCGCCGCTTGCGCTCGGCGCGCTCGGTGCGGTGGTCGGACACGCGATCGGACTGAGCCTCGGCGGAACGGCGCTGCTGGCGACGCTGGCCGCCAGCGCCTCCTACATCGCCGCGCCCACCGCGATGCGGATCGCCGTGCCGGAGGCCAATCCGGCGCTGTCGATCGGCGTTGCGCTCGGCGTCACCTTCCCGTTCAACATCACGGTCGGCATTCCGGTCTATCTTCAGTACGCGCGCTGGCTGGGGGGCTGAACATGCAGTCGCACCCGAAGAAGCTGCTGGTGATCATCGCCGAAGCGGCGCTCGAAAAAGCGCTGATCCGAGACGCGCGCGCGTTTGGTGCGCACGGCTACACGATCACCGAGGTGCGCGGCGGCGGCGAACGCGGCGAGCGTGAGGCGGCGTGGGAGGCCGATCGTTCGATCGAGATGAAGGTGATCTGCGACGAACCGGTCGCCGAGCGACTGGCCGCGCACGTGCTGGCCGACTACGCGCCGAACTACGCGGTGACGCTGTTCACAGCCGAGGTCGGCGTGTTCCGGCCGCAGAAGTTCTGAGCGTCACTTCACCTCGTCGATCCACGCCATCTGGATCGCTTCGAGGATCTTTTCGCCGGAACGCTTCGGATCGTCGGAAAAGCCCGGCAGCTCGCAGACCCAGCGGTGCAGGTCCACGAAGTTGACGTACTGCGGGTCGACGTCCGGGTGTTTTTCCGCCAACGCGATGGCGATCTCGAGCGAATCGGTCCACTTCATCGACCGCCCTCCTTCACCTGGTTGATCGTGTATTTGGGAATCTCGATCACGAGGTCCTTGTCCTTGACGATCGCCTGGCATGACAGGCGCGAGATCGGCGTCAGTCCCCAGGCCTTGTCGAGCAGGTCGTCCTCGTCTTCGTCGCTCGGGTCGAGCGTGTCGAAGCCTTCGCGCACGATCACGTGGCAGGTCGTGCAGGCGCACGACATCTCGCACGCGTGCTCGATCTCGATGTCGTTCGCGAGCAGGTTTTCGCAGATGCTCTTGCCCGGCACCGCCTCGATCGTCGCGCCGGCGGGGCAAAGCTCCTCGTGCGGCAAAACCTTGATCCTGGGCATGCTCACTCGGGCAGGACTTCGTCGACGCGCCGTCCGGAGAGCGCGGCACGGATCGTGCGATCCATGCGGCGCGCGGCGAACTCCTCGGTGCCGCGCGCAAGCCGGTCGATCGCCGCCTTGATCGCGAGATGGTCGTCGCCGCGCGCGATGTCGATCAGCTCGCGCAGCAGGCGTTCGACGTCCGCGCGTTCGGCGTCGGCCAGCAGGTCACCGTCGGCAGCGAGCGCCCCGATCGTCGCCTCGGCCAGGCGCTGCGCCTCGACCTGCTGCTCGCGCAGCGCGCGCGCGGCGACGTCGGCTTCGGCCGCGCCGATCGACTCCCGCAGCATGCGCGCGATCTCCTCGTCCGTCAGGCCGTACGAGGGTTTGACGACGATCGACGCTTCGACGCCGCTCGTCGTTTCGCGCGCCGACACCGACAGCAGCCCGTCGGCATCGACCTGGAAGGTGACGCGGATGCGCGCAGCGCCCGCCGCCATCGGCGGAATGGCGCGCAGCTCGAAGCGGGCGAGCGAGCGGCAGTCGGACACCAGCTCGCGCTCGCCCTGCACGACGTGGAACGCCATCGCCGTTTGGCCGTCGCGGAAGGTCGTGAACTCCTGCGCACGCGCGACCGGAATCGTCGAGTTGCGCGGGATGATCTTCTCGACGAGCCCGCCCATCGTCTCCAGGCCGAGCGACAGCGGGATCACGTCGAGCAGCAGCCAGTTCTCGCCCGGCGCGTGATTGCCGGCGAGCAGGTTGGCCTGCATCGCCGCGCCGAGGGCGACGACCTTGTCCGGGTCGATGTCGATCAGCGGCTCCCGGCCGAACAGGTCGGCGACCGCCTTGCGCACGTGCGGCATCCGCGTGGCGCCGCCGACCATCACCACACCCTTGACATCGGCCGGCTTCAGCCCCGCGTCGCGCAGCGCCCGGCGCACGGCATCGAGCGTCTTGTGCACGAGATGCTGAGTCATGCCGGCGAAGATGTCGCGCTTGATCGTCAAGTTGATCCAGCGCCCCCCGCTCAGACGCGCCTGGATCGTCGCGCTTTCCTTCGCCGACAACGCCTCCTTCGCCGCGCGCGCCTTGACCGTCAGCAGGCTCGTGTCCTCGGGCGGAAGCAGCGAAAGATCGGCCTGCTCGAGCGCCCAGCAGTACAGCCGGTGATCGAAGTCGTCGCCTCCCAGCGCCGTGTCGCCGCCGGTGGCGAGCACCTCGAACACGCCTTTGGTGAGCTTCAGGATCGAGATGTCGAAGGTCCCGCCGCCGAGGTCGTAGACCGCATAGACGCCTTCGGCGGCATTGTCGAGTCCGTACGCGAGCGCCGCCGCGGTCGGCTCGTTCAGGAGCCGCAGCACGTTCAATCCGGCCAGCCGCGCCGCGTCGCGCGTGGCCTGCCGTTGCGCGTCGTCGAAGTAGGCGGGCACGGTCACGACCGCGCCGACCAGATCGCCGCCGAGCGCGGCCTCGGCGCGTTCGCGCAGCACTCTGAGGATTTCCGCCGACACCTCGACGGGACTCTTGACGCCGGCGACGGTGCGGATCTGCAGCATGCCGGGCGCGTCGACGAAGTCGTACGGCAGGTTCTCGACGTGCTCCACGTCCTTGACGCCGCGCCCCATGAAGCGCTTGACGGAAACGATCGTGTTGCGCGGATCGGTGGCCTGATGCGCGAGCGCTTCGGCACCGACTTCGACGCCCCCGTCGGCACGGTACCGAACGACCGAGGGTAGCAGCGCCCTGCCTCGTTCGTCCTCGAGCACGACCGCAACGCTGTTGCGTACCGTGGCGACCAGCGAGTTGGTCGTGCCGAGGTCGATGCCCACCGCGAGGCGCCGCTCGTGCGGCGCTGGCGACATGCCGGGCTCGGCAATCTGCAGCAGTGCCATCGCTCAGGTGGACTCGGCTTCGGCCGCGGCGACTTCCTCGCCGAACTTCTCGATGAACATCAACTGGCGCACCAGCCCCGCCGCGCGCGCGTAGTCGCGGTCTCGATCGAGCGCCTCGGCGAGCCCAGCGAGCGTCGCTTCACGCAGACGGCGGACCTCGTCACGAAGCCGGATCAGGGATGCGGAGTCGCCGTCGTTGCGCACCTCGTCGAGCACTTCGCGCAGTTCGAGTTGCCGCGCGAGAAATTCGGCGGGCATCGCCGTGTTCGATTCCGCCGCGATCGGTGCACCGTGACGCTCGCACAGATACGCTGCGCGCTTCAGCGGCGAGCGCAGCGTCTGGAACGCTTCGTTCACGCGCGCCGCCCACTGCATCGCGACGCGCTTCTCGGCAGCCGAACCCGCAGCAAAGCGATCGGGATGCACCCGCTCCTGCACCTGCCGATAGGCGCGCTCAAGCGCAACGGCATCGAGCGCGAAGCGCGGCTCCAAGCCGAACAGGGCGAAGTGATCCGAAGCGGCTATTGTCACGGAAGTCGGGGGAAACTCAGCGGCCGCTTGGGACGCAGCACGGCCGCCGCGTGCCGGCCGGCGGTGCCGGCCGGCGCGCCGCTCAGACGTTGAAGGACTCGCCGCAACCGCAGCGGTTCTTCTCTTTCGGGTTGTTGAATCGGAATCCTTCGTTCAGACCTTCGCGCACGAAGTCGAGCTCGGTCCCGTCGATGTACGCGAGGCTTTTCGGGTCGACCAGAATGCACACGCCGTGACTTTCGAACTGCTGGTCGTCCGGGTTCACCGCATCGGCGTACTCGAGCTTGTATGCCATGCCCGAGCATCCGGTCGTGCGTACGCCCAGACGCAGGCCGATGCCCTTGCCCCGCTTCTTGATGAAGTCGGCGACGTGGCGCGCTGCACGCTCCGTCATCGTCACTGCCATGGCGTTCTCCGTCGCACGACTAGGCCGCCACCTTCTGCTCGGCCGGCTCGGCCAGCCCGTGCTTCTGCCGATAATCCTTGATCGCGGCCTTGATCGCGTCTTCGGCCAGGATCGAGCAATGGATCTTGACCGGCGGCAGCGCGAGTTCCTCCGCGATTTGCGTGTTCTTCAGTTGCATCGCCTGGTCGAGCGTCTTGCCCTTGACCCACTCGGTCACCAGCGACGACGAGGCGATCGCCGACCCGCAACCGTAGGTCTTGAAACGCGCGTCCTCGATGATTCCCTGCGCGTTGACCTTGATCTGCAGCTTCATCACGTCGCCGCAGGCCGGCGCGCCGACCATGCCGGTACCGACGTTGCTGTCGCCCTTGTCGAACGAGCCGACGTTGCGTGGATTCTCGTAGTGGTCGATGACTTTCTGACTGTAGGACATGACTGGCCTCTCGGTTCGAACTGGGTTGCCGCTAGTGAGCGGCCCACTGCACAGTATTCAGATCGACGCCCTCCTTGTACATCTCCCAAAGGGGAGACATGTCGCGCAGCTTGCCGACCTTGCGCTTGAGCAGCTCGACCGTGTAGTCGATTTCTTCCTGCGTCGTGAAGCGACCCACGGTGAAGCGGATCGAGCTGTGCGCCAGCTCGTCGCTGCGCCCGAGCGCGCGCAGCACGTAAGACGGCTCCAGACTCGCCGACGTGCACGCCGAGCCGGACGACACCGCGACATCCTTGATCGCCATGATCAGCGACTCGCCTTCGATGTAGTTGAAGCTGACGTTCAGGTTGTGTGGGACGCGCTGCTCAAGGTCGCCGTTGACGAACACCTCCTCGATCTCCGACACGCCTTTCAAGAGGCGGTCGCGCAGCATGCGGATGCGCTCGTTCTCGGTCGCCATCTCGGCCTTCGCGATCCGGAAAGCCTCGCCCATACCGACGATCTGGTGCGTCGGCAGCGTGCCCGAGCGCAGTCCGCGCTCGTGGCCGCCGCCGTGCATCTGCGCCTCCAGCCGCACGCGCGGCTTGCGCCGGACATACAGGGCACCGATGCCCTTTGGTCCGTAAGTCTTGTGCGCCGAGAACGACATCAGGTCGACCTTCAACTTCCGCAGGTCGATCGCGACCTTGCCGGTCGCTTGCGCGGCATCGACGTGAAAAACGATGCCTCGGCTGCGGCAGATCTCGCCGATGGCTGGGATGTCCTGGATCACACCGATCTCGTTGTTCACGTACATCACCGAAACCAGCGTGGTATCCGGTCGCAGCGCCGCTTCGAACTTCTTCAGATCGAGCAATCCGTTGCTCTCGACGTCGAGATAGGTGACCTCGAAGCCCTCGCGCTCCAGTTCGCGCATCGTATCGAGCACCGCCTTGTGCTCGGTCTTCACGGTGACCAGGTGCCGGCCCTTGTCCTTGTAGAAGTGCGCCGCGCCCTTCAGCGCCAGGTTGTCCGACTCGGTCGCCCCCGACGTCCAGATGATTTCGCGCGGATCGGCGTTGACCAGTTCGGCGACCTGCTCGCGCGCGGTTTCCACCGCCTTTTCGGCCTCCCAGCCGAACACGTGGCTGCGCGACGCGGGGTTGCCGAAGTGCTCACGCAACCACGGAATCATCGCGTCGACGACGCGCGGATCCACGGGTGTCGTCGATGCATAGTCGAGGTAGATCGGAAGTTTCATGCGGTCGACCCTCTAGCTGGCGACGGATTGCGGTTTCGGCGCGACGGGCGCGCGCCGCGCCGGACGCGTATCGCGCAGAACGCTTGCCAGCGTGCCCTGCTGCGCCAGCCGATCCCTCTGCTGGTCGACCAGGTCCTGCAGCGACACGGAGTCCAGGAAATCCACCATGTGACGGTTCAGATTGGCCCACAGGTCGTGGGTCATGCAGCGCTGGTCGTTATCGCAATTTTCCTTGCCGCCGCATTGCGTTGCGTCAATGGGCTCGTCGACCGCGAAGATGATGTCGGCGACGGAGATGTCGGCCATCGGCCTGCCCAGCGTATAGCCCCCACCCGGCCCTCGCGTGCTCTCGACCAGCGCATGCCTGCGCAGTTTGCCAAACAACTGCTCCAGATACGACAAGGAGATCTTCTGCCGCTGGCTGATGCCGGCAAGCGCCACCGGACCGTTGTGCTGCCGCAAGCCGAGGTCGATCATTGCCGTTACGGCGAAACGTCCTTTGGTCGTCAAGCGCATCGTGTCACCTCGCTGTCCCGTCTGATCGGCACGGCATCCGCGTCGGTAGGATGGTGCAGCACCGCAATTCCCGATCAAATCGCTCGGAATCTTAGCTAACCCGAGTATTCTTGTCAACAATCCTCCCCATCCCCCGCAGGATCCGATTGGATATGCTGCGCAGCTCCAAGACGGAGGCCGTGTTGCCGGCGCCAGAACGCTTTTCCGATTACACGCCCGCAAGCCCCTGCAATCTATGCGGGGAGCGCGAGGGAACCCTGGTTCAAACCAAAGACAGGCATGGTGCCCCGCTTCACGTGACTTGCTGCCGCACCTGCGGCCTGACCTATGTCGACCCCCTCCCCACTGCGGCGGAGTTGGCGAACTTCTACGCGCAGCGGTATCGCCGCGAGTACAAGTCCGCCGAGGCGCCGCGTGCGAAGCACATCTTCCGCGCGGGCCGCGTGGCGCTGGAGAGGTTCGGCACGGTGGCGTTGCTGGCGCAGCCGCCGGCGCGGGTGCTCGACTGCGGTGCCGGCGGGGGCGAGTTTGTCTACTTGCTCGCGAGCCGCGGCTATCGCGTCACGGGCATCGAACCGAACGATGGGTACCGCGAGTTCGCGTGCGCCGAGTATGGCGTCGATCTTCGGTCGGGGACGCTCGACGACGCATCGTTCGCAGGCGGCGAGTTCGATCTGATCACCATTTTTCACGTCCTCGAACACCTGCACGACCCGCGCGCGGGGCTCGCCAGGCTGGCGTCCTGGCTCAAGCCCGGAGGACATCTGTACGTCGAGGTTCCGAACGCGCTGACTGAAGTCAGTTCGCCGGCGAACCTGTACCACTACGCGCATCTTTTCTACTTTGCGGGCGACCCGTTGATACGGATGGCGCGCGCCGCCGGGCTAAGCCCGCTGCTGGTCGATGAAGCGCCGTCCAAAGCCAACCTGACCGCCGTGTTTCGACGCAATGCCGGCACAGCGAGCCGCGAACCGGAGCCGTCCGCGCACGCGCGGGTGGTGGAGGCGAATCGTCGTCGAACGCTTCGCCGGTATCTGATGAACGGTTCGACCTGGGCCAACGCCGTAACCCGGCTGTGGGCGCGCGGGCAGGAAAGGCGCGCTGCACGAGCCGGCCTGTCAGGACGCGCGATGCTTGACGCGCTCTACGAAAACGAAGCGCCGCGGACCGGCCGCGGCGCCCTGTGACGTCGAACGCGCGGACCGCGTGCTGCGGCTACGCCGCCGCGTACATCGTCGCGCGCTTGCGCACGACCTCAAGCAGGCCTTGGCACGCGTCCTCGACGTAGTCGAGCACCGTGTTGAAACCCTCGGGCCCGCCGTAGTAGGGGTCGGGCACCGTCGCAGCGTCGTGTTCGCCGGCGAAGCGCATCAGCAGGTGCAGCTTGTGCTTGTACGCGCGCGGACACTGCTGCTGCAGCAGCGCCAGGTTCTCCCAGTCCATCGCCAGGATCAGATCGAACTCGCGGAAGTCGTCCTGCGTGATCTGACGAGCCCGCAGATCGCCCAACTCGTAGCCGCGCTTGCGAGCGGCCTGTTGCGCCCGGACGTCGGGCGGCTCACCGACGTGATAAGCATGCGTGCCCGCGGACTCGATGTGCACGCTGCCTTCAAGGCCGGCGTCGCGCACCATCTTGCGGAACACGCCTTCCGCCGTCGGCGAACGGCAGATGTTACCCATGCAAACGAAAAGAACTTTGGTCATTTCTCTAACGCGCCTTTCTGTTCGGGCCCGCGTCGTGCCTGCCCGTCCCAATGCCGTCGCGCGGTTCACCACCCGACGGCGTCTTTACTCCCGATCACCAACGTGCCAACGCCCGGTCCGGAAGACCGGTGCTGCGGACGGAAGTTCAAAACCACGACGCCGGCCCCGTTTGATCCGGTCCCAGCGGCGCCCCACACCCGGTCCACCAATCCCTAAGCCGCCCTCTCGGTCGGGACCAAGGGCGTCACGTTGCTCGCCCCACCCGCCCCAAACACCCTTTCCTTCAAAGCCGCCAACTGGTCGCGCACCTTGGCCGCCTTCTCGAACTCGAGGTTGTTCGCGTGCTCGAACATGAGCTTTTCGAGCCGTTTGATCTCCCGCGCGACCTGCTTCTCGTTCATGACCTCGTAGTCGGCGGTATCGCTGGCCGCCCTCAACTCGGTGCGCGTCGGTGCCGCGTCGTAGACGCCGTCGATCAGCTCGCGCACCTGCTTGTGCACGCCGCGCGGAACGATGCCGCGCTCCTGGTTGAAGCGCATCTGCTTTGCACGGCGCCGGTTCGTCTCGTCGATCGCCGCGCGCATCGAATCGGTCACGGTATCCGCGTACAGGATGGCGGTGCCGTTCAGATGCCGCGCCGCACGGCCGATCGTCTGGATCAGCGATCGCGTCGAGCGCAGGAACCCCTCCTTGTCCGCATCGAGGATGGCCACCAGCGAGACCTCCGGCAGGTCGAGACCTTCGCGCAGCAGGTTGATGCCGACCAGCACGTCGAAGACGCCCGCGCGCAGGTCGCGGACGATCTCGACCCGCTCGACGGTGTCGACGTCGGAGTGCAGGTAACGCACCTTGACGCCATGGTCGGCCAAGAACGCGGTCAGGTCTTCGGCCATGCGCTTGGTCAGCGTCGTGACCAGTACACGCTCGCTGCGCCCGACGCGCAGCCGGATTTCGGACAGTAGATCGTCGACTTGAGTACGCGCGGGGCGCACCTGCAGTTGCGGGTCGACCAGTCCCGTCGGACGGACGACCTGCTCGACGATCTGCGACGAACGCTCGGTTTCGAACTCGGCCGGCGTGGCCGACACAAAGATGCAGCGGCGCATCTTCCGCTCGAACTCGTCGAAGCGCAGCGGCCGGTTGTCGAGTGCCGACGGCAGCCGGAAGCCGTAGTCGACCAGCGTTTCCTTACGCGCGCGGTCGCCGCGGTACATGCCGCCCAACTGCGGGATCGTGACGTGCGACTCGTCGATGATCATCAGCGCGTCGGCCGGGAGGTAGTCGATCAGCGTCGGCGGCGGTTCGCCGGGTCGCGCGCCCGACAGATGGCGCGTGTAATTCTCGATGCCCTTGCAGAAACCGAGCTCGTTCATCATCTCCAGATCGAAGCGCGTGCGCTGTTCGAGCCGCTGCGCCTCGACGAGCTTGCCCTGCGAAACGAACCAGGCGACGCGTTCCTTCAGCTCGGCCTTGATGTCCTCGATCGCGCGCAGCACCGTCTGGCGCGGCGTGACGTAGTGCGACGACGGATAGACGGTGAAGCGCGGAATCTTCTGCCGGATCCTGCCGGTCAGCGGATCGAACAGTTGCAGACTGTCGATCTCGTCGTCGAGCAGTTCGACGCGCACCGCGAGTTCCGCGTGCTCGGCCGGAAAGATGTCGATCGTGTCGCCGCGGACGCGAAACGTGCCGCGCGCGAATTCGGTTTCGTTGCGGCGGTACTGCATCGATGTCAGCCGCGCGATCACGTCGCGCTGGCTCATCCGGTCCTTCACGCGCAGCGTCAGCACCATCGCGTGATAATCGGACGGGTTGCCGATGCCGTAGATCGCCGAAACGGTCGCGACGATCACCGTGTCGCGCCGCTCGAGCAGTGATTTGGTCGCCGACAGCCGCATCTGCTCGATGTGCTCGTTGATGCTGCTGTCCTTCTCGATGTACAGATCGCGTGAAGGAACGTAAGCCTCGGGCTGGTAATAGTCGTAGTACGAGACGAAGTACTCGACCGCGTTGTTCGGGAAGAACTCGCGCATCTCGGAGTAAAGCTGCGCCGCGAGCGTCTTGTTCGGCGCCAGCACCAGCGTCGGCGACCCGATCCGCGCGATCACGTTCGCCATCGTGTACGTCTTGCCCGATCCGGTCACGCCGAGCAGCGTCTGGAAAGCGAGTCCGTCGCGCAGCCCGGCGGTCAGCCGTTCGATCGCCTCGGGCTGATCGCCCGATGGCTCGAACGGCTTGTAGAGCTGGAACGGCGAGTCGGGAAAGGTTGCGTACACGGTGGCTTTTGCGGCGCAATATGCGGCGAGGAAGGCGCATTTTAGTCGGCGCACCGCAAAAATCCTAGTCCCAAGCTCGTCGACCGGCGAGCATCAACTATACAAAAATCAATAACTTACGCGCAGCATCGCAAACGGGCCGAATGCTGCGGCAGGCGAAGGCGTGCCCCCTCGAGGGGCCGACACGCAACAAGTCCGCCGACCGCGACCGGGCCGCCGGGGGCCGTTGAGAGGTCGGTTCGCTGCACTGCACGTGTAGACTCCCTCAAAATTTGCCGACCCCACCGCCCGCCCTCCGACGGCTCCACCCCACTGCGCTGCCCGCCATGACTCAACCGCTTTTTGCCGGCGTCGAACTTGCACCGCGCGATCCGATCCTCGGCCTCACCGAAGCTTTCAATGCCGACCCACGCCCGAACAAAGTCAACCTAGGGGTCGGTGTGTACACGAACGACGAGGGCAAGATCCCCCTGCTGCGAGCCGTACGGACTGCAGAAGAGTCGCTCGTGAAGTCTGCGGCACCGCGCGGCTACCTGCCGATCGAAGGCATCGCGTCCTACGACGCGGCCGTGCAGAAGCTCCTTTTCGGCGCCGACTCGCCGCTGCTTGCGTCGGGCCGGCTCGTCACCGCGCAGGCGCTGGGTGGGACCGGCGCGTTGAAGATCGGCGCTGATTTCCTGAAGCGAATCGACCCGGACGCGCAGGTGCTCATCAGCGACCCGAGCTGGGAAAACCATCGCGCCCTGTTCGAAGCTGCAGGTTTCAAAGTCGGCACCTATCCGTATTACGACCCCGCCAATCAAGGGTTGAATTTCGACGGGATGGTGGCCGCGCTCAAAGCGGCGCCTGCGGGTACGATCGTCGTGCTGCACGCGTGCTGCCACAACCCCACGGGTGTCGATCTGTCACTCGAACAGTGGCGCAAGGTCGTCGAAATCGCGCGCGAGCGGCAGCTCGTCCCGTTTCTCGATATGGCCTATCAAGGCTTTGCCGAGGGTATCGACGCCGACGGCGCCGCAGTGCGTCTCCTCGCGGAGTCCGGCCTGCCCGTATTCATCGCCAGTTCCTTTTCGAAGTCGTTTTCGCTGTACGGCGAACGCATCGGCGCGCTGACGATCGTCACCTCGAACAAGGACGAGGCGGCTCGGGTCCTGAGCCAGCTAAAACGCGTGATCCGCGCCAACTACTCGACACCGCCGACGCACGGCGCCAGCATCGTCGCGGCTGTACTCGACGATCCCCACTTGCGCGCACTCTGGGAACAGGAACTGGGCGAAATGCGCGACCGCATCAAACGGATGCGCAATGCGCTGGTCGAAGGGCTGAAGGCGCGCGGCGTCTCGCGCGACATGTCGTTCGTGCTGCGTCAGCGCGGCATGTTCTCCTACTCCGGACTGACCGCGGGTGAGGTCGAACGGCTGAAAAGCGAGTTCGGCATCTACGCGGTGTCGAGCGGGCGTATCTGTGTCGCCGCACTGAACACGAGGAACATCGGACCGGTGTGCGACGCGATTGCCGCCGTGCTGCGCGGCTGAATCGCGGTTTGAACGCGCGAGCGCAGTCGATATAATCGCGCGCTCTTTCCCCGATAGCTCAGTCGGTAGAGCGACGGACTGTTAATCCGCAGGTCCCTGGTTCGAGTCCAGGTCGGGGAGCCAGATGCACGAAAGGGCTGCGCACGCGCAGCCCTTTCCGTTTTCGCGCACGGCGTGGCGCCGCTCAGTTCGAGAAATCCGTTGCGGGCGCCTTGCTCTGCGTTTTCGGCGCGCCGTCCGACCCGTCGCTTCCCTCGAAGAGCAGGCTGGCCGCGGTAATCTTGACCCGCACGCGTATGCGGTGCGGCCGCCCCAGCATCATTCGCACCGCGGGGTCGTCGACCTCCACGTCGCGATAGATATCGATGCGATGCTCGAGTCCGGCACGCGCGAGCGTCTGCGCCGCCTTGCGGCACAACTCTCCGAGCGTGATGTCGTCGGGAACTTTCGCCATGACCGGAAGCATACCGGCACTGCGCAGCTCATGCCCGCGCCGGATCAACCGTAGCGCGCGGACTGCGCGACGCGAATCACGGAAGTGCGGTAAGCAGGTTGAAGCAAGTTCAGGATGCACGCGACGTTCGCGACGTCTCGTCGCCGAACCTTGCCGGCGCGGCACTGCCGCTCGCCGCGTCGGGCGGCGACCCCGCTCACGGCTCCGAGGAAAGCGCTGGCACCACCCAGCGCAAGGCTGCCGCGCCGGACGCCTCGATCCGCGCCGCCCGCGAAGGGAGAAACAATCCGATCCGCCGCGATCGCCCCGTCATCCCTCGCCGATGCCCGGGCCGCACGCACGGGCGCCCCGGGCCGGGCGGGTTACTCGGCCAACGCTTGCGCGAGGTCTTGGATCAGGTCCTCGACCGCCTCGAGGCCGACCGCGACGCGGATCAAGCCTTCGCCGATACCGGCGCGCTCACGCGCTTCCGCGCTCAATCGGCCGTGTGTCGTCGTTGCCGGATGGGTGATCGTCGTGCGCGTGTCGCCGAGATTCGCGGTGATCGACATCAGCCGAACGGCATCGATGACGCGCCAGGCGCGCGAACGCCGCTCCGAGGGCGAATCGCCGCGCACCTCGAAGCTCACCACCGTTCCGGGTCCGGACTGCTGCCGTTTCGCCAACGCGTACTGCGGGTGCGACTCGAGCCCCGGGAAGTACACGCGCTTGACTTCCGGCCGCGCAGCGAGCCAGCGCGCCAGCGCCAGCGCTGCATCCGATTGCGCGCGCATGCGTAGGCCCAGCGTTTCCAGTCCCTTCAGCGCCACCCATGCATTGAACGGCGACAGACTCGGTCCGGTGGTGCGCAGCACCGGCAGCACGGCGTCACGGATGAATTCGCGTCGTCCGACGATCGCGCCGCCGAGTACCCGCCCTTGCCCGTCCAGATACTTGGTGGCCGAGTGGATCACCAGATCGACGCCGAACTCCAGCGGCCGCTGCAGGGCCGGCGTGCAGAAACAGTTGTCGACGACCGTCAGCGCGCCGACGGCCCTGCCTACGGTGGCAAACGCCTGCAGGTCGACGACTTCCATCAGCGGGTTCGACGGCGTTTCGCAGAAAAGCAGTCTCGTCTTCGGCGTAGCCGCAGCGCGCCAGGCGTCCGGATCGGTCGCATTGACGAAGGTTGTCTCGATACCGAAACGCGCGAGCACGCCGGAGAACAGTTGCACTGTCGCACCGAAGACGTTGGCCGCGCACAGCACATGGTCGCCGGCGCGCAGCGCGGCCAGGCAGGTCGCCAGGATCGCCGCCATGCCGGAGCTGGTCGCGAGGCAGTCCTCGCCGCCTTCGAGCGATGCGAGGCGCTGCTCGAACATGCGCACGGTCGGGTTGGAGAAGCGTGAGTAGACGAATCCCTCTTCGCTGCCGGCGAAGCGCGCCGCCGCCTGCGCCGCGCTGCTGAACACGAAGCTCGAGGTCAGGAACAGCGCTTCGCTGTGTTCGTTGAACGGCGTACGTGCCGAGCCCGCCCGGATCGCGCGCGTATCGAATTCGAAGTCGTCTGTGGCCATAAACGAAAAACCCGCTGGCAGCGCCGAGCGGGTTCCGGGAGACCGTCACTCGCTTTAGCTGCATTTGTTATGCGCCCGCAAGCTGAGCTCAAATCGGCGCGTGGGCCGCATTGTAGTCGGCGGCCGCGATCGTCTCAACCCGGGCTCATGCATCGACAGGCTCGATCGCGAGGCTCAACTGCGAGCGGGAGACCTCGTCCTGCGGCTGGGGTGCCAGGCGCGCGCGCTCGATGCGGTCGAGGTAATCGGGGGTGACGTCGCCCGTGATGTACACGCCGTCGAAGCACGATGCCTCGAAGTTGGTCAGCCGCGGATTGCAGTCGCGCACTGCGCGCTTCAGATCCTCGATTCGTTGATAGACCAGCGCGTCGGCGCCGATCTCGCGGCGGATTGCCTCGTCGTCGCGCGAAGCCGCGATCAGCTCGGAGCGCGTCGGCATGTCGATGCCGTAGACGTTCGGAAAGCGCACCGGCGGCGCCGACGAAGCGAAGTAGACCTTGCGCGCGCCGGCGTCGCGCGCCATCTGCACGATCTCGTGACTGGTCGTGCCGCGAACGATCGAATCGTCGACCAGCAGCACGTTCTTGCCCTTGAACTCGACGCCGATCGCGTTGAGCTTCTGCCGCACCGACTTCTTGCGCACCGCCTGCCCCGGCATGATGAACGTGCGTCCGATGTAGCGGTTCTTGATGAAACCCTCACGGTAATTCAGATTCAGCTTGTTCGCGAGCTGCATTGCCGCCGGCCGGCTTGAGTCCGGGATCGGCATCACGACGTCGATGTCCCCGAGCGGTATATGCGCGCGCACCTGTTCGGCCAGGTACTCGCCGAGCCGCAACCGCGCGCTATAGACCGACACACCGTCCATCAGCGAATCAGGTCGCGCGAGATACACGTACTCGAAGATGCACGGGTTCAGGCTCGGGGTGGTCGCGCACTGCTGGCTGTAGAAGCGCTGGTCGAAGTCGATGAAAATCGCCTCGCCCGGCGCGACATCGCGGACCAGGCGGAAACCCATGCCCTCGAGCGCGACCGACTCCGACGCGACCATGTACTCGGTGCCGAGATCCGTCTCGAGCACGCCGAAGCAAAGCGGCCGGATGCCGAACGGATCGCGGAACGCGAGCAGACCGTAGCCGGCGATCTCGGCGACGACCGCATAGGAGCCGCGAACGCGCCTGTGCACACCTGCCACGGCCTTGAAGATCGCCGCCGGGTCCAGCGACAAACCCTCGCTGACGAGCTGCAGTTCATGCGCCACCACGTTCAGCAGCACTTCGGAGTCGGAGTTCGTGTTGATGTGCCGCCGGTCGATGCGGAACATCTCGTCCTTCAGCTGCTCCCAGTTGGTCAGGTTGCCGTTGTGCGCAAGCATGATGCCGAACGGCGCGTTCACGTAGAACGGCTGCGCTTCCTCGGCGCTGATCGCCGAGCCCTGCGTCCGGTAGCGCACCTGCGCGATGCCGGAGTTGCCGGGCAGCGAGCGCATGTTGCGCGTGCGGAAGACGTCCCTCACGAGCCCGCTGCCTTTGTGCATGCGAAAGCGGCTTCCGTCGGCGGTCGCAATGCCTGCCGCGTCCTGCCCGCGGTGCTGCAGGAGCTGGAGTGCGTCGTAAAGCAACTGATTGACCGGCGTGGTGGCGACGACGCCGACGATTCCGCACATAGGTATCCCTTGGCTAACGGCGGGCCGGCCGCGCGACGGATTCGGGCAGATACGGCGACGCGAATCGTACCGCCGCTTCGATCGGCGGCAAAAGCGCGGACTCACGCCACAGGGCCTGGCGCGCCACCGCGGTTCCGCCGGCGAAGAAAACGATCGCAAAGACGATCAGCACGGCGCGTGTGACGCCGAACAGCGCGCCAAGCGCGCGATCGGCAGCCGACAGCTTGGCGGCTTCCACGAGTCGACGCACGATCCAGCCGGCGAGCGCCGCCACGAACACGCTGGCGACGACGATCGCCAGTGCGCCGATACCCGTTCGCAGCGCAGGTATCGGAACGTCCAACGGCAACGCCGCACCGAATTCGGTCGCATAGCGCAGCGCCAGAACGATGCCAACCACCCAGCCGGTCACCGCCAGCGCTTCGCGCACGAAGCCGCGCAGAACGCCCAGCAGCACGGAGGCGCCGAGCACGCCAACGATGAGCCAGTCCAGCGGATTCAGGTTCACGCCGTCACGAGGCTCGCATTGATGCCGATGGCGCGCAGACGCGCACGCGCGCGCTCGGCCTCGTCGCGCGTGGCAAAGGGACCGAGGCGTACCCGGTAGCGCACACCGTCCTTGGTGTCGGTGCGCTCGGTAAACGACGCGAAGCCGGCTTTCTTCAGACGGGCAGCCAGTTCGCGTGCAGCCGATTCGCTGCCCAGGGCGGCCGCCTGCAGCAGATACCTGCCGTCCCCGGCAGGCGCGCGCGAAGTCGCATCGCCCGACCTGCCTTCGAGGATGGCGCGCGCGCGCGCGTCCTCCGCCGCGCGATCGGCGGCTTTCGAGCCCTGCGGCGCAGGCGGTTTCTTCTCCGTCTTCTCGACCGGCTTTGCGGAAGGCTCCGTCCGGTCCGCCTCGGGTGTCGGCTCGCCCTTGCCCTGCTCCGCCGGCGCCGAATCGGGCAGCGGCGAAATCGGCGCGCTGCGGGTCTCGGATACGGGTGGCAGCGCCAGACGGGGTGCGAACGGCGTCTTGTCGCTCGGGATGTCGATCGGAATCGAGTCCGTCACGGGGCGTGGTTCCTTGTCCAGCAGCTTCGGCAGCACGACGGCGACCGCAAGCAGCAGCGCCGCAGCGCCGATCAATCGCCGCCGCGCGCGAACGCGCAGTACCGCCGCCGGGTCGGCGTGCCCCCCGTGGTCGTCGCCCATGCCGGCGCGTCGCGCGGAGGGCGAGGCGTTGTGCGGCTGCGCATCCGCGCGTCGCCAGACCCGCCAGCCCATTAGCAATCCACCTCTACGTTCACTGCTTCGAGGACTCGCGCCCGCGAATCGCACCGGCCACGGTGAAGAAACTTCCGAGGACCAGAATCCTATCATCGACGCTCGCCGCGCCGAGCGCGCCGCGATACGCCTCTTCGATCGAAGCGTAGATTTCGAGCGCCGCTTCGGCATTGCGCGCGCGCGCCGCCGCACGCACGCGATCCGCCAGCGCCCGAGCGTCGCAGCCGCGTTCGCCCGGCGTCGGGGCAAGATGCCAGCGATCGATGCGATCGAACACTTTGGCGATCACCCCGTCGATGTCCTTGTCGTGCAGCATGCCGAACACGGCGTGCGTCTGCGGATAGAAGCCCATCGCGTCGAGGTTGCTCGCGGTGACGGCCGCTGCGTGCGGGTTGTGTGCAACGTCGAGGACCACGGCCGGGCGTCCCGGCAGCACCTGAAAGCGGCCGGTGATCTCGACCGTCAGCAGGCCCTGCCGCACCGCCTGCTGGCTGACCGGCAGCCGCTGTGCCAGCGCCTCGAGCGCCGCCAGCGCGCTCGAGGCGTTGAGCAACTGGTGGGCGCCGCGCAGCGCCGGATGAGGCAGGCCGCTGCGCCGCTGCGCGCGCCCGGCCCAGGCCCACTGCTGCCGGTCGCCCGCGTAGTTGAAGTCGCGGCCGAACAGCCGCAGATCCGCGCCAAGCTTCGTCGCCACGTCGATCAGCGACGCGGGCGGGTCGGGGTCGCAGCAAATCGCCGGCCGCCCGCTGCGGTAGATATGCGCTTTCTCGAAGCCGATCGTCTCGCGCGTCGGCCCGAGATGGTCGACGTGGTCGAGCGCGATCGAGGTCACGATCGCGCAATCGGCGTCGACGATGTTGACCGCGTCGAGGCGTCCGCCGAGTCCGACTTCGAGCACCAGCGCATCGAGTCGCGCCTGCGCGAATAGCCGCAGCGCCGCCAGCGTCGTGAACTCGAAGTACGTGAGCGACGTGTCGCCGCGCGCCGCCTCCACCGCCTCGAACTGTTCGATCAGGTCCGCGTCGCTTGCCTCGACGCCGCCGATCTTCGCGCGCTCGTTGAAGCGCAGCAGATGCGGCGACGTGTACAGTCCAACGCGATAGCCCGCGGCGCGCAGCACGCTGTCGAGCATCGCGCAGGTCGAACCCTTGCCGTTGGTTCCGCCGACAACGAATACCGGGCAGTCGAAGCGCAGCTCGAGCCGCTGCGCGACCGCACGCACGCGATCGAGCGTCAGGTCGATCGGCCGGTGGTGCAGCCGCTCGATGCGCGCAAGCCACGCCTCCAGCGTGGCCGGAAGTGCTTCCATCAAGGCACGATCAAGGTGACGTCGCCGGCCGCGCGGCGGCCCGCGCCCGGCGGCTCTTCAAGCAATCGCGTCCGCAGGTTGGCGCAGCAGCAGCGCCAGCAGCGTTGCGAGTCGGTCGCGCAGCTCGCGCCGGTCGACGATCATGTCGATCGCGCCCTTCTGCAGCAGGAACTCGGCGCGCTGAAAACCCTCGGGCAGCTTCTCGCGCACCGTCTGTTCGATCACGCGCGGGCCGGCGAATCCGATCAGCGCCTTCGGCTCGGCGATCACGACGTCGCCCATAAACGCGAAGCTGGCCGAGACGCCGCCCATCGTCGGGTCGGCCAGCACGGAAATGAAGGGCAACTTCGCTTCGCCGAGTTTCGCGATCATCGCGGTGGTCTTGGCCATCTGCATCAGCGAGAGCAGGCCTTCCTGCATGCGTGCGCCGCCCGTGGCGGTGATGCACACGAAAGGCACCTTCTGCTCGATCGCGATCTGCACGCCGCGCACGAAGCGCTCGCCGACGACCGACCCCATCGAACCGCCCATAAACTCGAATTCGAAGCAGGCGACGACGACCGGCAACGCGCGGATCGAGCCGCCCATCACGACGAGCGCGTCGGTTTCGCCCGTGTCCTGCATCGCTTCCTGCAGGCGCTCGGGGTACTTGCGGCTGTCCTTGAACTTGAGCGCGTCAACCGGCAACACTTCGACACCGATCTCGTAGCGACCCTCCGCGTCGAGCAGCGCATCGAGCCGCTCGCGCGCACGGATTCGAAGATGGTGGCCGCACTTGGGGCACACTTGCAGGCTGCGCTCCAGCTCGGCGCTGTACAGAACGGCTTCGCAACCGGGGCACTTGGTCCAGACGCCTTCGGGAACGCTCTTGCGCGTGCCGCCCTGCTTGATGCGCGGCGGCAGCAGCTTTTCGATCCAGCTCATCGTTTACCTCCGCGAAGTGCCCGTCCCGCCGCCACCGCGCGCGGCGGCCGAAGTGTCGGGGGTGAGGGTCACGGGCTCGCCGGCGCTGTTCGCGTCATCGATTGCACGGCGCATCTGTCCGACCAGCGCGCCGACCGCCTCCACTGCCTTGTCGGGCGGCGCGCGCTCGAGTTCCTCGATGATGCGGCTGCCGATGACGACGGCATCGGCGATCTGCGCGATCGCCTTCGCGCTGGCGGCGTCGCGGATGCCGAAGCCCACGCCGATCGGCACCGCGACTTTCGACCGGATCGCGGGGATCTTCGCCGCCACACTCGCGACATCCAGATGGCCTGCACCCGTCGTCCCTTTCAAGCTCACGTAGTACACGTAACCGGCAGCGACGCGCGCCACCCTGTCGATGCGGTCCTCGGTCGACGTCGGCGCAAGCAGGAAAATCGGGTCGATGCCGTGCGCGCGCATGTCGTCGGCGAAGTCGGCGCACTCCTCCGGCGGATAGTCGACGACGAGCACGCCGTCGACGCCCGCCGCCTGCGCCGCCCGCGCGAACTCGCGACGGCCGAAGCGTTCAACCGGATTCGCGTAACCCATCAACACGACCGGCGTGGCGTCGTCGCCGCGGCGGAATTCGGCCACCATCGCGAGCGTCCGTTTCAGGCCTACGCCCTGGCGGATGGCTCGTTCCGTCGCGCGCTGGATCGCCGGGCCGTCGGCCATCGGATCGGAAAACGGCACGCCCAGCTCGATCACGTCGGCGCCGGCTTGCGCGAGCGCGCGCATCAGCGGCACCGTCAGCTCCGGCGCCGGATCCCCGGCGGCGATGTACGGAATCAGACCCTTGCGGCCGGCGCGCGCAAGCGCCTCGAATCGCCTCCGGATGCGCGGCATCAACGGCCCTTGCGCCAGGCGAGCGTGGCCTCGCGGCACGACGCACGGCAGAAGAATTCGAGCCCGCTCGCCTCCGCGACGATGTGCAGATCCTTGTCGCCGCGGCCGGACAGGTTCACGAGGAGCACCCGGTCCTTCGGCAGCGTCGGTGCGAGCTTCGCGGCGTACGCCAGCGCGTGGCTCGACTCGAGCGCGGGGATGATGCCTTCGATGCGGCAGCAGTCGTGGAAGGCCCGCAGCGCCTCCGCGTCGGTCACGCCGACGTACTGTGCGCGACCGCTGTCCTTCAGCCACGCGTGCTCGGGACCGACACCGGGATAGTCGAGCCCGGCCGAGATCGAATGCGTCTCGGTGATCTGACCGTTCTCGTCCTGCAGCAGATACGTCCGGTTGCCGTGCAAAACGCCGGGGGTGCCGCGCTGCAGGCTCGCCGCATGCCGCGTCGTCGTGAGACCTTCGCCCGCCGCTTCGACGCCGACGAGCTTCACACGCTCGTGCGGGATGTAATCGTAGAAAATGCCCATCGCGTTGCTGCCGCCGCCGACGCACGCGATCACGTAGTCGGGCTGGCGGCCGGCGATCTCCGGCATCTGCTGCAGGCATTCCTTGCCCACGACCGAGTTGAAGTCGCGCACCATCATCGGGTACGGATGCGGGCCCGCGACGGTGCCGATGATGTAAAACGTGTTCTCGACGTTGGTGACCCAGTCGCGCATCGCCTCGTTCAGCGCGTCCTTCAAGGTGCGCGACCCGCTGTGCACCGGAACGACTTCGGCGCCGAGCAGCTTCATCCGGTAGACGTTGGCCGCCTGCCGGCCGACATCCTCGGCGCCCATGTAGACGACGCACTGCATTCCGTACCGCGCCGCGACCGTCGCGGTTGCCACGCCGTGCTGGCCGGCGCCGGTTTCGGCGATCACGCGCGGCTTGCCCATGCGCCTGGCGAGCAGCGCCTGACCGACCGTGTTGTTGACCTTGTGTGCGCCGGTGTGGTTCAAATCCTCGCGCTTCAGATAGATCTGTGCGCCGCCGAGCTCTTCGCTCCAGCGCTTTGCGTGGTAGACGGGGCTGGGCCGGCCGACGTAATGCTTCAGCTCGCGCTCGAACTCGGCGACGAACTCGGGATCCTTGCGATAGCGCTCGTAGGCGTCTCGCAGTTCGGCGAGCGCGTGCATCAGCGTCTCGGCGACGAAGATGCCGCCGTACGGGCCGAAGTGCCCGCGCGCGTCCGGAAGATCGTAAGGTTTCATCACGGGTTCGGTTCCGCATCCGCCGCGCGCACGGCGGCGAAGAATCGCTTCAGCTTCTCTGCGCTCTTGACACCGGGTTTTTCCTCGACGCCGCTCGCCACGTCGACCGCGTACGGCCGCACCGCCCTGATCGCAGCGCCGACGTTGTCGGCATTCAGCCCCCCGGCAAGCACGATCGGCTTGTGCCTCGCTTCGGGCGGAGGCAGGCGCGACCAGTCGAACGCCTGTCCGCCCCCGCCGTAACCTTCGGCCGGTGCGTCCGCCAGCAGCGCCACAGCGCCGGCAAAAACGGCGGCGCAGTCTAACAAATCGACGCCCTTGCCCATCCGCACCGCGCGCAGGTACGGACGCTCGAAGCGCGCGCACTCGGGCTCGGTTTCGTCGCCGTGAAACTGCAGCAGCGCGTTCGGCGCGACCTCGAGCGCGGCGCGGATCTGGTCCTCGGGCGCGTTGACGAACAGCAGCACCGGGGTGACGAAGGCGGGCACTTCGCGCAGAAGCAACGCGAGCTGTCGCCGATCGACGTAGCGCGGGCTGCGTCGATATTGGACGAAACCCAGTGCGTCGGCACCGAGCGCAACGGCCGCGGCGACGTCGGCGGCGCGGGTCAGCCCGCAGATCTTGATTCGCGTGCGAGTCATCCGAATGACGCCATCGTGTCGAGCGGTGCCGGCAACCCCAGCGTCGGATCGTACTGAACGTGCGTCAGGTACAGACCCGCGGCGGCAAAGGTCGGCGCCGCCGCATTTCGGTCGCGCGCGTCGAGCACTTCGCGTACCCACTCGGGCGGCTGCCGGCCGAGCCCCACATAGACGAGCGTGCCGACGAGATTGCGAACCATGTGATGCAGGAAAGCGTTGGCAACGAAGCGCAGGCGCAACAGCCGGCCGAAGCGGTCGATGCGCAGTTCGCGCAGCTCGCGCACCGGCGAAGCGGCCTGGCATTCGGCTGCGCGGAAAGAACTGAAGTCGTGCGTGCCGATCAAGTGGCTTGCGCCGGCGCGCATCGCCTCCTCGTCGAGCGGACGATAAACCCAGCCGACGCGCGACTCGGCCAGCGGCGAGCGAACCGGATCGTTCAGCAGCCAGTAGTCGTAGCGGCGCGCGCTCGCGCCGAAGCGCGCGTGGAAGTCGTCCGGCACGCGCACCGCCCACCGCACGGCGGCCGAACGCGGCAGCCAGCGGTTGACGCCGCGCACCCACGATTGCAGCGGACGGTCGATCGTCGTGTCGATGTGGACCACCTGGTAGGTCGCATGAACGCCTGCATCGGTGCGGCCGGCGCAGATCGTGGCGATGCGCTCGGTCGCAAACATCTCCAGCGCGCGTTCGAGGGCGTCCTGCACGCCGGTGCCGCCCGGTTGAGTCTGCCAACCGGTGAAAGCGCTGCCGTCGTACTCCAACCCCAGCGCGAGCCGCATCGCGACGACCAAAAACAAAGCCGGCACGCTGGGCGTGCCGGCGGCAGACGCGTCGGCCGCTTACGCGTCGACCTGCTTGAGCAGCTCGACCGCGGACTGGCGCTGCTCGCGCGTACCGTCGCGCATCACTTCCTCGAGCAACTCGCGCGCGCCGTCCTTGACGCCGAGATCGATGTAGCCGCGCGCAAGATCGAGTTTGGTCGCCATCTGCGCGGCGAGCGGACTGCCTGCCTGGGTCTCCGTACGGCGGCCGCCGATTTCGACGTCGGAGCCGGTCAGATCGAAGTCGATCAGCGGCACCGTGGCCTGGTCGGTGTTCGAGGTCAGGCGCGGCGCCTGCTCGTCGGGCAGCGCGCCGACCTCACCGAGCAAGGTCGGGCGCGACAGCGCCTCTTCGAGCGCGGAGGCGGCGGTCGCCGGCCCCGCAAACTGCGAGAACGCCGGCGCGGGCGTGGCGGGTTCAGGCGCGATGCTCGGCAGACTCAGATCGACCTCTGGGATCGCCGGGCGAGCGCCCGCGGTCGTAGGCTGCGCGCTCGGCACGTTGGTCGGCGGGAAACTGATGTCCAGATCGGGCGCCTTGGCGATCGCAGGCTCGGGTGCGGGCTTCGGCGCGGCAGCCGGTGCAGGCGTCGGAACCTGCGGCGCTTTGGTCGTACCAAGATCAAAGTCCAACGAGCCGAGGTCGACTGCGCCCGCGGTCGTCGCGCCGAACGGATCCGTCGTGCCGGCACGCGCTGCAGGCGCCGTCGGCGCGACCGGCTCCTCGAGCGGCAACGTCGCTTCAAACTTGGTATCCGGCACGGATTGCGCCGTATTCGAGGGCGTCATCGCCGTATCCGCCGACATGCGCGAATCGACCTGCATCGCAGTATCCGCGGTCATCTTCGTGTCCGGCGCGAAGCGCGAAGTAACGCTCGGGGTCACGCCCTGCGACGGCACACCGCCCAGATCGAGCGCCGGCTCGCGCGCCGCCGCACCGCCGAGGGTAGCCGGTGGCGCGATCACGCCGCCAAGCGTGGCCGGGCGCGGGCCCTTGGTACTCGGGTTCAACCGCAACTCGGTGGTCGGACCGCGTGTGGCGATTTCCGCCGCCCCCGCGAACATGGGGTTGGACGGATCGAGTGAACGGCCCAACTTGACGGCGCGCTCCCAATCCTCGCCCGTGCCGCCGGTGCGGTCGCGCAATTCCTGCGCGACCGAGTTGAACGAGGCTTTGTCGCCGCGCCGCGAGTAGATCTCGAGCAGCTTCACGCGCACCGCGTGCCGATCCGGCTGAAGACGCAAGGCTTCCTTGAGGATGTCCTCGGCCTGCTCCTCGCGACCGTAGGCGATGTAGACATCGGCTTCGGCGACCGGATCGACCTCGTTCGAATCAAGTTGCGAAGCGGCCGGAATGAAGCTCGAGTTGAACGTGCTCGTTGCCCCCGTGTCGACGCTGCGCCCGCCCGTGGCGCCGAACAACGAGTTGGCACGCAGCCCCTCGCCGGTCGCCTTGAACTCCTCGCCCTTCTCGACCTTGCGACGGCGGTAAACGTTCAGTCCGAGCAACGCGAGCAGCAATGCCACGAGCCCGCCGAGCGCCACCAGTGTCGTCGTGTCGCGGAACAGGCCTTCGAGGAAGCTCGTTTCCTGCGCCGGCGGCGGCGCCTTCTTCGCCGCTTCGACCTTCGGCGTTTCGACCTTGGGCGCTTCTGCCTTCGGAGCCGCCGCCGTTGGCGGTTCCACCTTTGGCGGCTCGGCCTTCGTAGGCTCCGCGGCTGGTGCGGCCGGCGCGGGTGCGGCGGCCTGCGGCGCAGGCGCAGCCTCTACAGCCTTGGATTCTGCCTGCCTCTGGACCTGAGCGCCGGCCTTGCTCTGGAGCTCGAGTGCTTTCTTCAGCGCTTCGTTGGCCTTCTTCAACTCGGCGGCGCGCTCTTCCTGTTCCTTCAGCGCACGCTGCCGGGCGATCTCCTCGTCCTTCGCCTTGGTCGCCGCCGCGGCCGCCGACGACGGCACGGGCTCGGCCTTCGCGATCTTCAACCGATCGCCGGTCGGCGCCGGCGCAGCCTTGTCTTCGACCTTCGTCGTGACACGACCCTGCGCGGCAGCCGCGGGCGCAGGCGCGGCCGCGACCGGTGCGGCGGCCGCCGCAGCTTGCGCGAGGCGGCTCTTGTATCGGGCAAAGTCGGCGCTGTGGGCCGCGACCTCCCGTCGCGCGTCGGCCGTCGAAATAACTGCGGCCTCGGCGGCATCCGGAATCGTCAGAGTGCGGCCGGCCAGCAGCCGGTTCATGTTGTTCGCGACGAAGGCATTCGGATTGGCGCGGAACAGCGCAACGAGCATCTGGTCGAGCGAAACGTTGGCCGGTTTGTTCTGCAACGCAATCTTGCCGAGCGTGTCGCCGAACTTCACCGTGTAGGTCTCGGTCGGTGCGGCTGCGACCGTCGCAGGTGCAGCGGTCGTCGTCACCGGTGCGGGCGCCGCAGGCGTCGGCGCAGGCGCGGGTTCTGGCGCAGCAGCCACGGGTGCGGGCACCGGCGCAGGTACCGGCGCCGGCAGCGGTGTGGGTGCGGCCGGCTGGGCCGTCACCGGCGCCATCACGTCCGGCGTGGCGCGCAGCGCCGGCGGATCGAGCAGCACCGTGTATTCCCGCAGCACGCGACCGGTCGCCCAGGTCAGCTCGAGCAGCAGATCGAGATACGGCTCGTTGATCGGATTCAGCGAGCTGATCCGCACGACGAAGTTGTTCTCGCCGCGGCGATCCAGGTCGAAGCGGAGCGCCGACAGCGCCGGATTGAACTCGAGGTTTGCCTGCCGGAAGGCGCTCTGCGACGCGAGCCGCACGGCGAGCGATCCGGCCTCGTCTCTCGCGACCGACGTGACTTCGACTTCCGCGCGTAGCGGCTGCCCGAGGGCCGACTGCACCGTCAATCGTCCGAGCCCCGCCGCGTACGCGGCAGGCGTGGCAAATGCAAGGCTGATGGCCAACGCAATCGCAAACCGGGCCGGTGTTGGCTTGTCGTTATGAGATGGCACAGGCGCCCCCTCTAAGGCGGTGATTCCGAATTTCGAAAATAACATCAGTGACTTACGCGTGCAAGCTTAGAAAGAGCAGTAAGTCACGTGCAACCGTGACAATTCGAGGCGCCGTATCCGCCGGGCCCGAGACCGGGCACGTGTCAGTCAGGCTTCCCGAGCAGGATGCGCAGCGTGCGGCGCAACGGTTCCGCTGCGCCCCAAAGCAATTGATCGCCGACGGTGAAAGCGGAGAGGTACTGCCCTCCCATGGCGAGCTTGCGCACGCGTCCGATGGGGATGTCGGTCGTCCCGCTCACCTTCGCCGGCGACAGTTCGCGGATGCTGTCCTCGCGGTTGTTCGGCACCAACTTGACCCAGCGGTTCGCGCCGGCGATCAGCTTTTCGATCTCGGCGAGCGGCAGATCCTTCTTCAGCTTGATCGTCAACGCCTGGCTATGGCAGCGCATCGCACCGACGCGCACGCACACACCCTCGACGATTAGCGACCCGGGTTCGCCCATCGCCGGCTTGCCGAGGATCTTGTTCGCTTCGGCGCCGCCCTTCCACTCTTCGCGGCTGACACCGTTGCCGAGATCCTTGTCGATCCACGCGATCAGGCTGCCGGCGAGCGGGACGCCGAAGTTGTCTTTCGGCAGGGCATCCGAACGCAGGGCCTCCGCCACCTTGCGATCGATTTCGAGGATCGCCGACTGCGGATCGGCCAGCAGATCTTTGACCGCCGCGTGGGCGTAGCCCATCTGCGCGATCAGTTCGCGCATGTTCTGCGCACCCGCGCCCGAGGCGGCCTGATACGTCATCGCGGTGACCCACTCGACCAGATCGGCCTTCAACAGGCCGTCGATGGCGAGCAGCATCAGGCTCACCGTGCAGTTACCGCCAATATAGTTCCTGACGCCCCTGGCGAGCGCGTCCTTGATCACGGGCAGATTGACCGGGTCGAGGACGATCACCGCGTCGTCCCGCATTCGTAGCGCGGAAGCGGCGTCGATCCAGTAGCCGTTCCAGCCGGCGGCGCGCAGCTTGGGATGCACCTCGTTCGTGTAATCGCCGCCCTGGCAGGTGAGGATCGCGTCACACGCCTTCAACGCCGCGATGTCGTTGGCATCCAGCACCGTGGGCGCCGCGCGCGCGACCTTCGGCGCCGCGCCGCCGGCGTTCGACGTGCTAAAGAACACCGAATCGATCAGGTCGAAGTCCCGCTCCGCGCTCATGCGCTCCATGAGCACGGAACCGACCATGCCGCGCCAACCCACGATGCCGACTTTCATAGGTGCCTCTTGCTCAACCGGCGCATCCTCGACGCGCATCCTTACAGCGCGCTGACAACCGCATCGCCCATGGCCTTCGTCCCGACCTTCGCCTCGCCCGCCAGCGCGATGTCCGCCGTGCGCAGCCCCTGTGCCAGGACCTTCGAAACCGCCGCCTCGACGCGCCGCGCCGCCGCTTCCTGGTTCAGGCTGTAGCGCAGCATCATCGCGGTCGACAGGATCATCGCCAGCGGATTGGCGAGCCCCTTGCCGGCGATGTCCGGCGCCGACCCGTGGATCGGCTCGTACAGCCCTTTGCCGTTCGCGTCGAGCGAGGCCGAAGGCAGCATGCCGATCGAACCCGTCAGCATCGACGCTTCGTCCGACAGGATATCGCCGAACATGTTTCCCGTGACGATGACATCGAACTGCCTGGGCTCCTTTAGAAGCTGCATCGCCGCGTTGTCGACGTACATGTGCGTCAGCTCGACGTCCGCATATTCGCGGCCGACCTCGGTCACGACCTCGCGCCAGAGCTGGGTGGTTTCGAGCACGTTCGCCTTGTCGACAGAGCACACGCGCCGCCGCCGTTTGCGCGCCGCGCGGAACGCCACGTGAGCGATGCGGCGGATCTCGCTTTCGCTGTAGCGCATCGTGTCGAAGCCCTCGCGCTCGCCGCTGTCGAGCCGGCGGATGCCGCGCGGCTGGCCGAAATAGATGTCACCGGTCAGCTCCCGCACGATCAGCAGATCGAGTCCCGCGACGACCTCGGGCTTCAGCGTCGAGGCGGCCGCAAGCTCCGGGTAGATCACCGCGGGCCTTAGGTTGGCAAACAGGCCGAGTTCTTTGCGCAACCGAAGCAGCCCCTGTTCGGGCCGCAACGGGCGCGGCAGCGCGTCGTACTTCGGTCCGCCGACGGCGCCGAACAGCACCGCGTCGGCGCGGCGCGCTGCCTCCAGCGTCGCCGCCGGAAGTGGATCGCCGTGCGCATCGAGGGCCGCGCCGCCGACCGGCGCGTGCTCGAACTCGAACTGCAGTCCGTCGCGCGCGAGCCGCTCGAGCACCTTGAGCGCCTCGGCAACGATCTCGGGGCCGATGCCGTCACCGGCCAGCACGGCGATTCTCATGGTGAACCTCAGGCGGCCGGCTGCCTGGCCAGCCACGGATGGCGCTTGAGGCGCTCGGCCTCGAACGCGCGGATCTTGTCGGCGTGACGCAGGGTGAGACCGATGTCGTCCCAGCCGTTGAGCAGACACTCCTTGCGAAACGGGTCGACGTCGAAGCGGATCACGCGTTCTGCAGGTGTGGTCACGGTCTGCGCGGCCAGATCGATCGCCAGCGTGTAGCCCGGCGTGGCCAGCACCTCCGCGAACAGCGCATCGACTTCGTCTTCGCCGAGCACGATCGGCAGCAGCCCGTTCTTGAAGCAGTTGTTGAGAAAGATGTCCGCGAAACTCGGCGCGATCAGCGCGCGGAATCCGAATTCGGCGATGGCCCACGGGGCGTGTTCGCGGCTCGATCCGCAACCGAAGTTGCGCCTCGCAAGAAGGATCGACGCGCCTCGATAGCGCGGCTGGTTCAGCACGAATTCCGGATTCAGCGGGCGCCGGCCATTGTCCATGCCGGGCTCGCCGCGGTCGAGGTAGCGCCACTCGTCGAACAAGTTGGCGCCGAATCCGGTCCGCCGGATCGACCTCAGAAACTGCTTCGGGATGATCTGGTCGGTGTCGACGTTCGCGCGGTCCAGCGGCGCGACCAGCCCGGTGTGCTGTGTGAAAGGCGTCATCTAGCGCTTGACCGGTGCAGGGGCCGGAGCCGGCGCAGCGGTCTTCTTCGGCTCCTCCTTGGTGTCCTTGCTCGCGGCGCTCGTGATCTTTTCCCCGGCCGCTTTCAGGTCCTTGCCGAAACCTTCCATCGTGTTGCACGCGCCGAGCAGCGAGGCGGCGCCGAAAAGCGCTGCGATTTTTGCGGTCGTTTTCATGGCGATTGACCTGCCTAGTGGAACGATCGGATATCGACGAAGTGCCCGGCGATCGCCGCGGCCGCGGCCATCGTCGGGCTGACCAGATGTGTGCGACCGCCGGCACCCTGGCGCCCCTCGAAGTTGCGGTTCGACGTCGACGCGCAGCGCTCGCCGGGGTCGAGCCGGTCGGCATTCATGCCCAGGCACATCGAACAGCCCGGTTCGCGCCACTCAAAACCGGCTTCGCGGAACACGCGGTCGAGACCTTCCGCTTCGGCCTGCCGCTTCACCAGCCCCGAACCCGGAACGACCATCGCAAGCTTGACGCCGTCCGCGATGCGCCTGCCGCGCACGACCTCCGCCGCGGCGCGCAGGTCTTCGATGCGCGAATTCGTGCACGAGCCGATGAAGACCTTGTCGACCCGGATCTGCGTGATCGGCGTATTCGGCGTCAGCCCCATGTACTTCAGCGCGCGCTCGATGCCTTCGCGCCGCACGGGATCCATCTCCCGCGCGGGGTCGGGCACACGGCCGTCGATCGACGTCACCATCTCGGGCGACGTGCCCCAGGTGACCTGCGGCTTCAGCGCCGCCGCGTCGATGTCGACGACCTTGTCGAAGCGCGCATCGGGGTCCGAATGCAGCGTCTTCCAGTAGGCCACCGCTGCGTCCCAGTCGGCGCCGGTCGGGGCGAAGGGACGGCCGCGCACGTATTCGATCGTTTTGTCGTCGACCGCGACCATGCCGGCACGCGCACCCGCCTCGATCGCCATGTTGCACAGGGTCATCCGCGCTTCGATCGACAGCGCGCGCACGGTCGAGCCGCCAAACTCGATCGCGTGCCCCGTGCCGCCCGCCGTGCCGATGCGGCCGATCACCGCGAGGATCACATCCTTCGCGGTCACGCCCGCAGGCAGGTCGCCGTCCACGCGCACCAGCATGTTCTTCGATTTTTTCGCGAGCAGCGTCTGCGTGGCGAGCACGTGCTCGACTTCCGAGGTGCCGATGCCGAACGCCAGCGCGCCCAGCGCGCCGTGCGTGCTCGTATGCGAATCGCCGCAGACGACCGTCATCCCCGGCAGCGTGGCGCCCTGCTCGGGGCCGATCACGTGCACGATGCCCTGGCGCGTGTCCAGGAACGGGAAGTACGCCGCCGCACCGTACTCGCGGATGTTGGCGTCGAGCGTAACGATCTGTTCGCGCGAAGTCGGATCGGTCACACCGTCCAGTCCGCGTTCCCAGTCGGTCGTCGGCGTGTTGTGATCGGCGGTCGCGACGATCGACGACACGCGCCAAGGCCTTCGTCCGGCGACGCGCAGCCCTTCGAACGCCTGCGGGCTGGTCACTTCGTGGACCAGGTGGCGATCGATGTACAGGACGGTCGTGCCGTCGGGTTCGGCGTGGACGACGTGGTCGTCCCAGAGCTTGTCGTAAAGCGTGCGTGCTGCGGCCATTTCGGAAGCGCGGTGCGCGAAGTGGCGCCGATTATGCCACGTCGATGTTTGCAAACCCGCGTCGCGATTGGGTTTTGTCGACGGGCGCCGGCGTGCCGATGCGGCCGGCGGAACCGCCGCAACGCGTGCGAGTCTGAGCGAGGTCTCGCGTCCGGGAGCACGCATGAAAGATCGCCAGAACAACGCTTCGACGCTGCGCAGGCGCCATGCGCTGGCCACCCTCGCGAGCCTTCCGCTCGCCGCCGGTTTTCATGCCGCGCAGGGGCAGACCGCACACGCACTGCGTTCGACGCCGCGTCAGACGCTCGGTCCGTTTTACCCACGCACTGCGTCGGAACGTCCGCGCGCGACCGATGCCGATCTGCTCACCGTCGAAAACGGGCGTGTGCTCAGCAAGGGTACGCCGCTTTATCTGACCGGACGCGTGCTGACGGCGCACGGCGCGCCGATCGCCGGCGCGCTCGTGGAGATCTGGCAGTGCGACGCGAACGCCGTCTATCACCACCCGGCGGGCGGCGCGGTGAGCGAACGCGATCCGCACTTCCAGGGCTACGGCACGACGACCACCGACGCCGCCGGGGCCTTCCACTTCCGCACGATCCAGCCCGTTCCCTACCCCGGCCGCACGCCGCACATCCACGTGCGTGTCGCCGCGGGCGGCGTGCAGGCCCTGCCCACGCAGCTCTATCTGGATGGCCACCCGGGCAATGCGCGCGACTTCCTCTATCGGCAGCTCGACGAAGCCGAGCGCGCTGCGGTGACGATGAGGCTAGCGCCGACGCGGTCCACCCACCCGCTCGCGCAGTCCACGCAGTTCACCGCCGCGGTCGACCTGATCGTCGGCTAACGCCTTTTCGCCTGCTCGTACAGCGGCAGCACACGCTGCGAGTATTCCTGCAGGTCGCGAATGCGCGTTTCGTGCGACGGGTGCGTCGACAGCCATTGCGGCGGCTGACGGCCGCCCTGTCCGGCCATCTTGTTCCAGAGCGTGACCGCGGCGCGCGGATCGTAGCCGGCCCGCGCGGCGAGTTCGACGCCGATCCGGTCGGCCTCCTGCTCGTTCTCGCGGCTGTTCGGCAGCACGAACATGCTCTGCGCCAGCATCTGCCCGAGATCGCCGAGGCGCACGCCGGTCAGGATCTCGATCGCCGCGAGTCCGATTCCGGTCGCCATCTGCCGCGACATGCGCTCGCGTGCGTGCTCGCGCAGCGCATGCGCGATCTCGTGGCCGATCACCGCCGCGAGCTCGTCGTCGCCGATCTTGAGTTTCTCGATCAAGCCCGTGTAGACGGCGATCTTGCCGCCGGGCATGCACCAGGCGTTGACCTGATCGGACGCGATCACGTTGACCTCCCACAGCCAGCGCGGCGCATCGTCGCGGAACACCGCCGTGTGCGGGATCAGTCGCTGCGCGATCGCGCGCACGCGCTCGGTCTGCCGGGCGTCGCGGTTCAGCAGTCCTTTCTTGTCGGCCTCGGCGAGGATCTGCGCGTACTGCTGGCGTGCGGCCCTGTCGACCTGCTGCGCCGACACTGCCATGCGTTGTGTACGTTCCACGCCGACCACGCCGCCGCGCGTCGTCTGCACGGTCTGGCAACCGTTGATCGCCAACGCGAGCCCGAACGCCGCCCAGGCAAGGCGGCGGCGCGTGATCTTGTTCCACATGCAGTGTCCTCCGTCTCAGCCCGACGATGTCGCAGCGTGCGCATGCGCGGCGCGATCCAGCGTGCGCGTTCGCTGCACGGCCCACCAGCCGGCGAGTGCAGCCGCGCTGCTCGAAAGAAACGTAATGACCGGTCCGAACGCCGACCAGAGCCACGCGGCCACCAGGCTGCCCGCCGTGCCGCCTACACCGTATCCGATGCTGATGTACAGCGCCTGGCCGCGTGCGCCGGCGCGGCCCGGGAACCACCGCTGGATCGTCAGGATCGACGCGCTGTGATGGACCGCGAAGGTCGCTGCGTGCAGAAGCTGCGCGACGAGCAGCAGCGGCCAGAAGTGCGCGAACTCGGCGATCAGGAAAAAGCGCAGCGCCGCGAGCAGGAAGCTCGCCGCGAGCAGCCGGAACGCGCCGTAGCGCGCGAAGAACCGTCCCTGCGTGTAGAAAAAGACGATTTCGGCCACCACGCCGACGACCCAGAACACGCCGATCTGCGTCCTGCTGTAGCCGAGCTGCGCCAGGTACAGCGAGAAGTACGTGTAAAACGCCCCGTGCGCGAAGACCATCAGCGCGGCCGATGCCAGGAGCCAGCGCACGCGCGGCTCGGCGAGCCGCCTGCGCACCGACACCGCAGGCGCCTGCGCGTCAGCGTGAGGCGGCTCGTCGACCAGAAAGGTCGTCACCGCCGACAGCGCGAGCAGCACGAGTCCCACGTACGGCTGCCAGCCCATGCCGGCCCAGTCGAACAGCGGACCCGCGGCGAGCACCAGCGTGATGAAGCCGATCGATCCCCATGCGCGCAGCCGGCCGTAACGCGAAGCGCCGGAGCCGTCGCCCCGCAGGCGCGCGGCGGTGATCGACTCGCCGACCGGAATCTGCGCGGTGATGAACAGATTGACCGCAAACATCAACGCGAACACCCAGCCGAAGCCGCCCGGCAGCAGGATCGGCGCGAAGCACGCGCAGGCCGCGACCGCGGTCCAGCGCAGGATCGCGATCCGGTGCGCCGTGCGATCCGCGAGATAGCCCCACAAGTTCGGGCCGACGACGCGCATGCCCTGCATCACCGCCAGCACGATGCCGATCTGCGCGGCGCTGAGTCCGCGGCTTTCCAGGTACAGCGGAAAGTAAGGCGCGAAGACGCCGGCGGTCGCGAAATACGCGGCGAAGAAGGCACCGAGCCGCCAGTCGGACGCGTGCGCGGCGGCGATCCGACCGCTCATGCGCCCTTCGGCGCGCGCGCGGGGATCGGCGGCACCGGCCATTCGACATCGCCGTTCTGCGCACGCTGCAGCAGCGCATGGTCCATCAGCACGAGCGCCAGCATCGCCTCGGCGATCGGCGTGGCGCGGATGCCGACGCAGGGATCGTGGCGGCCGTGCGTTTCGACCGTCACCGGCCGGTTGTTGCGGTCGATCGAGCGGCGCGGCAGCCGGATGCTCGACGTCGGCTTGATCGCGATCGACACCTCGATGTCCTGGCCGGTCGAAATTCCGCCCAGCACGCCGCCCGCATGGTTCGAAAGGAATCCGTCCGGCGTCAGCTCGTCGCCGTGCTCGCTGCCTTTCTGCGTGACCGCGCCGAAGCCGGCGCCGATCTCGACCCCCTTGACCGCGTTGATGCCCATCAACGCGTGGGCGATGTCGGCGTCGAGCTTGTCGTACAGCGGCGCGCCGAGTCCGACCGGGACGTCGGTCGCCGTCACCCGCAGCCGCGCGCCGCATGAGTCGCCCTGCCGGCGCAACGCGTCCATGTAATCCTCGAGCCGGGGAACGATGGCCTCATTGGGCGCGAAGAAGGCGTTGCGCTCGACGTGCTCCCACGCGACGAACGGGATCTCGATCTCGCCGAGCTGCTGCAGACAGCCGCGCACGCGGGTGCCGAAGCGCTCGCGCAGCCACTTCTTGGCGACGGCCCCGGCGGCAACCATCGGCGCGGTCAGCCGCGCCGACGACCGCCCGCCGCCGCGCGGATCGCGCACGCCGTACTTGCGCCAGTAGGTGTAGTCGGCGTGGCCCGGACGGAATGTGTCGAGCAGATTCGCGTAGTCGCTGCTGCGCGCGTCTTCGTTGCGGATCAGCAGCGCGATCGGCGTGCCGGTCGTTCGGCCCTCGAACACGCCCGACAGGATCTCGACGCGATCCGATTCGCGCCGCTGCGTCACGTGGCGCGAGGTTCCGGGCTTGCGCCGGTCCAGATCCGGCTGCAGGTCCTCGGCCGCAAGCGCCAGGCCCGGGGGGCAGCCGTCGATCACGCAGCCGATCGCCGGGCCGTGCGATTCGCCGAAGTTGGTGACCCGAAGCAGATGCCCGAACGTCGAACCGGACATGAAACGTCTCTTGAAAACGGCACGATTCTAGTGAGTCCGCGTCGCGCCCGACGCGGCGAAGGGGTTGGCTGCACGGACGGATGACGCCCGAAGCGGCGACCGCAAGCGCACCCGTGCCGTCGCAGCGCGCGATGTGCGCGTCGTGCCGGGCGATTCGACCAAGGCGGCGGTCGATGGCGAGCTGCGGATCCGCAGGCGCAGACGACGCCGTCGCGCGGCGCCCGACCGAGACGGCGCGGCGCGAACACCGCGCACCGGCGGCCGCGTCAAGGTGGTACCCCGGACCGATCGGCGCGACGCGGGCCGTCGCACAACCCGCGGTTTACCCGCTGACGGGCTCCTGTTCCGGCCAGTCGCGGATGTAGGCCTTGAGCATGCGGTTTTCGAAGCTCTGTTCCTCGAGCACCGCCTTCGCGACGTCGTAGAAGGAGATCACGCCTTCGAGCGCACGACCGTTCAACACTGGCAGGTAGCGCACGTGGCTGTCGAGCATCAGACGGCGCACCTCGTTGACGTCGGTCTCGGGCGTCGTGGTCAGCGGCGCATCGTCCATCACGCTGCGCACCAGCCGGTCGCCCAACGTGCCGTTCTGCTCGTGCAGCGTCTCGATGACTTCGCGGAAGGTCAGCATGCCAACGAGTTCGCCGTGTTCCATCACGACGACCGAGCCGATGTCCTTTTCCGCCATCGTCTGCACCGCCGACCATAGCGTGTGATCCGGTGTCACCGTAAACAGGGCGTTGCCCTTGACCCGCAGGATGTCGCTGACCTTCATCGTTCGTCTCCCTTCGCCGCCGCGCGCGACGCGGGGTCATGCTAGCCGAGCGCGGCGGCCGCGTGAATCGCTCAGACGCGCCGCAGCCAGCCGAGGCCGGCCGAGGTGCCGCCCGGCGCGGTCCCGCGCGGGCGGTACTCGCAGCCGACCCACCCGGCGTAGCCCAGCCGGTCGAGCAGCCCGAACAGGTACGGGTAGTTGACTTCGCCCGAGTCGGGTTCATGCCGATCGGGCACACCGGCGATCTGGACGTGCGCAACCAGCGGAAAGAAACGCTCGAGGTGCCGCGCCAGATCGCCCTCCATGATCTGCAGGTGGTAGAAGTCCAGTTGCAGGCCCAGGTTGGGCTTGTGCAACGCCGCGATCACGTCCGCGGCCTGCTGCTGGCGGGTCAGGTAATAGCCCGGCATGTCGCGCGTATTGATCGGCTCGATCGTCACCGCGATGCCGTGCGGGCGCAGCGTGTCACAGGCGTACGCGAGATTGCGCAGGTACACGCGCAGGCATTCGTCGGTGGCGCAGTCGGCCGGGGGGCGTCCGGCCATCACGTGCAGTCGAGGCGCACCGACCGTGCGCGCGTAGTCCAACGCCTGCGCGATCGAGGCTTCGAACGCCTTCTCGCGTCCGGGCAGCGCGGCCAGCCCCCGCTCGCCGGCTTGGTAATCGCCCTGCGGCGCGTTCATCAGCACGAGCTGCACGCGCGCGTCGTCGAGCGCACGCCTGAATTCGGTCGCCTCGACCGCATACGGCGACTGCACCTCGACCGCTGCAAAACCGTCGCGCGCCGCCGCGGCCGCGCGCTGCACGAGCGCGTACTCCGGGTACAGCGTGCTCAGGTTCGCGGCAAAGCGCGGCATCGCTTCTACGCAAGCAGTTTCTTGAAGCGCTCGACTTCGCGCATCACCGCTGCGCGCACCGGCGGCTCCCAGACCGAGTGTCCGGCGTCGGGGACCACCACGTAGCGTGCGCCCGGCCAGGCGCGCGCCAGCTCGTCGGCGTTGACGATCGGACAGACCATGTCGTAGCGCGCCTGCACGATCGACGCCGGCAGATGACGCACGCGATACAGGTGGCTGATCAACTGGTCGGGTGCGAGGAAGCAGCGGTGCGCGAAGTAATGCGCCTCGAGCCGCGCCAGGCCGAGCGCTTCGTCGGCGAAGTGCCGCACCAGCTCCGGGTTCGGCAGCAGCGTCGAGCAGCTTCCCTCGTATTCGCTCCAGGCGCGCGCGAACGGAAGGTGCACGCGCGGATCCGGATCGAACAGCCGTTTCAGATAGCCGCGCAGCAGATCGCCGCGTTCGGCCGCGGGCAGCATTTCGGCAAACCGGCGCCACGCCTCCGGGAAGACGTTGCGCAACCCGTACAGGAACCAGTCGATCTCGGACGCGCGGCCGAGGAAGATACCGCGCAGCACGAACCCCAGGCAGCGCTCGGGCACCGCTTCGCCGTAGGCCAGCCCGAGCGTGCTGCCCCACGAGCCGCCGAACACGAGCCAGCGCTGCACGCCGAGATAGTTGCGCAGCTTCTCGATGTCGCGAACCAGGTGCGCGGTCGTGTTGTTCGTCACCTCGCCCGTCGGCGTCGACGCGCCCGCGCCGCGCTGGTCGAACAGCACGATGCGGAAGAAGTCCGGATCGAAGAAGCGACGATGCTCTGGCGAACTGCCGCCACCCGGCCCGCCGTGCAGGAACACCACCGGTACGCCCTGCGGGTTGCCGCTCGTCTCCCAGTACATCGTGTGCACGTCGTCCAGCGGCAGCATCCCGGTGTCGTAAGGTTCGACCGGTGCGTACAGCTCGGGGCGCGAATCGGTGCGTGCGTCCATGCGTGGCATTATGCCGCCGGGCGGGCGGTGGCGCCGCCCGCCCGGCGGCATCGCCGCGAGGTTTGGAACGAGGGGACTCGGCTGGTCCCCTCGTGCTCCCCTAGCCATGTAAACGAGCGTGCGGCAGCCGAACCAGCGCGACGCCTGCGACTCCCGAACTCACGCGACGACCCGATGAGTGGCCCGAAATACCCACGCTTCGACACGCTGACGCTGCACGCGGGGCAGCGGCCCGATCCCGCCACCGGCGCGCGCGCCGTGCCGATCTACGCGTCGACATCCTTCTGCTTCGACGATTCCGAGCACGCCGCGTCGCTGTTCAACATGGAGCGCGCCGGGCACGTGTATTCGCGGATCTCGAATCCGACGGTCGCCGTGCTCGAGGAGCGCATCGCCGCGCTCGAAAAAGGTGTGGGCGCGATCGCGACCGCGAGCGGACAGGCGGCGCTGCATCTGGCGATCGCGACACTGATGGGCGCGGGGTCGCACATCGTCGCCAGCCGCGCGCTGTACGGCGGCTCGCACAACCTGCTCGCGTACACGCTGAAGCGCTTCGGCATCGAAACGACGTTCGTCGATCCGCGCAATCTGGACGCGTGGCGCGCCGCGATCCGGCCGAACACGCGGCTGCTGTTCGGCGAAACCCTCGGCAATCCGGGGCTGGACGTGCTCGACGTCCCGAACGTCGCCGCGCTCGCGCACGAACACGGGCTGCCACTGCTCGTCGACAGCACGTTCACGACGCCCTACCTGATGCAGCCGTTCGAGCTGGGCGCCGACCTCGTCTACCACTCGGCGACCAAGTTCCTCGGCGGTCACGGCGTGGCGATCGGCGGACTGCTCGTCGACGGCGGAACGTTCGACTGGGCGGCGAGCGGCAAATTCGCGACGCTGACCGAGCCGTACGAAGGCTTCCACGGCATGAACTTCGCGGAGGAAAGCACGGTGGCGCCGTTCCTGCTGCGCGCGCGCCGCGAGGGGCTGCGCGACTTCGGCGCGTGCATGAGCCCGCACACCGCGTTCCTGATCCTACAGGGGCTGGAGACGTTGTCGCTGCGAATGCAGCGGCACGTCGAAAACACGCGCAAGGTCGTCGCCTTTCTCGCCGCGCAGTCGAACGTCGAGCGCGTCGCCTATCCCGAACTGCCGACGCATCCGGACCGCGCGCTCGCCGAGCGCCTGCTGCCGCGCGGCTGCGGAGCCGTGTTCAGCTTCGACCTGAAGGGTTCGCGCGCCGCGGGGCGCAGGTTCGTCGAGTCGCTCAGAGTGTTCTCGCATCTGGCCAACGTCGGCGACGCCAAGTCGCTGGTGATCCATCCGGCGACGACGACGCATTTCCGCGTACCGGACGAAGAACTTGCCGCCGCCGGCATTACACAGGGCACGATCCGGCTGTCGATCGGGCTCGAGGACCCCCACGATCTGATCGACGATCTGGCGCGCGCGCTGAAGGCCGCGGCGAAGGTGGCGTGATGCTGCTCGAAGGACTGTTCGCGTATACCGGTGGCAAAGCGTTCGACGCCGCGCGCCCGTGCGTCGTGTTCCTGCACGGCGCGCAGCACGACCACAGCGTCTGGATCCTGCAGAGCCGTTATCTGGCGCACCACGGCTACGCGGTGCTGGCGCCGGATCTGCCCGGCCATGGCCGCAGTCGTGGCCCGGTCCCGACGAGCGTGGAGGCGATCGCCGACCGCGTGGCTGCGGCGCTGGCGTCGCTCGCGAATCCGCGCTTCCTGCTCGTCGGCCACAGCATGGGATCGCTCGTCGCGCTCGAACTCGCGCACCGGCTCGCCGATCGCGTCGCCGGCGCGGCGCTGTGCGCGACCGCGTTTCCGATGCGCGTGTCCGACGCGCTGCTGGCGGCCACGCGCGACGATCCGCCGGCCGCGATGGACATGATCAACGTCTGGTCGCACAGCGCTTCGATCGCGCCGTTCGCCGTACGGCCCGGTTGCCCGGCACCGGGCTTCAACGTCGTCTGGCAGAACCTGCGACTGATGCAGCGGATCGCGCGCGTCAACGGGGCGGCGGTGTTGCCGACCGACTTCGCCGCGTGCAACGCGTACGCGCGCGGACTGGACGCCGCGCGCGCGCTGCGCTGCCCGGCGCTGTTCGTGCTCGGCGCGGCCGACCAAATGACCCCCCCGCGCGCCGCGCGGCCGCTGATCGAGGCGGTCGCCGACAAGAGCGTCGTCACGCTGCCGGACACCGGTCACTCGATGATGGCCGAGAACCCGGACGGGGTACGACGCGCGCTCGAATCGTTCGCCGCCCGCGCCTTTGCGACGGCGGCCGCCTGAGCGGCCGCCTCGACTCCGTTGAACGCGGTCAACTGGGACACCTACTGGCTGTACGTGCTGACCGAGGCGGCGCTGAGCCTGTCGCCGGGGCCGGCCGTGATGCTCGTGATCGCGTACGGGCTCACGCAGGGTGCGCGCCGCTCGGTCGCCGCCACGCTCGGCATCCTGTCGGCCAATGCGATCTACTTCGCGATTCCCGCGACCGGCCTGGGCGCGCTGCTCGTTTCTTCGCGCGCGTTCTTTTTCGCGGTCAAGTGGATCGGCGCGGCGTACCTCGTCTATCTCGGGTTGCGCGCGCTGTTCGGCCGGCCTTCGCCGATCACGGCGTCGAACCCGGCCGCGCGCGGATCGACCTGGCGGTCGATCTACGCATCGGGGCTGACGCTGCAGCTCGCCAACCCGAAGACGTTGATCTTCTTCGTCGCGATCCTTCCGCAGTTCGTCGATCCGCACCTTCCGATAGGCGCGCAGATGGCGTGGCTTGCGGCAGGCTCGGTGGTGCCCGAGTTCTTCATCCTCGCGGGATACGGCTTCCTGGCCTCGCGCGCGGCGCGCGTCGCGACCGATCCGCGCCATGCACGCTCAACCGATCGCTGCGCCGCCGCGCTGGTCCTTTCGGTCGCGCCCGCGTAGGTCGGACGCCGCGGACCGAGACCTTCGGGAAAGTCGCGTCTGCGTCGCGCCGCGCTCGCTCCTATACTTTCGCCGACGAATCGCGTGCGACGATTCATCACTAGCCCTTCCCGAGGAGACCCAACCATGCGACAGATCCGCTCGGCCCTGTTCCGCTCCCTGCTCGCCGCCGCCGCACTTTGCGCGGCCAGCGTCGGCGCGAACGCCCAGCAGAAGTTCGTCAACGTCCTGACCGGCGGTCAGGCCGGCGTGTACTACCCGCTCGGCGTGGCGCTCAGCCAGATCTACAGCAAGGCGATGCCCGATGCCAAGGTCCAGGTGCAAGCGACCAAGGCATCGGTCGAAAACCTGAATCTGCTGCAGGCCGGCCGCGGCGAGATCGCCTTCACGCTCGGCGACTCGCTGTCCAATGCCTGGAAGGGCGTGCAGGACGCGGGCTTCAAGACGCCGCTGAAGAAGCTGCGCACGGTGGCGGGCATCTATTCGAACTACATCCAGATCGTCGCCAGTGCGGACTCCGGCATCAGGACGCTCGCGGACCTGAAGGGCAAGCGCATCTCGGTCGGCGCACCGCGTTCGGGCACGGAACTGAACGCGCGCGCGATCCTGAAGGCCGCAGGGCTGACCTACCAGGACTTCGCGAAGGTCGAATATCTGCCGTTCGGCGAATCGGTCGAGCTGATGAAAAACCGGCAGCTCGACGTGACGCTGCAGTCGGCCGGACTCGGCGTGGCGTCGATCCGCGACCTGGCCACGTCTATCAAGATCGTCGTCGTGCCGATCCCCGCCGACGTCGTCGCGAGGGTCGGCGACCCCGCCTACCAGCCCGGCACGATTCCCGCGAACACGTACACGAACCAGACCGACGCCGTTCCGACCGCGAGGATCAAGAACTTCCTCGTCACGCACGACGGCGTTGCCGCCGACACCGTCTACACGATGACCAAGGCGCTGTTCGACAACCTCGACCAGTTGGTCGCGGCGCATTCGGCGGCCAAGGCGATCAACAAGGCCGATGCGGCCAAGGGCGTGCCGGTGCCGCTGCATCCCGGCGCGGAACGCTACTACCGCGAGGCCGGCCTGTTGAAGTAGTCCCCGCGCACGACCGACGCCGATGGCACAGCACTGCTGTGCCATCGCTTTTTTTTTCCGGGTGGCGCCACCCCGGTAAATAGGACTCCGCGATGACCGACGCTGCCGCCGCGCATTCCGGCCACGCCGCGCGACCGTTCACCCGCGCGGTGTTCGCGATCGCGGTCGCGTTCTCGACGTTCCAGGTCGTCACGGCCGCGTTCAGCCCGCTGTCCAGCCCCGTCGTGCGGGCGATCCACGTGGGCTTCCTGATCCTGATGACGTTCCTGCTGGTGCCGCCGTTCGCGCGGCGCTGGCTCGGGTGGATCGTCGGCGTGGCCGGGTTCGTCGCGGGCCTGTACCACTGGGTCTACGAGGCCGATCTGGTGCAGCGCGCGGGCGATCTGACGGGCGCCGACATGGTCGTCGGCATCCTCACGATCGTGCTTGTGTTCGAAGCGGCGCGCCGCGTGATGGGCATCGCGCTGCCGATCATCTGCGGGGTTTTCCTCGCGTATGCGCTGTTCGGCCAGTACCTGCCCGGCGCGTTGCAGCACCGCGGCTACGGCTTCGACCAGGTCGTCGGCCAGCTCGGCTTCGGCACCGAGGGCATCTACGGCACGCCGACCTACGTGTCGTCGTCGTACATCTATCTGTTCATCCTGTTCGGCGCGTTCCTCGAGCAGGCCGGAATGATCAAGCTCTTCACCGACTTCGCGCTCGGCTTGTTCGGCCACGCGAAAGGCGGGCCGGCCAAGGTCGCGGTCGTCTCGTCCGGTTTGATGGGAACGATCAACGGCTCGGGGGTCGCCAACGTCGTGACGACCGGACAGTTCACGATCCCGCTGATGAAGCGCTTCGGCTACAAGCCGGCGTTCGCGGGGGGCGTGGAGGCGACCTCGAGCATGGGCGGCCAGATCATGCCGCCGGTGATGGGCGCGGTCGCGTTCATCATGTCCGAGACCATCAACGTGCCTTACGTCGAGATCTGCAAGGCGGCGGCGATCCCGGCGCTGCTGTACTTCTTCACCGCGTTCGTGATGGTGCACCTGGAGGCCGGCCGCGCGAAACTGCACGGCCTGCCGAAGGAGGAATGCCCCGATCCGTGGCGCGCGGTGCGCGAACGCTGGTACCTCGTGCTGCCGCTGCTGATGCTCGTGTTCCTGCTGTTTTCCGGTTACACGCCGCTGTTTTCGGGCATGGTGTCGCTCGCGCTGACGGTCGTGCTGATCTTCGGCTTCACGCTCGCGATGCGGATGGGACAGACCGCGATGCGCGTGATGTTCTGGATCCTGATCGGGCTGGCCTGCTCGGCGTTCTTCAAGTTCGGCATCGGCGCGATCCTCGCGCTGGCCGGCGTGATGGCGGCGCTGCTCGCCCTCGTCAAGGGCGGCCGCGAGACGCTGCGGCTGGCGATCCATGCGATGGCCGACGGCGCGCGCCACGCGCTGCCCGTCGGTGTGGCCTGCGCGCTGGTCGGCGTGATCATCGGCGTGCTGACGCTCACCGGTGCGGCGACGACGTTTGCCGGTTACATCATCGAGATGGGCAGGAACAGCCTGTTTCTGAGCCTGTTCCTGACCATGCTGGTGTGCCTGGTGCTCGGCATGGGCATCCCGACGATTCCGAACTACATCATCACCAGCTCGCTCGCCGCGCCGGCGCTGCTCGAACTGGGCGTGCCGCTGATCGTCTCGCACATGTTCGTCTTCTACTTCGGGATCATGGCCGACCTGACGCCGCCGGTGGCGCTCGCCGCGTTCGCCGCCGCGCCGATCGCCAAGGAGTCTGGCATGAAGATCGGACTGCAGGCGATGCGCGTGGCGATCGCCGGTTTCATCATCCCGTACATGGCGGTCTACGCGCCCGCGCTGATGCTGCAGGCCGGCGGGTGGATCGACGTGGCCTACATCGTGTTCAAGGCCGTCGTCGCAATCCTTCTGTGGGGCGGTGCCGCCATCGGCTACTGGCTCGCACCGCTGCGCTGGTTCGAGCGCGCTTTTGCGTTCGCCGCCGCCGCGTTCCTGATCGTGGCGCTGCCGCTGACCGACGAGATCGGACTGGCGATGGCGGCGGTGCTGGTCGTCTGGCACGTCGCTCGAACGCGCGGGCGCCTGCGCCTGGCGCGCGGCTGATCGCGGCGCCGATGAGTGGACTCGCCGTTTGTCTGCTGGCGGGCGCGTTGAAAGTCGCGATCCCTGCGCATGCCTTCACGCTCGCGTGGCAGCACACGGTCGAGAAGGTGCTGTGGGAGGAGGACTACGTCGTCGCGGGCGAATGGCTGTACTTGTCCGGCGCGCGCATCCGTGGCAGCGGCGCCGGCATGGAGCCGCCCGGGGGCGCTATCCTGCAGGACGGCGCGTGGCGCTACCTGCCGGAGGTCCGCTGGCATCGCGAGATCCGGCTCGCGCGCTCGGAATTCGGCACCGACTACCGGCTCTGCGTCGACGGCCGATGCCGCAGCTTCGCCGCGCTGATCGGCCCGCCCGCCGGCGCGGTCACGCTGGTTCCCTGCCGGCGTTGATTTCGCGACATGCACCCTCGAACGTGCGCGCGAGCGGCGCGCGCAGCCAGTCGGCTTCGAGCGCGCGCTTCATCCACGCCCCCAAGGTCGCCGGGTCGCCCGCCACGAGCGAATTGGCAGGGTCGACCGCAAAGCGCTTGAAGACTTCCACCAGGTCGGCGCGCTCGGGATCGCAGACGAGCAGCCAGCACCCGGCATTGACACCCTCGAGCCGGGCAACGTAGTTCAGGCGCTCCAGCTCGCCGAGCAACCGCTCCGCTTCCTCGGGAAACAGCCGAACCGCACGCGCGAGCGTCCCGGTGTCGATCCGCGCCGCAGCGCCGCCGCGGCGGTAGCCGTCGTACAGCGCGCGCAACAGCGCCACCGCCGAGACGAAACGATTGCCCGCGCGGCGCTCGTCCGAAAACCGTGTCGTCCGAAGCATCGGCAGCGTGGCAGCGATGGCCGCGCCGAACAGCACGACGAACCACGCCAGGTAAACCCACAGCAGGAACAACGGCACCGCCGCGAACGCGCCGTAGATCGTGGCGACCGTGCCGGTGCGGATGTAGGCGGCGAAGCCTTCACGGATCAGCCCGCCGACCAGCGCCGCGACGAAGCCGCCGATCAGCGCATCGCGCCAGCGCACCTTTCGGTTCGGCACCAGCACGTACAGCGCAGCGTACGCGAGCCCGCTGACCAGAAGCGGCAGGTAGTCGAGCGCAGCGCGCAGCAGCGCGGGAAGCTGCCGCACGAGCCCGGCCGACATCGACAGCACGTACGACGTCGCGGCCAGGCTCGCGCCGATCAGGATCGGGCCGAGCGTGATCAGCGTCCAGTAGATCACGACGCGCTGCGCCCACGGCCGTTGCTGCTGCACGAGCCAGAGCTCGTTCAGCGCGCGTTCGACCGTATGGATCATCAGCATCGCCGTGGCCGTGAGGAACAGCAGGCCATAGGCGGTCAGCTGCGCGGCCTTGGCGGCGAATTCGTTCAGGTAGCGCAGCAGCTGCGCGGCGTACTGCGCGGGCAGCATCTCGCGCAGCAGGTTCTTCTCCAGCGCGGCGCGGAAATCGCCGAACAGCGGAAACGTCGCGAAAATCGACAACGCGACCGCCAGCAACGGAACGAGCGCGAGCACCGTCGTGAACGTCAGACTGGCCGCGACCTGAGGCAGCCTCATTGCGCGCGCCCGCTGCGCGGCGAACTCCAGCACCTCGCGCGCGCGGGCCAGCGGCGGCGGCAGGTTCGCGTGCGGGGCCTCGGCGGCGCGCAGCGTTCGCAGCGCCTGCGCCGCGCGTCCGGCAGCGCGCCGCAACGAGCGGATTTGCATTCGAAAAAGGTAGCGTGCGGTGATCGCGAGGCCGACGTGCCGCACGCTGCCGCGCGCGATCGCGTCTGCCGGCCCGGTCGCGTTTTTCCGGATAATTGGCCCGGATACTAAACGGGCAAAGCGTCGCTTGGACATCCTGGTGCTCTACTACAGCCGCCACGGCGCGACGCGGCGGCTTGCGGAATGCATCGCGCAAGGCATCGACGGTGTTTCAGGGACGCACGCGCGGTTGCGAACGGTGCCGCCGGTGGCGCCCGCGATCGAACGCGCCGCGCCGCCCGTTCCGCCCGAAGGCGCGCCGTATGCCGAGCTGCGCGACCTCGCGGAGTGCGAGGGGCTTGCGCTCGGCTCGCCGACGCGCTTCGGCAACATGGCCGCGCCGCTGAAGTTCTTTCTGGATTCGACGAGCGGGTTGTGGCTCGCGGGCGCGCTCGCCGGCAAACCCGCGTGCGTGTTCACCTCGACGAGCAGCCTGCATGGCGGGCAGGAGTCGACGCTGCTGTCGATGATGCTGCCGCTGCTCCACCACGGCATGCTGCTGCTCGGGCTGCCGTATTCCGAACGCGACGTGACGACCACCGCCAGCGGCGGCGGTCCCTACGGCGCAAGCCATCACGCGCGCCAGGACGGGCCGCCGCAGTCGCTGACCGACGAGGAGAAGCGGTTGGCGATCGCGCTCGGGCGACGGCTCGCGTCGGTGGCCTTGAAGCTGCGCGGATGAGCGGCGTCGCGCCCGCCGTGACGACCGCGCAGCGTCACGCGCTGCGCCTGGCGAACGGCGCGTGGTTCGCGCTCGCGGTGCTGTGTGTGCTGTGGGAGCTCTGGCTCGCCCCGCTGCGGCCCGGCGGCTCCTGGCTCGTGCTGAAGGTCCTGCCGCTGCTCGTCCCGGTGCGTGCACTGGCGCGCGGCGACGTCCGTGCGTTCCAATGGGCGCTGCTGATCGTGCTGCTGTACGTGGCCGAGGCGGCGGTACGCGCCTTCGAACCCGCACCGTATTCGACGCTCGCGTGGATCGAGTTCGCGCTCGCGGCCGCGTTTTTCGCGGCAGCGATCGTCTATCTGCGGCCGTTCAAACTTGCGGCGCGCCGGCGCCGCGCGGAGCACGCCGGATGAACCTCGTCGACGAGTTGCGCGCGGCGATCGGTGCTGCGCACGTGCTGACCGAAGACGCGGACACCGCGCCCTATCTCACGGACTGGCGCAAGCGCTACCGCGGCAAGGCGCTCGCGGTGGTGCGCCCGGCGACGACCGAGGAGGTCGCGCGCATCGTGCGCCTGTGCGCTGCGGCGCGCGCGCCGATGGTCCCGCAGGGCGGTAACACGGGCCTGGTCGGCGGCGGCACGCCCGACGCGAGCGGCAGGGCGGTCGTCGTCTGCACGCGGCGACTGAACCGTGTGCGCGCGATCGACATCGACAACGACACGATGACCGTGGAGGCCGGCTGCGTGCTGCAGGCGCTCGCGCAGGCCGCGGCGGAGCGCGACCGGCTGTTTCCGCTGAGCCTCGCCGCCGAAGGCAGCGCCACGATCGGCGGCAATCTTTCCACCAACGCCGGTGGCACCGCCGTCCTGCGCTACGGCAACGCGCGCGAGTTGACGCTGGGGCTCGAGGTCGTCCTGCCCGACGGCGAGATCTGGGACGGCTTGCGCGGGCTGCGCAAGGACAACACGGGCTATGACCTGAAGGATCTGTTCATCGGCGCCGAAGGCACGCTCGGCATCATCACCGCCGCGGTGCTCAAGCTCTTTCCGAGGCCGCGCGCACTGGCGACCGCCTTCGCCGCGGTGCCGTCGCTCGCCGCGGCCGTCGAACTGCTGAAGCGCGCACGCGCCGCCGCCGGCGCCGCGCTGACCGGCTTCGAACTGATGTCCGATGCCTGCCTCGCCACCGTCGCCGCGGAGCTGCCGCAATTGAAACAGCCGCTGCAACGCTCGGCACCGTGGTTCGTGCTGATCGAACTGTCGGATCACGAAAGCGAGACGCACGCCGCCGCCACGCTCGAGTCGCTGCTAGGCGCGGCGGCGGAAGCGGGCGTGGTCGCCGACGCCGTCGTCGCCCAGTCGCTGATCGAAGCACGCGCGCTCTGGGCGCTGCGCGAAGGCATTCCCGAAGCGCAGGCGCGCACCGGCGGCAACGTCAAGCACGACATCGCGCTGCCGGTCTCGGCGATCCCCGGCTTCGTCGAGCGCACCAACGCCGCGCTCGCGGCGCGCTTTCCGTGGATCCGCCCGTTCACCTTCGGCCATCTCGGCGACGGCAACCTGCACTACAACTTCGGCACACAACCCGGCGTTCCGATCGCGCAGGCGTTCGCCGAGGAGGCCGCAATCAACCGCATCGTGCACGACGCCGTGGCCGCCTGCGGCGGCTCGATCAGCGCCGAGCACGGCCTGGGACAGCTCAAGCGCGAAGAGATCGTCCGCTACAAGTCGCCGATCGAGCTGGCGCTGATGCGGCGGATCAAGCAGGCGCTCGATCCGCTCGGTCTGATGAATCCGGGCAAGGTGCTTTGAACGGGCGGACAGCCGCGCCTACACTGCCGCCATCATGCCGACCCCGCTTCGCAAGGTGCTCGCCGGCTGCGCCCTGTCTGTCGCGGCCGTCGCCGCGCACGCCCAGGCGATCCAGCGCTGCGAAGGCGGCGGTCAGGTGACGTATTCGAACGGCCCCTGCCCGCCGGGGACGCAGCCGGCCCACACGCTCGCGCCGATTCCCGCGCCGAACGCCGCGGACGAACGAGCCGCTCGCGAACGCGCCGCGCGCAACGCGCGCGAACTGGAACGCATCGAGCGCGAGCGCAAGGCCGAAGAAGCGCGCGCCGAGAAGCAGCGCCAGGCGCTCGCAAAGAAGGAAGAAGCTCGGGCGCGCGAATGTCGCAAGCTCGAGTTGCGGCTCGCGCAGGCGAAGGACGCGCTCGCACGCGCCACGCTGGCCAAGCGTGCCGAGGCCGAACGCAAGGCGCGGCGCGCCGAAGAGCAGTACGAGCTGCAGTGCCGCAAGGGTTGAGCGCGCCACGGCGACGGCCGCGCCCGCCCGTCGGTCAGGTGGAGTCCTCCGGCACGGCCGCGAACGCCGTAGACTCGCTGCGCAACCAGGCAAGTTCGTGCCGAGGGAGATCGAGATGCCGTCTGCCACCGAACGTAGTCCGCTCTTTGCCAGGTCCCGCCCCGCCCTCGGCGCCGCCGTCGCGCTGGTCGGCCTGCTCGGCGCGCCCGCGCTGCAGGCGAGCGAGGTACAACGCTGCGAGGACGCGGCCGGCCGCGTGACCTACTCGAACGAAACCTGCCCGCCGGGCACGAAGAAGAGCCGCGCGGTCGACACGTCGCAGCCGGTCGAGGCCGACGCCAAGGGCGCGCCGGCCGAAGCCAAGGGAGCAGGCCGCATCGTGCGCGTGCAACGAAACCCCACACCGGTGCAGTCGGTCGCGGTCAGCAAGGACGCGTTGTGCCGCGAACTCGCCACGCGCGTGAGCTACGCACGACGCGATCTCGAGACGGCGTCGCCGCAACAGCGCGCCTCGGCCGAGCTGGCGATGCGCCGCGCCCAGGAGGACTACGACCTGGAGTGCAAGACGGAGTAGGACCGCAACACGTCGGCGCTCAGACGGCCGCACCTTCCGGCGAGCGGGCAGCGACGGCCCGCCCCGCCGCGGCGAGCGCGTTGGCGCCTTCGCGCGCGAGAAAACCGGAATCGCTGAGCATGCGCCGCCATGCGCGCGCGCCGGGCCGACCGTGATACAGGCCGAGCATGTGGGCGACGATCGCGCGCGGCGCGTCTCCCATCGCCACGCGCCGGGTCAAATACGCTTCCATGAGCGCGACCGCCGCCTCGCGCGAAGGCACGGGGGCCGGATCCCCGAACAGCGCACGGTCGACGTGCGCCAGCAGATACGGGTCGTGATAGGCCGCGCGACCGAGCATCACGCCGTCGACGCGGGTCAGCTCGGCCTGTGCCTGCGCGATCGAGGCGATTCCGCCGTTGAGCACTAACGTGGCGGCGGGAAAATCGCGCTTGAGCCGATGCACGACGCCGTAGCGCAGCGGCGGCACTTCGCGGTTTTCCTTCGGGCTGAGACCTTTCAGCCAGGCGTTGCGCGCGTGCACGATGAACACGCGGCAGCCGGCATCGAAAAGCGTACCGACGAAGTCGGCGACGAAGCCGTAGTCCTCGTTGCGATCGATGCCGATGCGGTGCTTGACCGTCACGGGGATCGACACTGCATCCTGCATCGCCTTGATGCAGTCGGCGACGAGCCGCGGCTCGGCCATCAGGCAGGCGCCGAAAGCGCCGCGCTGCACACGCTCGGACGGGCAGCCGCAGTTCAGGTTGATTTCGTCGTAGCCGCAGCGTTCGCCGAGCCGCGCGCAGTGCGCGAGTTCCGCGGGTTCGCTGCCGCCGAGTTGCAGCGCCACGGGATGCTCGACGACGTCGAAGTCGAGATGCCGCGCCGCATCGCCGTGCAGCAGCGCGCCGGTCGCGATCATCTCCGTGTAAAGCCGCGCGCGCTTCGACAGCGTGCGATGGAAGAAGCGGCAATGCCGGTCGGTCCAGTCCAGCATCGGCGCCACGCAGAAGCGCCACGGGTTCATCGTTGCAGCAGCCACTGGATGACGCTCTTGGCGATGAAGCCGAGGATGCCGAAGGCCAGCACGAAGAACAGCACGAACGTGCCGAAGCGGCCGGCCTTCGAGTCGCGCGCCAGCTTCCAGATGATGAACAGCATGAACGCGATGAAGCCGCCCACGCCCCAGGTCATGCCGATATCGGTGATCTGGCTTTCGGTCAGACCGAACAGCGTGCCATCGGCCATCGGTCACTCGTTGCGCAGCGGCAGGTCGGAGGCGTCGATCAGCGCGCGGTAGGCGTGCCAGGTCGCGTGGCCGATCACCGGGACGGTGATCAGGAAGCCGAGCATGGCGGTGGCGAGCGAAAGCGAAGTGGCGATCAGGATCACGAGCGCCCAGACGAACATCGGCGCCGGGTTGTCCCCGACCGCGCGCACGCTCGCCAGCAGCGCGGCCGACAGGCCGATCCTGCGGCCCAGCAGCAGCGGCGGGGAGACGACCGTGATCGCGAAGACGATCGCCACTCCCAGCCCGCCGAGCAGCGCCCACTCGAGGAACAGCACGTTGCCCTGCTCGATCGCCACATAACGCAGGAACTCGACCGGACCCCGCAGGGGCACCTTGACGAAGAGTTTGAACAGGATCGCCGAGCCGACGACCCACAGCGCGCCGAGCACGGACAGCAGCAGTCCGAGCTGGACGAGCTGCCAGGTGCCGCGCCGCCACGCGGCGATCGCGTGCGACAACCGCGGGGACTGGCCGCGTCCGATCAGCCGGCTCAGCTCGTACAGCCCGGTCGCGAGGATGGGGCCGACGATGACGAACCCGGAAAACGCGCCCGGGGCGAGCCACCAGTACGTGAACGACAATGCGAGCACGAGCCAGCCGCCGACCGCGACGAAGGCGCCGTGCACGAGCCCGGCGCCGGGACAGCGCAGAAAATCGCGCCAGCCGAGCGCGAGCCACTGCAGCGGCGCGCCGATCGGCACCGTACGCACGCGGATCGCTGCGACGTCGGACATGGCGCGAGCTTAGCCGATGGACCTGCGCCGTGCGCCGTGCGCGGCGAGCTCGTTGAAGGCAAGCGCGCCCAGCACGACGGCGCCGCCGACGAGAGTGGCCCGCGACGGCACCTCGCCCGCGCCGAGCCAGGCCCACAGCGGGCCGAGCAACACTTCGAGCAGCGCGAGCAGCGCGACTTCCGCGGCAGCGAGATGCCGCGCCGCCGCGACCATCAGCATGCAAGGCAGACCAAGCTGAAAGAAGCCGAGCAGCGCGAGCAGCAGCACGTCGCGCGGCTCGGCGCGAAACGGCAGCGCGAACGGCAACATCAGCAGCGCCGACAGAACCCCGCCGATGAATACGGCCGGAATCAGATCGACCGACTGGCCGCGCTTCTTCAGCGTGACCACGTTGATCGCCGACGCCAGCGGAACGCCGAAGGCGACCGCCATGCCCGCGAGATGCCGGCCGGCTTCCAGCCTCAGCCCGTCGGCGAACATCCAGCCGATGCCCAGCGTGGCCAGGCCGATCGCCACCCAGGTGCGCGCGGGAACCGGCGCGCGCAGAGCGGCCCACGCGAGCAGCGTCGTCGCGAGCGGCGCGACCGCCAGAACGATCAGCGTGTTGGCGACCGTGGTCAGCGTCAGCGCGAGCATGAAGCAGCAGAACATCGCGCTCCACATCGACCCCGAGAGCAGCCCGGTGCCGCCGGCGCGCGCAAGGCTGCCCGCGAAGTCGCGCTTGACGAACGCGAGATAGCCGCCGACGAACACCGCCGCGAAAACACTGCGCCACAACGTGATCTCGAAGCGGCCGTGCTGCTGCAACTCGGTCGAAAGCTGCCGCGTCACCACGCCGGCGATGCTCCACAGCACGGACGCGGCGACCATCAGCGCCAGCGCGCGCCGGCGCACGGCGCGATCGCCTGCGGCGGTCCTCACCGGACGCGACGCAACGCGTCCGCGCGCCGGCGCAGCGCCCTCCCCGCAGGGAGGGCTGGGAGGAGCCGCCCGATCCTGCCGCATTCGGCGTCGGCGTGTCGTGCCGCGCTCACGCCGCCTCCCGTTCCGCGCGTTTGCGCTCGTGTTCCTTCAGGAAGCGCTTGCGCAGCCGGATGCTGTGCGGCGTGACTTCGACCAGCTCGTCGTCGGCGATGAACTCGACCGCGTACTCGAGCGTCAGCTCGATCGGCGGCGTCAGATCGATCGCGTCGTCCTTGCCGGCGGCGCGGATGTTGGTGAGCTTTTTCTCGCGGATCGGGTTGACCACCAGATCGTTGTCGCGCGAGTGGATGCCGATGATCATGCCTTCGTAGACCTTGTCGCCGGGGCTGACGAACATCCGGCCGCGCTCCTGCAGCTTCCACAGCGCGTAGGCCACGGCCTCGCCGTCGTCCTGGCTGACCAGCACGCCGTTGCGGCGCACGCCGACGGCGCCCGGCTTCTCCGGCGCGTAGTCGTCGAAGACGTGGCTCATCAGACCGGTGCCGCGCGTCAGCGCCAGGAACTCGCCCTGGAAGCCGATCAGCCCGCGCGCGGGAATGCGGTACTCGAGCCGCACGCGGCCGCGACCGTCGGGCTGCATGTCCTGCAGGTCGCCCTTGCGCCGGCCGAGTTCTTCCATCACCGCCCCCTGGTGTTGTTCTTCGACATCGACCGTGAGCAGCTCGTACGGCTCGTGCCGCACGCCGTCGATGGTCTTGACCAGCACGCGCGGCCGCGACACCGCCAGCTCGTAGCCTTCGCGCCGCATGTTCTCGATCAGGATCGTCAGGTGCAGCTCGCCACGGCCGGCGACCTCGAACACGGTTTCGTCGTCGGTCTCGCGCATGCGCATCGCGACGTTGGACTTCAGTTCCCGCTCGAGCCGCTCGCGGATCTGCCGGCTGGTGACGAACCTGCCCTCGCGGCCCGCCAGCGGCGAGGTGTTGACGCAGAAGTTCATCGCCAGCGTGGGCTCGTCCACCTTAAGCAGCGGCAGCGCGTCCGGCGCGTCCGGCGGGCACAGCGTGCAACCGATGCCGATGTCGTCGATGCCGTTGACGAGCACGATGTCCCCGGCCTGCGCTTCGTCGACGAGCCGGCGTTCGAGCCCCTTGAACTTCAGCACCTGATTGATGCGGCCCCGGGTCGTCGGCGCGTTTTGCGCACCCTGCGGTCCGTGCATCACGAGCACCTCCGTGCCGGGCCGGAGGCGGCCGCGCGAGATGCGGCCGATGCCGATCTTGCCGACGTAGCTGGAGTAGTCGAGCGAGCAGATCTGCAATTGCAGCGGGCCGTCCGGATCGTCGTTGCGCACCGGGACGTGCGCGAGGATCGCCTCGAACAGCGGTCGCATGTCGCCGCCGCGCACCTCCGGTGTCGTGCCGGCATAGCCATTCAACGCCGAGGCGTAGATCACCGGGAAGTCGAGCTGGTCCTCGGTGGCGCCGAGCTTGTCGAACAGATCGAACGTCGCGTTGACGACGTCGTCGGGTCGCGCGCCGGGCCGGTCGATCTTGTTGACGACGACGATCGGCTTCAATCCCTGCGCGAGCGCCTTGCGCGTGACGAAGCGCGTCTGCGGCATCGGCCCTTCGACCGCGTCGACCAGCAGCAGCACGCCGTCGACCATCGACAGCACGCGCTCGACCTCGCCGCCGAAGTCGGCGTGCCCCGGCGTGTCGACGATGTTGATGTGCGTGCCCTCGTACTCGACCGCGCAGTTCTTGGCGAGGATCGTGATGCCGCGCTCGCGCTCGAGTTCGTTGGAGTCCATCACGCGCTCGGCCACCTGCTGGTTGTCGCGGAAGGTGCCGCTGGCTTGCAGCAGTTTGTCGACGAGCGTGGTTTTGCCGTGGTCGACGTGGGCGATGATGGCGATGTTGCGCAGCGCGCGGGTCATGGCGGGATTGTCCTGTCGTGGCGAGGCCCTCACCCCAACCCTCTCGCCGTTTCCGGCGAGAGCGCGAGGCTGAGCGGCCGCATCAGTCGGAGATTGCAATCAATCGTCGCGGGTTCAGCACGCCGCGTTCGTCCAGCTCGGCCAGGCCGAGCAATCTTTCGTTCGGGCCGTAGACGCGCAGGCGCCCCGGTCCCTCCGGCGGTACGCCGAGGTCGATCTGGCCGCCGCGCGCGAACAGCGCCGCCTGCCGCGCGCCGAGATCGACGCGCGGCAGCTCGCGCAGCAGCGCATCGACCGGCAGCAGCCACTCGCGCCGCACGGCCGCCGGCATCGCTTCGAGCGCATCGAGCGTGACGGCACGTTCGAGTGTCATGCGGCCGACGCGCGTGCGCCGCAGCGCGGCCAGATGCGCGCCGCAGCCGAGTTCGTCGCCGATGTCCTCCGCAAGTGTCCGCACGTACGTGCCCTTGCTGCAAGCGACCCGTACGCGCGCGCCGGCGCGGTCGAAGTCCAGCAGTTCGAGCCGTTCGATCCGCACGCTGCGCGGCGCGCGTTCGATCTCGATGCCGCGGCGCGCGTAGTCGTACAGCGGCCGGCCGTCGCGCTTGAGCGCCGAGTGCATCGGAGGCGTCTGCTCGATCGTTCCGGTGAAGCGCGCCAGCACCGCTTCGAGTTGCGAGCGCGTCACCGCGACCGGCCGCGTCTCGACGACCTCGCCCTCTGTGTCGGCCGTGCTCGTGCGCACACCGAGCGCGAGCGTCGCTTCGTACTCCTTGTCGGCTTCGAGCAGGTCGGCGCTGAACTTGGTCGCTTCGCCGAAGGCGAGCGGCAGCAGTCCGGTCGCGATCGGGTCGAGCGTGCCGGTGTGGCCCGCCTTGGCGGCGTTCAACAGTCGGCGCGCCTTCTGCAGCGCCAGGTTGCTCGTGATGCCGCTTGGCTTGTCGAGCAGCAGAACGCCGTCGACGGCGTCGCCCTTGCGTCGTGCCGGCACGCGTGCCTCATTCCCCTTCGCCGGGTCCGGTGCGCGGCTTGCGCCCGCCCGCACCGGGCGCGACGGCCTCGGCGATCAGCTTGTCGATCTCGAACCCCTTTTCGACCGACGCGTCATGCACGAACTTCAGCGCCGGCACCGTGTGGATCTGCAGCCGCTTGAACAGCAGCGAATGGAAATAGCCCGCCTTGTCGTTGAGCAGCCTCGCCGCAGTCTCGGGTTCGGCGCCGAGCACGGTGAAGTAGACCTTTGCATGAGCGTAGTCGGGCGTGATCTCGACGCCGCTGACCGTGATGAGTCCCGCGCGCGACATCGGGATCTCGCGCTGGATCATCTCGGCCAGATCGCGCAGGATCTGGTCGGCGATGCGTTGGCCGCGCTGGGGCTTCTTGCCGCTTCGCGTCATCCGGAATTCACCACATGGACACGGAGAACACGGAGGAAAGCGGAACCGCAACAAGGCCGCTTGCCTTTGCAGTTCTCCGCGTTCTCCATGCCTCGGTGGTTGATCGATCCTTGCTACAGCGTCCGCGCGACTTCCTGCACTTCGAAGATCTCGAGCTGGTCGCCTTCCTTGATGTCGTCGTAGCCCTTTAGCGACAGGCCGCACTCGAACCCGGCCTTGACCTCCTTGACATCGTCCTTGAAGCGCTTCAGCGACGACAGCTCGCCGGTCCAGATCACGACGTTGTCGCGCAGCAGGCGCGCGTTCGCGCCGCGCTTGACCACGCCGTCGAGCACCATGCAGCCGGCGACGACGCCGACCTTCGGCACGCGGAAGATCTGCCGGATCTCGACCAGCCCCAACGTCTGCTCGCGCTGCTCGGGTGCGAGCAGCCCGGACAGCGCCGCCTTCACGTCGTCGACGGCGTCGTAGATGACGTTGTAGTAGCGGATCTGGACGCCGTTGGCTTCGGCGAGCTTGCGCGCCTGCTGATCGGCTCTGACGTTGAAGCCGATGATCACGGCCTTCGATGCCAGCGCGAGGTTGACGTCGCTTTCGGTGATGCCGCCGACCTGGGCATGGACGACCTGCACCTTGACCTCGTCGGTCGAAAGCTTGGTCAGCGCGTGCACCAGCGCTTCCTGCGAGCCTTGGACGTCCGCCTTGATGATCAGCGGCAGCGTGCGCGCCTGGCCCTCGCCCATCTGCTCGAACACGTTCTCGAGCTTGGCGGCTTGCTGCTTGGCGAGCTTGGTGTCGCGGAACTTGCCCTGACGGTACAGCGCGATCTCGCGCGCCTTGCGCTCGTCGCCGAGCACGATCAGCTCGTCGCCTGCGGACGGCACGTCCGACAGGCCGACGATCTCGACCGGGATCGACGGCCCGGCTTCCTGGATCGACTTGCCGTTCTCGTCGAGCATCGCGCGCACGCGGCCGAAGCAGGCGCCGGCGAGCACGACGTCGCCGCGCTTCAGCGTACCGCTTTGCACCAGCACCGTGGCCACCGGGCCGCGGCCCTTGTCGAGCCGCGATTCGATGATCAGCCCCTTCGCCGGACCGTCCTTGACCGCCTTCAGCTCGAGCACTTCGGCCTGCAGCAGCACGTTCTCCAGCAGCTCGTCGATGCCCTTGCCCGTCTTCGCCGACACCGGGACGAACGGCGATTCGCCGCCGTATTCCTCCGGCACGACGCCTTCGGCGACCAGTTCCTGTTTGACGCGTTCGGGATTGGCCTCCGGCTTGTCGATCTTGTTCAGCGCCACCACGATCGGAACGCCGGCCGCTTTCGCGTGCGCGATCGCCTCCTTGGTCTGCGGCATCACGCCGTCGTCGGCGGCAACCACCAGCACGACGATGTCGGTCGCCTTGGCGCCGCGCGCGCGCATCGCCGTGAACGCCTCGTGACCCGGCGTGTCGAGGAACGTGACGATGCCGCGCGGCGTCTGGACGTGGTACGCGCCGATGTGCTGCGTGATTCCGCCCGCTTCGCCCGCCGCGACTTTCGTGCGGCGGATGTAATCGAGCAGCGAGGTCTTGCCGTGATCGACGTGGCCCATGATCGTGACCACCGGCGGGCGCGGTTCGGCCACCGCTTCGACGCCGGCGCCGGCCGCCGTCTCGGCGAGCAGCGCCTCCGGCGAGTCCAGTTTCGCCGCCACCGGCGTATGCCCCAGTTCCGTGACGACGATCATCGCGGTGTCCTGGTCGAGCACCTGGTTGATCGTCACCATTTGCCCGAGCCTCATCAGCACCTTGATCACCTCGGAGGCCTTGACCGCCATCTTGTGCGCCAGATCGGCCACGGTGATCGTCTCGGGCACGCTGATTTCGCGCACGATCGGCTCGGCCGGCGCCGCGGCCGCAGCGCGATCCTCGCCGCGCTCGTCGCGCCCATGCCGGCTCTTGCCCTTCGGGCCGCGCCAGCCGACCGCACCGCCCGAGGCGTCGCCGCGCGTTTTCAATGCGCGCTTCTTCGCGGCGTCCTCCGACCAGCTCGACGCCAGCTTGCCGGACTTGATCTCCTTGACGCCCGGCTTCTTCTCTTCCTTCTTCGCCTCGGCCGGCTTCGGTTCCGCCTTGGCCGCCGGCTTGTGCAGCGTGCCGCGCGTCGCCTCCGAAGGCGTCGGCGCCTTCAGCACCTTCGCCGGCGCCGTCATCATGCTCTTGATCGCGGCGACTTCCTCCTCGACCGCGCGGCGCGCGCGCTCCTGCGCGAGCTGCGCCTGCCTGGCCGCCTCCTCGGCGGCGCGCTGTTCGGCACGGATGCGTTCGACCTCGGCATTGGCCGCGGCTTCGCGCTGCCGTGCGGCATCGAGCGCTTCCTGCTCCTGCTGCTGCGCCTGCTGGACCTCGCGCTGCGCGCGTTCGGCGCGTTCCTTGGCCTCGGCCATCTGGCGCGCGACCAGCTCGGCCGCGCGGCGCGCCTCTTCTTCGCGTTTGGCGAGCTCCGCGGCGTCGATCACGGGCGCCGCCGGCACGGCCGGCGGCGCTTCGGGCTCGGCCGCGGTCGCCTCGTCGCGCTTGACGAAGACGCGCTTCTTGCGCACCTCGACCTGTATCGTGCGCGCGCGGCCGGTGCCGTCCGCCTGCTTGATCTCGGTAGTCTGCTTGCGCGTCAGCGTGATCTTCTTCTTCTCCGGTGCCTCGGCGCCGTGCGCCCGACGCAGCGACTCGAGCAGGCGAGCCTTGTCCTCTTCGGTCAATGCATCGCTGTCGGCCTTCTTGTCGACACCCGCGGCGCGCAGTTGTTCGAGCAGCAGTTGCGGCGGAACCTTCAGTTCCGCGGCGAACTGGGAAACGGTGTTGCTCGGCATAGATGATCTTCCATCGCTGCTTGTTTGCTTCGGCCCTGGGTCGTGTCCTTCAGCGGCCGTCCATCACTTGCTGCCCGCCTCTTCGGCGAACCAGTGCGCGCGCGCCGCCATGATCAGCTTCTTGGCACGCTCCTCGTCGATGCCGGTCATCTCGACCAGCTCGTCGACCGCCAGCTCGCCCAGATCGTCGCGCGTGGTGACGTTGCTGGCGGCGAGTCTGGCCGCCAGGTCCTTGTCCATGCCGTCGAGTTCGAGCATCGCGGGCTCGACCTTCTCGAGGCTCTCCTCGCGCGCGATCGCCTCCGTGAGCAGCGCGTTGCGCGCGCGCGTGCGCAGTTCCTCGACCGTCTCTTCGTCGAAGGCCTCGATCTCGAGCAGCTCGTTGACCGGCACGTACGCGATCTCGTCGAGCGTAGAGAAACCCTCCGCGATGAGGATGTTGGCGATCTCCTCGTCGACGTCGAGCTTTTCCATGAAAAGCGCGCGGATCGCCTCCTGTTCGCCGCGCTGCTTCTGCTGCGACTCCTCGGCCGTCATGATGTTGATCTGCCACCCGGTCAGCTCGGAGGCGAGCCGCACGTTCTGTCCGCTGCGTCCGATCGCGATCGCCAGGTTGTCCTCGTCGACGACCACGTCCATCGCGTGCTTGTCCTCGTCGACGACGATCGAGCTGACGTTGGCCGGCGCCAGCGCGCCGATCACGAACTGCGCCGGATCGTCGGACCACAACACGATGTCGATGCGCTCGCCCGCCAGCTCGTTGGTCACCGCCTGCACCCGCGAGCCGCGCATGCCCACGCAGGTGCCGATCGGGTCGATGCGGCGGTCGTTGGTCCAGACCGCGATCTTGGCGCGCACCCCGGGGTCGCGCGCCGCGCTCTTGATGACGAGCAGGCCCTGCTCGATCTCGGGGACCTCGAACTCGAACAGCTTCTTCAGGAACTCGGGCGAAGTGCGCGACAGGATCACCTGCGGGCCGCGCGCCTGACGGTCGATTTTCGCCACGTACGCGCGCACGCGGTCGCCGATGCGCAGGTTCTCCTTCGGGATCATCTCGGACCGCGGCAGCCGCGCCTCGATCTTGCCGATCTCCACGATCGCGTCGCCCTTGTCCATCCGCTTGATCGTGCCGCTGACGATCTGATCGCCGCGTGCCAGGAACTCCTGCAGAAGCTGCTCGCGTTCGGCGTCGCGGATCTTCTGCAGGATCACCTGCTTGGTGTCCTGCGCGAAGCGGCGGCCGGTGGCGACCTCCTGCTTCGGAAGCGGCTCCTCGATGTACTCGTCGACCTCGATGTCGGGGATCTGCTCGCGCGCCTCCGACAGCAGGATCTGATGGCCCGGCTCCTGCAGCCCCGCCTCGTCGGGCACGACGAGCCAGCGCCGGAACGCTTCGTAGTCGCCGGTCTCGCGGTCGACCGCCACGCGGATCTCGACGTCCTCCTCGTGGAACAGCTTCTTGGTCGCCGCGGCCAGCGCCGACTCGAGAGCGCCGAACACGATCTCGCGCGGAACGTTCTTCTCGCGCGCGAGCGCATCGACCAACAGCAGAATTTCACGGCTCATCTTTGCCCGCTCCTGAAGTTCAGCACCGGCACCAGCCGCGCACGATCGAGATCCGAGAGGGCGAACTCGATCGTCTGCGGCCGCACCGCCGATTCGTCCGGCGTGCTCCGCTTCTTCCCGGACGCACGCCCTTTCATTGGTCCAACCGCGGCCGACCGCGCGTCGGCGTCGTCGGGCAGCACTTCCATTCGCACGCGCTCCTGCCCGGCGGTGCCCGCCACGCCGAGCAGGCGCCCCCGGAAGCGCCGGCGCCCGCCCAAGGGCGCAAGCAATTGCACCTGTACCTGCGCGCCGGCAAACCGTTCGAAGTCGCGCCGTTTCGCGAGCCGCCGGTCCACCCCCGGCGACGACACCTCCAGCCGGTCGTAGTCGACACCCTCGACCGCGAACAGGTGCGTCAACTGATGGCTGACGCGCTCGCAGTCTTCCACCGTGACGCCGCCCGCGACTCGCGGGGCGTCCAGCGTGACGCGCAGCAATCCGCGGCCGATGCGCTCGACATCCACCAGTTCATAGTCGAGCCCTTCGACCGTGAGTTCGATCAGCGCGTACAACTCCTTCGCGACACCCGCCAAGACACCACTCCGGCGACCGGCGCCACCGGTCGGGATCCGGCACCGCCAAGTCCAGCAAAAAAAAATGGGCCCGAAAGCCCATCCTCGCAATTCAATAGGCCTGCACGCCACGGACCTGCTTCGCGTGCAGCCGATGGGCGCCCGATCAGAATCCGCCGCGAGCCCTTCGGTGAGCGCGCATTATAGGGGCCAAGTCTTGTCGGAACAAGGGCTTAGCCGGAATGACGCAAGGTCAGAAACCCCGCGTCGGCTTGGAACGTCGGAAGCGCTGATGCGGGCCGAAGCCGGGGCGCTGGCCGCCCGGTCGGCCGCCGGCCGCGATGTAGCTCACCGTGCTGGTCAACGGGTCCGGCTGGCGCGGTGCCTGCCGTTCCCTGCTCTTGCGCTGACCCTGCGGTCGCTGGCCGCCGGCGGACTTGCCGCGCACCTCGTCAACCGCAATGCCGAGATCGTGCATCCAGGCCTGTACCCACTCGGGCGCGAGTTCCTGGTAGCGGCCGCGCGCGAGCGACCGCGGCAACTGGATCGCGCCGTAGCGAATGCGGATCAGACGGCTGATTTCCAGCCCGACCGCTTCGAACATCCGCCGCACCTCGCGATTTCGCCCTTCGGCGATGACGACGCGATACCAGCGGTTCGCGCCTTGCCCGCCCGCATCCTCGAGTTTGGAGAACGCGGCGATGCCGTCGTCCAGTTGCACGCCCGCGAGCAGGCGCTGCTTCTGCTCTTCGGTCAACTCGCCGAGCACGCGCACGGCGTATTCGCGCTCGACCGCGTAACGCGGGTGCATCAGGCGGTTGGCCAGTTCGCCCGACGTCGTGAACAGCAACAACCCCTCGGTGTTGAAGTCGAGCCGTCCGACCGCCACCCAACGCCCACCCGCGACCTTGGGAAGCCGGTCGAAGACGGTCGGGCGTTTCTCCGGGTCATCCTGGGAAACGATTTCGCCGGCCGGCTTGTGATAGAGCAACACACGAGGCGCTTTCCCGGGCTGCTTGCGCACCAGCGGCTTGCCGTTGACGCGCACCTGATCGGTCGGAAGCACGCGCTGGCCGATGTGTGCGGGTTGGCCGTTGACCGAAACGCGGCCGGCGATGATCAGTTCTTCCATGTCGCGCCGCGAACCGATGCCGGCATCGGCCAGGACCTTGTGCAGTTTGTCCGATTGCGCGGCCAGCGCCTGCTTGGCTGCGCGCCGGCCGCGTTCCAGCAGTTCGCGCGGTAGCGGCGTTGACGGCATCGCGGCGGGGTTGATCTCGTCGCCTTCGCCGGCCAGCAGCGCAGCGGGCGCCTCCTCGACGGCCGCGACGTCGGTCGATCCGCTCTCGGCGCGCAGCGCCCCGTGCGGCTGGCCCTGCCCCCTTCCTCGACCTCGCCTGCGACGCCCATGCGGCCCGCGTGGGCGGCGCTCACCGCCGTCTACGCCATCGCTCGCCGCGGCATCGTCCGGGGCGTGCGCGTCCGCGACGCGCGACGGGGCGGCGTCGGCAGGCGCATCGGCGGCGGACTGTGGCGGCGCGGCGGGCTCGGTCTCGGCAGTCGGAGTCGTCGGATCTACTTCGTGCGGCCGTGCGGCGTGGTTCATGGGGGGATCGATCAGGACGGGGCGTGTGCCGGTTCGGCTTCGACCGGCGCGAGGGGGAGTGAAGGTGCTTCGGCCGCCGAATCCGAAGCGCCGGCGGAGGCGAACTGCAACTCGAACTCCGCGGGCAGCGCGCCCCCGCCGGCCTCCAGCGGCGGCAGCTCGTCGAGCGAGCGCAGGCCGAGGTCGTCGAGGAAAGCGCGCGTGGTCGCGAACAGGGCCGGGCGCCCTGGCGCTTCGCGATGGCCGATGGCCTCGACCCAGCCGCGTTCCTCGAGCGTCTTCAGAACCTGCGGTGAAACCGTCACGCCGCGAATCTCCTCGATGTCGCCGCGCGTGACCGGCTGGCGATAGGCGATGATCGCGAGCGTCTCGAGCACCGCACGCGAATACTTCGGCGGCTTTTCCGGATTCAGACGGTCGAGGTAGACGCGCATCGAAGGGCGGCTCTGAAAGCGCCAGCCGGATGCCAGCGCAACCAGTTCGATGCCGCGGTCGCTCCAGTCGCGCCGCAGCTCGTCGAGCAGCACGCGAACGGTGTCCGCGTTCAACTCGTCGGCAAAGAGCTTGCGCAGCTCGGTCATCGGCAGAGGCCGCTCCGCCGTCAGCAATGCGGTCTCGAGGACGATCTTCGCCTCTTGTGTGTTCATCGCTCCGATCGCGAAAGATCGAGGTTCGTGCAACGCCCTGCGCACCTCGCGCAGCGGCGAAACGTCCGGGTATCACCGAACGGAAATCGAAGAACCCGCGTGCGCAGCCCGCGCGGCACACCGATGTTGCGGAATGCCTGATCAGCGGCGCGGAAGATCCGGCGGCGGGACGATCCGATCAACGTTCGCCGGTACCGCGCAGCGCGAAAGACGCGCACCTCAAACAGGCACCGGCCCGACTTCGAATGCGACGGCAGTCTATCACGGCGCCTGTCGTCGACAAGCGGGTGCCACGCAGCCCGGTACGGGATCGGTCATGGCTTGACCTCGATTCTCGGCAGCCAGCCGGGATTGGTTCCTTCGCCCGAATACGCGCCGCGGTAGGTCCAATCGCGCGGGTTGCCGTTGAAGTCGCGGTCCCACGCCGTAAAACCCGCAAGCGAAGACGTGTCCGGTGCCGTGCCCCGCAGGGCGCTCGACTTGGGAAACAGGTCGAGTTGACCCGGTGCCCCGGTCGGGTTGTTCAGATAGCTCGATGCGCTCCTGTACGCACCCGTCACGTTGGCGGTCTGCGCGCCCCCGCTGATTGGTGTGGACGCGAACACCGCGTTGCCGATCACCTGCTGCGTGTAGCCTGCACCGCCGCTCACGCGGATCCCGCTGCCCGACGCGACGATCGTGTTGCCGAAGATCCGCACGTTGCGAACGATGCCGTTGTGCGGCTGGACGTTCACCGCGCTGCCGCCGTCGTTGACCATTACGTTGCCGTAGAACGCGATGTTCCCCTCGCCCTGGAACAGCGCCTCGGTCGGGTTCTGGTAGAAAAAATTGCCGTAGATCTCGAATCCGTTTTCCGAGCCGGGGCCGCTCGCCGGCTGGTCTCCGACCAGCAGGTTCGGTCGCGGACCGTCGGGCGACACGAAACTGCTGCGCTTGACGAACACGTTGTTTCGAATGACGGTAGTCGTCCGGCCGGTCGGCATGCCGGCGGGAACGTTCGTCCACGGCGCCTGGTGCTTGATCTGGACGTTGTAGCCGATCGAGTCGACCACCAGGTTGTTCTCGATGATGCCCGCAACGAACGGGCTGCCGCCGGTGGAGTTGCCGAAGTACATCCCGGTCCCTGCGCCTTCGATCACGTTGCGGCGGATCACCCAGTTCCAGGTGGGCGAACCCGTCGTCGAGATACCGACGACTTGCTGATCGCCGCCGACGCCGCGAATGCGCAGCCCTTCGAGTGTGATGTGGTGCGCGAGCCCCTGCACGGCCACGCCGAAGCCGCCGAGATCGCGTCCATCGACATCGAGATTGCGAACGATCACATGGCTCGCGTTGTCGAACCGGATCGTGTTGTGAGTCGATCGGCCGAGCAGCACCGGCCGCGCACCGCTGTCCGGGCCGGTAATCGTGATCGGCTGCGACGCGGTTCCGTGCAGATTGAATACAGGCAGTCCCGGAACGTCGTTCGGATCGTCATAGGTCCCCGGAGCCAATATCAGCGTGTCGCCGGGCTGCAGCGCGCGCAGCTTTGCCAGATAGTCGCTCGGGCCCGCGTTGACGACTCGCCCGCCGGAGGCCGGCGTGCTTGCCGAGGCGGGCATCGACTTCGCCGAGACGTTGCCGGCGGCGTCGAAAGCGGCCACTTCGTAACGATACGTGGCACCCGGGGTCAAGCCCGTGTCGTCGTACGTAGTGGTCGCCGTAGTCCCGATCTGGCCGCCGTCGCGGAAGATCCGGTACCCGGCCACGCCCACGTTGTCGCTCGCCGCGCTCCACGTGACGCGGATCGAACCGGACGAGATCGCCGTCGCCGCAACGTTCGCCGGTGCGCTCGGCGATGCCGTGTCGGGCGCCGACGGCGGCGGTGATGGTGAAGCCGGCGGCGTTGCCGCAGGCGCTTCGCCTCCCCCGCAGGAGGCCAGCGCAAGGGCTGCAAGGACCGCCCAGGCGGCGACCACCGAGACAAGACGATTGGGTCTGCTGGGCATGACCCGATTATCTTGCCCGCCGGCGAGCCGGCCTTCACGTCCAGACGTTCGGTCGAACAGATGAAGTTCGTCCGGCCGGCGTACGTCGACGAGTGCGCGCGTTCATAGCGACTCCCAGGGCCGGCGGGACCGTTGCCATGGCCACCTTGCAAATCGAACCGATGCTGTATACATTGACAGTATCGCCCGGTCCGCAAGATGAACCCGAACGATGAGCCAGGAGACCTCCGTCCTCACGCCCCGACAGGCCGAGATCCTCGACTTCATCCGACGCGCGCTCGTCGAAAGCGGGGCGCCGCCGACGCGTGAGGAGATCGCCGGGGCGTTCGGCTTCCGCTCGCTGAACGCGGCCGAGCAGCATCTGCAGGCCCTGCAGAAAAAGGGATGGATCGAGCTCGTGCCGGGCACCTCACGCGGAATCCGGCTCAAGGGCGCCGTCACCGAAACCGTGCGCGCGCTGAAGCAAGCGGCGCAGGAGCTTGGGCTGCCGGCGGGCCTGCCGCTGATCGGCAAAGTCGCCGCCGGCAGCCCCATCCTTGCACAGCAAAACGTGATCCGGCGTCCGGCGGTCGATCCATTGCTGTTCAAACCGCGCGCCGACTATCTGCTCGAAGTGCGCGGCATGAGCATGCGGGACGCGGGCATCCTGGACGGCGACTGGCTCGCCGTGCACAAGCAGGCACAGGCGCAGTCGGGTCAGATCGTCGTCGCGCGGCTCGGCGACGAGGTCACCGTCAAGCGGTTGAAGCTTCGCGGCGCAAAGGCCGAGCTGATCGCCGAAAATCCGGACTTCGCGCCGATCGTCGTCGATCTGCGACGCGATCCTTTCGCGATCGAAGGGCTGGCGGTTGGCGTGGTGCGACCGGCGATATGACGCGATCTGTATGCCGGCACCCGGCGCATCAGAGCCCCAGTCTCACGCCGGCGTAACCGAACAGCTCATACATCGCGTAGTAGGAAGACTGCAGCGCCGCAGCGCTCGGCAGAAAGTCGGCGATGCCGGCGACCGCCGGCCGCGGGATCAGCGTCGGCGCGGGCAGCACGGCAAGGCCCGCTCTTTCGAACTCCAGTCGCGCGCGCCGCACGTCGAACGCATGGACCACCAACACGACGCGCTCGACGCCGAGCGGCCGCAGGATCTGCGCGCTGAGCTGGGCGTTTTCGCGCGTCGTTCGCGCTCGGTCCTCGACCCATCGCACGCGCACGCCGAACTCGCGCTCGAGCGCCTCGCGCATCACGTGGGCTTCGGGACGTGTCCGGCCGTAGGCTCCGCCGGTGACCAGTACAGGCAGCCCCGTTTCGCGCGCAACCTTGGCCCCGTAGCGCGTGCGCTCCAGCGATAGCCGTCCGAGCGTGTCGCCGCCGTACTCGGGTGCGTCGCGCCGCAGTCCGCCGCTCAAGATGACGATCGCCTGCGCGTCGCGCGCCGCCGCCGGATCGAACACCCGCGAATCGCTCGCCGCCAGCAGCAGCGCAGACGATACGACCGGCAGCGACAGCAGCAACAGCGCGCCGATGCCGACGGCCGCGAGCGCTCGCGCGAGCCGCGGTCGCGCGCGCCACAGCGCCAGACCGATCAGCGCCACCAGCAGCGGTCCCGCCGGCGGCAGCACCAGCGCCTTGAAGAACGTCTTCAGCGCCGCGACGAAGCTCATCGCGAAAGCACGTGAAATCCGCCCGGGTAGGTAATCGCGGCGGAGGTCGCATCTGCCTCCCCCTTTGGAAGAGGGGGATCGAGGGGGATTTCAAAGTGCCCGTGCTCGGGTTGGCTCGGCCGAAAAACCTGATGCCCTTTATCAGATCCCGCCTGTCCCCCCTTCTCAAAAGCGGGGTGGGCAAGCGAACGCGCGCCCGCTCCCATCGAGACGTACGGAACTCTAGCGGGTCGAGCGCAGCAGCTCGAGCAGGTGTCGCGAAGGAATCGCATAGCTGATGCCCGAAGGTTGCGCGAGCGCCGCTTCCTTCGTGCCCTTGACGAACGTCATGTTGATCACCCCAACCACTTCGCCCGTGGCCGCATCGAAGAGCGGACTGCCGCTGTTGCCCGGATAGGCGGTGGCATCGAGCTGGAACACCGGATACGTACCTGCCTGCAGTTGCCGCACCACCTTCGGGTCGAGCTGACGCGCGTTGCCCGGCGGGATCGCGATCGGGGTGATCGACGAAATCATCGCGCGATGCGTCACCGGATGCGGTCCCAGCACGACCCCGATCGGAAATCCGGTGGAAAGAAAAGCGTCTCCCTCGGCCACCGAAGCCGAATCGCGCACGGCGAGCGCCGGCAGCGGCGGCCCGGGCACGCGAAGCAGCGCCAGGTCGTGGCGGTCGTCGCGCGCGGCGCGCGCGACCGTTCGCACTTGCGCAAGACTCGCGTCCGGCCCCGGCAGAAGGACCGCAAGCGACTCCGGATCGCCGCCCGCATCGAGCGCCTCGGGCAGCACGTGCGCGCTTGTCGCCACGAGGGAGCCGTCGCCGACGGCGAATCCGGTCCCGAGGTAGCGGAACTGCGGCGAACGCGTGCGTTGAAAGGTACCCACCGCAACGACCGCGCTCTTGACGCGCGCGATCGTCTGCGCGGTCTGCGCGCGGGCCTCCGGCGCCCGGACAATGAGGGCGGCCGCCAGCAGCAGGGTCGCCAGCGCGGCGAGGTTCCCGAACCGCCGCGCAGACCCCGCGCAACACGCTGCATACGACGTGTCGTTCATCCGTCGCGAAGCCTCGCCGCCTCAAACGGCGGCGGCGCTGCGCTCGTGCTCGCCCGGGCCGAAGCGCCGCACGTACCAGTCCATTGCGTCGGCGAGGCCCGCGCGAACGTCATGCGTCGGAGCGTAGCCGAGCAGCCGTTGCGCCTTGCCGATGTCCGCCTGCGAGTGGCGCACGTCGCCCGCTCGGAAGGGCGCGTACACGGGCGCGGCCGCCCTCACGTGCGGCAGGCGCTCCCGCAGCAGCTCGCCCATCCACACATGCAGTTCATTCAACGTCGTGCGGCCGCCCACGGCCACGTTGTAGACCTGGTTCAGCGCGGCCGGGTCGTCGACGAGCGCGGCGCGCAGGTTCACCTGAACGGCGTTCGCCACATAGCAGAAGTCGCGCGACGTATGACCGTCGCCGTTGATCGTGCATGCCTCGCCGCGCAGCATCGCGCGCGCCCAGCGCGGGATCACCGCCGCGTACGGCCCTTCCGGATCCTGGCGCGCTCCGAAGACGTTGAAGTAGCGCAGACCGATCGTCTGCGCGCCGTAGCAGCGCGCGAAGACCTCCGCGTACAACTCGTTCAGGTACTTGGTCACCGCGTACGGCGACAACGGACGTCCGATGACGTCCTCGACCTTGGGCAGCGCCGGATGGTCGCCGTAGGTCGAGCTCGACGCCGCGTAGACGAAGCGCGCGCCGGCGTCGCGCGCCGCCACCAACACGTTGAGAAAGCCGGTCGCGTTCGCGGCGTGCGTGGCGAGCGGATTCTCGATCGAGCGCGGCACGGAACCCAGCGCGGCCTGGTGCAAGACGATGTCCACGCCATCGCACGCGGCACGGCAGGTCGCCGGATCGACGATGTCGCCTTCGATGAAGCGGTGGCGCGCCCACGCGACCTCGCCCACCGCGGCGCGCACCTCGTCCAGGTTGCGGCGATGGCCCGTGGCGAAGTTGTCGAGCCCGACGACCTCCTGCTCCAGCCGCAGCAGCGTTTCGAGCAGGTGCGAACCAATGAAGCCGGCCGCACCGGTGACGAGCCAGCGGCGGCGGCGCGCGCGGACCGCGTCTTCCAGTGCCGCCGTCATACCTACAGCCGCCATACGTGGAAGCCCCGCGCGCGCAGCGCGGCCGCGTCGGCCTGGCACTTGACGTCGACGTACAGACCGCCCGGCGCGAGCTTGGCGGCGACCTCGTCGATCGCATACTGCTTGAAGGCCTTGTGCGCGACCGCTGCGACGATCGCGCTGCAGCGCGGAAGCTGCTCCCACGGCACGAGTCGCACGCCGTATTCGTGCGCCGCCTCCTCCGCCGACGCGACCGGGTCGTGGACGTGCACGTTGACCCCGTACGACTCGAGTTCGCGGATCACGTCAACGACCTTCGAATTGCGCAGATCCGGGCAATTCTCCTTGAACGTCAGCCCGAGCACGCTGACGTTCGCGCCCTTGACCGGGAAGCCGTGCTGGATCAGCGTCTTGACGGTCTGCTCGGCGATGTATTTGCCCATGCCGTCGTTGATGCGCCGGCCGGCGAGGATCACCTGCGGGTGGTAACCGAGCATTTCGGCCTTGTGCGTCAGGTAATACGGGTCCACACCGATGCAGTGGCCGCCGACCAGCCCTGGGCGGAACGGCAGGAAGTTCCACTTGGTGCCCGCGGCTTCGAGCACCTCCAGCGTATCGATGCCGATGCGGTGAAAGATCAGCGACAGTTCGTTGACCAGCGCGATGTTCAGGTCGCGCTGCGTGTTCTCGATCACCTTGGCCGCTTCGGCCACCTTGATGCTGGAGGCGCGATAGACGCCCGCGGTGATGATCGATTCGTACAGCCGCGCGACGCGCTCGAGCGTCTCGGGCGTGTCGCCCGAGACGACCTTGACGATCTTCGTCAGCGTGCGTTCCTTGTCGCCCGGGTTGATCCGCTCCGGCGAATACCCGACGAAGAAGTCCTTCTTCCAGGTCCTGCCGGAATACTTTTCGATGATCGGCACGCACACTTCCTCGGTGGCACCGGGATATACGGTCGATTCGAAGACGACCGTCGCGCCCGGCTTGAGGTTGCGGCCGACGGACTCGCTGGCGCCGGTGAGCGGTCCGAAATCTGGGTTGTGCGCGTCGTCGACCGGCGTGGGTACCGCGACGACCACGTAGTCGGCTTCCTTCAACGCGGACGGATCCGTCGTCAGCATGAGGTGCTTCGCCGCCTTCAGGTCCTCGCTGCTCACCTCGCCGGTGGGATCGACGTGACGCAGATACGCGTCGACCTTCGCCTGCGCGAGGTCGAATCCGATCGTGCGGAACCGCTTTCCGAACTCGACGGCCAGCGGCAATCCGACGTATCCAAGCCCGACGACTGCGACAACACTCATGTTCGTTCCTGTGGGTCGTGGTTGATATGGGAATCGGGGTTCCGCTCAGAGGCTGCGCAGCAACGCGGCGGCCTCTTCCTTGCCGGGGAAGTCTTCCTTGATCGCGAGCAGCGCCTGCAGCTCGGACCTCGCGTCGTCGCGGCGACCCGCCCTGGCGAGCGCCTTCGCGTAGTTGAGGCGGATGTCGGGGCGGTTGGGCGCGAGCGCGCGCGCCCGCTGCAAGTGAGCGAGCGCCTTGTCGGTTTCGCCGCGCGCAGCCAGCAGCATGCCGAGCGTATCGAGCACCGCCGCGTTGTTCGGCGCGAGCCGGGCCGCGCGTTCCGCATACCCGATCGCCTTCGGATCGCCCAACTGACCGCTCGCCCAGGCCAGGTTGTTCAGCGCGACGACGTGGTTCGGTTCGTTCGCCACGACGGACTGGTACCGGGCGACCGCGGCGCGATAGTCGCGCGCAAGCAGCGCGCGGTCCGCCAGGTGCAGGGTCAGCGCCGTGTCGCGCGGGTTGCTCGCGGTCCAGTCTCGCGCGAACGCGTCGGCCTCGGCGCGTTTGCCGGCGCTCGCGAGCGCCGAATACACGCCGACCGCGAGCACGCCGGATTTGGCATTGACTTTCAGCCCGTCGCGGTACGCGCGCTCAGCGTCGGCGTGTTTGCCCTGCGCCGCCAGCACATCGCCTTGCAGCGCGTAGCCCAAGGTCGACTTCGGATCGCGGGTCTGCAGCGCCTTGGCCTCGCGCAGCGCTTCCTCGTGTCGCCCCGACTGAACGAGTGCGGCCACCAGGCTACGCCCCACGCCCGCATCGTCCGGCGCCAGCCGCTGCGCGCGCCGCAGCGTTTCGATCGCCGCCTCGTGCTCTTTTGCGCCGGCCTGGACCGCGGCCAGCCTGACCAGCGGGCGGACCGACTGCGGCTGCAGATCCGCCGATTTCTTCAACGTATCGATCGCCTCGCGCGACTGGCCGGCGGCGATTTGCGCCTCGGCCAGCGCATCGAGCACGCGCGGCTCCTTGGGCAGTGCGCTGGCCGCGTCGCGCGCAGCGGCGAGCGCGGCCGCCGTATCGCGCGCACGCAACTGGAAGCCGATCAGCGCGATTCGCGCGTTGACCGACTGCGGATTCGCGGCGACCGCACGCTGCAGCGTCGCCGAGATGTCGGTGCCTGCGGCCCCGGTGCGCGCAAGCAGATCGGCCAACGCGATGTAGATCTGCTCGTTCTTCGGGTCGGCCGCGATCATCGCTTCATAGCGCGCTTTCGCGGAGCCGGGGTTCTTTTCGGCAAGGTCGAGGCTGGCCAGCCCTTGCGCAGCTGGCAGATACGACGGCTGAAGCGCGAGCGCTTTTTCGAAGCTTCGACGCGCCGCCGCGTTGTCCTTGCGTGCGACGTGCACGACGCCGAGCACGTGATGCGACAGCGGGTTGTCCGGCTGCTTCTTTTCCAGGTTCCGCGCGGCTTCGAGCGCGCGGTCCGGTCGGTTTGCCCTCAGATGACCGACGATGAGCGCGAGGTCGGCCTGATACTGCTTGGCGTCGAGTTCGGACGCCGCCTCCAGTTCCCGGATGCCCGCCTCGGTCCGACCGGTCGCAAGCGCGATCTGTCCGAGCCGCGTGCGCGCGGCGACCTTCTGCGCATCGGAAGAGGCCGCCGAAGCGAAGTAGCCGGCTGCCTTGTTGAGGTCGCCGTGGGCCAGATAAGTTTCTCCGGCGAGCATCAGCATCTGCGGATCGGCGCCGGCACGCTGCATCAGCGGCTGCAGCGCCTCGACCGCCTTCGCCGGCTGCCCGGCTCGCAGCAACGCGCCGACCAGCATCCGCTGCGCGCCCAGGTGCTCGGGCACCTGGCTGACCGCCTTGCGCAGGTAGGCTTCGGCCGCCAGCGGCTGATTGGACTGCAGCTCGACCGCGCCGGCGAGTACGAGGCTCGGAACGTGCTCCGGCGCATGCTTCAGCACCTGAAGAACCTGTTCGCGCGCGCGCTGCACGTCGCCCTTGCGCAGCGCGAGCAGGCCTTCGAAGTAATTGACGCGCAGATCGCCGCGCGCGTGCTTGCGCGCCTGCGCGATCTGCGCGGCGGCCCCGTCGAAGTCGCGCTCGTCGATCAGTTGCGAGATCAACGCGAACCGCGCCGGCAAGTGGCGCTCGTCCGCGTCGACGGCGCCCCGCACCTCCGCGCGCGCAGCCTCGGCCTCGCCCTTCGCCGCGAGCAGGCCGGCCTTCAGCAGGAACGCATCGGCATTCTTCGGATCGCCGGCCTTGACTTCGTCCGCAATCGCGATCGCCTCGTCGATGCGCCCGTCGAGCGCGGCCAGTCGCGCCTGGCCCATGCGCGCCGCCGCGAATCCCGGTTTGGCGGAGAGCACCGCGGCGTACGCCTGGCCGGCCTCCGCGCGCCGGCCGAGCTGGATCCACGCGTCGCCGAGCCGTGCACGGAATGCGGCGTCGGCATCCGGATCGCTCAGGCGCCGCGAGGAGAACTCCTGCACGAGCTTGGCAGCCTCGCCCTGCTCCATCAGCGCGCGCGCAAGCCACGGAAGAACGGCCTCTGCCGGCTGCTTGAACTCCAGCGCGCGCCGCAGTTCCTTCTCCGCGGATGCGGGATCGCGCGTCTCGAGCAGCGCGCGGCCGAGCAGCAGACGCGCCTCGCCGTTGTCCGGTGCCTCCTGCAGCGCGTTTTTCAACTGGATCGCCGCAGCGTTGTATTCGCCGCGCGCGAAGTAGTCCCTGGCCGACGCGACGAGCTTTTCGGGGCTTTCCTTGAAGCAGCCCGCAAGCACGAACGCTGCCAACAGCAACGTCAGCGCTCGCGCGAAGCCGGAGTAGGTTGGGGTGAGGAAACGCCGAACCCCGACATGCGACACACCGCGTTGGGGTTCGCCTCGCCCACCCCAACCTGCGTGCTGTTGTATACGGAGGCCGGGAGGGATTTCGGTCGGCCGAAGGCCGGGGAGATTCTGCAGTCCGTTCACTTCAACCCGAATCGATGCAGCAGGTCATAGAGGGTGGGCCGGCTGATGCCCAACAGTTCGGCGGCCTTGCTCAGATTGCCGTCGACGCGCGATAGCGCGCGCAGCACGGCGGCTCGCTCGGCGTCTTCGCGCACCGTGCGCAGGTTCAGATCGTCGCGCTCGCCCTTGGCTTCGAGGCCCAGGTCCGCGGCGCGGATCGACGAGCCGTCGGCCATGATGACGGCGCGTTTGATCACGTTTTCCAGCTCGCGCACGTTGCCGGGCCAGTCGTGCCGCTCGATCGCTTCGACGGCGTCGGGCGCGAGCTTCAACGATCCGCGCTTGTGCTCGGCGGCGTAACGCTGCACGAACGCGTGCGCAAGCAGCGCGGGGTCACCCTTGCGCTCGCGCAGCGGCGGAACATTGATCACGATCTCCGCGAGCCGGTAGAACAGATCCTCGCGGAACCCGCCTTCGGCGATCAGCGCCTTGAGATTGCGGTGCGTCGCGCACACCACACGCACGTCGACCGGGATCTCCTCGCGCCCGCCGAGGCGTTCGATCGAGCGCTCCTGCAGGAAACGCAGGAGCTTGGCCTGCAGCGCCGTCGGCAGATCGCCGATCTCGTCGAGAAACAGCGTGCCGCGATGCGCGATTTCGATCTTGCCCGGCGTCGTTTTCGCTGCGCCGGTGAACGCGCCTTTCTCGAAGCCGAACAGCTCGCTTTCGAGCAGTGTCTCCGGAATCGCCGCGCAGTTGATCGCGACGAAACGCTGCCGCTGTCGCGGCGACAGCTCGTGCAGGCCGCGCGCGAGCAGCTCCTTGCCGGTGCCCGAGTCGCCCAGGATCAGCACGGTCGCGTTGGTCGGCGCGACTTTCTCGATCGTGCGGCACGCTTTGAGCATTTCCGGATCGCGCGTCAGGATGCCCGCCAGCGCGGCCGCCTGCCGCGTCGACTGCAGCCGGCGGTTTTCTTCCTGAAGCTCGTGCAGCCGGAACGCGCGCTCGATCATCAGACCCAGCACGTCGGGTTCGAACGGCTTGGCGTAGAAGTCGTAGGCGCCCAACGCGATCGCCTGCAGCGCGTTGGCACGGTCGTTCTGGCCCGTCAGGACGATGACCTTCGCGTCGGGCAGCACCGCCAGGATCTGCCGCAGCGTGGCCAATCCTTCGGTCGGCTCGTCCGGCGCAGGCGGCAGGCCCAGGTCGAGCGTGATCACCGCGGGTTCGAGCCGCCGCACTTGCGCAAGTGCCGACTCGCGGTCCGACGCGACCGCCACTTCGTAGGCGTCGAACGCCCACTTCATCTGCGTCTGCAGCGCGGGATCGTCCTCGACGATCAGCAGCGGCCTGCGCACCGGGTTCACGTCGCCCCCTCGGTCGCGACCGCGCTGCGCGTCGTCGCCAGCGGCAGATGAACGCGCACGGTCGTTCCGGCGCCGGGCGCGGTGTCGACCTCGATGCGGCCGCCGATGCTGGCGACGTATTGCTGGCTCTCGTAGGCCCCGATGCCCATACCGGCGTGTTTGGTCGACTGGAACGGTTTGAACAGGCGCTCGCGCACGAACTCCGCAGTCATGCCGATGCCTCGATCGGCGACCTCGACGACGGCCCCCTCGCCGTCGCGCCGGATCCGCACGTTTACTTGCGGATTATCTCCCGAGGCATCGATCGCATTCTGCAGAAGATGCCCGACAACACGCTCCAATCGATCCTCGTGGCCGAACACCGCCACGCCCCGTTCGACCTCGAATGCCAGCCCGTCGCGCCCCACCCCGAATCTTCGCCGCAGTCGATCGGCGACGGCACCCAGATCGACCGGCCCGGGCCGCTCGATCGGCTCGACACCCGAGCGTAGCTGCTGCATCAGATGGTTCATCCGCCCGACCGCATGTTCGACCGTCGCGAGCATGTCGCGCTGGAAATCCGGATTCGCGCGGTGGCGTTCGGCGTTCCTCAGCAGGAGCTGAAGCTGGGCGACCAGGTTCTTCAGATCGTGCACGACGAAGGCGGACATCCGGTTGAAGGCATCGAACTTCCTCGCCTCCAGCAACGCCTCGGTGGCGCGCTCGTGCGCCAGGAAACCCGCGGCCTGCCGTCCCGCGGTCTTGAGCAAATCGAGCACTTCCCAGTTCAGCTCGAACTTGACCCTGGGCTCGGCGAGCAACACGAAGCCGAGCAGGTCGTCGCCGTCGAACAGCGGTACGACCAGCCACGCGGAGGGAAACTGCAACAGCCAGGACGGCATCCGCTCGACCTTGTATCTGGCGGGGTCCCTGCGCAGCTCGTGCAGATCGACCACCCAGCCGGTCGCGGCAAGGAACGACGGCAACCAGTCCGACGCCGGCACCACGCGATCGGAGGCCGGAAGATTGACGCGCGCCGCCTGCACATAAACGCCGCCTTCGCCTTTGATCCACAAGGCGCCGCCGGTACTTTCGACCAGATCCGCGAGTGCGCGGATGCCGCGCTCGCGCACCGAACCGGGCGACGCCGGGTTCGACAGCGTGCGCGTGAAGGACAGCCACTCCTCCCGGTAGTCATAGCGGTACGGGAAGAAATGCTTCGCGACGAACACCCGCAGCTTGGCGCGAAACGTGCCGGAGAAACTGACGAGCGCCAAGGCGAGCAGTCCGGCGAACAGCACGACCGTCAGCAGGGCCTTGCCCCAGCTTCCGCCAAAGTAGTGCACGTAGTAGCCGATGACCGCGATCGCGAGCAGGTAGGCGCCGGACGCGAGCAATGCCGTCGAACCCGCGACCAACCCGCGCGACAGCGCGACGTCGAAGCGCCAGTCCTTGTTGCGTGCGGCAGCGATACCGAGCACCGGCGTGACCAGCGCGTGCGCGGCGCCGCGGGCGGACCACAGGTTGATATCGACTTCGCGGTACAGCGCCGCATCCGCGTACAGCACGAGGTCGTAGCCGAACATCGCCGCGAGCGCCACGCACAGCGGTCGCACGTTCCAGCGCTGCGTCTGCGGCGTGCCTCGATAGACCTGCTCGACGAGCACGAGTCCCGCCACGCTCGTCCCGAGCAGCAGCGCCGGCACGAGCACGGCCGCGCGCCCGCCCGCCGCGGTAGTGGCCGGGGCCGGCGCAAACAGATAGACCGCGACTGCCGCGATCGCCAGCAACGCCGCCTGAAGGCGACGCATGCGGGCGGCACCTGCCGGGGTCGAAGCCGCGCCGGGCGCACGGATCAGCGCAAGAAAGGCGAACAGCGCCGCGTAGCGCAGCCCGTCCAGGACGCGAGCCGCGCTCCAGGCAAGCACGGCCTCGGTTGCGGCGTACGCCAGCGAAGCCGACGCCCAGACCGCTTGCAGCACGGCAGCCGTCAACAGCAGCCCGCCCACACCCGCCCCGCGCCGCCCCAGGATGAGTTGGATCGAAAAGGCGCCAAAGGCAAGCACCGCCAGTCCGTAGGACCAGACAGCGGGATCGGTCGACCAATCTGGGTTCAAGGCGGCCCTGCGCAGCGGTTACGTGAAGTGCAGAAGGCGATTTTGCCCGGCCGGCGGCAGTCCGAGCCGCTGCCCGCTCCCCCTCAAAGGCACTGGGGTGGGCCTGGGTTCGTGCGCCAAGCATCGCCGACGCGTCTCCGACCCGATCGCGCGAAAGAGGGGAGAAACCAAACGCGCCCGGCGGCTGCGCACCTTCGCGCTATCGAGCGCCTTCGCGGAACAGGACGACCCGCACCGTTTCGAAGAGGATCAACAAGTCGAGGAACAACGAGTGGTTCTTGACGTAGTACAGGTCGTACTCGAGCTTCTTGCTCGCGTCCTCCACCGACGCGCCGTAGCTGTAGCGCACTTGCGCCCAGCCGGTCAACCCGGGCTTGACGCTGTGGCGCACGTCGTAGAAGCGGATCTGTTCCCTCAACTGGCTCACGAAGCACGGCCGCTCGGGGCGCGGTCCGACCAGGCTCATGTCGCCGCGCAGCACGTTGATCAACTGCGGCAGCTCGTCGATGCGCGTCTTGCGCATGATCCGTCCGACGCGCGTGACACGCGAATCGCCGGCCGTCGCCCAGCGCGCGACGCCGTCCTTTTCCGCGTCCGTGCGCATGCTGCGGAACTTCAGGCACATGAACGTGCGGCCGCCGCGCCCGACGCGTTCCTGCCGATAGATGATCGGAAATCCGCTCTCGACGAAGATCGCCACCGCCGCAAGCGCCATCACCGGCAGTGCCAGGATCAGCAGCACAGACGACGCGACGATGTCGAACGCACGTTTGATCACGGTGCGCAACCCGTCCTGCGCGAATCCCTGGCCGTAGATCAGCCAGCTCGCCTTCAAGGACTCGATCGGCACCTCGCCCCGGACGCGCTCGTAGAAGCCCGGCAGGTCCGTCACCGGAACGCCGTTGATCCGGCACTCCAGCAGCTCGCGCAGCGGCAGCGCGCCGCCACGCTGCTCGCGAACGGCGACGATCACTTCCTGCACGCGCAGCCGCCGGACCAGCTCGACGAAGTCGGTCTGGCGCGGATAGACGCGATGCGTCGCCGGCAGGACGGACGCTTCGCCCGGACCTGCCTGATAGAAGCCCACCACCGCATAGCGCGGATAGCCGAGCGACTTCAGCGACTCTTCCACCGTCTTCGCTTCGGCACCCACGCCGACGATCAACACCCGCCGCGCGCCGACGCCCGCGTCGCGCGCCGCGAACATCACCTGGCGCAGCAGGATCTGGCCGCAGGCGGCGTACAACAGCGTGTAGCCGAGCACCATGCGCGCGCTCTGCCCGTCCGGCATCAGGTGCAGCAGCAAGTACGCGAGCGGGGATCCGATCGCCAGCGCCAGCAGCAGCCTGCCAACGACGGCTCCGAAGGTGATTGCCTCCTCTCGTCGGTACAGCCCGAAGGCGGCGTTGATCGCCAACATCAGCAGCGCGAACGCCACGCTCGCCTCGAGCGCGGCGGCGGCCGAGGCGCCGTATGGCGAAAGTTGCACGTAGACGGCGAGCAGCACCGAACCCAGGAAAATCCCGGCGTCGGCCAACAACAGGACGATCGTCCCGACGGGAATGTGATGGCGGAAGACTCGAACCATGCCCTCTCCGGCGCGATCCCTGGCCCATTTCCGCGTTTCGAACCGGCTCACCGGTGCCGCAGCCCCTTTTCGCCGTGGCGTCCGCGTGTGCAGCGGCATCGTCCCGCCTACCGGTGACGACGCCGTGAACGCCGCGGTCGATCCGAACCGCCCGATCAACGCCATCGGACCGCAGCGTCCCGCCGCCAGCGACTTCCCCCACGGGCGGGTTGCCGAAAAATCCGATGCGCTGCGAAGGGCGTTCTGCTCTCATCCGCAGCCGAACCAGTACCTTGGGCCCCGGAATCTATCCCAACTTTTTGGTAGTTGCTACCACTTTTTTGGGAGGAAGCAACGAATCAAGCGTTTGTACGCAGATCGGCCGGCGCTAGGCGACGAACGGCGGGTCGAGCCCTGGCGGCATCGAAGACGCAGCGGAACGGGCTGCTTGAGCTTCGCGGGCTGCGACCTGCCGTTGCATAGGCACGGAAACGTTTCGCAATGCATCGCCTGGACTCTCGAAAGGCGGACTGCCGCAGATCAAGCCGCAAGCGCGGGTCGCGGAGATCGCCGATGACAAGAGGCGCCGCTTTCGAGTACCCTGTTTTTGGGACTGGGTTGAGCTACCGATCGGGGCGCATCTGCCCAGTGGCCGGATCGAGATGCCCCCGCAAGCGTAGGCCGGCACGAAGCGGCGCATGATGGCTGGCCTTGAGCCGGAGACAACCTGCTCAGCGACCGGTCCGCATCGGCAACCGAGGAGATCGATGGATACCGCAGGCTCGTCGCAATCGCACAGCACCATCTCGAAAGGCAGAGCCCGCAGTTTCTCGTGCCGATTCTGCTCCGCGCCGCTGGCGACCACCTTCGTCGACCTCGGCATGTCGCCGCTGTGCCAGACGCACATCCGCCCCGATCAACTGCACGAGATGGAGCCGTTCTATCCGCTGCACGCCTACGTGTGCGACCGGTGTTTCCTCGTGCAACTGCAGGAGTTCGTGACACCGGACGAGATCTTCGCCGAGTACGCGTACTTCTCTTCGTACTCGACGAGCTGGGTTGAGCACGCGCGGCGCTACGCGGAGATGATGATCGAGCGCTTCAAGCTGGGCAGCGGCTCGAAGGTCATGGAGATCGCGAGCAACGACGGCTACCTGCTGCAGCACTTCGTCGCGCGCGGCGTACCGGTGCTGGGCATCGAGCCGGCCGCGAACGTCGCGCAGGCCGCGATCGACAAAGGCGTGCCGACGACCGTGCAGTTCTTCGGCCGCAAGACCGCGGCGGCCATCGCTGCGGAACACGGCCTGCCGGACGTGCTGCTGGGCAACAACGTGCTGGCGCACGTGCCCGACATCAACGACTTCGTCGGCGGCATGAAGGTCCTGCTCGCGCCGCACGGCGTGATCACGATGGAGTTTCCGCACCTGCAGCGCCTGATCGCCGAGAACCAGTTCGACACCATCTATCACGAGCACTTCAGCTACCTGTCGTTCGTGACCGTGGAGCGGATCTTTGCCCACCACGGCATTACCCTGTTCGACGTCGAGGAGCTGCCCACGCACGGCGGCTCGCTGCGCATCTATGGCCGCCATGCAGAGAACGCCGCGTTGCCGGTGACCGAACGCGTGACTGCGCTGCGCCGGCGCGAGATCGACGACGGCTTTCTGACGCTCGAGCGCTACCGTGGTTTCGACGAGCAGGTCAAAGCCACGAAACGCAAGCTGCTTAGCTTCCTGATCGACGCCAAGAGTCGCGGCAAGAAGATCGTCGGCTACGGCGCGCCGGGCAAAGGCAACACCCTGCTCAATTACTGCGGCATCCGCACCGATTTTCTCGATTTCACCGTGGACGCCAACCCGTATAAACAGGGCAAGTACACGCCGGGCACGCGCATTCCGATCCTGGCGCCGGACGCCATCCGAGAGGCGCGGCCCGACTACGTGCTGATCCTGCCGTGGAACCTGAAGGACGAGATTTCCCAGCAGGCGGCGTACATCGAGGAATGGGGCGGACGGTTCGTCGTGCCGATCCCCGAAGTCAAGGTGTTGTAGATCGAATCACCCCAACCGGATGGTCTTTGCATGAACATTCTCGTCACCGGCACCGAAGGCTACATCGGCGCTCGCCTCGCCCCTTTGCTCGTGACGGCTGGCCATTCGGTCACCGGCCTCGATACCGGCTTCTACCGAGACGGCACGCTCTATCTGGATCCGATCGGACTGCCCATTGCCCCAACCACGATCTACAAGGACCTGCGCACGGTCACGCCCAAGGACTTCGAAGGGTTCGATGCCGTCGTTCACCTCGCCGAACTGTCGAACGACCCTTTGGGCCAGAACCGCCCCGAGATCACATACAAGATCAACCACGAAGGCTCGGTGCGGATCGCCAAGGCCGCACGCGACGCGGGTGTGCGGCGCTTTGTCTACGCGTCCTCGTGCAGCGTCTACGGCGTCGGCAGCGGCGAGTTCCTGGACGAAACCTCTCCGACGAATCCGCAGACCGCGTACGCCAAATGCAAGGTGATGGTCGAACGCGATCTGGCCCCCATGGCGGATTCGGACTTCTGCGTCACGTTCCTGCGCAACGCCACCGCGTACGGCCCGTCGCCGCGGATGCGGTTCGACATCGTGCTCAACGACCTGTGCGCGCTGGCCTGGACGAAGAAGAAGATCGCCATGGTCAGCGACGGCAGCCCGTGGCGGCCGATCGTGCATGTCGAAGACATTTGCCAATCGATCCTTTGCGCGCTCGAAGCGCCGATCGACGCGGTCAACGGCGAAATCTTCAACGTCGGCGTGACCAGCGAAAACTACCGCGTACGCGAGATCGCCGCGATCGTCGCCGAGGCCTTTCCGGGCTGCGAAGTGACCGCCGGCCCCCCAAGCGCCGACAACCGCAGCTACCGCGTGTCTTTCGAAAAACTCGAAACCCGCCTGCCGGGCTTCAAGGCACGCTGGACCGCGCGCGCCGGTGCCGAGGAACTGCGCCGGCTGTTCGAACGTATCGAGTTCTCTCCCGAAACCTACGAGTTCCGTGCGTTCACGCGGTTGAAGCAACTGAAGTACCTGCAGCGCACGGCGCAGGTCGACCAGGACCTGTACTGGAGCGCCCGGTGATCTTCGCACCCACCGCGCTGCCGGACGCCTGGATCCTCGAGCCGGACCGCAAGGCCGACGAGCGCGGTTTCTTCGCGCGCATCTGGTGCCGTGAAGAGTTCGCGCGGCACGGCATCCAAGCCGATGTCGTGCAGGCGAGCGTCTCGTACAACCGCACCGCCGGCACGCTGCGCGGCATGCACTTCGCATGGCCGCCGTCGCGGGAGGGCAAGCTGGTGCGCTGCGCGCGCGGCGCCATTCACGACGTCATCATCGACTTGCGGCCGCATTCGGCCACATTCACGCAGCATCTCGCGGTGGAGCTCAGCGCCGAAAACGGCCGGTCCCTGTTCGTCCCGCCCGGCTTTGCGCACGGGTTCCAGACCCTGGTGGACGACACCGAGGTGCTGTACATGATGACGGACTTCTACCGCCCGGAGCTCGCCGACGGCGTACGTTTCGACGATCCTGCGTTTGGCATTTCCTGGCCGCGGCCGGTGACGGTGATCGTCGAGCGCGACCGAAGCTACGCGGACTTTGACCGCGACGACCACATTCGTCGCTATCGGACGCAGGGCGACCACGTCTGCCCTTGAGATGTCGCTGCTCTCCGACCTGCGCACGCCTTCGGGTTCCGCCGCCGCGGTTCAGCGCCTCTGGCCGTTGCTGGAACGGATGTACCCCATCTGCCGCAGCATCACCGGCAACGGCGTGCGCCAGACGCTCGATCTGATCGAAACCGTGATCCCGTTGCAGCGCTTCGAGGTGCCGACCGGCACACCCGCTTTCGACTGGGAGGTGCCGCCCGAATGGAACATCCGCGACGCCTACATCGCCGACGAATCGGGCCGGCGCGTGATTGATTTCCGCGCGCATTCGCTGCACGTCGTCAACTATTCGGCCCCGGTGCGACAGCGGATGACGCTGGACGAGTTGCAGCCACATCTGCATTCGATGCCGGATCGACCCGAGTGGATTCCCTACCGCACGAGCTACTACAACGAGAACTGGGGCTTTTGCCTGCGCCACCGCGACCGCGAACGGCTGGCGCAGGGCTCATACGACGTGGTCATCGACTCCGAACTCGAGCCCGGACATCTGACCTATGCCGAGTGCGTGATCGAAGGAAGCGGTGACGAGCTGGCGCTCGTCTACACGCACACCTGTCACCCTTCGCTCGCCAACGACAACCTGACCGGAATCGCGGCCGCGATCGCGATCGCGCATGCGATGCACGCGGAGCGTCCGCGGCTGACGTGGCGCATCGTATTCGGCCCCGGAACGATCGGCTCGCTCGTCTGGCTGTCGCGCAACGAGCCGCTGCTGCCGCGGCTGCGCGGCGGTCTGGTCATCGGCCTGCTCGGCGATCCCGGCCCACTCACGTACAAGCGGAGCCGTCGCGGCGACACAGCCACCGATCGCGCGGCGCAGCTCGTGCTGTCAGGCGCGAATGCGCAGATCGTGGATTTCGAGCCGTACGGTTACGACGAGCGCCAGTTCTGCTCGCCGGGGTTCGATCTGCCGGTCGGGCGGCTGACGCGTTCGGCCAATGGCCGCTACGACGAGTACCACACGTCTGCGGACGACCTGTCGTTCATCCGTCCGGAGTGCCTGGCCGAATCCGTGCGCGCGCTCGCCGAACTGGTCGCCGTCATCGATCGCAACCGCAAGCTGCGCAACCTCAGCCCCAAAGGCGAGCCAAGGCTCGGCAAGCGCGGCCTGTACGGCAGCGTCGGCGGCGTCTCGCCGGGCCAGTTCGAGCAAGCGTTGCTGTGGTTGCTCAGCTTCTCGGACGGCCGGCACGACCTGGTCTCGATCGCTCAGAAATCCGGGCTCGCTTGGCCGCTGCTGGTCGAGGCCGCCGAGCGGCTCGAAGCCGCGGGGCTTGCGCGCAGCATCGGGCTCGCCGAGGAAAAGCACATGCAACAGGAACCGATCCAATGAAAGTCGTCCTTTTCTGCGGCGGGCTCGGCACGCGGCTGCGCGAGCATTCGGACACGATTCCGAAACCGCTGGTCAACGTCGGCTATCGCCCGATCCTCTGGCACCTGATGCGCTACTACGCGCACTACGGCCACACGGAATTCATCCTCGCCCTCGGCTACCGCGGCGACCTGATCCGCGAGTACTTTCTGAACTACAACGAGGCGATGACCAACGACTTCGTTATGTACGGCAAGGATCGCCGTGTGGAACTGCTGTCGCGCGATCTGGACGACTGGCGCATCACGTTCGTCGATACCGGGTTGCATTCGAATATCGGACAGCGGCTGCTGCGGGTACGCAAGTACGTGGAGCCGGACGAGGAGTTCCTCGCCAACTACGCGGACGGCTTGAGCGATCTGCCGCTGGACGAGCACATCGCGGACTTTCGCCGGCGCAAGGTCACCGCGAGCTTCGTCGCCGTGCGCACCGGGCAGAGCTTTCATTCGGTGCACTTCGACGACAACGGCATCGTCACCGGGTTCGGCCAGATCTCGGAGTCGGAGTTCTGGATCAATGGCGGCTTCTTCTGCCTGCGGCGCGAGATCTTCGATCACATCCAGGAAGGCGAGGAACTCGTCGAGCAGCCGTTTCAACGGCTGATCGCGAAACGGCAGCTCGCCGTGTATCGCCACCGCGGCTTCTGGCAGTCGATGGACACGTTCAAGGACAAGATCACCTTCGACCGCATGGAAGCGCGCGGCAATTGCCCGTGGATGATCTGGCAGAAGCACCCCGCGAAGTAGGCGCCGGACCGCTCTCATGCTGCCCTTGAAGTTCGACACGGATCGACAACGGCCACTAACGCTGCTTTGCCTGGGCGCGCACAGCGACGACCTGGAGATCGGCTGCGCCGGCGCGCTGCTGGAACTGCTGCGCCGGCCCGGCGGGGTCAACGTCCATTGGGTCGTGCTCAGCGCGCCCGGCGAACGTGCCGCCGAGGCCAGGCGCAGCGCCCGCGCCCTGCTGAGGGGCGCCACCGCTGTGCACGTCGAGCTTGGCGATCACACCGACGGGTACTTTCCCGCCGAGTTCAAGCAGATCAAAGCGCGTTTTGAGCAACTGAAGCACCAGGTGAGGCCCGACGTGATCCTGACGCACCGGCTCGATGACCGCCATCAGGATCATCGCCTGACCGCCGAGCTGACCTGGCAGACGTGGCGCGACCACCTCATCCTGGAGTTCGAGATCCCCAAGTACGAAGGCGACCTCGGCCAGCCCAATCTGTTCGTCCCGCTCTCGCCACAGACCGCAAGCCGCAAGGTTCGCCACCTGATGCGCCACTTCGGCAGCCAGCGCAGCCGCACATGGTTTCGACCGGAGACATTCAACGCGCTGATGCAACTGCGCGGTGTCGAGTGCCGCGCGCC
>FWPU01000570.1_pt1 | contig 119364 bp, 96 predicted proteins | sample 2228361 | NCBI WGS metagenome assembly FWPU01 (sample SAMEA103939777, study PRJEB20133) | metagenome | reverse complement strand
CCTCGCCTAAATAACCGTCACCCCTGATCTGGATCGCAAGCCGCCCGGTCACCTGCGGACCGGGCGGCTCGTTTTGATCTGTCCGACTCTGGTTTGGCCTTCCATCGTGCAGTGGGCAACCACCGCCTCAACCGGGGTCTATAGGCAGAAACCTCGGCGATGGCGTGATGCTCGGCGTGCGCGTCACCGTTGGTGTCCGGCTGGGCGTTTCGGTGGGCCGCGTCGTGGGCGTCACCGTAGGCGTCGGGGTGCGGCTTGGCCTCGCGGTACGTGTCGCGGTGGGCGTGGCGCTTGGCGAGGCTGTGCTCGAAGGCGTGGCACTGGGCGTCCGCGTTGGCGTGCGGGTGGGCACGTCCGTAGGGCTGGCTGTTGCCGTGGGAGACGGTGTATCGGTGGCCGTGGCTGTAGCGCTCGGCGTCGGGCTTGCTGTGGGGGACGGCGTTCGAGTCATCGTCGGGGTGGCGGTCCGCGTCGGCCTGGCTGTTCGGCTGGGTGAGGGCGTGGCTGTTCCTGTCGGTGATGGCTGGGGAGTCACCGTAGGCCGGGTCGGCGTTGGCGTCAATGTCGGCAGGTTCAGCCCACCGACAGGAATGGCGCGCACGGCAAGCATCCGCTCAATAGGCAGCAGCTCAAAAGTCAGATTGCCCGCGTCCTCAGGGCGCACACGCACCCGGTCCTCGCCGATCACCTGCCCGGAAAACGGGTCCCAGAACTCAACGCGATACTCGCCAGGAGGCATATTGGAAAACGCCGCGCGGAAATTCGGCGGCACGACGGTGATGGCTTCCTCAGCCTGCTGCCATGAATAGGTCCGATTTTGAAACCAGGCCAGCAGCAGCCCGCGCTCGTGGTCGGCCAGGGCCAGCACCCGGAGGGGGGCAATGTAGTGGGCAATCGACACAAAGTCGATCTGCAGCCAGTCGTCGCCCACGTTGTCAAGCTCCAGGCGATGCTCACCTGCGGGCAAGGGAACCGTAATGGCCACGGATGACGCACCAGGGCTGAGCGCCACCTCAGCCACGTCGACGCCATCGCGGCGGATGGCCAGCGTGGCCCCGGCCTGGGGAGAAACGCTGCCCACCCCCACGGTCAGGCGCGTATCCACGGGCGCGGCCACCAGATAGGCTTGGGGTCGGTGAAGCTGCGGGTTGAACTGCATGCCAAAGATGTAGCTGGAAAGCGTGCCCAGGTCCGGAAAAGCGCCGTCGGGAGTCAATGAATAGGCTCCCATATCAGGCTGCGGCTCCGTGGTGAAGCGGCGGTCGAAGCCGTCCAGGCGCAGCGGTCCGTAATCGTTTGAGTCGGAAGACACCAGGCGGGCCTGCACTGGAACCAGGTGCAGCCGATTCCAGGGAATATCCGCAGAGAATTGGGCCAGCGGCGCATACAACGCCGTCAAACCCTGTGGCTCGATATAGGTATCCCACCACCACGAGGCCCCGGCCCCTGCCGCCCCGGAGAGCAGGCTGGTCCACAGGGTATTCCGCACATGGACTCCCGTTGGGTCCTCGTCGGTCGGCTCGTACCAGGGACTCAACGAGAACTCGGTCAACAGCAGGGGGCGCGCCGCCAGCCGTAACCCGTCCTGGACGAGCCGCCACACGCTGAGCACCTGATCGGTGGGGTCCTCAAGTGGTCGCCGCTGGTAGAACCGCACCTGTCCGAAATCGATGCCCGGCGCGGTGATCAGCTCCGGGGAAGGCTCCTGCGCGCCCACCGTGACCAGGTGATCGTAAGGGTCCACCTGGCGCAGATAGTCGGACATTTCCTGCAGCCAGGGCAGCACCAGCTCCGGGTTATACCCCAGGACCCGATCCGCCGCGCTCAGCAGGTCCCAGGCAAAGACGTGCGGGCTGTACCCCCACCGCGCCACCAGATAGCGCAACCGCCGCTGGAAGCGTGCCCTGGCCGTCTCATCGGTGAAGAACTGGGTCGTGCTGGTCAACCATCCCCCGTTCAGCACATTGTAAGGATTCCGGTCCCAATCCGCACGCGCATCGACGCGAGCAGGGGCTTCTGGGATCAGCACCGGCGGGTCACGATAGTTGGCCAGCGCCTGGTGCCACAAAACGACCACATCCAGATAGATGCCCTCCTCAGCGGCGACCTCCAGGATGGTGTCCAGCCGCCAGAAATCTTCCTGCGCCGCCGTGTAGTCCCCCACCGGAGATGCCCATTCAAAACCGATGAACCACGGCGTATCCACGTAGAGCCGCGCAAAGTTGCCGCCGTTCGCCGCCAGGTCCCGCAGCCAGCGCTCGTAAGCAAAGACGCCCCCCGCCCCGTCCCAGGACCACGCCAGGTTGTGCCCGATGGGCAGGAAGGCCGCGTTGGTGTGCCCAAACTCGAAGTAACGACCGTTCTCCGCCACGCGGATGAAGCCCGGCGCATCGGAGGGCAGCGCCTCGAACCGGCCCTGCTCAAGAACGACCGTCCCCTCTTCCGTACGGGCCTCAAAGGTATAGGTCCACGGCCCCACCTGATCGGGCGTGAAACGGAGCCGCCACTCCGGCGGGCCATCCGGCTCCAGCACCTCAATGGCGCAATCCTCGGTGCACGTCTGCACCATGGGCTGCATCCAGAAGGCTGGCATCAGGAGTTGGCTGCCATCCGGCGCAGTGAAAACGCCCACCACATCGATCTCGGCAGGATCGAACGGGTTTTCATATGTTTGCGTGATGGGGAGCGTCCACTCCAGGCGCTCGTAGAGCGCCACCTGCGACCCCGCCTGCGCAGCCGTGGGTGAGGGGGTCGGGATGGCCGTCCTTGTGCGTGGCGGCCCCTGGGCATACGCATAGGTATGCCACGCCATGAACAGGGCGAGACCGATGTTCACGCACAGGAGGAGAAGCAGGGCACGAAACCTGCGCCGCAAGCCAGCCATACCCTCAGTTTAGCGCGGGGCAGCAGAGAACACAATTGCGCGGGCAAAAAGCCAGGCAGCCGGGCCACACAGGCCTGCCCCTATACAGGACCATTGGGGGCAAAGGCAAGCTGTAGTTCGTCCGCCGCGTTGTAGCTGAGGTGGGCAAAAAAGGGCGGGTCGCCCGGCGACATCGCCAACACGCGCGGCAGAATGACGGGCAGGTCTTCCACCAGGTCCAGCTCAAGCGCCCGATCTTGAGGAACCCACTCCAGCTTCCCCTCACCAGTGTCGACGAACTGGCGAGAGGTTGCCTCCGCCCGAAAGATCATCACCATAATCCCGGTATTCTGGCCGGCGTCAACATGCGAGCACCCGCAAAACAACACATTGCGGACTTGCAGGCCGGTCTCCTCCTGGATTTCGCGCACCGCGCCCGAAAGCGGGTCCTCGCCCCGTTCAATGTGGCCGCCGACGCCGTTGTACTTGTTGGGGTAAACGCGCTTGTGCGGCGCGCGCCTGAGCAGCAATACGTCGCGGCCATGAGTCACGAAGCACAAAGTACGCGGGATGATCAACCAGCGTCCGGCGGTTGCGTCAGCGCCCTGGTCATGCGCGCCCATAGTCTCCTCCTCACAGGCAGTCCGCTGGCTCCAGCCCACAGCCTGTACCCACAGTATACCGCGCAGGCTTTTCCTGTTGCTACGGAGCCAGGCTCATGTTACTGTTTGCTACCATAGATATCCAATTTCACGGTAGCGACTCCTGGCGCAGCACCCCTCCAGGAGGGACAGCACATTTCAGGAGCCTGAGGTGATGTCCGGCCCAAGGCAAGAGAATACCACCCAAGCCCCATTCCCCGATCTGCACATCCTGCCGCTGGAAGCCCTGCTTCCGCACGAAGAGCATGATCCCCAGCGCGCCCTGCCGCTGATCGAGCGCCTTCGGCAGGACAGCACATGGCTGAACCCGCCCATTATCGCGCCCATTGACAGCAGCGATCGCTACGTCATCCTGGACGGCGCAAACAGGCACTACGCCTTGCAGGCGCTGGGCTATGCCTGCATCCTGGCACAGGTCGTGCCCTACCAGAGCAAGGCAGTGCATCTGGAAACCTGGCATCACGCCGTGCGCGGGCTTGCTCTTGAGATGCTTCTGTCACGGCTCCGGGCCATCGACGGCGTGACCGTGCAGCAGACTTCCTTGCTCAACGCACGGGCCGCGCTGGCGTCCAGGCAGGTGCTCGCTTATAGCATCCTGAAGGATGAGCGCGTTTTTGCGCTACGTCAGGACCCCACCCACAGGGGAACCCGCACGGCCATGCTAAGGCAGGTCGTCGGCGCGTACAAGCATGATGGCCAGATCAGCCGCATTACGCACGACGAGATGGAGAACATCCGCAGACTGTATCCGGACGCCACGGCCATCGTGGTCTTCCCCCGCTACGAACCGGCGGAGATCATGGTGGCTGCCCGTGACAGGGACCTGCTGCCGCCAGGCATCACCCGACACATCATTTATGGACGTGCGCTCCACCTGCACTACCCGTTACAGGAATTGCAGCACAGGGACAGGCCGCTGGAGGAAAAGAACGCCCGCCTGCAAGGCTGGATCCGGGAGCGACTTGCACAAAAGCGCGTCCGCTTCTATGCTGATCCAACCTTTCTTTTCGATGAGTGAACGCCCATGCATCCGGCTGTCAGAAGCGCGCTGCGCCAGGCAGCGTTGTACACAGACGGGCAGCAGTATTGCCTGGTTCACCTGCCGCCCCAGGCCATTGCTGTGGCGGCTGCCACGCTGGGGGAGATCGGCGCTGCCTTTTGCGCCCTGATCGCCGACAAGGACGAGGTGAGCCTGGTGCTGCGCGAGGCGGACTTTGAGCAACTCATTGACCGCCTGCCGCAACACAGGGCACAATGCGGCTTCCACCTGATCACGTTCGACATCCCCGTGGAACAGACCCTGGTCGGGTTTATGGCGGCGGTCAGCGCCGCCCTGGCCCAGGCCGGGGTGCCCCTCATGGCCTATTCCGCCTATGAGCGTGATCACCTGCTCATTCATGGTGAGCATCTGGCAACTGCCCTGGAGACGTTACACCGGCTCAAGGACGAGGCCGGGCAATAAAACGGCAGGTTTGCCAAAGCCGCGCGCTGTGGCTAAGATACATACGGCTTTATGGCAGATGGTTATTACAGCAATACGTTGCGTCCGAACTGGACAGCATCCCAAATGCGCGAGGGCAAAAGATGAGCCAACCCTCCTTTTTTTTCGACCCCGGCGAGGCCCCACAGCCACGCGAGCGCGTGCGAATCACAGAGCTTGCCGCAGCGCCCTACCCAGATGGCAGCCGGGTTCGCATCACGGTCGAACTGACACCGTTCCTGGAGAGGCCCAACCTGGAGATTTACGCCAGGAAGATCGGCGGGCCAATCGTGGCGGAGATGAGCGTGATCGAAACGATGATGCCTCGCCTGGAATTCACACTGCACATTCGTGGCGTAGAAGAGCTTACCGGGCAGTACGTTTTGACTGCCGAGCTTTACTACGACGACCGCACCCAGCCTCAACACACCCAGGAAACCACGTTCGAGATTGCCCCCACGACGTGAAGCGGCAACGCGCGCCGCTTACCTGTCCCGCAGCAGAAAGCTGCTGAAACAGCCGGTTTATTGAGCGTGGGGCTGATTTCAGGTATACTGCGAGGCACGTCTCCCTCCGAGAACCACTGTGCGGCCAATGCATCAGCAGCCAAGGCTTAGCGACATCCGTGGCAAAGAAAACGCTTGGGAAGTACGATATCATCGAACGCCTGGGGCGCGGGGGTATGGCCGAGGTTTACCGTGGCTACCACGCTGCCCTGGACCGCTACGTTGCGATTAAGCTGCTCCATGCCTTCCTGGCCGACGATCCTGAGTTCAAGTCCCGCTTTGAGAAAGAAGCGCGCAACGTAGCTCGCCTCAAACACCCCAATATTGTCCAGGTCTACGACTTCGACTACGACGAGGAAAACGAAAGCTACTACATGGTGATGGAGCTCATCGAAGGCCCCACCCTGAAGGAGCGCCTCTTTGAGCTTGACAGCAGCCATGAGCTGCTGCCCCTGGATGAGACGCTGCGCATCATCCATGATGCAGGCTCCGCCCTGGCTTACGCGCACGGCCAGGGCATGATCCATCGTGATGTCAAACCGGCCAACCTGATGCTAGACTCAGACGGGCGGGTCGTCCTGACCGACTTTGGCATTGCCAAGATCGTCACCGGGGTCCAGTTCACTGCCAGCGGAGGCATGGTCGGCACCCCGGCCTATATGGCCCCTGAGCAAGGTCTGGGCGAGGCAGGGGACGAGCGCTCCGACATCTACTCCCTGGGAGTCATCCTCTATCAGCTCTGCACGGGCCGCCTGCCCTACGAGGCAGAAACGCCGCTGGCCACCATCCTCAAGCACCTGAACGATCCCTTGCCCATACCCCGCAGCTATAACCCGGACCTGCCCGAAGCGGTAGAAGCGATCATCATGAAAGCGATGGCCAAAGAGCCAGACGACCGCTTCGCATCGGCGCAGGAAATGGTGGAGCAACTGGAAGTCCTGCAAGGCGGGGGGAAGGCAAGGGTCGTTCCACCGCTGCCGGTCGGCAATGGCGGCCAGGCAGGCGGCCCACCACCTGGAACACCGCCCTCCGCGCAGGAGGGCGCGCCCAAAGCGGCCCCGACCTCACGCACAGCCAGCCCCCTGGCCCTGCTGGCTGGCGGCATCATCTTGATTCTGATTCTGCTGGGAATCTGGGGGGCCAACCGGGGCCTGCTCGCCATCGGGCTGCTGCCCACCGAGACCCCGACCCCAACCGAAACGGTCACGCTCACACCCTCCGCCACGGCCACAGCCACGGACACACCAACGCCCACAGCCACCGATACCTCGACGGCGACCCCTACCGAAACACCGACCGACACGCCCACACCGACGGCGACAAACACAGATACCCCTACACCCACGCCAACGGCAACTTACACAGACACGCCGACAACGACGCCGACTGACACACCTACAGAGACGCCAAGTACAACGCCGACCTTCACAGATACGCCTACCGCCACACCAACAGCCACCTACACCGACACGCCGTCATCAACGCCAACGGAGACGCCCAGCAGAACCCCAACACCAACACCGACTCCAACGGACACGGCAACGCCTACGAACACGCCAACAGAGACGCTGACACCAACGCCCACCCTGACGCCGACACCCAACATCGAGCAGACCGTGGTCCAGGCAACCCTGATAGCCGCGAACATGACGGCAACCATCAATGCCTGCGATTTCGACTACGCCTTCATCCCCCCTGATCCCGAAGACGAGCAGCACCAGTACTATGCTGCCTACGCGGGCGGCGAAAACCAGGTGTTCATCAGCGCCAACACCTACTTCACCATCGAGATCACCCTCCTGAACACAGGCAACTGCCCCTGGGAGCGCAACACCTCCCTGACATTCATCGAGGGGGAATCGTTCAACGCCGGGCCTCGCATCTTCATCCGAGAGGTCGTCAACGTGGGGGAAGAAGTGACCCTCCACTTTCAGGGGCGCACCCCTCAGCGCGGCGGCCTGCGCGCCGGCACATGGGAACTGCGCACGCCCGGCCAGCTTCTGATCGGTCGGCCCTTCGCCGTCAGCATCTTCACCTATGAGACCGGCGGGTAACACCTGGCGTATAAAGCACGCATAAGGCCAAGGGGAGAGCTGCCTGCTCACAGGCAAACAACCCTCCCCTTTTGCCCGTCCGAGCCTTATCCTGCGGCCCGGTTAACCTTCCTGCATACTGCTACCATCCAGGCCCAGCGCGGGCGCAATCTCCTTCATCGCTTCCAGAACCAGCGGCACGTGCTCTTCCCACAAATCGACCTCTAAGGCTGCCGCCGCCTGCTCGATGGCTTCGCGGTCAACCGCCGCGGCAAAGCTTTTATCCTTCCACTTGTTCCTGACCGACTTGATGCGGGTGATGTCCCGGATATCCTTGCTGGGGCGCACCAATGCCACTGCGGTCAGAAAGCCCGTCAACTCATCCACAGCCACCAGCGCCCGCTCCATCTGGGATTGTGGGAAGACACCGGTCCGTTCGGCTGCGTGAGCCTCTATGGCCCGCACGATGCGCTTGTCCACCCCGCGCTCTCGCAAATAGGCGATGCCCCATTTAGGATGGCCGTCAGGGGCATCCATATCCTGGTGCTCCTCATAATCAAAGTCGTGCACCAGCCCGGTCACCCCCCACAGCTCCTCATCCTCACCAAACCGCCGCGCGTAGGCCCGCATGGCCGCCTCAACAGCCAGCATGTGGCGACGTAAAGAAAGCGACTGGGTGTGTGCGGTCACCAATGCCCATGCCTCCTCGCGATTCACCACCACGCTCCTTTCCAGCACTGCCAATCCAGTGTGAATCCAGTGTGCACGCGCCATTGTAGCGCTACCGGCCCCGGACACCAAAACAATACAGCGCCACGTTGGAGCCTCGTGGCGCTGTAACCTCGTGACACTCCGCAGCCATTAAAGTGGCGCGGCTTCTGCCGCACGCATGAGCTTTACCCTACCGGCGTCATCTGACTTGGTCAATGCAGACAGGCCGACGCCGGCAGGGCAGGCATTCTACGTTACGCGACACGGGTGTGTCCCACCCACGCAATATTCTACACGAAATTCAACGAAAACGTCAGTCCGTAATAGACTCAGACGGGCACTTGCTGCTCCTGGGCGAAGCGCTGCCCCATCCTGATCGCTTCGATGTTGCTCTGTAGCAGATGCTGTTTGCGCTTGGGCAGTTCTGCCCTGAGCGCCTCGATCAGGGAATCAACGGCCACCATCGGGCGCAGGGTCAGCATCGCCCCGCCGAGTATCATATTGGTCAGGCGGATCTCGCCCAGTTCGTTGGCCAGATCGGTGGCAGGAATCGAGAGGACGGTGATGTCGTCCCGCTCTGTGGTCGCCAGGACCAGGGACCGATTCACCACCAGCAGGCCGCCCCGCTTGACCAGACTGCTGTATTTGAGCATAGATGGGTTGTTAAAGACCACCGCCACGCTGGGGTGCCGCACAATCGGCGAGCCAATCGGCTCATCGCTGACCACGACGATGCAGTTCGCCGTGCCGCCGCGCATCTCCGGCCCATAGGATGGGACCCAGGTCACGTGCTTGCCCTCACGCATGGCCGCATAGGCCAGCAACTGCCCGGCAAAGAGGACCCCCTGCCCACCAAAGCCCGCAAAGATAACCTCTTCCTGCATCGCCCTACCCCTGCTTCTCCAGGTTCCTGACCGCATCGAGCACCTTATAGTCGCCAAGCGGATAGTACGGCACCATGTTCTCCTCCACCCAACGCAGCGCATCCGGAGGGGACATGCCCCAGTTGGTTGGGCAGGAGGAAAGCAGCTCCACCATGGCAAAACCCAGCCCGGCAAGCTGCACCTGAAACGCGGTGCGGATGGCCTGCTTGGCCTTTCGGATCTCCCGCACGCTGTGCAGGGAGCGCCGCACGATGTATGCTGCCCCGTCCAACTGCGAGAGCAGCTCGCACATCTTGAGCGGATACCCTGCTAGGCGCACCTCGCGCCCCATGGGAGAGGAAGTCGTGCGCTGGCCGGGAAGCGTGGTGGGAGCCAGCTGCCCGCCCGTCATGCCGTAGATGGCATTGTTGATGAAAATGGTGGTCAGGTTCTCGCCGCGCGCCGCCGCATGGATGATCTCCGCCGTGCCGATGGCCGCCAGGTCACCGTCGCCCTGGTAGGTAAAGACCACCCTATCCGGCAGAACCCGTTTGATGCCGGTCGCCATCGCCGGGGCACGACCGTGCGCGGCTTCCACGCCGTCAAAAGCAAAGTATTCATAAGCGAACACAGAACATCCAACCGGCGAGACCCCGATGGTCCGCTCCCGGATGCCAAGCTCGTCTATCACTTCCGCCACCAGCCGGTGCGCGATGCCGTGCGTACAGCCGGGGCAGTAGTGCGTTGGCGCATCCTCCAGGGCCTGGGGACGCTCGTAAACGATTGTACGCACCATATCATTCACAACCACAGCAACCCTCCCTTAACCGGCTATTGCTGACGCGCGCGACCGAACGCTGGCGGCGATGTGCTTGATCTCGCTCAGGATGTCATCCGGCACCGGCAGCGTGCCGCCAAGCCGACCATGATGAAACACGGGGACCTCGTGCCCTGCCACCAGCCGCACATCTTCCAACATCTGCCCGGCGTTCATCTCCACGACGAGAACAGCCTCCACACCGCTGTTGAGCAGCTCGGACAGGCGATCCTCCGGGAACGGCCAGAGTGTGATAGGACGGAACAGCCCAACCGGCAGGCCCTCCTCCCGCGCCATCTTTGCGCCGGTTTGCGCCACCCGGCCCGCCGTGCCGTAGCCCACCACCAGGATGCGCGCATCCTGAGTGTTCCACTCCACCGAGCGCTGCTCGCTCCGGCGAATGGCCTTGATGCGCTCCTGAATGCGCAGGTTGGCCGCCTCGTTGCGCTCCGCTCCCAGGTTGATGGAGGTCACGATGTGCTTCTCCCGGCCAGCCGCTCCACTGACGGCCCATTCCGGACGCGGGCGGAGCGGGCGCATCTCCGGCATGACCGCCGGCTCCATCATCTGGCCGATCAGGCCGTCCGCCACCACAAAGACGACGTGGCGGTACTGGTCCGCCAGGTCAAAGGCCTTGAAGGTCAGGTCAATCGCCTCCTGCACGGAGGCTGGCGCAAGCACGATCGGGTGGTAGTCCCCGTGGCCCGCTGAGCGGGTTACCTGAAAATAATCCGCCTGTGAGGGCTGAATGTTGCCCAGGCCAGGCCCGCCGCGCATCATATCCACCACCACACAGGGAACCTCCGAAGCGGCAATGTAGGACAGCCCCTCCTGCATCAGGCTCACGCCGGGGCTGGATGAAGAGGTCATCACCCGCACCCCTGTGCAGGCCGCCCCGTAGACCATGTTGATGGCGGCCACTTCGCTTTCCGCCTGCAAAAAAACCCGTCCCAGCTCCAACATGCGGCTGGAAAGATGCTCCAGCAATTCAGTTTGCGGGGTGATCGGGTAGCCGAAGTAGGCCTCCAGCCCCGCCCGCACGGCGGCCTCGGCAATGGCCACATTGCCTTTCATCAACTTCGCGGTCATCTCCCTGCCTTTCTCAAGCGGTAACTGCCTGGAGTCTGGCAGCCGGGACATCGCGATAGACGGTGATACAGACATCCGGACAGATGACGGCACAGATCGCGCACCCGGTACACTGATTGTCCGGATCGACCAGCACCGCCGGGATATACCCTTTTTCGTTCACGCGCCCTTCAGCCATCTCAATGATGCCCTTGGGGCATGCTGTCGTACACAGCGTACACCCCTTGCAGCGCGCTTCGTTGATCACAATGGTGCCTGTTGCCATAAAATGTCTCTCTCCCACTGGCTTCGTCAAGCTTTGCCCGGCGTACATACACCATCCTGCTACAAGCATAGGACACGGCCCCAGCCGTTGTTAGTGGCGAAACTCAGGACGGCACACGCGCATTGTCATAGCTAGCACAATCAATTATAGGCACTATGCACAAGAAATGCGAACCATCGCCGACGCGCTTTGAGTTGGGGCGGTGGGCGTTTGCCAGCCCCCCTCCGTGCAAGGTAAACTCCGCGAGGAGCCATCCAGAATCCCGGACGAGACCGGACCCACAGAGTCCTCATGGCAACCCGACACCGGGCCGGATGCCCCCCTGGCGGCGATCAAGCTGGCTAGCGTGACTCTGCTCCAGCGATTTCAGTGACTGTCCCAACAGTATGGCCATACTCCCTTTAAACAATTTTAGACTCAACCTCCCCCCAAGATTTAGGGGTATACGCCGAAAAAGCATTGACGGCCACCTTGGACCGGATTACGCTCAGCACAGAACGTCAACGTACAGACCGCCCAGGGTCTCTGCCTGCTTCAGTCATCTAAACAGGAGTGCCGATGCCCGACCTGAACGTGCACACCCTGCCCGTTGACGAGGTCGCCAGGCGTTTACAGAGCGACCATTCACACGGGCTGAGTGAAGAGGAGGCCCGGCAGCGCCTGGCGCAGCATGGCCCCAACGAACTGCGCGAAGAGCCTCCCCCCACGCTCCTGCAAATGCTGTGGGAGCAGTTTAACAATTTCGTCGTCATCCTCCTGATCGTGGCGGCTATCATCTCCGCCATGGTGGGCGCGTACACAGGCGAAGGCTACACCGACGCACTTGCCATCGTCGCCATTGTCGCCCTCAACGCGATCCTGGGCGTCATTCAGGAAGGTCGGGCCGAGGCCGCCCTCCGCGCGCTCAAGAAGATGGCCTCGCCAGAAGCGCGTGTACTGCGGGACGGCAAGGTCAGGGACATCCCCAGCCGTGAAGTTGTGCCCGGCGACATCGTCCTCCTGGAAACCGGCAATTATGTCCCGGCGGACGTGCGGCTGGTCGAGGGTTTCAACCTGACCATTGACGAGGCCGCGCTGACCGGGGAGTCAATCCCCGTGCAAAAGCGCCCTACCATGATCCTGGAAGAGGACGCCCCCCTTGGCGACCGGCGCAACATGGCCTTCATGGGCAGCGTGGTCACCTATGGGCGCGGCAAAGGCCTTGTGGTCCAGACCGGGATGAACACCGAGATCGGGCGAATCGCGGAGCTGATCCAGAGCTACGAGGAGCCGCCCACCCCCCTGCAAAGCCGCCTGGACCAGCTCGGTCGGTGGCTGGGCTGGGCAACGCTGGTCATCTGCGGCATTGTGTTTGCGGTCGGGGTGTTGCGTATGCTCGGCGTCAACCCGGCCACGGACCTGCGCGCCTGGCTTGGCTCCGCAGAGAATCAAAACCAGCTCATCGAGCTGTTCATGGTTGCCGTCAGCCTGGCCATCGCCGCCGTGCCGGAAGGGCTGCCCGCCGTCGTCACCATCGCCCTGGCCCTGGGCATGCAGCGGATGATCCGCCGCCATGTGCTGATCCGCAAGCTGGCCGCCGTGGAAACCCTCGGCAGCGCCAACGTGATCTGCTCCGACAAGACCGGCACGCTCACCACTAACGAGATGACAGTGGTTCGCGTGTTCATCGACTCGCAATTCCTGTCCGTCAGCGGCGAAGGTTACCGGCCAGAAGGCTCCTTCTCACAAAACGGCAGCACCCAGGTCGATCCGTCGCAGTCGCCCACGCTTCAGCTCCTGGCACGAGGGGCCTTGCTCTGCAACGACGCCCTCATCGAGGAGGAAAACGACCATTGGCGCTTGGTCGGCGACCCCACCGAGGGAGCGCTGGTCACCATGGCCGCCAAAGCGGGGCTGTGGGCCACAGACCTGGCGGGAGAATGGCCGCGCGTCGCAGAGATTCCCTTCGACTCAGAGCGCAAGCGGATGACCACCATACACCGCACCCCCAACGGCGAGGTTCCCTACCAGGCTTTCACCAAGGGCGCGCCAGAGCTGGTCCTGGAGCGCTGCGACCGCCTGTACCTCGAAGGCCAGGTTGTCCCGCTGGACCAGGCCCAACGGGAGCGCATCCTGCAGACCAATGCGGCCCTGGCCGGGGAGGCTCTGCGTGTCCTGGCCATAGCCTGCCGTCCGTTGCAGAAAGCGCCGGAACAACCGCAGGCAGAAGAGATTGAGCGCGATATGATCTTCGTGGGGCTGGCCGCCATGCGCGACCCGGCCCGCCCTGAGGTCAGGGAGGCCATCAGCGTGGCCCGCACCGCCGGAGTGCGCACTGTGATGATCACCGGTGACTACCCGGATACCGCCGCAGCCATCGCCCAGGACCTGAGGTTGATGGAGTGCAAAGGGGACTTGCTGACGGGCCATGATCTCAACCGCATGGACGACCAGGCGCTGGCTGAGCGCGTCCAACATGTCGCGGTCTACGCACGGGTAACCCCCGTCCACAAGACCCGCATCGTCGAGGCGCTGCAAGCCCATGACAACGTGGTAGCCATGACCGGCGACGGGGTCAACGACGCCCCCGCCCTCAAGCGCGCCCACATCGGCGTGGCCATGGGCATCACCGGGACGGATGTCAGCAAACAGACCGCCGACATGGTGCTGACGGATGACAACTACGCCAGCATCGTGGCCGCCATTGAAGAAGGCCGAGTCATCTACGCCAACATCCGCAAATTCGTCTTCTACCTCATCTCGTGCAATGTGGGGGAGATTTCGATCATCTTCCTCTCCATGCTGCTGGGGCTGCCACTGCCCCTGCTGCCCATCCATCTGCTCTGGCTCAACCTGGTCACCGACGGTGCGCCGGCCCTGGCGCTGGGACTGGAAGAAAAAGAGCCGGACATCATGCAGGTCCGGCCCCGCCCTATACAGGAGCCGATCATCACCGGAGAGCTGTGGGCGCTCACCGCCGTTCAGGCCCTGGTGGAAACCTTCGCCACCCTGGGCGCTTTTGCAATCAGCCTGTACGTGCTTAACGAAGACATGGCCTTGGCACAGACCATCGCCTTCACCACCCTGGTCGTCGCCGAACTCCTGCGCGCCTTCACCGCCCGCTCGGAGCGCTACAACCTGTGGCAGATTGGGCTGTTCACCAACAGGTGGATGCTCTACGCCGTTGGCGTATCTTCCTTGCTGCTGCTGGCTGTGCTCTACATGCCATTCCTGCAGCCGATCTTCGACACCGTGCCGCCAGACCTCCAACACTGGCTGATGCTGCTGCCCTTCACGCTGCTGCCCTCGCTGGCGGCTGAGACTGCCAAGTTCGTCCTGCGACGGCGCGCTCGCGCCCGCCCCGCGATGGCATAACCGCCCGCCTGAAGACAGCGCCGGCCAGCCCGCAGCCAGGCTGACCGGCGCTCTTTGCGACCCTGAACAGCCAACGGTCCGCTCAATGCGGCCACAACGTAATGTGATCTATCCGCAGGGGGGCCGCGCCCGTGTAGAATTCGGCCCTTCGGATCAGTGTCCTATCCGACTCCGGCAGGCGCAGCAAGGCCTCCTGCTCCGCCGCCAACACAACCTGCGCCCGGCTGATCTCCTGTCCCCCCGCCGAGTCGCTGAAGATCGCCACCCCGTGCTCGGCCTCCGCGCCGGCTGCATAGCCCACCTCCACCGCGCCCACAGCGCGCTCAAAGACCAGCGCCAGCGGCACGTTGGCACAGGCATGGGGATCGTCTTCAAGGCCGACCATCAAAGACACGCGATTACCGGCCACTTCCAGCCGTGGCCGGGCCGTCTGGCAATCCGATTGCTGCGCGGCAGTCAGCGGCACTATGCGAAAGCCCCACTCCGAGAACTCGTCCCCGTTGAGCATGAGGGACTGGTCCACAAGCTCACCACCCGGTCGCTGGCTGAAATCGATTTGAAAGCTCTCGTCGCTCATCACGATCTGAAAGGCCATGAAGTTGTTGCGTTCGGCATCGCCTCGCTCGTTGTCCTCCACAACCTCGCCATCCACGTCTATGGTGGCCACGGTGCTGTAAGTCCCCCACCAGCCATAAGTGTACGTAAACGGCACGGCCAGAATCCCACCGGGGGGCAGCCCCGGCAACTCAGAAGCCGCACGCGCAACCAGGGCGCTGGCCGTCGCGCTGGGCAGCCAGGCCACATTGAACGGCCCGGCGGGCGCAGTGCCCACATTGCGGATGCGCACAAATAGGGTGAACGGCTTGCCGGGCGCAGGCTCGCTGGGCGAGGTGCGGAAGGAGTCGATCACCAGGTCAGGAAAAGTATTGGGGCGCGGCGTCACCGTCGGTCGCAATGTCGGCGTCGGGCTGGGGCCAGAGCTGACTTGCCGGAACAGGGCGGCCCCTCCCCACAACAGCATGGCGACCAGGAGGATGGCAGCCAGAACGCCGCCCACGACACGCCAGGGAGGGGTCCGGGCAGGCGGCGGAGCCGCCGTCGCAGGCTCTGGCTGAGTCTTCCCCAGATCGGTCAGATCGAACAGCGGCTCGCCCGGTGAACGCATGTAAAGAACGGGCGTGACCCATTCCGTGCTGCGCAGGGTATTGAGCAGGGTGCGGCGCGCCTCAGACACCGCGACATCCAGGTTAAGGCCCTCCACAACCGCGCGGTAAAGCTCCTCGGAGAAAAGCTGGGCCGCCCGGTCGGTGATGGGGAACTGCATGGCCACCACAGCCGGAATGCCACGCGCCACCACGCTGCTGGCCACGCCGGAGAAGGGATCACCCCTCGTGCTGCGCCCCCCTTCGCAGGCGGTCAGGATGACCAGCCGGATCGGATTTTCCTCGCTCAATTCCCGCGCCAGTTCCTCCCCGTATACGGGGTATCCCCGCTCCTCGCCACGCGGGTCCTCAAAAACCAGCGCTCCCCGCTGGCTGGCCTCGTCGTACTCCCCGTGGCCGATGTAGTGGAAGACATGATATTCCTGGGACCGTAAGCGCCGCTGCAAGGTGCGCAGGGTCGCATCCTCCAGCAAATCGAGCGTGACCGCCCCCCGCTCGCGCAGAGGAGCGGTCGCCTCCAGCAAGGCCCCCCACTGGGCCTGCACATCGACCGGTGGCAGATTGCGGGGGCTGGAGACCATCACCAGCACGCGCAGTGGCCCCCTGACCTCCACACGCGGACGGACGCTGAGCATGCGCGGATAGCGGATGACCGCCGTCTTGCCGGAAAGCGCCAGGAAGTCCTGCCGTGGGTCGCGCAGCAACTCCCAGGGCGCATCCCGCAGATCGCCCGCCTCCTCCAGAAACAGCTTGATGCGCAACCCCCGCCCATGGGAGCGATCCAGGCTGGTCAGGTACGCCGCGTAGACCTCCGGGCTGGCCCGAAGGACAGCCTGAAACAGCCTTTCGCCAAACTGGCGGGCAGCCGCCTGCCGCTCCACAGCAGACAACCCCGCCCCCGTGCCAGAGAGGACATCCCGGATGGCCTGAACCTCCTCACGGGTGAAAGGGCGGTCGATGGTCGCCTGCACCTCACCCACAGGCGATTCGACCACCGACACGCGGTATCGGTCGCCGACCTGCTCGATGCTCAGTACAAACTCCAATGTGCTCATCGGCCCTGCCTTTGTATCGCCGTCAACATGAGGGCGCTGTGGGCAGCCATGGCGGTATGGCTAAGAACGCATTGTATGCGAGGTGTCCGGGCAGGTCAACGCGGCCTGCCAAACAGGAAGAGAAAGCGGGGGACCTGCCGGCGCTCAGGCCGCTCCCCCGCCCACACAGGCACACGACGGATGCTGCCGCAGGCCCTACCGAAGCCGCCTCCGGCTCAGCTATCGCTCAACGTTGACATCCTGCCCCACCCTGGCCCGCAGGTAGGCTTCCATAAACTCATCCAGACGCCCATCCAGCACGGCAGACGTATTGCCCGTCTCATAGCCCGTGCGATGGTCCTTGACCATCTGGTAGGGATGCAACACATAGGATCGGATCTGGTTGCCCCATTCGGCCTCAACATGCTGGCCTTTGAGGGCGGCCATCTCCGCCTCCTGCTTGCGCCGCTCCAGGTCAAACAACCGCATCCGCAAGATCTGCAGCGCCCGCTCGCGATTCTGGGTCTGGCTGCGCTCGTTCTGGCAGGAGACCACGATACCCGTCGGCAGGTGGGTGATGCGGACCGCTGTCTCGTTCTTCTGGACGTGCTGCCCCCCCGCGCCACTGGCGCGGAAGGTGTCAATCTGCAGATCGCCCTCGTCAATCGTCACGTCGATCTCATCCTGCACATCCGGCCACACCTCCACCAGGGCGAAGGAGGTGTGGCGTCGGCTGGCCGCATCAAACGGGCTGAGCCGGACGAGGCGGTGCACCCCGCGCTCCGACTTCAGGTATCCATAGACATAATCACCCGCAATGTTGAGCGTGACGCTCTTGATCCCGGCCTCATCGCCCTCGGTCTGGCTGATGATGTCCACCTCAAAGCCGCGCTGCTCCGCCCAGCGCAGGTACATACGGAGGAGCATCTGCGCCCAGTCCTGGGCATCGGTCCCCCCAGCGCCAGCATGGATGGCCAGAAAGGCATCCTCGGCATCGTAGGGGCCAGAGAGCAATGCCCGGAAGGACATCTGCTCGACCACATCGCTCAGTCGCTCGGTTTCGGCAGCAAGCTCCTCCTCCAGAGACTCGTCGCCGAGTTCGGCCAGCTCCAGGGCGTCATCAATCTGCCGGGCCAGGCCCCGCCAGCGGGATACCTCATTGCGCAGCCGGGACAGCCGCCGCATGACCCGCTGTGCCGCCTCCGGATCGCCCCAGAAATCGGGGGCGGCAGCCTGCTTTTCCAGCGCGGCAATCTCCTGCTCGTAGCCGGGTACGTCAAAGACGCACCATCAAGTGCTCAATCGTCTGTTTAAGCTCATTAAGTCGACCGCTCAGGTATTCCATATCACTTACCCCTGTTCTTCAAAAAGCCCTTCGACGAACTGATCCGGATCAAAGAACAGCAAATCATGGATGGCCTCGCCCACACCGATATAGTGCACCGGCAATCCCAACTCCTGGTAAATGGCAAAGACCATGCCCCCCTTAGCCGTGCTGTCCAGCTTGGTCACGATGGTGCCGGTGACGTGCACCGCCTCCTGAAAATGCCGCGCCTGGGCCAGGGCGTTCTGGCCGGTTGTGCCGTCCAGCACCAGCAAGGTCTCGTGCGGCGCATCAGGGATCACTTTCTGGGCCACGCCGCGCACCTTGCTCAGCTCTTCCATCAGGTTGAACTTGGTGTGCAGACGCCCTGCCGTATCCACAATCAACACATCGTGGCCGCGAGACCTGGCCGCCTGGACGGAATCATAGACCACCGCGCCTGGGTCGGCGTTGGGCTGCCCGGCTATCACCGGCACACCGGCCCGCTGCCCCCACAACTGAAGCTGCTCAATGGCCGCCGCACGAAATGTATCTCCGGCGGCGATCAGCGGCTTGCGCCCGGCATTCCTGAGCCGGTAGGCCATCTTGCCGATGGAGGTCGTCTTGCCAGAACCGTTGACGCCTACCACCAGAACCACAGAGAGCGCGCGTCCGCTCAGGTTGAGCGGCGGTGGATCGCCGAGCAGCGCCCGCAACTCCTCCTTGAGGACGGCTTGCAGTTGCTCCTGGCGCGTCACGCCTTCCCGCTGAACCCGCTCGCGCACGCGCTTGACCAGCCTCAGCGTGGTGTCCACGCCAACGTCGGCCTGGATGAGCAGACCCTCGACCTCATCCCAGACATCCTCATCGATCTCCGTCGCGCCCAATGCCTGCGCGATGCGACCGAAAAACGACTGCCGGGTCCGCTGAAGGCCCTTACGCAACGATTCCAAGGGAACGGCCCCTCCTCCAAATCCTGCCAAGCCCGACGAGTATACCAAAGTCATCAGCCGGGGGACAACACGCCCTCGGCCTGCCCTGCGTTATAATCGCAGGCGTCAAGCAAGAAGCCAGCCAGGAGATAGAGGATTGCTGTGTCTGCCCAACCCGATCTCGAACAGGTACAAGAACGCCTTCAGGTGCGCTTTCGCGATCTCTCGCTCTTGCTGCGAGCGCTCACCCACCGCTCGTTTTTGAACGAACACCCGGAGGAGGCATTCGCCGAAGACAACGAACGGCTCGAATTCCTGGGTGATGCCGTGCTGGACTTCGTGGCAGGGGACTGGCTCTACAACCGCTTCCCTGAGCTGCGCGAGGGGCGGCTCACCCGCCTGCGCGCGGCGCTGGTGCGCACCGAGACGCTGGCCGATTTCGCCCGGCACTGCGCCCTGGGGGAGGCGCTGCGCCTGGGCCGTGGCGAGGAAGAAAGCGGGGGCCGGGAGCGACAGGCCAACCTGTGCGGCGCGTTCGAGGCCTTCATCGGGGCCATGTACCTCGACCAGGGGCTGGACGCCGTGCGCGCATTCGTGCACCCCCTCTTCGTCTCGGCGCTGGAGGTGATCCTGGCCGCTGACCTGGACAAGGACGCCAAGAGCCTTTTGCAGGAATGGAGCCAGGCTCACTTCAACCTGACTCCCACTTACCACACGATAGCCAGCACCGGCCCGGACCATGCCAAGGAGTTCACCGTCGAGGTGCTGATCGGGGAAGAGGTTTATGGGCGCGGGACCGGGCACAGCAAACGGGCCGCCGAGCAAAAGGCCGCCCATGCCGCGCTGGAGAAGATCGACGCCCTACCCGGCCCCGCGCGTTATACCTCGGAATGAATCCGGTCACGAGGTCAGGCTCAGCTCCACCACCGCCAGCCGATGATCGGAGGCGTCGCTTTCAAGCACGGCGCGCCCTGTGGGCAATACGTTGCGCAGCCACAGGTAATCGAAGCGGGCCATCAGCGCTTCGCCGCGCCACAGCGTCGCTGACCGCTCCAGCGGCATGCCGTCGAACGGATCGCTGAAGCCCGTCTGCACCAACAGATCGTAAACCGGCGAATCGGGCGTGTTGTTAAACGTGCCTCCCAGGATCACCCGCCCCACAACGCCGCCGGGATGGTCGGCGCTGATCCGGGCCAGGACTTCCTGCAACTGCTGCCACTGATCCTGCTCCTGCCGGGCGAGCGCCTCCTGCTCCCTGGCGAACAGCAGCCCCAGCCAGGTGTTGTACACATCCAACACCCCTTCATCCGGCTGCACCTGCACCCGCTGTAAACCGGTCTGCATCCCCCGGCTGGTCAGCAGCATACCATCATCCAGCGTGATGGGCACGTTGGATAGCACAGCCAGGCCCTGCAACCGCTCATTGGTCGGCAGGTATCGCACCTCCATACCCAACCGCCGACCCAGCCACAACGCCTGGTCAACCCCATACGAGACAAGCCGCCCGGCGTCCACCTCTTGCAGCAGCACGATGTCAGCGCCGCTCTCCCAAATGGTATCGGCCATGGCCGCCAGATCGTAATCGAAATAAAGGCTGTAGCCCCCGTGGATGTTATACGTGGCCACGCGCAGACGATCCAGGTCCCTGGCCAGGGAAATCTGCGGCGGCAGCGCCGCCAGCATCACCACCACAGCGCTGGCAAACACGGCCACCAGGCCCCCTGCCGTCTCCTGGGGCACGCCTCGCTGCCACGGGATGCGCCGCTGAGCCTCCATCATGGGCAGCACGGCCAGGATCGCCGCCACCACCGTCACGGCAAGGCCCAACCCGCGCATACCACGTAGCAGGTTACTCAGCCAGGTCAGCCCGCCCCCAAAGTCCCGCACAAAAGCGTATTCGTAGGTGAAAAAGTCCGCGCCCACCAGCAGCGCCAGAACAAAGAAGCCCAACACAAAGGCGGGGCCGGTCCAGTCACGCCGGGCCTTGCCCACAGGCCGCACCACCCACCAAAACGCCAGCACAGTCATGAACTGGGCGAGAACCAGGGCCGCTGCCGCGCCAGGCCCGCTGAACCGGTTGCCGATCACCGCCAGCAGGCTGATCAGGAGCAGCCAGAACCAGCCGCGCCACTGGGCGTCCACCAGGGTAAGGACGCGGCGGGCCGTGTCGCGAGCTTCCGGGACCAACGGCAGCGCGGTCGCGGCTACCAGCCACGGCGCAACAAGGGAGTAATCCGCGCCGCTCCAGTGAGCGACTGCGTTGGGCAGGGTCAGCAGCGCCGTCTCCAGGTACAATAGCCCTCCCAGCGCCAGCCCTCCCCATAGCGAGATGCCTGAGTACCCCGCCGGCGTGGACGGCCCTGCAAGAGGTCGAAAGGCGGCCCGCGCCACTGCGACGATAAAGAGCAGGAGCGAGAGCACGGTTTGCCCGCCAAGAAAGGATTCCGACCAGGTAGGGTCAAGAGTCTGGCCCATCGCCCGGACGATCTGATCCAGCATAAAGCCAAGCGTGAGGGCCACCGCAAAGCGTGACGGCTGCTGGCGCGCCAGCGCAGCCAGGTACAGCGCCCCCCCCACCACAGCAACCGCTGCTCCCAATATCGCGACCAGAGGGACATTCAGCGTCATAAACACACGGCCTACGGCCACAGCCGTGGCCGTCACAGGGAAGGCCAGGGGCCGCCGGACAACCAGGAAGGCAAACACCGGCACAAACATGGCTATCGCCACGATGGTCACCTCGGCCTGGGCCACGACCGGCAGCACCACACCGGGGACAGTCGGTTCCGGCATGCCCAGGCGCAGCACAATATCCGCGCTGGAAACGTGCGCATACAGCCCCCCAAAAAGGAACCGCAGCGCCTGGACGAAGAACCAGCCGACAGCGCCCGCCTCCATCCACCAGGTCACACGCCAGAACGTCTCTCGACGAAGCATCGGTCTCTCAACCCCTTATCCGCATCTCCCCACCAGGACTCGCCCCTGTGCCGGGACACCCCGCATTATCCCCCATCCGCCGCCTGTGCGCATCTTGTCGCCGGGCCTCACCTGAAACCCATATTAACCCCACGCTCGGCCCAACCCGCGAGTTTTCCCCAACAGCATGCCAACGCGCTATAATGGCGCGGCAAACGGCACGGCAACGACACAAGGAAACAAGGACGGGCGCTTATGGAACGTGTGGATACCCTGCTGGTGGGCGGCGTGGTCGTCACGATGAATCGGCATTACGATGTCTTCCCTGCCGGCGCGCTGGCCGTTCGTGGCAACGCCATTGTGGCCGTTGGCCCGGCGGATGAGCTGCTGGCCGCCTACGAGGCCGACCACATAGTCAACTGCGACGGCCAGATTATCATGCCCGGCCTGGTTAACGCACATACCCATGTCCCGATGACCCTGTTGCGCGGCTTGGCGGATGACCTGCGCCTGGACGTATGGCTGTTGGGTTATATGATGCCGGTCGAGCGCGAATTCGTCAGCCCGGAGTTCTGTTACCAGGGCGCGCTGCTGGCCTGCGCGGAGATGATCCGCAGTGGAGTCACGCTCTTCGCCGACATGTACTACCATGAGGCAGACATCGCCGAAGCGGTGGCCAAAGTCGGCATGCGCGGCGTCCTGGGGCAGACTGTCCTGAAATTCCCCGCCCCTGATGCGCAGAGTTACGAGGAAAGCCTGGCCTACGCGCGGCAGTTCATCCGGGACTGGAAAGACCACCCTTTGATCACGCCCGCCATCGCACCACACGCGCCCTACACCAGCACCGACACGATCATCCGCGCCTGTGTAGAACTGGCCCAGGAGTACGACGTGCCGTTGCTCACCCATATTGCCGAAACACGCCTGGAAGTGGAAGAAAACCTGCGCGATCATGATATGACCGTGGTGCCCTGGGTGCAGAGCCTGGGTCTGTTCTCAGCCAAGGTGCTCGCCGCGCACTGCGTCCACATCGATCAGGCTGAGATGCGCATCATGCACCAGCACAACGCCCATGTGGCCCATTGCCCCACCAGCAACCTCAAGCTCGCCAGCGGCATCGCGCCGGTGCAGGAGATGCTCGACCGGGGTCTTACAGTGGGCATCGGCACCGACGGCCCGGCCAGCAACAACGACCTGGACATGTTCGAGGAAGTTCGCCTGGCGGCCATCCTGGCCAAGGGCGCAACCTACAATCCCACTGCCCTCCCGGCCCGCCAGGCCCTGGAAATGGCCACCCGCCTGGGCGCAGAAGCGCTGTTTTTGGGGGATATCACCGGCAGCCTGGAAGTCGGCAAGCGGGCCGACCTGATCGTGCTGGACCAGACGCCGACCCACAACTTCCCCCATTTTGAGCGCGACCCCAACGCACTCTACTCCCGCATCATTTATGCCGCCAAGAGCACCGATGTCGTGCATGTTATGTGCGACGGGGCATGGCTGATGCGTAACAGGCAATTGCTGACAATCGACGAGACTGCCGTCCGCGCCGTGGCGGGGGACTACGCCCGCAGCATCGACAGGTTCCTCGCCGCCCGCGAAGGCAATGTGTTGAGCAAGCTGGTGGCCATCGGCGGCCTGGAACAGGAAGAGAGCTTCGAGATTCAGGTCAAGGCCCAGGTTCCCGACCGGGAGGGTGTCCAGACCTTGCTGGAGCACCGGGATGTCGAGGTCGTCCGGCATACCCATTATCGGCAGTATGATACCTACTTCCTCTTCCACGATGAGAACCAGGGCCGCGTCCGCTACCGCGAGGACGACGCCATTGGGCCGGAGGGGGCGGTCACCGGCGTGCGCACCCGCCTGACCTACACCACACCCACCAAAGAGCGGGAATTCGCCAATGCCATTCTGCTTTCCCGGTCCCGGTTCATCGCGCCTGCTGACCGCCCGCTGCGCTTCTACCGGGAGTACTTCCAGCCAGATGCAGAGCGCACGGTGGAAAAAGAGCGTTTACGCTGGCATATCCTGTACAAGGGCGTGCTGTTCTACATCAACCTGGACGAGCTGCAAAAGCCAGCGTACCCAGGCTACTTCCTGGAGATCAAGAGCCGTACCTGGTCTGCTTACGACGCAGAATACAAAGCCCAACTGACCAGCGAGATGCTGGAGATGCTGGGCATTCGGCCCGAACAGGCCATCCGCGCTGAATACCTGGAGTTGGCAGAGGCCTGAGTATCATCTAGCCAGGGTTATCCAGCCGGAAGCCGTGCCCCCGCACGGTGACCACATACTGGTGGTCCGGATCAACTTCTGCCAGGCGATCCCGCAGCCGCCGCACCAGGGCGTCGATGGCCTGCTCGCTGACGCCCTCGCCTGCTGCCTCCGGCCAGACAGCCTCCACGATCTCATCACGGGTGCAGACCGCCCCACCCGCCTCAAATAGCTTCTGCAACAGCCGATATTGGGGCAGGCTCAGCGGCGGGATGACCTCCTGCTGGCCGATATAGACCCTTCTGGCATCCATATCCAGGGTCAGACGCTTCTTCAACTGCAGGGGGTCAATCGACAACTCAACCGTCGCATCGGATTCGGTGAAGGCAATACGCACCGTCAACGCCAGTTGAATTTTGTCCCCATCCACCAAGACGCGCGGCTGCTGCAAAGGCTCCCCGTTGACCCAGGTCCCGTTCTTGCTGCCCAGGTCTTCAATATAATAGGCCTCCCCTTCCCGCCAGATACGGGCGTGCTGGCGCGAGATCGCGCGGTCGTTCAACGTCAGATCGCACTCCTCGCCGCGTCCAATAACCAGTTCATCCTTATCAATCGTCACACGAAGACCAATATGCTCCCCCTCTTCGATTATCAGTAGGGGTCTTTCGCTGACTGGTTTCGCCATGCCCATACTCCTTGTGAAACAAGAGTATGGACGGGGTCGGGGAACGACTCGCTGCGGGTGGTCGGCGTACCACCGCAGGCCAGCCAAGCTGTTCACCTCTTGGTGCTGCCGCCTCCTGGACGGGGGGTAAATCCGCACCACGGACAGCACCACCCTGACCGCCGCCATACTCCGGCGAAATTCTCCTCCCCCCAAGCACGGCATCACTTCGTCGCAGGGAACCAGATCATCTCAATACCCACCAGCCCGATGCCCGCAATTGACGGCTGCCTCACCGGGCAATCCGGCCCGAAGCCCAACCAGCGCTCACCTCCTGAAGCATCATAACCGTACAGGAAACAAGCAAGTTTTGTTTCGTCTTGCCCCCGCAAAAGCAATCTCTTAATCAATGTGCCTGTGCTCAGTATACTCCATGCTCCTGGCGTATCGCAACGGAGCACAGTAGAATTCCGGTCAGCCGCGCTCGCTCCCCACTACAAACGAAGGACATCGAGTATGCAGGCCGAGATCATCAGCATTGGCACGGAGCTTTTGCTTGGCGAAATCGTGGATACCAACAGCGCCCATATCGCGCGCGCCCTGCGTGAGATCGGCCTGAACCTGTTCTACATCACCACCGTTGGAGACAACCAGGAGCGGATCACCCGCGCGCTGAACATCGCGCTGGGGCGGGCCGACGTGGTCATCACGACGGGCGGCTTAGGCCCAACGGTCGATGACGTGACCCGCCAGGCTGTTGCCGCTGCCACCAACCGCGCCCTTGTCTTCCGGCAGGACCTGCTGGACCAGATCGCCGAGCGCTTCGCCCGCTTTGGCAGCCGTATGAGCGACAACAACCGCCAGCAGGCCTACATCCCGGCTGGGGCCATACCCATCGAGAACCCTGTTGGCACCGCCCCCTGCTTCATCGTGGAAAGCGAGCGGGGCGTGGTCATCAGCCTGCCCGGCGTCCCCCGCGAGATGAAGTACCTCCTGGACGCCGCCGTGCTCCCCTACCTGCGCCAGCACTTTCAGCTCCACAACGTCATCAAGGCGCGCATCCTGCGCACGGCGGGCATCGGCGAGAGCCAGGTGGACGAGGCCATCGGCGACCTGATGACCCTGGTCAACCCCACCGTGGGGCTGGCGGCGCACACTGGGCAAACCGACATCCGCATCACGGCCAAAGCCTCCGACGAGGCCACCGCCGACAGGATGATCGCCGAGGTGGAGGCAATGGTCCGCCAGCGCGTGGGTGACTACATTTACGGCACCGGCAAGGACAAGATCGAAACCGCGCTGGTCAAGGAGCTGAGGCGACACGGCCACACCGTCGCCCTCAGCGAGACCGGACTTGATGGCAGGCTCCACGGGCGTCTGAGCCAGGTGCGGGGCAGCGCCCAGGCCCTGGCCGGCTTTGAGCGCTTCGAGAGCATCGAGGCGCTTTGCGCCGCCCTGGAACTACAGCCCACCACCGCCGGCGAAGCCCTGGGCGTGCAGGCTGCCCGCCATGCGCAGGCGCGCTTCCAGGCGACGATCAGCATCGCGCTGATCGCCCGCCCTGAGGACGTGATCATCACCGTACTGACGCCGGAGACCACCCAGACGCGGGTCTATCGCTTCTCCGAGCGGGACGCCCGCCCCTCCATCTGGGCCAGCACGTGGGGGATGGCCCTGGCTTGGCGCTGGCTGCACAACCAGGCCTGACTCCTCAGGAGCAGGCTCACGCTTCGTCCAGGCGTAGCAGCGCCATAAATGCCTCCTGCGGCACCTCCACGTTGCCGATCATCTTCAGGCGCTTCTTGCCCTTTTTCTGCTTCTCCAACAGCTTGCGTTTGCGGGTCACATCGCCACCGTAGCACTTGGCGAGCACATTCTTGCGCAGCGCCTTCACATTGGCCCGCGAGATCACCCGCTTGCCGACCGCTGCCTGGATGGGCACCGCGAACAACTGGCGGGGAATCACGTCCTTCAACCTGCTGACCAGCTTCTGCCCCTTTTCGTAAGCCTCATCGCGGTGCACGATCATGGCCAGGGCATCCACTGGCTGCTCATTGACCAGCACCTCCAGCTTGACCAGATCACCCACCTGGTAACCGTCAAACTGGTAATCCAGACTGGCATAGCCCCGCGAGATGCTTTTGAGGCGGTCGTAGAAGTCGACGATCAATTCCGCCAGGGGAATGCGGTAAGTCAGCATCACGCGCCTGGTGTCCAGGTATTCCATCGCCTCGTATACGCCGCGCTTGCCCGTGACCATATCCATGATGGGGCCGATGTAGTCCTGGGGCGTAAAAATCTGTATCTTCATCCACGGCTCGCGAATCTCCTGGATCGTGCTCTCATCGGGCAGCTCAGCAGGGCTGTCGATGGTGACCACTTCGCCGCTGCGCAGGACCACCTCGTACTCCACGCTGGGCGCTGTCACCAGGATATCCAGGCCGTATTCGCGCTCCAGCCGCTCCTGGACGATCTCCATATGGAACAAACCCAAAAAGCCGACGCGGAAGCCAAAGTTGAGGGCCTGAGAGGTCTCTGGCTGGTAAATCAGGGAGGCGTCGTTGAGTTGCAGCTTCTCCAGGGCATCGCGCAGGTCGTCGTAATCGTCATTGTCCACCGGATACAGCCCGGCAAACACCATCGGCTTCACCCGCTTGTAGCCGGGCAATGGCACGCTGGCGCTGTTCTGCGCGGTCGTCATCGTATCACCGACACGGCACTCACGGACCGTCTTCAGGCCGGTGGCAATATACCCGACCTCGCCCGCACCCAGAGCGCCCGTGGCCTTCATGTTGGGGCTGAACACCCCGATCTCGATAGGTTCCGCCGAGACACCGGTTGCCATCAGGCGCACCCGATCTTTCTGGGTAAAGGTTCCGTCCACCACCCGCACATAGGCGATCACGCCCTTATAGGGATCGTAATGCGAGTCGAAGATCAGCGCCCGTGGCGGCGCGCTGGGGTCGCCGCCCGGTGGCGGCACCTGTTTGATGACCGCCTCCAACACGGCCCGCACGTTGACCCCCGTCTTGGCCGAGATCGGGATCACCTGCTCCACCGGCACCCCCAGCAGGTCGCTCAATTCTCTGGCCACCTCCTCAGCACGTGCAGCGGGCAGATCGATCTTGTTGATCACAGGGATGATCTCCAAATCCTGCTCCAGGGCCATGTAGAGGTTGGCCAGGGTCTGCGCCTCAATGCCCTGCGTGGCGTCCACCACCAGCACAGCCCCTTCGCAGGCCTGTAACGCGCGGCTGACCTCATAGGAAAAGTCCACGTGACCAGGGGTGTCGATCAGGTTGATCTCATACACCTCCCCGTCTTCGGCCTGGTACAGCATGCGCACGGCAGAGGCTTTGATGGTCACCCCGCGCTCACGCTCCAGCTCCATGCTGTCCAGCACCTGCTCCTGCATTTCTCGCTCAGGAACCGTGCCGGTCAATTGCAGCAGCCGGTCGGCCAGCGTGCTTTTGCCATGGTCGATGTGCGCAATGATGGAAAAGTTCCGAATGTGTCTGCTATCCATACCCCGCCAGTCTGGAAATTCCATCTCAGTTGAGTAAATCGCAGGGAGTATACCTGAAGCCCGGTCCACTGCATAGGCAAGCCTGGGCTGCCCGGCCAGACGGCAGGCCAGGGCCTCCCAGGCCCATAAGGATCACGGCAGGGGACACCTTGCTTTAGTGGCGAGAGTCGTCACCACTGGGGCATAGAAACGGCAACCGTTATGCTTGAGGAGAGAGCGCTGCGTCGATCAGAGCATCCAGAGGGGGACTGGCGTCATCTTCGTAGCCCACCGCCAGCCACGCCAGAAACTCGACATTGCCCGCCGGGCCTGTCAGCGGCGACCGGATCAGCCCCCGCACCGTGTAGCCTTCGTGACGTGCTGCCTCCAGCACCCCCACCAGCACACGGCGGTGAACGGCGCGGTCCCGCACCACCCCGCCCTTTCCCACGTCCGCCCTGCCCGCCTCAAATTGAGGCTTGATCAAGGGGATGAGATCGGCGGGCGGGGTCAGCCAGCCGCGCACCACGGGCAGTAGCAGACGCAGCGAGATGAACGACACATCAAGGGTCACCAGGCTGACCGGCTCCTCTAGCCTGCCCACGTAACGGGCATTTGTACGCTCCAAAACCACCACGCGCTCGTCCTGGCGCAGCCTGTAGTCCAACTGGCCGTAGCCCACGTCGACGGCGTAGACCCGCGCCGCGCCGCGCTGGAGCAGACAATCGGTAAAGCCCCCTGTGCTGGCCCCCACGTCCGCGCAGACCCGACCCGCAACCTCAATCGGGAACGCCGCCAGAGCAGCCTCCAGTTTCTCCCCACCCCGGCTCACGTAGCGGGGCGCGGCCTGCAGCTCGATCCTGGCGTCCTGCGGCACACGGGTCCCCGGCTTATCCACCACCTGGCCATCGACCCGCACCTCGCCCGCCATAATCAGGCGACGGGCCAGCTCTCTGCTGGCCACCAGCCCCCGCTGCGCCAGCAGCACATCCAGGCGCAAGCGCGTGCTCATCATTCGTAATCTCGATTCATTTCCAGGAACAGCTCAAGCTGGCTTTCAGCCTCCGGGTCCAGATAGATGCCGTCGGCAGCCACGGGCAGGTAGCCATGCGCCACCACAACCACGCTGTAGAAATCGTCGCGGGGCAGCAGGCGCGCGATCTCGAAACGGCCCTGGCTGTCTGTCCGCGACATCCCGAAAACCTGATCTTCGTTCCACAGGAAGTCTTCCACCGCGAACTCTGCCTCAAGCACGATGAACAACGCCCACGGAATCCCCTCACCGGTCGCTGCATCGACGACGCGACCGGAAAGCTGAACGCCGGACGCCTCGCCGCCCTGGCCCAGGGGCAACTGCCCCAACCCCACCACAACCGTCCTGGAGACGATGAGTCGATCCCGTATGCGCACCTCCAGCGTATAGGAGCCATCCGGCAACTGGACCTCGGAATCCAGGTGCAGCCAGAAATTGCTCCCCGTTTCAGGCCCGCCCCACGGACCAGTCTCCTCAAACAACGGCTCTCCATCCACCAGCCAGCGGTAAGTCCAGGGCGTTCCGGGGGCCAGCAGCCGCCAATCAAGGAAGGCATACAGGCCGTTCACAGCGCTGGAGAAGGTCTCGCCCACGACACCGCCGGGCGCGCCGTCGGTGATCTGATCCGAAAAGCGGACGTTCTCGAAGATTTGCGCGGCGATGCCCTCCTGCGCCCCGGCGATGATGAAGTCCGAAAGCGTTGCCAGCCGGCCCTCCACCCACAGCTCCAGCCGATAGCGGCCCGGCAGCAGCCCGGTTTCCCGGTTTTCAATGGGCAGGGTCAGCGAGCCGTTCGGCCCGCCATTCCAGGCCTCGGTGCTGCGGCGAATTTCCACCCCTTCGTAGTACCACACCTGCGTCCAGGACACGCCATCCACCATGTCCCGGTAAATGAACAACGCGTTCGCCACATTGCCCGTCGGCAAAACGTACCCGCTGCCCAACACATTCCCCTGCAAATCCAACAGGCCAAAGACCACGTCGGAGAAAGTGGGCATCGGATTGGGGGGACCACCGATGGTGATCCGGGCGGAGCCTGCGGGCCGCCCTTCGATGAATAGCGTGAACTCGTATACGCCGTTGGGCCAGGGTTGCCCGGAGCTGCCAATATACCACAGCCCACGCTCGCCACCGCTCCACAAAGCCGGAGACTGGCTGAAGCGCGGATTGGGCGTTCCGTTGATCGTCGTTCGCAGCTCGTAGACAGTGCCCGGTCGCATGTTGACGTAATCAAAGAAGAGGTACAGGCTGTTGGTCCCGGCGGGCATCTGGGTGACAAAAGTCGTCGGCATGCCAGCCTCGTTGACGCCGGGTGAAAAATGGATGGACCCGAACTGAGGCTCGCCCTCCGGCACGCCCGCCCTGACCTGGGCCGAGAACGTGTGGCCACCGTTGCGGATGCCCCACCGCGCCGCGCGCACCAGGCCTTGCGCCAGCGCCGAGGGCCGCAACGCATTGATGAAGCCGCCCACCGGGATGCAGTTGTCGCGGCTGTCAACCAGACCGTCGACGTTGGTATCCTGCACGCGGCGGCAGTCCAGCGCTGCCCCTTCCCGTCCGAGGGGCGCAGTGATGGGAATGCCAACCAGGCGGCCAGCCGCGTCATATGCGCCACCTCCGGTCATGGTGCCCAGGATGGTCGCGCTGGTCTTCAACCAGGCGCGCTCCCCACCGCGCGGCTCTGCAATAAAGCCGAAGACCGTCCCTCGCGCCAGCGTCACCGGCTCGCTGCCTATACCCGGATAGCCGAACACCACAATGGTATCGTCCAGCTGCAAGCGCCCGGAGTCTCCCAGTTCCACAAAGGGCAGCCGCAGCGTGCCCGGCTCCAGGATGCGGCCATCGAGCTGCCGCGTGATGCGCAGCACAGCCAGGTCCAGGCCCAGGTCGTAGTGGACCACGTCCGCGTAGTAGATAGGGACAGGCGGCTCATCCAAGCGAATGGTCAGCGAGACGGCGATGTCGTCCACGCGGCAGCGCTCGCCATCGACGACCACATGCGCGCTGGTCAGGATCAGTCCATCCGGGCTGACCAGAGTGCCGCTGCCCACACAAGACACCGCCCGCCCGCCGGGGATATCGTACACGCTGGCGATGAAGACGGTCGCCCTGGCAATGTTGCCGGTGTCAGGCCCGGTCTGGGCTTGCGCGGGCATTGGAGCCGCCCCAGGCCCGCCCAGCAGCAAGCTGGCTACAACGCTCACCAGGGCGAAGCTAGAACTGCAACGTCGCCAGAAACTGATCCAGCCGCCAGACTTCCTCATCAAAACGGCTCGCCTCCACTCGAAAAGTGATGATGATCGCCTGCCCTCTCTGGATTGTCACGATATCCACGCCATACACCACCACCGGCAGACTCTGCAAGAACGGATTGTCCTCCGTCTGGACATACACATATTCCAGCCTTGTCGCTGCATCGCCGTCAGGCAGCCGAAAGTCGGGCAGAGTCCGAAGCACGCGATAAGCTGCCAAAGATTGGGCGCGCTCCAGGGTCAGGTTGTCCAGGATGTTGCGCGCGTCAGCGTCCGCGCCCACCGCCTCAACAGCAACCTGCAACAGCGTGGCAAAGCCCGGCGCGGTGGGGTCGCGCACCCGGAAGACGTAATCGCCCGCCGTATCAAGCAGCCATTCGCTGGGATACTGGGCCAGGACGCCCGCTGTCAGGTCCCGATAGGGCGTTGTGGCCCCAACGATCTGACTTTTGAAGAGAAAACCCAGCGCCAGGCCCAGCGCGGCTACCAGGATTGCCACGAAACTCGCCCAACGTTGCGTGCTGGAAAGCGGGGCTTCCTCCGGAAGTGGGAAAACCTGCATCGCTGCCACTATCCTGTTGCCGGCGAGCGCATGTCACGAGCCTCTGCCGTTGAGATCAGGAAGGCATACACGGCAAAGAGGGCCACACCAAAAGCCACCGAGAACCCAAAGCCCAGCAAAGGCGTGCTGCCCGACGCGCCGATGCCGAACGAGCCAACAACCAACCCGGCCCGGAACGCGGTGTAGAAGCCATGCAGAAACCCGGCAAGCAGCAGGCTGAACCCCAACGAGAAGACACGGGCCGCCTTCTCAAACTTCAGGGTCATCAGCCGGTAGCCGACCACCAGGCCCGCCCCTTCGTGCAGCAGAACTACCGACACGATGCGGATGGCCGCCAGGCCGGGTTGAGCGCCACCTTCCAGCAAGGCAAAGCGCAGGTTAAGCACGGTGGCAAAAGCCAGGCTGATCGCCAGGCTGTAGGCCACACAGTCTATCCTGCGCCGGAAGCGCCGGGGCCAGGTCATGTAGCGCAGGAGCAGGTACTTGAGGGTTTCAAAGGCCAGGCCAACCGTCAACGCATAGCCCACAATACGTGTCAGGCCGGAAGCCGTGCTCAACCAGGTCTCCGGTTGCACAAACATCTCCACGAAGGGCGCGCCCACCGCGTTGGCCACCAGAGCGCTCACCACCATGACGACGGGCAGGTCCCGGCGAGGATGCTGCGCCCGGCGCTCCCCCCGCCACGAAAAAAGCAACCATAGCCCCACCGGAAGCAATGCCAGCAGAGCCGTAACCGGAGTGCGTTGCTCAGGAGACAACTGAACATCCAGCCAGGAATCCGCCAGGTAAACCACCAGGGTTCCTATCACCAGAAGCGCTGTCTCGCTAACCACTGATCGCCACACAGGGTGGAAAAGGGGGCGTACATCCTCCTCGTCATCGTGCTGCGGGGGCAGAAGGCTGGTATCGAAAGTAGTCATGCCAGAACCCTCATCTCCTTTGCAAGGCGCAGCCCGGACCATTCTACCGCGCCCACCACCAGCAGCCCAGGCTCGCTACCCGCCCCTCCAGCCGTGCGGTATACTCGCCAGGAGCCGATTCGGAGCAAGCGACTTACAGAGCCGAGGAACAGATGCGACACTTCACAACGCTCGTTTTTGCCCTGCTGGTCATTTCCACAGCCTGCGCTGGACCGCAAAGCAACGAGCCGGCGGGAACCACTGCCGTCTATGGGCTGACGTTGCTGCCCACTGGCTTTGACCCGCACATCCACGCCTCATCGGAACTGGGCATTCCTTTGCGCTCGGTCTACGACACGCTGGTGTACCGGGACCCGCTCAGTGGGGACTTTGTCCCCGGCCTGGCAACACACTGGGAGATAAGTCCGGACGGACTTTCCTACACATTCTACCTGCGGGAAGACGTGCATTTCCATGACGGCACCTCCTTTAACGCGACCGCAGTTGCCACCAACCTGGATCGCATCACGGCCCCAGAAACCGGCTCACAAAAGGCGCGGTTCATGCTAGGCCCTTTCAGCGGCTACCAGATTCTCGACGAGCATACCATTCGCCTGGAGTTTGCGGAGCCATACGCCCCCCTTCTAGACTCCCTCAGTCAGGTATACCTGGGCATGGCCAGCCCGGCTCAGCTTGCCCAGTATGACACCGCCACCTACCAGTATCACCAGGTGGGCACAGGCCCCTACCGCATGGTCGAGTACGTCCCCGGCGACCGCTTGGTGCTGACCCGCAGTGAAGACTACGCCTGGGGGCCGTCCTTCTATGTACAGCCGGAGAACCCGATCCAGACCTTCGAGTTCCGCTTCTTCGAGGACCCACCCACCCGTGCCCTGGCGCTGGAAAGCGGCGAGGCGCAGTTCATGGGCGAGCTTTTGCCCATCGATGCGCAGTTGCTGACCGGAAACGCAGAGCTGCGCCTCTATCCGGTCCCCATCCCCGGCCAGCCGCTCCAGTTCATGATGAACACACAGCGCTTCCCCACCGACAACCGGGCCGTGCGCCAGGCGCTGCTCTACGGGACGAACCGCACTGCCATTGTCGATACGGTGTTCCAGCGCTTCTCACCGGTGGCCTATGGCCCGCTGAGCGCAGCCACCGACTTCTACAGCTCAGAAGTCACCGGCTTCTACCCCTATGATGCGGGCCAGGCCAGCTCGCTGCTGTTTTCGGCAGGCTTCACGGAGCGGAACCGTGATGGCGTGCTCATCATTCCCGGCGGAGCGCCCGCCGAGTCGGCCACGCCATCACAGCCGACGGCAACCGCAACAGCCCAGATCACCGGCATTCCCCTGGAACTCACGATGATCGTGCCGCCCTGGGGGCTGGCCCCTCAAGTGGCTCAATTACTCCAGAGCCAATGGCGCACACTGGGCATCGACTTGCAGATTCGACAGGTGGCGAATTTCAACCAGCTCAGAGAAGTGGCCGAATCGGGTGAGTACAACCTGATCGCGCTCAACTTCTTCGGGCGCGACCCCAGCCTGCTCAACCAGTTCTTTATGACCGACGCCCCCCTGAACTGGACCGGCTACTCCGATTTTGAGCTGGATACTTACCTCCAGGAGGGCACACGTCAGCCCGATCCGGGCACGCGATCCCAGATGTACGCCGCCGCACAGATACGAATCATGGAGCAGGCGCTCGTCCTGCCCATCCGCGACTACGTCAACCTCAACGGCGCTTCGGCAGCCGTGGAGGGCGTCGAGTTCGACGCTCAGGGCTGGTTCCCCATTCTCCACAACTTCTCCCTGGCTACCCAGAACGGAAGCTAGTCCATGCGCCGCCTGGTGCGCGAGCGTCTGCTGACTACCCTCCTCATCGTGTGGGCCACCGTAACGCTGGCCTTTTTTGCCCTGCGCATCATTCCCGGCGATGCCATCACCAGCCAGTTGCTACAGGGTGGGGCCTCAGAGGCCGATGTGGCCCTCCGACGGGCCGCGTTGAACCTGGACGATCCGCTCCTCATCCAGTACCTCGCATACCTGGTCGGGCTGCTGCGCGGCGACCTGGGCCTCTCCCTGCTCACCCACCAGCCGGTCACGCACCTGATCGCGGAGCAATTCGGCGCGACCTTCATTCTGGCCCTTGCCGCCCTGGCAATCGCCGTGGCGGTGGGGTTGGGGTTGGGCATTCTGGAGGCATTGGCCGGGATGCGGTGGCCGGGGCGGCTGGCCAACCTGGTCAGCATCCTGGCCCTATCCACGCCAATCTACTGGACGGGCACGCTGGCCATCTACTTCTTCAGCACAGTTACCGGCCTCCTGCCAGCCACCGGCTCCGGGGACCTGCGCCACCTGCTCCTGCCCGCCGGGGTGCTGGGGTTTCACATTGCCGGTAGCATCGCACGGGTGACGCGCAGCAGCATACGCCAGACTCTGGAAGCCGACTTCGTCCGCACCGCCCGTGCCAAAGGCCTCCCAGCATGGCAGGTGCTCGCCCGCCATGTGCTGCGGGCCGGCCTGCCGCCCATCCTGGCGGTGATCGCGCTGCAGACCGGCTTCCTGCTGGGCGGCACGGTCATCACGGAGATGATCTTCGTGCGCCGGGGGATCGGCCAGTTGCTCCAGAACGCCGTCCTGGATCAGGATTACCCGGTGGTGCAGGGCATCGTCGTGCTGTCTGCCATCGTCTACAGCCTGGTGGCCGCCATAGCCGATCTGCTCTACATTGTGCTGGACCCGCGCATCCGCATCACGGCGGGAGACGAGTGACAGTGGCCAATCGGCGCACAAGGCATCACCAGCCCAGGCCCCCCCAGCGGCATACCGGGCCGTATACCACCCCCCTGCTCATACTGGCCGCCATTGCGCTCCCTACCCTGCTGGCCCCGGCGCTGGCCCCCTACGACCCCCGCTATGCTTTCAGCGGGCAAAGCCTGGCTCCGCCCTCCCCTGCCCATCTCCTGGGCACTGATGCCCTGGGGCGCGACGTGCTCAGCCGCGCCCTGTGGGGCGGAAGGCAAACGCTCAGCATGGCACTGCTGGCGACGGCCATCGCCATCGGCCCCGGCTTGCTCGTCGGCCTGCTCGCCGGCTACCTGGGCGGCTGGCCGGACCGCGTGTTGATGGGGGGGATGGATACCCTGCTGGCCTTCCCCAACCTGCTGCTGGCGCTGACGTTTATCTCCCTGATCGGAACCGGCAGCGTCCAGGTCGCCCTGGCGGTAGGCATCGCCGGACTGCCCGCCTACGCGCGCGTTGCCCGCACAGCCGTGCTCAGAGTCCGTAACCAGCCGTACATTGAAGCGGCGCAGGCTATTGGCGCACGCCCACACCGCATCCTGGTTTACCACGTGCTGCCGAACGCGCTGGAAACGCTGCTGAGCTTTGCCGTGGTGTCGTTGAGCTGGGCGCTGCTCAACGGGGCCGCGCTGGTCTTTCTCGGCTTTGGCGGCGACCCGGCCACACCGGATTGGGGCGCTATGCTCAACGAAGGCCGCACGGCGTTTCGCGTCGCCCCCTGGATCGCCCTGCCGCCGGGGATTGCCATCACCCTGACCGTTTTCGCCATCAACAGGCTGGTGGATAGCTGGCAGGACGCCCTTAACAGCCAGTAGAACAGCGTCGCCAGCGGATGCTTCAAGTGGCGGCGATCACCGTCCCTGGCGCAGAACCGGGATCGAGCAGCGCCTGACGCACCACGCCAGGCTCCAGCGCAGACAGGATGTGAACGGTCAGGTCTGGGAAAGCCTCTGCCAGGCGGGCCATGTCGCGCACTTTGGTCTCCATGCCGCCGGTCACATCCACACCATGTGAGCCGCCCAGGGCTTGCTCGATGTCCGGCAGACGGGCCGGCGTGATGCGACGGATCAACCCGCCCCGGCCATCCAGCACGCCACCCGCCTCTCCCAGCAACACGACATGGTCAGGACGCAACACCGGCACCAGATACAGGAATATCTGCTCCGTGCTGATGATCGTCCCGCCGCGCACGGCATCCAGAGCCACATCACCATAGAGGAGTGGCACTAACCCCTGCTCCAGGGCGGCCTGTACAGGCCGGGCATCCAGGTGCTGCAACTCGCCATCAACGCAGTAGGCGGAGGCCGAGGGCTGGATGCTCCAGACGGGAAGACCAGCCTCGGCCAGCGCCTCCGTCACCAGCCGATTCAGCCGCGCCGCCACCCGCGCCACCTCGGCAAAGCCCTGCCATTGCTCAGGCGTTCGCACGCCCGCTACAGTCTGATGTCGACGCGCGGCAAAATGCCCAAAGGAGCCGCTGCCATGCCCGATCAGAAGCCGCAGATCAGGGCGGGCTGCGCGCGCAGCGCCGATCTCAGCCGCCAGCCTGGCCATGCGGTCGGGCAGAAAGGCCGCCTCGCGCGTCTTGTCGGTAATCAGCGAGCCGCCCAGCTTCAAGAAGATCAGCACTCAGCGCTCTCCGTCTCAGGCCACCGTGGCCCGTATCGTGCGTCTGGCCCCGGCCTCCTCCAGGGCACAGGCCACCACAGACACCAGCTCCGGCGCAACCAGGGCGATCAGATTGCCGCCGCGCCCGCCCCCGGAGAGCTTTGCGCCATAAGCGCCCGCCGCCTCGGCTGTCGCTATCAGGCTGTCCAGCAAAGGGGAGGACACGGTCAGCTCACGCAACAGGGCCTGGTTTTCCCGCATCAAAGGCCCCAGGGCAGGCACGTCGCCTTGCTCGATGCAGCGCCGCGCTTCCCGGCTGATCGCCCCGATGCGCTCAAACAGCGGCTTCCAGCGGCCAGGTTCCCGCTCGTACAGCGCCCTCACGTCGCCCACCGTGGCGCGGGTGGGGCTGGCGACCCCCGTATCCGCCACCACCAGATGCAGCGGCGATTCGATCCCAAATGTCTCCACCGCTTCACCGCGCACGAAATAGACCGGCCTTTCATAGACGATCACGGTGTTGTCGATTCCACTGGGCGTGCCGTGGTACAGCTTCTCGATCTCGAATACAAGGCCGTTCAGACTCTCCGGGTCAAGCGGACGCCCCAGGGCCAGGCTCAGCGCCCGGAGCAACGCCGTCGTCGCTGCCGCCCCGCTGCCCAGGCCGCTGGCCAGGGGGATGGTGCTGTGCAGCAAGACTTCCAGGTCCGGAATCGGCAACTGGAGCCGCTCCAGCAGCAGCCGCACGGCAACGGCCAGGGCGTGCTCGTCACTGAACTCCGGGGAGACGACAATGGAACGCCCCAGGTTGGCGGCGATAATCTGGACCCCACTGCCAGGCTTGCCGGGCCGAACCACCGCCCGCGCCCGCACATCTGGCAGGGGGATCGCAATGGCCGGCTGGCCGTAGACAACCGCGTGCTCGCCAAAGAGGATAATCTTGCCCGGCGCAGTCGCCTCGATCTCCGCCATGGCTACCCCAGGTACAGTACCGCCAGGACGGCCAGCCCCCACAGCACAATGGCGCCCAACAGTGGCGCGTCATCCAGCAGGACCTCATCCGGCGCGCTACCCTTGCCCTCCACATGGATCAGGTACAGATAACGCATGATTCCATAGAGCACGAAGGGGATGGTCAGGAGCATCGTCGGGCGCTCAGGATGAGCGGCGAACGTATAGAGCGTATAGGCCAGCACGCTGCCCGTCGTGACCAGCCGCAGCATATCGTCCAGAAGCGGGAGGGAGTAGAGCCGGTACGTGGGGCGGACGTTCTGGGCGTTTTCGTTCAGCAGCAGCAACTCCTGCCGGCGCTTGCCCACCGCCAGGAACAATGCCAAAAACGCCGTGCAGACGTACAGCCAGGGCGAGAAGCGCGCCACCTGGATCACCACGACCCCGGCAATGACCCGCAGCATGAACCCGGCGGCAATGGCAAACACGTCGATGATCACCATGTGCTTCAGCCAGAAGGAGTAAGCGATGTGCAGGGCCATATAGCCAAGCAGGACCAGGGCCAGGGGCAGGCTGTAAAGCAGCGCCACCCCCAGGGACAGGATGGGCAGGATAACTGCTGCCCCAACCGCGACGGGAAGGGGCAACTGCCCGGAGGCCAGCGGGCGATTCTTCTTCCTGGGATGTTGCCGGTCTTTTTCAATGTCGGCCAGGTCGTTTACGATGTAAATGGCTCCTGCCGAAAGACAGAGCAACACAAAGGCCAGGGAAACCCGCAGTAGGGAATCCAGGGCCAACAACTGGCCGTCAAAAACCAGCCCGGCAAAGACGAGCACATTCTTGGTCCATTGACGGGGGCGCATGGTGCGCACCAGGGCCAGCAAAACCCGCAAGACAGTCCCGCTCTCGTTCAACCTGGTCGTAGCACGGCTCATAACGTTGACCACCTGCTAACCCAAACAACACGACGGCGATAACACACAACGCGCAACCGCTCACCGGGTTGCGCGTCCGCTGCCAGGGCATCCCTAAGCGTGGCGATTCACGAGGATGCTTGCCGGTGTCCCCAGGTAAGCTGCTCCCGGACCTGAAGGTCCGTGTTGCGAATCTTCATCGCCAGGTCTGCCGCCAGGTTTCGCATCAGCCGGTAGCCCAGCTCTGGATACGCATCGCAAAGCTGCATCAGCTTGTCGCGGGGAATGGCGATCAGCCGGGTATCGTGCTGCGCGCAGCGTGCCGAAGCCGAGCGCAGCCCCTGGTCAACCAGGGCGACCTCGCCAAAGGACTGTCCCCGGCGCAGCGTGGCGATGGTCTGCGGCCCTGTGGCGTCCCCTCCGCCAATCAGGGCGGGGTTGACCTGAATCTCCACCTCGCCGCTGGCGATGACGTACAGCTCATCCCCCCTGGTGTTCTCCTCAAAAACGACATCGCCGGTCTGGTAGTGCTTCTCCTCGCAAATCGAGGCCACCAGCTCCAGTTGGGCGTTGGACAGCTCGTAGAAAATGTCAGCCTGTCTAAGTACCGTTTCAATAGACATCTCGACTCCTGGCTCCGCACCCTGCCCCAAAAACCAAGCCGTTGGAATTGTAGCACGACCCCGGAACAGGGCGCAACAACGGTCCTTGCATTCTCTCTTAACCTGAGTTAGAAACTGGCCAGACTACCCGCATGCAATCGAATTGAGACTCGATGCCCACACCGCGACAGTCCCTGGGGCAACGGGGAGAAACGCTGGCAGCGCAGCACCTTCGCGATCATGGCTATACCATCGTGGACCGCAACTGGCGGTGTCCCACCGGCGAGCTGGATATCATCGCCCACGACGGCAAGGAGTGGGTATTTGTGGAGGTGCGTGCCCGGCGTGCGCCAGACACCGAGGCGGCTGTGGAGAGCATCACCCCCCACAAGCAGGCGCGGATCGTTGCGGCGGTGGAAGCCTACCTGTTAGCCCATGACTTGAGTGAAGTCGCCTGGCGCATCGATGTGGTCCTCGTGGCGTTCACACCCAGGGGGCCGCAAATCGAGGTCATCCACAATGCCACCGGTTGGTAAGCAGCCGGGGCCGTTGATCGTGCTCCTGGGGCCGACGGCGGTCGGCAAAACCGAGCTATCCCTCACCCTGGCCCGGACCTTTGACGGAGAGATCGTCAGCGCAGACAGCCGCCAGGTCTACCAGGGCATGGATATCGGTACGGCCAAGCCGACGCCACAGCAGCGCGCCCAGGTCCCTCACCATCTGCTCGACCTGCTCACCCCAGCAGAAACGCTCTCCCTGGCCACGTACCAGCAGCTGGCCTACGCCGCCATTGACGACATCCTCCGGCGCGGCAGGCTGCCCTTTCTGGTGGGGGGGACAGGGCAGTACATCAGCGCCGTCATCGAGGGCTGGCACATCCCCAGGACGCCGCCCAACCCCAAGCTGCGGCAGGAGCTGGAGCATTACGCCGCGCAGCATGGCCCCCAGGCCCTGCACGACCGCCTGCGCCAGCACGATCCCGTCTCGGCAGAGCGCATTCACCCCCACAACGTCCGGCGCGTCATTCGCGCCCTGGAGGTTTACCTGGAGACTGGGCAACCGATCAGCGCCTTGCAACGGAAAACCCCACCCCCCTACCGCATCCTGCAGATTGGGCTGACCCGCCCCCGCGATAAGCTATACGCCCGCATCGATGCCCGCCTCGAACGGATGATGCAGGCGGGCCTGAAAAAAGAGGTGCGCCGCCTGCTGGAGGCAGGCTACAGCCGGGACCTGCCCGCCATGAGCGGCCTGGGCTATGCCCAGCTTGGCAGCTACCTCCACGGGGAAACCACGCTGGAGGAGGCGCTGGCGGCCATCCGCCGGGAAACACGAGACTTCGTCCGTCGCCAGGAAACCTGGTTTGGCAAATACAACCGCGCCGCACACTGGTTTGAGATGACAGAAAATACAACGCCGACTATCATAGAGACCATTCGCATCTGGCTGGAAAGCGAAAAAGATGCAACGAGTGAGAAGTCTGTTTACAGAGACTGACAGGACCACCCTGGCCATCGTGGCCATGGCCTTCGTCCTGATGCTGATCATCATCCTGCCGCAGGTCATCCCAGGGGGGCGCTTTGGCGTCTCCTGCAGCCAACTGGCCCATCCGATCCCCGGCGGCAACAACCAATCCCTGCTTTCCGAACGCTCGGCTGGCGCGCTGCAGTTGGAGATCAGCCTGCCCCGCGACAGCCTCTCCCTGGCCGACCCGCTGACGGTCAACGTCACTTTCATCAATACCGGGGTCGGCGCGATCACGCTGTTCTTCGTGCCGGAGGAGGCGCTGCTGAGGGACGATGGCACACCGGGGCTGAACTTCCAGATTCAGCGCGTCTCGGATCAGGCCCTGCTTAGCGAGCCGACCACCGTGCGCCCACCCAATCCGCAGCGCACCACCTTCCCCGTGGAGGTGCTGCACGTGCTCGGCCCCAAGCAGCGCTGCACCGAGCAGCTTTCGTTCAGCACGGTTCGCCTCTCCAGCCTGGGCATAACGCCCGACAGATACACCCTGCAGGCCATTTACCGCAACCCTTTCCGTGGCACGCTCAACATCCCTCCAGGGGCCACGGCCACGCCCATCTTTCCCGACCAGGGGGTCTACACCACCCAGGAGCTTCGATCCAACCGGGTTGACTTCTCCGTGGGCATTGAGCAGCCCCCTCAGCCGATAACACTGGCCCCCGGCGGCTAAAACCGCCTCCGTAAAAAAGCCAAGGAGGACACCCCCGCATGCCAGCCAACCAGAGCGCTACAGCCATCGCCTCCCCTAACATCGCCCTCATCAAATACTGGGGCAACCGCGATGAGGACCTGCGGCTGCCTGCCTCGCCATCGATCTCGTTCAATCTGGCCGGGCTGGAAACCCGCACCACCGTAACCTGGCATGACGACCTGGCCACCGACAGGGTCGAGATCGATGGCAGAGCGGCCCGTGGCCCGGCCTACGAGCGCGTCGTTCGGCATCTGGACCAGGTGCGCCACCTCACGCAATACCAGGGTCACGCGGAGGTGAGCTCCACCAACAATTTCCCCAGCGGAGCAGGGATCGCCTCCTCGGCCTCAGCGTTCGCTGCGCTCTCACTGGCCGCCACCACGGCGCTCGGCCTGACGCTCTCTGAGCGCGAGCTGAGCATCCTGGCGCGGCTGGGGTCGGGTTCCGCCGCGCGCTCAATCCCCGGCGGTTACGTTGCCTGGTACGCAGGGGAGCGTCATGAGGACTCCTACGCCGAGTCGTTCGCCGACGCGGCGCACTGGCGTCTGGTGGACCTCATCGCCATCGTCAGTCAGCAGCCCAAAAAGACAGGCTCCACAGAAGGCCATGCCCTGGCCAGGACCAGCCCCTTGCAGCAGGCGCGGGTCGCCACGGCCCAGGAGCGCTTTGATCGCTGCAAGGCGGCCATACTCCAGCGAGACTTCGCCGCGCTGGCAACGGTTGTTGAGCTGGACAGCAACATGATGCACAGCGTGATGATGACCAGCACCCCACCCCTCCTTTACTGGACCCCGGCCACCGTGACCGTGATGGCACAGGTGTGCGAATGGCGGGAGCAGTGGGGCTTTGAGGTCTGCTATACCATCGACGCCGGACCGAACGTCCACTGTATCTGCACGGAGAGCACAGCGGACACCATCGAGGCCGATCTGCGCGCCCTGCCCGGCGTGCAGGAAGTGCGCCGCGCCACCCCCGGCCCCCCGGCCCGCCTGATCTTGCCCTAGCATATGCCCTTCATTACTACAACATTAGAAACGTGTCATAATCAGTCACCTGTCTTGATACCCCATAGACACAGCGCTATAATGTAGACAACTGGTCGCCAATTGGGGCAACCTCAAAAGGCCGGCACAGGGGGCGTTGATCGCACGCCCCTTAATGTATGCCGGGAAAGCTGCATCAAAAGGCTACACAATGGAGAACTTTCTGCTGGCAATCGCCTCGTTCGTGGTCATGCTGGTGCCGATGATCCTGCTGCACGAACTGGGGCACTTCATCGCGGCCAAGCTGGTGGGCATCACCGTCCTGGAGTTCGGCCTGGGCTTCCCGCCCCGCGCGGTCAAGCTGTTTGAGCGCGGCGGCACTGAATACACCCTGAATTGGCTCCCACTTGGCGGCTTTGTGCGCCCCCTTGGCGAAGACTTTGTACGCCCTCGGGGTGACGAGGCTGCCTCCGGCGACCGCGAAGAGGCGCGCCGCCGTGGCATCCAGAACCCGAAGAGTGTCGGCCAGGCCGGGCCGTGGGAGCGCATCTTCTTCATGATCGCCGGAGCCGGTATGAACGTGATCACGGCAGTGGCGCTCTTTGCCATCATGGCCCTGATTGGCCTGCCGGTCGTAGAAGGGGCAACGATTGCCATTCGCGAGGTCGCGCCCGGCTCTCCCGCTGCAGAGGTAGGACTTCAGGCAGAGGACGTGATCGTGCGAGTCGATGGCGACTACGTCGCATCAAGCGCCGATCTCGTCGATTACCTGAACAGCCATCAGGGCGAGGAAGTGATCTTGACCGTGGAGCGGGGCGAGGAAACTTTCGAGGCCCCGCTGCTCGTGGCCGAAGGGGACGCCTCCAGTGTCATCGAAAGTGTGGCTATCCTGGCGGTGGTTACCGACTCGCCCGCCGGAGAGGCCGGCCTGCAGCCGGGAGATATTGTGCTGGAAGCCAACGGCACGCCGGTCCGCTCGGTTCAGGCCCTGGTAGAGTTCACCGATGCCCACCGGGGCGAACGCATCGAGCTGCTGGTGGATCGGAACAGCGAGCGGCTGACCTTTAGCCTTGTGCCGCGCGTCGATCCACCCCCTGACCAGGGGCCAATCGGCGTCGCCATCGGCTCCATCGAGACGAGCACCGCCCTGGGGCTTACCCTCAGCAACCGCGACGCGATTATCGACTACCAGCCACGCAGCCTCGCTGAGGCCGTCGGCTACAGCTTCGAGCGCACGGTAGACACGCTGAGCCGCATCATCAACGCGCCCATCGAAATCATTCGGGGCAACCTCTCCCCCGAAATGGCCCGCCCGATCAGCATCGTGGGCATCAGCCAGATCGGCGGCCAGCGGCTGGAAGAAAGCTTCGAATTCCAGAGCGTGCTGCCAATCCTCGACTTCGCCGCTGTGATCAGCCTGGCCCTCGGCCTGACCAATCTGCTGCCCATCCCCGGCCTGGATGGGGGGCGCATCCTGTTCGTGATCATCGAGCTGATACGGGGCAAACCGTTAGACCCAGAGCGCGAGGGCCTGGTACATCTCATCGGGCTGCTGCTCTTGCTGGGTACCATGAGCATTTTCATCATCAACGACATCGTCAACCCGATCAACTTGAACATCCCTTAACATCAAGAACCAAAGCGGAGATGGAGATGCAGACCAGAAACTTCGCTGAAATTCTGCGCGCCCTTGCAGACGTCAACCAGCCGTTCACCGCCGCGCTCACCTACGGACTTTCCGGCCTGGATCGCCAGCAACTGGCAGAACTGGAAAGGCGCTGGCCACACTACCCGGTGGAGCGCCGCCGTAATCTGCTCCAGCACTTGAATGCCGCCAGCGAGCACAACTTCGAACTGGACTTCAGAGACATCAACCACATAGCCCTGGCCGATGCTGACAGCGAAGTGCGCCAGTATGCCATCGAGGGGCTGTGGGAGGACGAAAGCCCAGCCCTGATGCACAAACTCATCCATAGCGCGCAGTCGGACCCAAGCCCGGAGGTTCGCGCTGCGGCGCTGATCGAGTTGGGACGCTTCATTCTGCTCGGTGAATACGAAGATATTCCTGCGGAAGACGCCCGCCTGGCCCAGGACACAGTGCTGGACATCCTGCGCACGGAGGAGGACACTGAAATCCATCGGCGCGCCCTGGAGGCCATTGCCAATTGCGGGCGGGAAGGTGTCCACGAACTGGTGCGCGAGGCCTACGAGCACGAAGACCTCAAAATGCGCATCAGCGCCGTCTTCGCCATGGGCCGGACCTGTGACACAGTCTGGGCACCGGAGGTCCTGCGAGAGATTGACAGCGAAGTGCCGGAGATGCGCTACGAGGCCGTGCGCGCTGCCGGTCAACTGGAATTGAAGGAGGCCATTCCTCACCTGGCGCGCCTGATCGACGAGACCGAAGACATCGAGATTCTGGAGATTGCCATCTGGGCGCTCGGCGAGATTGGGGGCGAGAAGGCACAAAAACTGTTGACCAGAATCATGGCCCGCGCCGAAGCCGAGGGCAACGAGGAGATTCTGCAGGCAGCAGAGGAGGCTTACCACATGGCCGACCTGCCCGGCGATTTCCTCCTCTTCGACTTCGAGCCGTAGCAAGGACGCCGGCACATCGCTTCCCGACGCACGGCGTTGACCTCGCCATTGCCTGGCGCGGGTAACGCCAGGCGGCAGGTACTCGTGCCCCAACCGTGTCACTTCTTTTTGGCTCATCGTCACCTTGTTGTCCATAAGGTGACATTTTTACTGAACATTTCTGGGTGACACTATCACTGAACAACAACAAAGTGAATACGAATCCTTGACTTTACATCCACTTGGTGTATACTAAGGAATACTGTGGCAACAGCAGAGGTTTCCTTGGAACCGCATAGCGGCGCTAGAACCTTGGTTCTCAGCGCTGTTTTGACTTGTTGTACGGCCTCTTTTCAAGTTTCACCTTCGACCTCGTAAGCGGTCTACCGTCTGAGTGACAGTCTCTACATTGGCCCTGTTATTGAGCGCAGAGGAGGAACGCCTTGGAGGCGAAAAACTTTCGCGCGCTGCGCATTAGCCTGGCCTCTCCGGAGCAGATCAAGTCCTGGTCTTACGGCGAAGTCACCAAGCCGGAAACGATCAATTACCGCCGTCTGCGCCCAGAGAAAGACGGGCTGTTTTGCGAAGCCATCTTCGGCCCCACCAAGGACTGGCAGTGCTACTGTGGGAAGTACAAGAATATCCGCTACAAAGGAATCGTCTGCGACAAGTGTGGGGTAGAGGTCACCCGCTCCTCAGTGCGGCGAGAGCGCATGGGGCACATCACCCTGGCCGCGCCGGTTGCTCACGTCTGGTATACGCGGCGCGTGCCCAGCTATATGGGCCTGCTGCTGGATATCAGCCGCCGCAACTTGGACCGTGTGTTGTACTTCGCCCAATATGTGATCACCCACGTCGATGAAGACGCGCGGCAGAAGGCTCTGAAGCGTGTTGATGAGGAATTGGCCCGCCAGGAAGCCCTGGTCGGCGAGGAGTTCGACCAGGAGATCGAGGAGCTTCGCCTGGGCCGCGACGAGGACCTCGAAACGCTCAAGGCAGAGATCGCCGAGATCAACACGCGGTACAACAACGAATTCGCCCAGGCTTCCGACCAGGTGATCCGCGAAGCGCAAAACCTGCAGCAACGCATCGAAGCGCAGATCGGCATGCCTGCCTCAACCGATATCCGCTTTGAGGCAGCCGATATCGACGTGGCCGCCGCCGGCGAGACCATCACCAACGATCACCTCACCAAGATTCAGGACGCCGTCAACGCACGGCTGAACGAGTTGCAGGCAGATATCGAAGAGCGTCGCCAGGCGGAGATCACCCAGCGGGAAGCCGCCATCAGCGAGCGCACCGACGTGGCCGCGCACAGCATCGAGGAGCAGCAGGAAGAAAAGAGCGCGCGCCTCAGCCAGGTCCGGGTTGTGGCCCAGGAGAGCCGTGCTGAGCTTCAGTCGCTGCAATTGCTCCAGTTCCTGGGGGAGCCTAAATACCGTGAGCTTAAGAGCAAGTACGGCCAGGTCTTCAAGGCTGACATGGGCGCGGAAGCGTTCTATGAAATCCTCAAGAACATGGACCTGGACAAGCTCTCCAAAGAACTATGGCACGAGGTCCGCACCACACGCTCCAAACAGCGGAAGAAAAAAGCCACCAAGCGGCTGCGCGTGGTGGAGGCTCTGCGCAAGAGCGGCAACCGCCCCGAATGGATGATCCTGAGCGTCCTGCCGGTCATCCCCCCCGACCTGCGCCCTATGGTGCAACTGGACGGCGGGCGCTTTGCCACCAGCGACCTCAACGACCTGTACCGCCGCGTGATCAACCGCAATAATCGTCTCAAGCGCCTGCTGGAACTGGGCGCGCCAGATGTCATCGTGCGCAACGAAAAACGCATGTTGCAGGAAGCGGTGGACAGCCTGATCGACAACAGCCAGCGCGGCAAGGCCCTCAGCCGGCGCGGACGCCGCGAGCTGAAGAGCCTCAGCGACATGCTGAAGGGCAAGAAGGGCCGCTTCCGCCGCAACCTGCTGGGCAAGCGCGTGGACTATTCGGGCCGTTCGGTCATCGTCATCGGGCCAAAGCTCAAGCTCCATCAGTGCGGCCTGCCCAAGACGATGGCCCTGGAATTGTTCCGTCCCTTCGTGATCAGCAAGCTGGTCCAGTATAACTACGCCAGCAATGTGAAAGGGGCCAAGCGCATCATCGAGTCAGAACGGCCCGAAGTTTGGGAAGTGCTGGAAGAGGTGATCAAGGAGCGCCCGGTTCTGCTCAACCGCGCCCCCACCCTGCACCGCCTGGGTATCCAGGCCTTCGAGCCGGTCCTGGTGGAGGGCAAGGCCATCCAGATTCACCCCCTGGTCTGCGCAGCCTTCAACGCGGACTTCGACGGCGACCAGATGGCCGTCCACGTTCCGCTCAGCAACAAGGCCGTGGCCGAGGCGCGGGAGCTGATGCTGAGCACCAAGAACCTGCTCAAGCCCGCTGACGGCGCGCCCATCGTCGGCCCGGCCAAGGACATGGTGCTGGGCAATTATTACCTGACGATGGACCCCAACGCGGATATCATCGCCCTGAAAGAGCGCGCCGAGGAGTTCCAATCCTGGTCCATGCTGAAAAAGAAGCGCATTGGCGTGGCCCAGGATACCACCGGCGTGCGCGAGGTGGATCACCGCAACCTGGACCACAACAACGAGATCGTCTTCTTCGAGGATATCCTTGACGAAGAGGGCAAACCGGTAAAGGGCCAGAGCGGCGTGGATCGCCTGATCGAGGCGACGCTCAAGGGCGAAGTCGACTGCATGCTCTACAACGGCTACGAGTTCCAGAAGTTGCTGGAGCAGCACCCTGACTGGCCGCTGGTGATCGCCAACCTGCGCGACCGCCGTCTGGTCGTGGATATGGACGAGGTCGAGTACCTCTACGGGCTGGGCCTGGTCAACCTGCATACCCCGATCCTGCTGGGGAACGGCTTCGAAAGCCGCAAGCCACAGCCGCGCCCGGAGATTACCACAGTGGGCCAGGCCATCTTCAACCGTATCTTGCCGGACGAATTGCGTTACGTGCAGGATACGATGGATAAGAAGAACCTGCAGAAGCTGGTGGCTCGCTGCTACCAGCGCTTCGGCCCGGAGAAGACGACCGAAGTCGTCGACGCCATCAAGGACCTGGGCTTCCACTATGCCACCGTTTCCGGCACAACCATCGCCGTCTCGGACCTGACGGTTCCGGAGGAGCGAGAGGACATCCTGGCACGCGCCGGAGCCGTGGTGGACGAGGCAGAGCGGAGCTTCCGCCGTGGCCTGTTGACGGAGGAGGAGCGCTACCAGATCACCATTGATAGCTGGACCAAGGCCAAGAGCGACCTCAGCGACGTGATCAAGAAGCACCTCGACCCGTTCGGGCCTATCGCCATCATGGCCCTGTCTGGCTCCACCAAGGGAGGCTTTGGGCCTATCACCCAGTTGGCAGGCATGCGCGGTTTGATGGCTGACCCCTCAGGGCGCATCATCGACCTGCCCATCCGCAGCCACTTCCGCATGGGCCTGAATGCCCTGGAGTACTTCATCTCCTCGCACGGCGCGCGCAAGGGCCTGGCGGATACGGCATTGCGCACGGCAGACGCCGGTTACCTGACGCGCCGCCTGGTCGACGTGGCGCAGGACGTGATCATCAACCGCCACGACTGCGGCACAGAAGCGGGCATCTGGATCCGCACCTCAGACGACGTGGCCGGGCAAAGCCTGCAGGAGCGCATTATCGGGCGCTGTGTGGCCAGCTCCGTGGTCAACCCCCAGACGGGTGAGGTCATGCTGAGCCGTAACGAGATGATCGACGAGGATATGGCGGACGCCATCGTGGCCGCCGGCATCCAGGACGTGCACGTGCGCAGCCCCATGACCTGTGCCCTCATCCACGGCATCTGCGCGCTCTGCTACGGGCGCGACCTGGGGCGCGGCTCCATGGTCGAGATCGGCACGGCGGTGGGCATCGTGGCCGCGCAATCCATCGGAGAGCCGGGCACGCAGCTCACGCTGCGCACCTTCCACACCGGCGGCACGGCCCAGGCCACCGGCGACATCACCAGCGGTCTGCCGCGTGTCGAGGAGCTTTTCGAGGCGCGCAAGAAGCCCAAAGGCGAGGCCGTGATGACCGACATCGACGGCATTGTCCGCCTCTCAAGGACGCCAGAAGGTGTGCGCCTGGCTACGGTGATCGATAGCGAGGTCTTCAACGCCGAGCACGCCATCCCCAAGGGCTGGGACCTGCTGGTTGAGGACGGCGAGACGGTGAAAGAAGGCCAGGAACTGGCCCGCAACCCGAAGAGCGAGGAGACCATCGTCGCTACCATGGATGGCGAGGTCTACATAGAAGACGGGACCATCTACCTCCGCTACGAGCGGCGCGAGGAGCAGGTCTATGAGATTCCGTCCAGCGCGCGCCTGATGCCGGACATCTATGATGGAGCCCAGGTGCGCGCCGGGCAACAGCTCACCGAGGGGTCCAAGAACCCGCATCGCATCCTGCGCATCCTTGGCGCGGAAGCCACCCAACTGTACCTCCTCAGCGAGGTTCAGAAGGTCTACCGCAGCCAGGGCGTGCCGATTGCCGACAAGCACTTCGAGATCATCATCCGCAAGATGCTCTCGAAGGTTCAGATCACCCGCAGCGGGGATACAGAATTCCTGCCCGGCGAGCTGGTCGACCGGCTGCAACTGCTCAGCATCAACGAGCAGATGCTGGCCGAAAATCGTGAGCCAGCGGCAGCCGTGCCCGTCCTGCTGGGCATCACCAAGGCGGCGCTGAGCACGGACAGCTTCCTCAGCGCGTCGAGCTTCCAGCATACGATCAAGGTGCTGGCCGGCGCCGCCATCGAAGGCAAGGAAGACCCCCTGCATGGGTTGAAGGAGAACGTGATCATCGGCAAGCTCATCCCGGCGGGCACGGGCTTCCAGGCTTACCAGGAACGCGAAGTCGCCGCGCCCAGCGGCACGCTGGAGTTCCAGGGAGAGCCATCCGACGATGAAGACACGGACGACGAGGACATCGACGAAACCGAGGGGGACTACAGCGACGTGGCCGCTTCCTGAAGCGTGCACCTGAGAGCAATGACAGGAGCGCGGGAACCTCCGCGCTCCTGTTTTTTTCCGGCACAGACCGAACGTTTGTTTTTCTCAGTTGACAAGTTCCCCCTGCTTACTTATCATAACGCCAGTGATCTTGTGACTGAACACGGCGAGGAGTCTACGTATGGGAATCGGCCTGGTGCACCCGATCAATATCGACCAGGAAATGCGCGCATCCTACCTGGATTACGCCATGAGCGTGATCGTATCCCGCGCCCTGCCCGACGCTCGCGATGGCTTAAAGCCTGTGCACCGGCGCATCCTCTATGCCATGTACGACCTGAATCTGGGGCCTCAGGCCGCGCACAAGAAGAGCGCCCGCATCGTCGGCGAGGTGCTGGGCAAGTACCATCCCCACGGCGATGTCGCGGTCTACGAGGCCATGGTGCGCATGGCCCAGGATTTCTCCATGCGCTACCCCCTGGTCGATGGCCAGGGCAATTTCGGCAGCATCGACGGCGATAGCGCGGCGGCCATGCGCTACACCGAGGCGCGCATGTCGCAGCTTGGGCTGGATATGCTGGCCGACCTGGAGAAAGACACCGTCGACTTTGAGGAGAATTTCGACGGCACGCTGCTGGAGCCTGTCGTCCTCACTTCCCGCATCCCCAACTTGCTGGTGAACGGGGCGTCCGGCATCGCCGTAGGGATGTCCACCAGCATCCCTCCCCACAACCTGGGGGAGGTCTGTGATGCCCTGATTTACATGCTGCAAAACTGGACCAGGCTGGACGACATCAGCATCCCCGACCTGATGAGCTTCATCAAAGGGCCGGACTTCCCCACCGGCGGGATCATCTACCGCTCCGGTGGCTCGGAAGAAGAGGAAGACGCCCTGCAGGCCGCCTATGCCGTTGGGCGCGGCAAGATCACCGTGCGGGCCAAAGCCCACCTGGAGGAGATGGGGCGTGGCCGCAACCGGATTATCGTCAGCGAGCTGCCCTACCAGATCAACAAGGCCAACCTGATCGAGCGCATCGCCGAGCTGGCCCGTGACGGCAGAATCGAGGGCATCGCCGACCTGCGGGACGAGACAGACCGCCAGGGCCTGCGCCTGGTGATCGAGCTGAGCCGCACCGCCGAACCCGCCCAGGTGCTCTCCGATCTCTTCAAATACACCCCCTTGCAGTCCACCTTCAGCATCATCATGCTGGCGCTGGTCGATGGCGAGCCGCGACTGCTCAGCCTCAAGCAGGCTCTCCGCGTCTACCTGGATCACCGCCTGGAGGTCGTGCGCAGGCGCAGCGAATACGACCTGGCCCGCGCCAGGGAACGCGCCCACATCCTGGAAGGCCTGCTGGTGGCCCTGGATAACCTGGACGAGGTGATCAGCCTCATCCGTCGCTCCCGCACGGTGGAGACGGCCCGTACCAACCTGCGCAAGCAGTTCAACCTGACGGAGATCCAGGCCCAGGCCATTCTCGATATGCAGTTGCGCCGCCTGGCCGCCTTGGAAAGAAAGAAGATTCAGGACGAGTACAAGGAAAAGCTCAAGCTGATCCGGGACCTGGAAAAACTGCTGCGCAGCCCCAAGCTGATGCGGGAGGCCATCGTCGAGGAACTGCGGGATGTCAAGCAGCAGTATGCCGATCCCCGGCGCACGGTGATTGTGGGCGGCCCGGCGACCGACATCGTTGACGGCGACCTGCTGATGCCGGAGGAGAACACCTGGGTCATGCTCAGTGCCGACGGCCTGCTCAGCAGAACCTTCGAGGACACGCCCCCGCGCATCACCACCAGCGCCAAAACGCCTCCGCTGGCACTGCTGGCCAGCAACACCGCACACACCCTCTATCTCTTCACCGCCCAGGGGCAGGCTGCGGCAATCCCGGTGCACCAGCTTCCCCAGGCGGAGGACCTGGCGGAAGGCACACCATACAGCGACCTGTGCCCGCTTACCAGGAAAGAAAGAATCGTTGCCGCGCTCAGCCTGCCGCCGGGCCTCGACGATGGCTTCCTGTTCCTTGTGGCTACCGATGGCAATGTCAAGCGCATCCGCATGGAAGATATGCCGGGCGCAGCAGCCCACGCCTTCAAAGTGATGAACGTGGCCCAGGAGGCCAGCCTGGGCTGGGTGCACTATGTCAGGGAAGACGATGAGATGATCCTGATGACTGCCCAGGGTCAGGCCATTCGCTTCAAAGTGAGCGAGGTGCGGCCAACAGGGTTACCAGCCGGGGGCATGCGGGGCGTGAACCTGCTGGGCCAGCGCGATCGCGTCGTCGGAGCCGGCGTGGCCAACGACCGCCACTACGTGTGGGTGATCACAGACACCGGCGTGGCTAAATACACCCCCGTGGGCGAATATCCCACCCAAGGCCGGGCCGGAAACGGCGTCATCACCATGCGGCTGCCAGAAGATGCCACGGGGCTGGCGGCAGGGCTGGTTGGCCGCAAGGACGACAATATCGTCGTGATCACCAACAAAGGCAAGCCGAAGTACATGCGAGTCAGCCTTGCCCCTCAACTGGGCCGCAACACCAAGGGCGACTATGTGATCTCCATGCGCAGCACCGAAGCCGTCGAGGCTGTCGTGCTCTACCAGGACCGCATGGCAGCGCCAGAGCAGAAGGATTAGGCCCGTCCAGCTGGTCCCTCGGCCAGAGCAGCCAGCACCCGGTCATAGCGTGGGGCCTGAGCGCTCCAGTCGAACTGGCTGACGTGCTCGCGCAGGGCGGCGGGCGGCGGCGCAGGGTCTTCCAGATAGCCCCGTAACCTGTAGTAGACTTCGCCCTCCAGATAGATGTACCGGGCGTGGTATTCCGGCGGGATGAGGGCTGGATAGTTGAGGCGGCGCGGCAAGAACGGGGCACAGCCGCAGTAGATCGCCTCAACCGTGCTGATGCCGAAAAAATCCTGCCAGGCCGTGCTCACCTGCACGTCGGCCTCCCACAACAGGCGGGCGTAGTCCTCAAAGCGCGCCACATACCCATACTGCACAACGCGGGGACCCAACCGCTCACGAGCAGCCTCGAACTCGTCGGGGCGCTGGCGGAAGCTCTGCCCCACCAGTGCCACCAGGAAGGGATAGCCATCCTCAGCCAGACGATAGAGCGCGTTGAGGAAGGCGCGGGGATTCTTGTCGAATTCCCAGCGGTGGTTCCACACGATCAGCGGAGGCCCACGGCGCGGGACCTCCAGGCGATGGGGGTCAAACCGGCGCAGATCCAGGCCCAGCGGCAACACGGAGGACTTCGCCCGAATGGCCTCCACCGTCTGCAATTCTGTGTAATCCGGGTAGTGCTTGAGCAGCCGGGGCAGCTCGTCAAGGAAGGCTTCCTGGTGGAACCGGCTGTTGAAGAACACGGCGTCAGCAGCCAGCGCGCTGACATAGTTGACGAACCCCAGGCGATAGTGCATCTCCTTCCGCTGGCGCGGGCCGAGCGGATAGGTGAGCTGGTTCTCGTGAAAGTAGAGGGCAGTCGGCGTCTGCGCAGTCCGGGCACGTGTCAGCGCCAGGAAGGTCGTCAGGTCCAGCATGTCGCTTGCCAGGATCACATCGGGGGCAAAATCGCCCGCCAGGAACAGCCGCGCCAGCGTTACCGCGCCTCCGTGCATCCGCCATTGCCAGAATCGGCCCGGCAGGCTCAGCAGGGTTACCTGATGCGCGCTGTGCGCCTGGTAACCGCGCGTCCAGGCCGCGTGCGACCCGGAATCGTAAGGCTCAACCAACAGAATGTGCATCCCGCTTCATCCCGGTATGCGAGGCCCCACAAAACAGAAGACCACACCGGCCCCCAACGGTGTGGTCCCCCCTGCTTTCCGGCCGCAGCGCACTAATTCGCCATACCCTGGCGAATTTCCTCCGCCAGCGCCGTGGTCTCCGGGCTGGGCATCACGCCCAATGCCTGTTTCAACTCCTTCGCCAGGCACGCATAGACCGCCAGAGCCTGCTGGGGCTGCGCGGCCTTTTGGTAGAGCCGCATCTGGGCGCGGGCCAGGTCTTCCCGCTGGGGGAAGGCCCCAAAGGCGCGGTTATACAGCCCCAATGCCTCTGTATTCATCCCCTGCTCTTCCCGCAGGCGGGCCAGGGCGGTGAGCGCATCCACAAAGGTCCGCCGAAGCTCATCCCGCCGCCGCACCGCCCAGGGCTGATCAAAGTCACTCAGGAACAGCCGCTCGTGCAGCGCAATAGCCCGCCCCAGCAGCTCAGCGGCCTCCTCAGGCTCTGCCACGGCGCTGTTCTGCACAGCCTCGACGAAGGAGACGACATCATAATGCAGATCGATGCGCGGGGAGATGCGGTAGAAGCCGGACGAATATACCGTCAGGTCCACGCCCAGGATTTCGCTGATTTTGCGCTTGGTCACGTGAAAGACGTTGGTCGCCTCACGGGTGGAAAGCTCCGGCCAGAAGGTGGCGAAGACCTCGTCGCGTGTAGTCATGCCCCGGTCCACAAAATAAAAGAACAGCGCGCGCGGCAAGGCCCCATCCCACTGATCGACCTGATTGCCATCGATAAATACCTGGCCGGAACCCAGGGCGCGCACCTCCAGCAGCACCCGGCCCTCATCACGATCCAGATAATCCAGCAACATGTCGTCTGGGGCCACAGGCAACACCGCCAGGGAATCAGAGGTGTGTAGCTTGTTCACCAGATGGGCGGGCCAGCTACGGCTGACCAGCAGAAAACGATCCTGCTCGCGCAGGTGCGGGATGATCTGGGCTACAAACTCATGCACAGAGGCATCGGCGTTGTCGTAGGCGGACAGCATGAGCATCAGCGGTGACAGCGAAGCCGTCGCCTGGGCAAATTGCTCCGCTGCGAGGCCGGGGTTGGCCGGCGTTGATAGAGAGGGCACGGTAACCTGATACAAATCCGCAAGCTCACGGCCAAGCTGTGCCCACAATATATCCAGGCTGGTTCCCGGCTGGGCCAGCGCAACGTAAAGCGGATTGGCGGAAGGAGAGGCATCGACGAAGGCATTGATGAGCGCGGTATGATGGCGAAACTGGGGATGTAAAATCAGGACGTGCTTGCTTGGCGGCAATTGCTGGAATGCCTCCCGTGCGGATTCAATCAATCTCATACGAGACATGCGCGCCCCCTATCTTCCATCCTTGGTGAGTGGTGTCATTTCTGCTCATGATACTGACCTGGCAGCAAGAGCCTGCTATCACCGTCAGTATAGCAGAGAGCTATTTTTCGGCCAAATACGCTCACTGCGCCCTGCACAGGACAAACTCATTAGCATGCTTATAGGTCCCGTAAATTCCTCAGTAGGAACCCACCAGCGCACCGGCGAAATCCAGCACAGCCTGGCTCACCGGACCCAACTGGATCATCTGGACCGTCCCCTCTGCATCCACCAGGATGGAAACCGGGATAAAGCGGATCCCGTAAAGGTCTGGCAGGTCCCCCGCAGCGTCGATCATGGAGAGTATGTCAGGAGGGTAAGCAGCCAGGAACTGTGCAGCCGTATAGGGATCATCCCAGATGTTGACAAACGCGATTCGATAGGGGGTGGCGGGGTCCCCGTGGCGGTCGACCAGCAGGGGGAACTCAGAGGCGCAGGGACCGCACCAGGAGGCCCAGAAGTTCAACAGGTACGGCTCCTCAACCATATCCAGGCGGAAGACCTGGCCCTGCCCGGTCATCAACCCGAAAGCAGGCAACTTGTCCCCTACCTGCACCGCAAGGCGGTCGCTGCTCGCCACCCCCAACATCCCTCCGCGCCATAGCGTGGCCGCGCCTGCGGCCCGATTGGCGCGCTCCACCGCCTGGGCCAGCTCGCTCAAGCGCGCCTCGTCGGGGGCGGCGGGCGGAGCTTCCACCACTGCGCCGGCAGAACCGGCCAGTTCATACAGCAAATCCATCACTGCCGGGGTCAGGTTACCGATGTGCACGGCCTCGACCCACCGGTCCTCCAGCAGGATGCTTACCGGGATGGCCTGAATGCTCAACTGATCGGCCAACTCCTGCGGGGCGCGGCCAGTCACCAGCGTGGGCGGAATGCGGGCAGCAGCGTAGGATTCGTAATCTGCCTGGCTGTCCCAGACGTTAATCAACACCACCTCAAAGGGAGCGGCGGCGTCGGCATGGGCCTCCAGCAACAGGGGCAGCTCCAGGTCGCAAGGCCCACACCACGATGCCCAGAAATTCAGCAGGTGCGATCCGGTAAGCTTGGCCAGAACAAAGACGCCCCCATCCAGCGTGGGGACGACAAAATCTGCAAGCTCCTGCCCCACCGAAAAGCCAGCCCCCAGGTAGGCGAGGTCCGGGTCCCCCAGCAGGCCCTGCGGCCAGATGGTGATGTTACCCCAGTCCAGGTTCTCCTCATGGGCAGCGGCGGCCAGCGCAGCCACATCCGGGTCTGCCGGGTCCACCCCTGCGCTTGGCGAAGGAAGCGGCGGGACGGTAGAAGTGGCGGTGGGGGTCAGCGTGGCGTCCTTTTGCTCAGGCGGAGCCGCCCAGGCCAGCGCGCCGCCCAGGACAAGCATCACCAGCAAAACCACGGCCACCACGACCCACACACACGCAAGACGAATCGGCCCTCTCATGCGTCACCTCCACCTGCCCCCCAGCAGAATTGGGAAGACAAGGCTATTATACAACTATCTACCTGATTTTGGGAAAAGCAAGTGTTAAGAGGAACGCCCAGACTGGCGTGGACAGCGCTCAGACGGCGGTGCGCCGATGAGCTTCAACCACGTTAGGCAGCCGCTCGATCTTGTTCAGCACTCGCGTCAACTGGTTCACGTCGGTGATGTCCATGGTCACCAGAAACGTCGCGATATTCTGCTTGGTGGTGATGCTGACGTTGGACATGTTGATTTTTTCGTCCGCGATGACCGCGCCGATATCCCGCATCAGGCCCTCGCGGTCATAGGCCACGATCATCACCGGCACAGGGTAGGTCTTGGTCGTTTCCATGCGCCGCCAGCTAACTGGGATCAGGCGATCTGGCTCATTGGTGTTGATCACGTTCTTACAGTCGGTGCGGTGCACGGTGATGCCGCGCCCCCGGGTAATGTAGCCGAGGATCTCATCCCCAGGGGTGGGGTTACAACACCGGGCCAGGTTGATCAGAAGCCCGCTCCCAATGCCGAGAATCTCCACACCATCCGAAGCATCCACCGGGGCCGTGGGCGGCGCTGTGCCCTCGCCAACCGCTTCCTGCTCGGCTTCCAGGATGCGCTGCGCAATGTCATCGCCGCTGATATCGCCATAGCCAATGGCCGTCAGGAAGTCCTCGGCGCTCTTGTGGTCGAACAGAGTGGCCACCTGGTCATAGGACATATCCTCCCGGCCCAGGCGACGCAGCACCCGCTCCAGCGTCTCGCGCCCCACCTTGCGCTCAGCCTCCAATATCTGGCTGGCAATCTGACCGCTGTTAATGTCGCCATGCCCGATAGCGGCCAGGAAATCTTCGGCGCTCTTGTAGTGAAACAGCGTGGCAACTTCCTCGTAAGACATATCCTCCCGGCCCAGGCGCTTCAGCTCACGCTCCAGGGCCGCGCGCCCCGCCGCAATGTTGTTCTCCCGGTTCTGCTTGCGGAACCAGGACCGGATTTTGGAGCGGGCGCGCGTCGTCGCCGTATAGCCCAGATGGGCATTGAGCCAGTCCAGACTGGGTCCGCCCCGCTTCGAAGTCAGTATCTCCACCCGGTCACCGGTTTTAAGCTTGTAATCCAGGCCCACCAGCCTACCGTTGACCTTTGCGCCGCGACAGCGGTGTCCGATCTCGGTGTGAATGTAATAGGCAAAATCGACCGGCGTGGCCCCGGCGGGCAGGTCCACGATGTCACCCTTGGGGGTAAAGGCATAGACGCGATCCTGGAAGACCTCCATCCTCATGGTGTCCATGAAGTCTTTGGCATCCTGCAGCTCTTCGTCCTCGTCCTTGAACTGCATCAGATAGCGCAGGTAGTTGATGCGCTGCTCAAAGAACTCCGAATCGCGTTTGTTCCCTTCCTTGTAGCGCCAGTGGGCCGCAATACCGTACTCTGCATTGCGGTGCATCTCCCAGGTACGAATCTGGACTTCCAGCGGCTTGCCGTGGTCGTCGTGCACCGTTGTGTGCAGGCTCTGGTAGAAGTTGTCTTTTGGCGCTGCGATGTAGTCGTCGAACTCACCCGGAATTGGCCGCCACATGGAATGCACAACGCCCAGCGTCTGGTAACAGGCCTGGACATCGTCCACGATCACCCGCACGGCACGAATATCGTGGACTTCATCGAAAGAAAGGTTCTTCTGCCGCATCTTGCGATAGATGCTGTAAATGTGCTTGGGCCGTCCGGAGACCTTGGCTTTGATGCCCAATTCCTGAAGCCGTTGGGAAAGCTGCTCGATGGTACGGGCCACGTCGCGGTCGCGGTCTGTGCGTCGCTCGTCTAGCTTGGTGGCGATGTCCCGATAGGCGGCGGGGTTCAGGTAGCGGAAGGAGAGGTCCTCCAGCTCCCACTTCATGCGCCAGATGCCGAGCCGGTTGGCCAGGGGCGCAAAGATGTCCATTGTCTCCTGGGCCACCTCCCGCTGACGCTCCGGGGAGAGATACCCCAGGGTGCGCATGTTGTGCAGGCGATCCGCCAGTTTGATCAGCACAATGCGCACATCATTGTCCATAGCCAGGAAGGTCTTACGCAGAAATTCCGCCTCACGGTCACGCGCCTTACCGCTGACCTGCGTCGGCAGTTGTTCCATCTTGGTGACACCGTCAACGAGCCGCGCCACCTCCACCCCGAACTCGCGCTCGATATCTTCCAGGGTCAGCCGGGTATCCTCGACCGTGTCGTGCAGCAGGGCCGCCGCGATTGTGCAGGCATCCATATTCAGCTCAGCGAGAATCTGGGCCACAGCCACGCAATGCGTGAAATAAGGCTCGCCCGATTTACGCCGCTGATCCTTGTGCGCCTGCTCGGCGCGGCGATAGGCGCGCTCAATAAGCGTCGTCTCGACGGGTGATAAATTGTTCAAGCTACCAAGCAGCACATCCAGTTCCATAACCATTCATCACCCACTTGCCACATTGCATTCAGCCTGAACCAAGTATATTCTGCGCCTGCCCTGCCGACAAGGTTTAGCTTAAAATGTGCTATACTGTTACGCTGCATAAGGAAAGGTAGATCGTCTTCCGAAAATCGCTAAACCACGAGGGAATGACAGAATGACCGCTGTAACCAGTTCAAAACGAACCGCCGTCCAGGTACGCGACTGGCTACGACTGTTTGGGATGTTGTTCGCCTTGCTGGGGTTGCTGGTGGCCATCTACATGAGTTGGGCTGAGCTGACCGGGCAGGAAACCTCCTGTCCCGGCGCTACTGCGGAAGACCTCCAGGCAGGGCCGGGAAGCGTGGCCGTGGACTGTGGCTATGTGCAGAGCAGCATCTATGCCAAGGTGGCCGGTATTCCGGTGGCGCTGCTGGGCGCAGGCGGCTACCTGGCCATACTGGCTGCCTGGGCGCTGGAGGGCCGCCTGGCCTTCCTCGCCGAATACGGGCATCTGCTGGTCTTTGGCATGGCCCTCTTTGGCTTTCTCTTCTCGGCCTACCTGACCTATATCGAATTCTTCGTCATCTATACCCTGTGCACATGGTGCCTGACCTCCGCCGTGTTGATGACGCTGGTTTTCATTGTGGCCACGGTCCGCCTGTTCCAACGACTGGGCGGCCCCGCCACGGCCTGAGAACAGGCCAGCTCCCCGGCAGAGAACAAAAACAGGCGATGCCCGATTGGGGCACCGCCTGTGCTTTTCAGGCATACACCTGGGAGAAAGACTACCCCTTGTTGCGCTGCTGGAGGGTGCGGGCCAGAATCTCCTCCTGCACCTGGCGGCGATTGCCGCGCTTCCGTCGGCTGCGGCGCGGTGCAAATTCCTCCTCCAGCTCGGTGCCCTCCATGGCGCGGCGAAATGCCAGTTCCATGGCCGTGGGCATCCGGCTATCCTCTTCCTCCACAGGCATCTCTCTGGGAGCGGATTCCTCCAGGGCCTTCATGCTGAAGTCAATCTGCCGTTTGCGCGGATTGACATCCAGGACCTTAACCCGCACCTCATCCCCCACCTTGACCACATCTTCGGGGTTTCTCACGTAATCGGTAGCCAGCTCCGACACATGGACGCGCCCCGGTCGCTCGGCTCCAATGTCCACAAAAGCGCCGTAGCGCTCCACGCGCGTAACCGTCCCGGTGAAGACATCGCCCCGCTTGATGTCATCCCAACTCAACTTGGGCGGGCGGATTAAAGTCAGGCTGATCAGATTCTTTTCCGGGTCCACCGTGTGAACCCAGGCCCTGATGGAGTCCCCTTCTTTGACCACATCCGTCACATTACGCACGTGTCTGGAGCTAAGCTGTGAAATGTGCAGCAGGGCATCATGGCCGACACCCACATCAACAAAAGCCCCGAACAACTCGACCTTTTTCACGACACCGCTCAGTTCCATCTTGGGCTTGAGGTCGTGGATCGATGTCGGCTGCTCCCCGTTTTTCACAGTCATTGCTTCCAAACTCCCTTGCGATGTCAGTCACTTTCTGCGTTGGCGCAGACGGGTGGTTATTATACCGACCTGCATGCAGGGCGGCAATGGTTTCTTTAGCCTCCGCTCTGCTCGGCCAGAATCGAGTCGATCACCTGCCGAAACGCCGTGATCGGCTGTGCCCCAACAACCGGGCGTCCGTTGATGAAGAACGCCGGCGTGCCCCGCACGCCATAGGCCAGCCCATCCGCAAAGTCAGCCTCCACCTCGCCGGTATGGACACGATCCTCCACACACTGCGCGAACTGATCGACATCCACATCATCAAGCTGGCCTGCCAGCTCGATCAGCGCGTCCGTGCTGGAAAGCGCGCCCTGGTTCTCGAAGAGCAGGTCATGATACTCCCAAAACATACCCTGGTCGTCGGCGCATTCTGCCGCCTCCGCCGCCTGCTCCCCGCCCACAACCGGGAAGTCCCGGTATACCAGACGAATCTGTCCCTCGTAAAGCTCAAACAGCGGGTCGAGCGTCTGGTCGAAAAACCGCGCACAGTAAGGGCAACGGAAGTCGGAAAACTCAACGATCACAATCGGCGCGTCCTCAGGGCCTTTCGCCGGATCGTCATCCTCGCTTACCTCGACAATCGAGGGGGCCTCCTGTTGCTGGGATGGCTGCGCAGCCACAGCGCCCTGCCCAGACTCGGCGAGGGCCTGCGCCACAGCCTGGCGGACCACATCCTGCAGGTTCTCGGCCTGGGCGTCGGTGGCGGCATTGAACGAGAACCAGGCCAGGCCGTATCCGGCCAGGAAGCACACAACGGCGGTCACAGCAACCGCCAGGACCGACCGGGGGATTTCAAACGTCTCGGCGCGGCTTTCCTCCGGCGGGGCTTCCGCTGTTGTGGGGTACTGTGTTGATTCCATCACAACGTGTCTCCTTGCACTGTTCTTGCACGTGGGCGACCGGACCGGGACTGTGCTACCCTTCCCCCAGCAGTGTTGCCCTAACCTTCCGCTGGGGTGACGGTCGCAATAGGGGTGATGACCGGCGTGCCCTCTTCGTAGGCGGCATAGGGCTGATAACCAGCCCATGCCCGCAACTCTGAGACCTCCAGGATGGTTTCCATTTCCTGCTGAGAAAGATATAGCGCGGCGACAATCTCCGAATTGGCCAGCAAAGACGAACTCGGCTCGCCGACCAGTGCAAACACGACAAGCGGCTCGTCCGGGTAAACCAACTGGATCAATGCCTCGGCATCCGTGAACTGAAACGGCGCAACATAGGGCGGCTCGCCGTAATGGTCCAGCACCTCGTCCACGACGATCTCAGGGGATAGGGCCACAAAGATAAACCGCACAGGGCTGGTATCGGTGTCGGCCACCATCTGGCAGCAATACTGGCTCGTGCCTGCTTTCTGCCATGCCCCTTGGATGACGCCCCCTTCGGTGTTGGTCTGGAAACCGGCAAACTGCGCATCGTCTTCGATGATCTGGACGGCATCCGACCACAACGTCTCGCCCGGTGTGATCCCGTTCCAGCACGGCGGCTCACATGGTTCATTGGTCAGCAGGCTCTGATCATCGAGAAACTCCTCAGAGCGAAAGGTGGGCTGCGGCAGACACGCCGAGACCGCCACAGCCAGCAGCAAAACGAGCACGAGCATAGCCTTTTGGGAACGCATTAGCATACCTTGTTCTAGGGTGGAGGCAAAGCTCCCCAAGACAGAAAAGCCATGGCAGAAAGCGACCCTCCTTACTCCACCGGGGTTCTCCCTCAGTTGAGACGGGTCAGTGAGAGATTATAAGTCCCACTGGTCCCGCCGTAAAGCAATCCGTAATGGGTAGCAACGATGGTGTACGTGCCATCCGCAGGCAACGTGAATGTATCAATCAGCGAGTCTGTCGTCTCGTTGACCACGGCATCGTCGTTCATGGCCAGTTGCGCCCCGTCCGGTGAGAGCAGGAACAGCGTGGTATCCAGCGTGCCCGCTGTGGCCTGCATGCCAATGCGCACCTGATCACCGGCCTCGCCCTCAAAGGTGTACAGCACGAATTTATTGGCCTGGTTGATCGTCCCGGAGACCGTATCGCCATAACCGATCGGGATGGCACCCGCCAGCGCCTGCCCCAGGTCCAGCATAGAGACGCCATCGATGAAACCGCCCCGCCCTGCCGAGCCGAACCCGTTCACATCCACTGTGAAGTTGGTGAGGTAGGTCTGCCCAGGGCTGGGTTGCGCAGTTGTGCTGATGATCACCTGGCCGTTGACCCGCACCGTGAGGCTAAACGTAACCGGCGTTGTGTCATTGCAGGTGTTTTGGTACCACACGGCCACCTCATACGTCCCAGGGGGCAGGCGGTCCGGCGGCCAGTAGATATAGGAAACCGGACTGGTCGTGGTATCCACGCAGTTCACGTTGCCATCTTCGGCCAGAACGCCCCCGCTGTTGATCTGTGGGATATCGTCGTAAACCGAAGCGCCCGCAGGATCACGCACCAGAAGCTGCAAGTCGGCATTCGTATTCCACAGCAAGGAGACCTCAATGCTGCCCCCCGGCAGGTCCAACCCCGCCAGGGCCGGGGGAACCTCGAATTCCCCCCCGGTGAAGGTCAGGGTGTACTCGCCCTCCGTGCCGCCGTATTGCTGGCCGTAGCGGGTGGCGACAACCGTGTACAGTCCATCAGAAACCAGAGTCTGGTTTGCGATCTCGGAATCGGTCACCTCCACAGTGTCCAGCGCATCGTCATTGGAAGCGACCACCGTCCCGTTCGGATCGAGCAGATAGAGCAGCGTGTCCAGGTTGCCGGATATGGCATCCATGCGCAGGGTGATGATGCTGCCAGCCGAGCCGGTGAAGCTGTAGGTCTCATAGACATTATCGCCATCAATGAAGCCGCTGACGCTGGAACCAGGCTCGATCGGTATCTGGCCGGTCAGGAAGCGGGTGGTATCGGCCAGCGCCAGGCCCGGATTCACACCGCCAGGCCCCGGCATGGCCTGCCCGTTGGCCGAAACGCGGAAGCTGGAGAGAAACTCCTGGCCCGGCAGCAGCGTCCCGGTGATCTCGTCCAGGGCCTCGCCGTCAACGACGACATTGATCGCCAGGTTAACCGGCGCGTTGTTGTCGCAGCCCTGCACATAGTAGACGATGACCTCATAGCTCCCCACCGGAGAAGCCCCCGGCGACCAGTTGATGAACTCCGTCGGGTTATCGGCTGTGGTATCCTGGCAATTGGCGTTGACGTTGCGGTCATAGATGGCGTTTTCAGCCGTAGGATTATCCCAGTAAATGCTGTTGCCAAAGGGGTCACGGACTTCCAGGTCCAGGTCTGCCGTGCTGTTCCAGCTCACGGAAACCTGAATGCCAGCATCCAGCGCCACCAGAGATGGCTGTGCTGCGATGGGGACCTCACCGGCCCCGGCCTCCGTGGCTACTGCGGTAGGGGTGGCCACAGCCGTTGTCTCCTCCTCGTCGGCCAGGACAAACGTCAAAGAGAAGGTCCCCTCGCCCTCGCCCTGCGCGCCGGAAAGGCGCATCACCGTCACGTAGTAACGCCCCTCTTGCTCCAGTGCAAAGTTGGCAATCGCGGCAGACCCCGGTGTCTCCGGATCGCTATCCTGGGCCAGCAGGTCGCCCTCCGCATCGGTCAGCAGCAGGGCAAGGGCCAGCTCATCATCCGAGGTCGAGGCAAACAGTGTGACGGCCTGTCCGGCCAGGCCCTGGAACCAGAAAGTCTGGGCAAAGGTCTCCGAGTCCAGGGATGCTGTGCGGGGCACCCCGCTGATGAGCTGGCGCGAGCCTTCCTGCGCAAGGAGCACCCCCATACCGGCGACCAGCACGGCCAGCAAGGCAATCCCAATCATCCCCACCCGCATCACTTTTCTCGTCCGTAAGCTCATCTAAATCAAGCCTCCTTGCAGGCATGTATGGCACGCTAAACAGACAAAGACCTGCCCCCCAAGTGTAGCCCATGCAGGCAGGTCCCGCCATGCGCACAGGCAACGCTTACCTGACGTGCGGCTGACTTTGAGAGCTTGGGGGCGGGCCAGCACATTCGGCGGGGGGTGGGCGGGTCATTCCTCATCTGCGGGCTGCGGCGTGGCTTCCTCAGGCGGAGCCAGCTCCACAAAGCTGGTCGTCCCCTCAAAGACCTCCACCGTGCGCGCCACACGCATGCCCTCAATGCGTGTCACCACCTGGTAGCGCCCTTCAGGGATGTCCCCCAGGGCAAAGTTTTCATTCCACACATCATCGGATGTGATGTCGGAGATGCCATCCTGATTGGTATCAGCGGGAATGTAGGAGGTTGTGGTCTGCACAATACGCCCGGTCTGCCGGTCGATGACCGAGATATCCTGGTCGGCCAGCAACTCGCCGTCGAAGCCAACCACCCGCCCGGCAATCGTGCCGTGCCCAACATAGGGCACAATCCACAGCACCGGATTGCGGGTCGCGTACCAGCTATTACGCCCCACACGGACCTCCACGTGGACGTGCGGGCCACTCGTGTCGCCCGTGTTACCCACCAGGCCGATGATGTCTCCTGTCTGCACGCGCTGCCCACGCGCCACCAGAATCGCAGAGAGGTGCGCATATAGCGTGTAGATCGGCTGCCCCCGGTAGCTGAAGTCATGCTGAATCAGCACCGCGTTGCCATAGGACGGCGTGGTCTCCGTTATGCTGCCGTCGGGCTGCTCCACGCGGAACCCACTGGCCGCCCACAGCACGATCCCCGGCCCGGCAGCGCGTACACTCTGGCCGACCGGGTTGGGCATGTCGATGCCGTGATGCACCCGATAGCTATTCTCCGGCCCGTCCGACCCGTAAGGATAGTAGAACAGGCCGTAATTGGTGGCGTTGGGGTCCACTGGGCGGGCCAGCCAGTAATGATCACGCGGGTCAAGCGACAGCGGCTCCTGCAAGGGTGGTGGCTGCCAGCTAACCTCCCGCGCCGGGACGTTGACAACCTCCACCGCGCCGGTCGGCGACGGCAGAGGTGTCGGCCCGAAACGGGTGGGGCTGGGTGGCGGGGGCAGCGGTGTATTGGTAGGAATGGCCGTCCCAACAAGCTGGCCCGGAGCCAAAAACACCTCACTCTCGGCCCCGGCAGGCGCTAACGTCGGCGGAGCGAACGGCGCGTCGGGCGTCTCAACCATCGGCAGTGGTGTGGCATTGGCCACAAATTGCTGCTGCAAAACCTGCTGCCAGGGGGCCTGGGCAGGGGTTGGCGTGGCAGGTGGCTGCAAAGGGATGCTGAAGTTCAGAGCAGGGGGAACCTCCCGCAAGAGCAACAGGCCGACCCCGATACCGATGACAACGAGAAGAGCCAGGCCTTGCTGATTCCGGGGTTGACTGGTGTTCCTGAGGGGCATGGGTTACTGTCCCGACGACTCGGTGTCCGATGAACCCACATCGGGAGGAACCGGTGTAGGCGTACGCGTAGGCTCAGGCGTCGGCGTGGGTGGCGCCAGCGTGCTGGTCGGGAAAGGTGTCGGCTCTGAGAGAAAAGCGTTCAACTCCGCCTCGCTGTACAGCTCCAGCATGGCCTCGCGCCACGTCAGGCCGTCAGTCTTGACAAACTCCCAGAACAGAACCCCGCCAAAGTTATAGCGCCAGGTCCGGTCCGCAGGCACACGCGACCAGCCATAATCCTCAAAAAGCTGGGTCAGGTCAACGTAATACCCGCCGGGCACGGCCCCGCGTAAACGCCCCCCCTCTTCGTAGGCCTGCACATCGCCGCTGCTCCGCGCCGTGAAATCCCAGGGCATGCGGCGGAGCGGCTCGCCCAACTGGCCGTCCTGCACCGCTGCGCGGGCATAGACCCGCCAGTATGTGTGTACCCCGATATCCTCGCGCACGATCTCCAGAGAAGGCGGGAAACCATAGATCAGGTTGCGGTTGAGGGCCACCGCCCGCCCGGCCAGATGCCAGTTCAGCCGCTCCTGGCCCGGCTCCGGCAGGCGGTCAAGCCTCCAGAAGGCGTCCTCCAGCTCGCCCAGGTAATCCACACCGGTCTCTTCCAGCACGGCCTGGCGCAGCGCCAGGAAGGAGTCGTTCACCCGGTCGCTCAAATAGGGGTTCGGCGCTTCAACCCCCTGCAGCAAGACCAGGCGATAGTAGGGAGGCGCATCCTGAGCGACACTGATCTCCTCGTTGTAAAGGCTGTCGCTGGCCTCGGCCATCACGCCCCCGCTGCCCACCCCCAACGCGCGCACGTAATCCTCTCCGCCTGCCGCCGTCCAATCCGGATCGGTGGCGCGGGCCGGCAGGGCCACGGCCTCGCTGGCCACCCCCGCCGGCCCATACTGACCGGCGACCAGAAACGTCCGCGCGCTCTGATCCACGGCATAGACCAGGCTGTCCCCGTCCGGGGCCCAGGCCGGGGCGCGGCCCCGATCAATGACTGCTGGCTCCTCAGCAGGCATGTCAATACGCTTGACATACACGATCTCGATGCCATCTGTGAGCGCGCTGTAGGCGACAGCCCGTCCATCAGGAGACCAGGCCGGGTAATCTTCGTTGATCTCTGGTGTGTTGGTCAGGTTGGGGGAGAGCGCCTCGGTCGGGTCGTCCAGCGAGAGGATGTAGATGTCCTGGTTGCCCTCCCGCCAGGAGACATAAGCGATCTCGCGCCCGCCGGGCGACCAGGCCGGCGAAAAGTCGGGCGCAGGGTCATAAGTCAGCCGGATGGGGCCTTGCGTGCCGTCCACGCGGGTGATGTAAATATCCAGGTTTTCCTCGTTGTACCCCTCGTAGACCAGCCATTGCCCGTCCGGACTCCACGAGGGAGACCCTTCAAACCCCAGGGTATAGGTCAGGCGGGCAATGCCACCCGTCCGCACGTCCTTGACGTAAAGCTCCCAGTTGCCATCCCGCCTGGAGGCAAAGGCCAACTGCCAGCCGTCCGGACTCCAGACAGGGTCCCGGTCATCCGCCGGATGATTGGTTAGTCGAATCGGCCTGTCATACCCGATGACAGTCGCCCAGAGATCGTCCTGCCCGTTCTCGCGGAGCGTGTAGACCAGGCTCCCTCCCACCCGCAGGGCTTGGGGACGCGGTGTGACCGTGGGCACGGGGGTTGCAAACGGCGTGGGCTGCGTTTCGGGTGTCCCTCCCACGGCCACGACGGGGGCCACCACGACGGGAGGTTGCGAGTCCGGGGAGGTTGCCCAAATAAGGAGGATAACCACCACACCCAACAGAACCACCAGCAAGGCGCTCAGCGTGCGGTTCCGCACCTTGAGCGGGTCCTCCACCAGCACCACTGACTCGCTCAGTTCCTCGGCGCGGCGGGCCATCATATCCAGACGGCGCCGCTCCGCCGCTTCCCTGCCCAGACGCCCTGCTGCAAGCGTTGTGCTCACCGCTGGTCGGCGCTCACCGGCCACGCCCAGGAGCCGCCCCACAAAGAACAGGACGTTGAGCAAAGCATCCAGCGCGGCCAGCACGATCCTGGCCAGGACCAGCAGGACGGCCCCGACCAGCGCGGCCAGCTTTCGAACGCCCCGCGCGCCGAGCACGATGGCGCTGCTGGCACCGGAGGCCAGCGCGTCCATATATGCCACGCCCCACTGGCTCAGCCAGACGAGGGTCTTCAGAGCAGCATTGCCGAGTTTATCGGTCAGGCGGAAGGCCCGAACAAGCATAATTCCTGGTCCTGCTCACAGGCTGCGCCAGCGCCCCCAACACAGCGAGCACACACGATTCTCTGGCGCTAGATTCTACTGGAAAGCCCAACACCGGGCAAGCAGCGCTCCCCATATAACCGGGTTAACCGTTAAGCATCAGGCGCAACAGACATCGCCCCCTGCCAGGAGAGCCATAGCAGGCCCCTACCTGGCAGTCTCGAACGATTGGGTAAACAGTCGGGTCATCAGAGAGAGGCGATCCGAGAGGACATCGGCAATACGCCAGGTGATCTTGAAGGCCAGGTCGCGGTCGAGATCGAACAACGCCTTTAAAGCCATGCCGTCAGTAGCAACCAATCGGGTAGGTGTGACGGCCTGGGCGCTGGCCGTCCGGCTCTCGGTGACCACTGCCGACCAGCCCAGGATATCGCCCTCGCCGATGCGGGCGATGTCTATCCGCCGCCTTCCGTCCGGGCCTACGCCAATGAAGATGTCCACCTGGCCGCTAATCACCACGTACAGAGTATCGGCCAGCTCGCCCTCCCGGAGGATCATCTCGCCAGCCTCGAAAGTGATCTCATCAGAGATCGCGGCAATGCCCTGGAGTTGTTCAGGCGAAAGCCCGTCGAAAAATGAGTAGCAACACAGGGTTTTGAGCGGGATCATCTTGATCCTCTTTCCTTCAACAAGACATAGGAGGGCTGCGACCTGAGTATACAGCAATTCGGCCCTGGCTACACGCTGCCGGGAATTTGAGACTGCGCCGTCTCGCCCACCGGTGCTGAGGGCTGGGCATAGGCCATCGTGTAGAGGTCGCGGTAACGGCCACCCAGCGCCAGCAGCTCCTCATGCGTCCCGCGCTCGACGATCTCGCCGTGATCCAGCAGGACAATCTGATCGGCGTTGGTAATCGTGCTCAGGCGGTGGGCGATGACAAAAGCCGTGCGGCCCTTCAGCAAGCGGCCCAGTGCCTCCTGGATCAGCTTCTCTGTGCGGGTGTCCACGCTGGACGTGGCCTCGTCCAGGATCAGGATGCGCGGGTCGGCCAGCAGGGCGCGCGCAAAGGCCAGCAACTGGCGCTGCCCCACAGAAAGGAGCGCCCCACCCTCCTGAATCTCCGTCTCGTAGCCGCTTTCCAGCTCCATGATGAAGTCGTGCGCCCCCACGGCCCTCGCCGCCGCGATCACTTCTTCGTCGCTGGCATCCAGCCGACCGTACCGGATATTATCCATCACCGTGCCGCTGAAGAGAAAGGTCTGCTGCAAGACAACGCCCATCTGACGGCGCAGAGATTGTTGCGTGACCCTGGCGATGTCGTGCCCGTCAATGGTTATCCGCCCGGATACCGGCTCGTAAAAACGGAGCAGCAGGTTGATAACCGTGGACTTGCCCGCTCCGGTGTGGCCTACCAGGGCAACCGTGGCCCCGGCGGGCACGTCCAGGTCGAAGTGCCGCAGCACCTCCGTCTCCCCATCGTAGCTGAACGTCACGTCCTCAAAACGAACGTGGCCTTCGATGGGGGGCAGCACCTGGGCATCCTCTGCATCCTGAACCTCGATCTGGGCATCCAACAGGTTAAAAATCTTCTCGCCAGCGGCCATTGTGGCCTGAAACGTGTTGTAGCGCTGGGCCAGCATCCGGATCGGGAAGAAGAATTGCTCAATGTACAGCACAAACGTGACCAGCGTCCCCGCCGTCAGGGCCTCCTGCAACACCAGGTTGCCACCCAGCCAGATCAGCGCCCCAATGGCCACCCCACCCACCATCTCGATGGTGGGGAAGAACAGCGCCGCGATGAGAGCCGTCCGCAAGAAAGCGTCCAGGTTTTCCCGGTTGATCCTGTCCCGGAAGCGCTCGTAGTTGTAACGCTCGCGCGCAAAGGACTGCACGACCCGCACCCCATGGAAGCTCTCCGCCAGCTCAGCGTTCACGTTGGCCACGGTAACGCGCGTGCGGTTGTAGGCCCGCCGCGCGTAGATGCGCCAGATGTTGGCCAGGAACAACATGACCGGCAGCACCACACCGGCCACCACCGTCAACTGGGAATTGATGGAAAGCATTACGGCCACGATGCCGAACAGAGTCAGCAGGTCGCGGGCCACGCCGATAACAGAAAAAGTGATCATCTCCCGCAGCACGTTCACGTCGTTGATCACGCGGGAGATGAGGCGGCCCGTTTCGATGGAGGAAAAGAACGAGACGGAGAGATATTGCAGATGCTCGAAAAGTTCGTCCCGCAGGCGGCGAATGATGCCCTGGCCGACCGATGCCATCGTGTTGAACATGCCCCGCAAGCCGAACATACCCAGGCCCAGCACCAGCAAATAGGTTGCGACCGTCAGCAGCACCACCCCCAGATCGCCCTTGCGGATGCCCTCATCGACGGCGTGGCCGATCACAGGCGGCCCGGCCAGATTGCCGATCACCGCCAGAATCATGTAGCCGAACGCCTTAAGAACATCCCGACGGTAAGGCTTCAGGTAGGTCAGCAGACGCCGGGTAACCTCCAGGTCAAACCCCTTGCCTTCCTCGGTCGCCGCCCCTTGTATGCCCATGGCAGTGCCTGTCCTCCACCCTGCGACAGCGTCTCAAAACCAGCGGGTCACCCCTCCAGCGCCGCCAACTCGCGCCGCATGCGCTCCTGATCTTCCAGTTGCAGCCGGTAAATATCGCGATAGAGTCCGCCCAGCGCCAGCAACTCTTCGTGTGTACCACGCTCGGCGATCCGCCCCCCATCCAGCACCACAATCAGATCGGCACGTTGCACGGTGGTCAGGCGCTGGGCGATGATGAACGTCGTGCGCCCTTCCATCAATTTGGCCAGCGCCTCCTGAATCAGATACTCGGTCTGTGTATCCACACTGCTGGTCGAATCATCCAGAATCAGGATGCGAGGGTCCATGACCAGCGCGCGCGCGATCGCGATCCGCTGCCGCTGGCCGCCGGAGAGCGTCACCCCGCGCTCGCCAACCAATGTATCATAGCCGTCCGGGAACTCCATAATAAAGTCGTGCGCGTTGGCGGCCTGTGCTGCCGCGACAATCGCTTCTTCGCTTGCCTCTGGGCGGCCAAAGGCGATGTTCTCGCGAACGGTGGCGGAAAACAGCAGCGACTCCTGCAACACGACCCCGACCTGTCGCCGCAGCGAGGTGAGCACCAGGTCGCGCACGTCAAGGCCATCCACCAGAACCCGGCCCTCAGATACGTCATAGAAGCGCGGAACCAGGTTAACCAGCGTGGATTTGCCGGAGCCTGTCGCGCCCAGCAACGCAACAACCTGCCCCGGCCTGACCTCCAGGGAAATATCCTTCAGCACGTCGGTGGCGCTGTTCGGGTAGCGGAACCCCACCCGCTCAAAGCGAACCGCACCGCGCAACGGCGGCGCAGCAATGGCGTCCTCTTTGTCTTTGATCTCCATCGGCGCATCCAGCACCTCAAAGACGCGCTCCCCGCTGGCAATGGCTTGGGTGGTGAGCATGATGACAAAGCCGAAAAACTGAAGCTGGCGGGCCAGCATCAAGACGTAGGCGTTAAAGGCCACCACGGTCCCCACGGTCACCCCACTGCCCGGCTGCTGGGTCAGCACCGCCCCAACCACCAGCACGAGCACCGTGCTCAACCCGATGATCAGATTCATGCCTGGCAGATAGGTGGCCCAGGTTCGAATCAGGTTCAGGCGCTGGTCGTAGAGCACTTTGTTGGCCTGCTCAAAACGGCCAAGCTCGTGCCGCTCACGGGCGAAAGCGCGCACCACATAGAGGCCGACCAGGTTCTCCTCCAGAATCTCGCCCAGGACTGCCAGGCGATCCATAACCCTGCGAAAGCGTGTCCGCACAATGCGCCCGAAACGAGTCGCCAGCAGAAACAGCGGCACCAGAGGCACCAGCCCGGCCAGAGCCAGGGGAACACTGGCAGAAACCATCACAGCCATCACCCCGATGGCCAGGGTAATGGTATTGAGGCCGTCAACCAGGCCATAGGCCAGGTAGTTTCTGATCTCATCAACGTCGCTGATCGCGCGCGTGATGAGCTGGCCGGTTTGCGCGTTGTCGTGGTAACTGAAGGAAAGACGCAGCACGTGATCGTAAACGGCATTGCGGATGTCGAAGGCCACTTTATTGGCCAGCCATTCGCTGAAGTAGCGCGTCAGGAAGCCCGTCACCCCGCGCAGAACGCCCAACCCGACCACCAGCAAACCGGCATGCAGCATAAAGCTGCTGTCTCCCCTGGCAATCCCGATGTCGATCACATCTTCCAGAATGCGCGGCACCAGAATGGCCAGGCCCGTGTTGCCCACCAGGCCCACATAGGCCAGGATCACGGCCCAGGCATAGCGACGTGTAAAACCGATAATGCGCAGCAGGATCTTCACGAGCGCTCCTTAACCCAGGACCACACGCCTTGCCCTCCCACGACCGCCAGAAAAAGGGCCGCCCCGAACCCTGGCCATCAGAACGCGGGATTGCCCTCCCCCATACCAACGGAGATTAGGGTCCGTTGCAACAAAAACGCCAGCACAAATGTGGTCACACGCCCCATGCTCCGTGCGGAGCATGCCCAGGCCACCAGTTAGGGACCACGCTGACGTAGCAATGGCAAAGAGACCCATGGCATTAACAGCTCTGGTCGCGCCAGGCTATCGAAATTGAGAAGGGACAGGCAGCGGACAAGGGGCCAGAACAACATCCTGCCGCCACCACTCATACTGGCTATTAAGAGCAGGCGCGCGCAGGAGGTTGATTATACGTTATCGGCAGCGCCGCAGCAAACAAACCACGCGCTCGCGCTCACGGCACGAAGGGCACCGCCCGCCAGACCTGAACAGGGTACCCTTCAAGTGAAAAAACAACATCCTGATTGACGCCAGGCCGAGTCATGGTGTACGTTATACAAAACCGTTCTTCATACATGACATCCTTATATATGATGGAGGCGCTATGCCACCCAAAACCCTCCTTCGCCTCTGCCAGTGGCTGCTAATCCTGGTAGCCATATGGGTCCTTATGACCGCTCCTGTCTCCGCCCAGGGAAACACCCACGTCATCCAAAGGGGAGAGACGCTCTTCCGCATCGCGTTGCGCTACGGCGTAACGGTGGAGGCCCTGGCACAGGCCAATGCCATCGCCAACCCCAACCAGGTCTATGCCGGTCAGGTGTTGGTGCTGCCCGTGCCAGGCACGCAGGCGGCGGCCCCAGCGCCGAGCGCCGCGCCCGCTGCCACAGCGCCTGTCTTCCATGTGGTCCGGCGCGGGGAGACATTGGGCGCTATCGCCCGCCAGTACGGTGTGAGCTGGCAGGAGCTGGCCGCCGCAAACAACATTGCCAACCCGAACCGCATCCTCGTCGGTCAACAACTGGTCATCATGACCACCTCGGCCCCCGCCACAGCCGCCACACCACCAACCGCCAGCCCAGCCCCAGCCGATCCGGTTGTCACCGCCGCCCCCAGCGCGGCCCAGGCGCGGATACACGTCGTCCAGCCGGGCGAGCACCTCTCCAGCATCGCGCGTCGCTACGGCCTCTCCTGGCCGACGCTGGCCCGCGCCAATGGCATCGTTGACCCCAATCGCATCTATGTGGGACAGGCTCTGACCATTCCTGCGCAGGACGACGCGGGCAACGTGACCTACTTCGAGCCGACCACCGGCCAGCCTTCTGGGCCGGCACCGACCATCACCAACGGTAAGCAGATCATCGTGGACCTCAGCGACCAACGTATCTACGCCTACCAGGATGGGCAGATGGTGCGCACCACAGCGGTCTCAACCGGCCTGCCCGGCACGCCCACCGTGCTCGGCGACTACAACGTCTACTGGAAGCTCACTTCCCAGACCATGCAGGGGCCGGGCTACTACCTGCCGGGCGTCCCCTGGGTGATGTACTTCTACCAGGGGTATGCCATCCACGGCACTTACTGGCACAGTAACTTCGGCAGGCCGATGAGTCACGGCTGCGTCAATCTCCCCACACCGGAGGCCGAGTGGTTCTTCAATTTTGCGGAGGTCGGCACAGCGGTTCGGGTTATTCCGTAGAATCCGTAGAAGTTGAGAGGCTGCGGCATTCCCCCCAATCCAGCTAACAACAGGTGGGGAATGCCGCCCTCTTCCTTGCTGGCCGTGTTGAGCGCTGGCTAATCCTTGGCTCTGGCCCTGGACTCCCTGTAGCAGTTTTTCTCCTCACGCTCAAGCAGCCCACAACCCCCGACTCGCAGCCCTGCATCCTCTGCTGCCACGCGCGCCTGCGGCAGGCCACCACCGACCCACCTGCGCCCGTCCCCTTTACGAAACCGCTGGATTGTCACCGCCGCCTCCTGGAAAAAACAGGGCTTTGTGACTAAAATAGCAGTCGGCCATTCTAAACAAAGGGGATACGCTTAGGATGAAACAACCTTTTGGCGTTTTACGAACAGTTGCAGTCGGCTCCATCGCGCTCATTCTGCTGCTGGCCGCCTGTGGCGGGCCTGCGGAAAGCGACATTGCCATCTCTGACGCCTGGGTGCGCGCCGCCGGTGCGATGCCAGACTCCGCCGATGACACGTCGATGGACATGCCACAATCGGGCGACGATGCTTCAGCCAACGGTGAACAGTCGGAGGCAGGCCAGGACATGAACGCCCCCTCAGGCGAGGTCAGCGCGGCCTACATGCTTATCGAGAATCGCGGCGCTGCCGACCGTCTGCTGAGTGCAACAACCGACGCGGCGGGCGTAGTCGAAATCCACATGACCCAGGTGGACGAGCAGGGCGTGATGCGGATGCGTCCGCTGGCGGAAGGGCTGGAGATCCCCGCCAATGGCAGCGTCGCGCTGGAGCCAGGAGGCTACCACATTATGCTGATGGACTTGCAGCGAGCGCTTGCCGCCGGGGATACGGTGGAGTTGACGCTACAATTCGAGTCGGGCAAGGCGATCACCGTCAGCGCCGAGGTTCGAGCACCTTGACGGATAACGGAATGGAAAGTGTTGTGACGTAAACGGAGATACCAATGCCGCAGCCAACACCAAGACGGTCAAACCCACACGCCAGGCAAACAGGCCTGTCCACACTGGGCGCTATCGGGGTCATAGGCATGCTCACACTGGCCGCCCTGGCGGGATGCACGACGCTGGAGTCACTGGTGGCCGGGCCGACCATCACGCCGACGCCGCAGCGTGGCACGCCGGTCGAGCCACCCATCGATCTGCCGGACTTCACGCTCACCAGCCAGGCCGGTGAGCCGTTCAGGCTGAGCGACCTGCAGGGCAAACCCGCGCTCTTTTACTTCGGCTATACCCATTGCCCGGATGCCTGTCCGCTAACGCTGGCCACATACCGGCAAATTGCGGACGCGCTGGGCGAGGACACAGAACAGGTGGCTTTCGTCTTCGTCAGCGTAGACGGCAGCAGGGACACGCCGGAGCGGATGGCCACCTACCTCAGCGCCTTCAGCCCGGACTTCATCGGCCTGACAACCGAGGACGAGACCGCGCTCCAGGAGGCCACCGAGGCCTTCGGCGTCTACTACGAGCTTGAGGAGGTGGCCGAAACCCAGGCGGACTACCTGGTCGCCCATACCACCTCGGTTTTTCTGGTGAACCGGCAGGGCCAGCTTACCACCGTGTACGCCTACCAGACCCCGCCGGAGATTATCGTGGAGGACATCCAGCGCATGCTGGAGCAAGGGTAGCCTGCCCGAACCGCCAGGTCGGGCCGGGCCGCCCTGCTTGGAAACCCTTTGGTCGGTGTTCCACAATTGAGTATAATCCCCCTGTCCTAGCCAAGAGCCATGATGTGAATGGCTCTTGCGGATCTAAGCCAGAGGACATGCCTCATGTCTGCACCAGAACAACAACGTCTGCACGCCGTCGTGCACGGTCGCGTCCAGGGCGTTAACTTCAGATACTACACCATCCAGGAAGCCTCCAGGCTGGGGCTGACGGGCTGGGTCTGCAACCGCAGGGACGGCACGGTGGAGGTTGTGGCGGAAGGTCCCCGCGACAGGCTGGAGCGCCTGGAGCGGTTTCTTCATCAAGGCCCCCCATCCGCCCGAGTCACCCAGGTTGAGTCTTCCTGGGAGCCAGCAAACGGTGAGTTCGATACCTTCCGGGTTCGCTACGGGATCGATTGAGAGAGGGCCGTGATGCTCAAAGACCCAGGTCGCCTGGCGTGGACGGTCCTGTTCATCTCCCTGGCGGTCTTCTGCGCTACCACAACAGGGATCTTCCTCGGTGTGCGCTGGTTCCTGGTGGATTCCACCGTGCCCCTCACCGTGACGCTCTCCGTCGGGCGGGGGACCGTTGGCGTCAGAAACGGCACGGGCGAGAGCGCCGAGGAAGCCGAGCGGAGCACACGCTTTCTGGCTCCTGACGCCCGCCTGACCACCGACTCCCAATCCCAGGGCTTCATCACCTTCACCGACTCCTATACGCACGAGGTCGTGGCCTCCCTGGTTCTGCACCAGGACAGCTCCATCACCCTGGGTCACACGGCCAGCCCGCGCTTCAGCTTCAGCAGCAGCCCCTACACCATCACCGTACAGGCACGTGGCCAGATCGACGTGGATATCGTGCCGGATATCCCCCGCGCCATCAACTTTGATGTGCACTCGTCGCTTGGCTGGGCGCGCATGAGCCGAAGCGGGCGTTACCTGCTGACCAGCCAGGAGGATCGCTTCTCTGTGCTCAACCGCGCAGGAGAAGCCGTCATCGTCAACCGGGAATCACAGGCGCGCTCCGTCCCTGAAGGGACAGAGGGGCGTATCAGCAGCGAGAACGATTCAATCATTGTGAGCCGGACTCTGGTGGACATCGTGCCAGACAGCGGGTTCGACGTGGTGAACCCCGTCAACCCATCCCTGCCCTCAGGCTGGGGATGTTACATCGTTCGCGATGATCTGAGCGCTCCCCGGGGAAGCTGGGCGCGAGAGGTGGTCCGTGGCCGCTCGGCCCTCCACATCACGCGCCTGGAAGGCGTGCGCAACCACGCCGAAACCGGCTGCATCCAGAACATAGGACAGCCCGGAGAAGGGTTGCCGGTTACGCAGTATGACTACCTGGAACTGCGCGCCACCATGCTCATCCGTTACCAGTCCCTGAGCGCCTGTGGGTGGCGGGGCAGTGAGTGCCCGGTGATGCTGGTCATCAACTACCTGGACCCGTACGGTGTGCAGCGGCGGTGGATACACGGCTTCTACGCCCACTACGACCAGGCCGCCGGCTATCCCCTGCGCTGCGACACGTGCTCCCTGGACCACGAAAAGCTGAACCCTGACACCTGGTATACCTACACGTCCGGCAATCTGCTGCAAATTCTGCCTGAGGAGCAAAGACCAGCGGCCATCCTCAGCGTCCATTTCTACGCCTCCGGGCACGAATATGAGGTCATGTTGGGCGAGGTGTCCTTGCTGGCAGGCCGCACGTCGCAAACCGGCATCGATGCCGCCACCCAGCCCGGCCCAACCCTGACCCTGATCCCGGACCCGACTCCTGCAACCGCGACGGCAGCCACTACAGCACCAGCCACGTCCGCGACCCAGGCCCCCGCCTCCACCGCCAGCCACACGCCAGAAGCCGCCTCCCCAGCCACGCCAGAGCCGGAGACACCAGCCACGCCGGAGGCCACGCAAGAGATCGGGGCCAGGCTGGAGTAATGGGGGGACCAGAGGGTGATTGGGCTGATTGCTTGAGACCAGGCAGGATGCTATACTGCACGCACCAGCAAGCCCATCCGGAAGAGAGAAGCCGCTATGGACACTGCCACGCTGAGCAACATTGCCCTGCTGCTCGTGACCCTGCTCGGCATGTACGTCAGTGCCTTCTGGCTGGCACTGATCATCTGGACGTATCGCGATCATCGCTCCCGCTCACGCGATGGCCTGGCCTCACTGGTGGCCGCGCTGACCGTCGCTGTGCTCAACCTTCCCGGTTTGCTGATCTACCTGCTCCTGCGCCCCAAGGAGACTCTGGCCGAGGCCTATGAGCGCTCCCTGGAGGAGGAAGCGCTGTTGCAGGAAATCGAGGAAAAGCCGGTCTGCCCCGGTTGTGGGCGGCCCACCAGCCCTGAGTGGCAGGTCTGCCCCTACTGCCACACCACGCTCAAGAAGCCCTGCACCCATTGCGGCAAGATGCTGGAGCTGGGCTGGAAACAGTGTCCCTATTGCGCGGCCAGCCAGGCGGCCTACACGGCAGGGGAGGAGATCCCCAGGGTGCGCCGACAGACGCAGGCGGCGTCGTTCTCCGGCTCCCTGGCCACCTCCCCAGATCGCTCGGGGGTCTACTCGTCGTCGGGCGAATCACTGGAATTCATCGACAGCGATTCCTACTAGAGTTGAGCCTCGGCGGCTTCAGGCCCCGGCCAGCATTAACAGCCAGCGCCCCAATCCCTCCACCCACCCGCCAGGTTGACTTCACGCTGCCTGGAGCCAGAACGGCCCGCGCAGAGTAAGAACAGCCTCTCAGCCAGACGCAAAACCGGGATTGCGAAACAGCCCGAACATGTGGTACGTAACATAAAATACAGGTATAGTTTCCCTTCACGTCGATACTATGAAACAGCAACCAGAATGGTAAATGGATTAATGTTCGATATCATGGCACTTAATGATGCAACGAAACGTGTAGCCCACTTCGCGCCACAGGGAGCCATCCTTTCCGTCTTCCTGCTCACATTCGCCCTCACAGGACCGCTAAGCCACTGGCCAGAGTTCGCCGTCCTGGTGCTGGTGTTGTTCCTGTTCTACCCCGCCCTGCCTCCGCTGGTGCCACTGCTTATCGTTGTCGTCTTCGCCCTCCTGGGCATGATATCGCCTGCGCCGGTGCCGGCGGGCCTGTTCGTCCTGGGCAGCCTGCTGTTTGTGCTGCTGACTGCCAGTTTCACCCGCATCTCCAAAGGCGACCTGGCCGATCTGGTGATTCTGGCCGGTGTGGTGCACGCGCTCTTTGTGGTGCTGGGGAAAGATGCAGCGGGGCGCGGCTACGGGCTGCTGGATAATGCCAACATTGCCGGGTCCTTCCTGGCCATGGTGCTTCTTATTGCGCTGGCCCGCAGCAAGTGGCCGCACGCAGCGGCCATTGCCATCGGCCTGCTGGATACGGCCTCCGTGGGCGCGCTGCTGGGCGCTGTTGCTGGGCTTGCAGTGTGGGCAGGCCAGGATGCACGCCTGCTCCCCTTTGTCAGGCAGCACAGGCGCTGGGTGCTCATCCTCGGCGGCTGTTTGTCTGCCGCGCTGGCTCTTTTCCTGGTTGCCGCGCAGCGAAGCTGGTGGCCCGACCGGCTGCTTATCTGGCAGGTCGCCCTGCAGCAGTTCACCCAACATCCCATCACAGGCGGCGGCCTGAACTTCTATCGCCAGCTCTGGCAGGATTCTCTGCCGCTGGTAACACTATCCGGCAATCTGCAATTCTTCCTCGGCCCTCTGCCACAATGGCCACCCGCCCCCCACGCCCACAACGTCTGGCTCAACGTGGCAGCGGAAGCGGGTGTGATCGGGCTGGCCGCCCTGGCCATCCTGGTGTACTGGCTGTTCAAAGCGCTCAAAGGCAGCCTGGCCCTGCCTGCCCTGACCGTGCTGGTGGTCCACAACCTGGTGGATGTCACTGTGTGGCATCCGGCCATCGTCTCCACGGTGGCGGCCATCGTAGCCCTGGGTCTGCCTGAGCAGTACATGCCCATCAGGCGGCTGCCCGGTCTGGTTTCATGCAGCATCAGTCACACCTTTACCGCATCCAGGCTTCGCCGGGAGCTGAGCCGGCGACAGCATGCTGAGGCCTGGGCCGCCCCCAGATGGCCGTTGACCTGAGCAGAGCGGCTCAAAAACACACCGGAGGGCATCGAATGAAGCCCTCCGGTTTGCCCAAGCACCAGTACGCTGACCAGGCCTAGAAACGGGTGATGTTCGGGAACGCCTGCCGCCCGGCATACCGGGCCGCATCACCGAGGTCGTCCTCGATGCGCAGCAACTGATTGTACTTGGCAACCCGGTCGGAGCGAGCAGGCGCGCCGGTCTTGATCTGCCCGGCGTTCATGGCCACGACCAGGTCGGAGATCGTGGCGTCCTCGGTCTCGCCGCTGCGGTGGCTCACCACCACTGTCCACCCGTGGCGGAAGCTCAGCTCGCTGGCCGCTATAGCCTCGGTCAGTGTGCCGATCTGGTTGACCTTACACAGTAGCGAGTTGGCCGCCTTCTCCTTGATCGCGCGCTCGACCCGCTCCAGGCTGGTCACCAACAGGTCGTCGCCCACGATCTGGACCCTGTCCCCGATCCGCGCCACAAGCCGCGACCAGTTCTCCCAGTCGTTCTGGTCCAGGCCGTCCTCCAGGGAGACAATCGGGTATTTATCACACCAGTTGGCCCAGAACTCGACCATCTCCTCGCCGCTCAGGCTGCGGCCCTCCTTGGCCAGATGATACTTGCCGTCTTTGTAAATCTCACTGGCAGCCGGGTCCAGGGCAATGAAGACCTGATCACCGGGCCTGTAACCGGCCTTCTCGATGGCCTCCAGGATCACTTCAACGGCGCTCTCGTTGGACGGCAGGCTGGGGGCAAAACCACCCTCATCCCCCACCGTGGTGCGGTAGCCCTTGTCCGCGAGCACCTTCTTCAGGCTGTGGTAGATCTCCGCCCCCCAGCGCAGCGCCTCGGCGAAGGTCTCTGCGCCAACGGGCATGACCATGAACTCCTGGAAGTCGGTGCTGTCCGCAGCATGCTTGCCGCCGTTGAGGATGTTCAACATCGGCACGGGTAGCACGTGCGCATACACGCCGCCCAGGTAACGGTAAAGCGGCAGCCCCAGGCTATCCGCCGCTGCCCTGGCCACAGCCAGCGACACGCCCAAAATGGCGTTCGCGCCCAGCCTGGCCTTGTTAGGCGTGCCGTCCAGTTCCAGCAACACCTGGTCGATGCTCTTCTGATCCAGGGCGTCGTAGCCAAAAATCTCCTCGGCAATGACATCGTTGACGTTCTCGACGGCCTTCAGGACCCCTTTGCCGCTGTAGCGGCCCTTGTCGCCGTCCCGCAGCTCGATGGCCTCGTGCTCGCCGGTGGAAGCGCCGCTGGGCACAATGGCCCGCCCAAAACCGCCGTCCATCAACTGCACCTCGACCTCGATGGTCGGGTTCCCACGCGAGTCAAGGACTTCGCGCGCATAAACAGCCTCAATCGTGGTCATCAGATTCGTTTCTCCTTTTATCCATGCCTTCAGTCATACAGTTTCTAGGGATACCAGAGCGCGAACCCGGCAAAACAGGTACGTGCCAGGTCGTGTCGTGTCAGCAGGGCCGCCCCAGCAGGAGCGGCTCCAGCACGGCTTCAGGGAGCGTGCAGGGCCTGCCGGTCTTAAGGTCCAGGAATGCGCCGACAGAATAATCTCGCGCCAGTACATCGCCACGCTCTGCGTGACGGACCTCATGCACCCAGGCCCCACGCACCCGGGCCAGCTCCACAGGTTGGCTGGCAACCTCCAGCACGTCGCCGTCCCGCGCCGGCTGGAGATAGTCGATCTCGTGCGCTACCTGCACCATCCCCAACCCCGTCTCCTGCATCCGCCTCACCGGCCACCCAATCTGGGCGAAGGCATCGTACATGGCCTGCTCGAACCAGTTCAGGTACACCGCGTTGTTGACATGCCCCGCCGGGTCCAGCTCGTAGCGCTGCACACGCCGCGTCGCCACGTAGCAGTGGCTATCCGGGTAGCGGGTAGGATTGCGCAGACGCACATCAAGGTCTTCCAGCACGCCAGTCGGCTCAAAAGCGGCCTCAAACTCCGGCGGAATGCGCTGTGGTCGCCCGGATTGCAGGTCGATGTAAACCCACTTGGCCCGTGCCCGCACCACCGGTTTGTCATCGCCTGCACGGCGCAGATCGTATTCCCGGTGGCTGTAAACCCGGTGAAAGTCCGAAACCCAGGTGCGCAGGACCGCTCCATCACCGTAACGGAGGGGGGTCTGGTAATGAATGGTCATCTTGCGGACCACCCAGGCCCGCTGGTGCTCAAAATACCAGGTGTAGGGATAGCCTGCGTCTGCGCTGGCGCGGGTTGCCCCTTCCTCCAGATAGTTCTGGTAAACAGCGTTGTTGACGTGGCCGAAAGCGTCGAGTTCGTAGCTGCGCACGCCGAACTGCCAGGTAAACACCCGTGTCATGGTGCCCCTTACCCCGCTCGCAGGACAGGTCGCCCCAAAACCCTGCCCATTATACGGCGGGTGCGCACAGCCGACAATGCGCGTTGCTCAATAAAGAAACTGACTATCGTCACATCGCGGCGGATGCAGTAAAATGGCAGACGTGGATAAGCAAAATTGAGCAGGAAGTTACTGAGGAACTGCCATGTCGCAGCCCCGGATTGTTTACCTGGATCACGCCGCGACGACTCCCGTCGATCCGCGCGTGCTGCAAGCCATGCTGCCGTACTTTGGCGAGGTGTACGGCAACCCATCCTCGATCCATCGCCTGGGCCGCGCCGCGGAACAGGCCGTGGAAGATGCCCGCGAAACCGTCGCCCGCATCCTGGGCTGCCAGCCCGGCGAGGTCGTGTTCACCAGTTGCGGCTCCGAAAGCGACAACCTGGCCCTGCGGGGCACTGTGCTCGCCAGGCGGCACAACGGCCAGGGCAGCCATCTCATCACCACGCCGGTCGAGCATCCCGCCGTCGGCAAGACGGCGCGGCAACTGGCCGACCTGCTGGATGTTGACCTGACGCTGGTGCCGGTCGATGAACATGGGCGGGTGGACCCGGAAGACGTGGCCGCCGCCTGCCGCGTGGACACCGCCCTGGTCAGCGTGATGTACGCCAACAACGAGATGGGCACCATCCAGCCCCTCCCGCAGATCGCGGCGCTGGCCCATCAAAAGGGCGTCCTCCTGCATACGGATGCCGTGCAGGCCGCCGGGCAGTTGCCGCTGAACGTGCACGCGCTGGGAGTGGATATGCTGGCCATCTCGGCGCACAAGTTCTACGGCCCCAAAGGAGTCGGCGCGCTGTACGTGCGGGAGGGAATCGAGCTGGTCCCCAGCCAGAGCGGCGGCAGCCACGAGGGCGGTCGCCGGGCCGGGACACACAACGTGGCCTTCATCGTCGGGCTGGCCAGGGCGCTGGAGCTGGCCTACGAAGAGGCAGAGGCGCACAACGCGCAATACCGGCGTCACCGCGACCGCCTGATAGAGGGTATCCTGTCCCGCGTGCCCGACGCGCGGCTGACCGGCCATCCAGAGCAACGGCTTCCCAACAACGCCAGCTTCGTCTTCAGAGGGGTGGACGGCAATGCCCTGCTCATGCACCTGGACCTCAAGGGCATCGCTGCCAGCAGCGGCAGCGCCTGCAAGACCGGCAACCCGGAGCCTTCCGGCGTGCTGCTGAGCATGGGCATCGAGCCGGAGTGGGCGCTAGGCAGCCTGCGCCTGACCGTGGGCCGCCAGACCACCGACGCCGACATCGATTATGCGCTGGCGGTCATCCCGCAAGCTGTGGAGACGCTCCGCAAACTGGAAGCATGATGAGCAACGCTGACACCCGCGTCGTCGTCGCCATGAGCGGCGGTGTAGATAGCTCCGTGGCCGCCGCCCTGCTGGTTGAGCAGGGCTATGACGTGGTGGGCATCATGCTGCGTCTGTGGGCGGAGGAAAGCCCCGCCGGCAACCAGTGCAACATCCATAACCGCTGCTGCACGCCCGACCAGATGCGCGACGCCCGCCGCATCGCCGACCAGTTGGGCATCCCCTTCTATGTGCTGGACACCAAAGCGGTGTTTCGTCGGCAGATCGTGCAGTACTTCATCGACGGGTACAGCGCCGGGGTGACGCCCAACCCCTGCCTGGCCTGCAACCGCCACATCCGCTTCACGCACCTGCTCAACCATGCCCTGGCCCTGGGCGCGCAGTACCTGGCCACCGGGCATTACGCGCGCGTCCGGCAGGCCGAGGACGGCTCGTTCACGCTGCTCAAAGGGGCGGACGAGCACAAAGACCAGAGTTATGTGCTCAGCGTGCTGGGCCAGGATCAGCTCCGGCATGCGAAGTTTCCTGTCGGCGACTACACCAAGCAGGAAGTCCGGGGCCTGGCGGCCAGGTTCGGGCTGCCTGTAGCCAGCAAGCATGACAGCCAGGATCTCTGCTTCCTGGCGGACGGTGACTACCGGCGCTTCCTGACCGAGCGCGCGCCACAGACCATGGTCCCCGGCCCGATCATGAGCCGCTCCGGAGAGGTGCTCGGCCAGCACCGGGGCCTGCCCGGCTACACCATCGGGCAGCGCAAGGGGCTGGGCATCAGCGCACCGGAGCCGCTCTACGTGGTGGACAAAGACCCGGCCACCAACGCGCTGATCGTCGGCGCGCGCGACGAGCTGGGGCGGCGCAGCCTGACGGCCCACAGCGTCAACTGGATCGCGGGCGCGCCGCCGGATGCCCCCCTGCAGGCCGAGGTCAAAATCCGCTACAAGGCCCAACCGGCCCCGGCGACAGTGCTCCCCCTGCCGGACGACCGGGTGGCAGTCCATTTTGCCCATCCCCTGCCGGGGATCACGCCGGGCCAGGGCGCGGTCTTCTACCAGGGAGCGCGATGCCTGGGCATGGGCATCATCGAGCGATGACCGCTGGTTAACGAGCAGCGCTAACGCAGCAGCAAAGCCCGCACTTCATCGCGCCACAGCATCATGATCAGGGTGCCGATGACGATATAGGGGCCATAGGGCAGGGCCGTGAACATGGCATAGCGCCCCCCCCGCACCAACCGCACCACCAGGTAGAGCAGCGCGCCCGCTGCCCCCAGCAACACGGTGATCATCAGCGCAAAGAGAAACGCCCGCCACCCCAGCAGCAGGCCGCTGAGCGTGCCCAGCATCACGTCCCCAAAGCCGAATGCGACTTCGGATGTTCCCGTGAGGGAGGAAAAGGCCAGGCCGCCCAAAAAGATCACAAAAAAGATGGCAAATCCGGCCAGGCCGCCGATCAGCGCGTCGCCCAGGTCGGGAGGCGGGTTGGGGACCAGCGCGCTTTCCAGAATCGCCAGCAGGCAGGCGGGCACGATCACCACAAACAGGATCAGGCGGTGCTCCAGGTCGATCACGGTGATCAGGGTGAGGACGGCCAGGAACAGCAGCACAAACAGCCACTGAACATCCAGGGGGCGGCTCAGCGTCAGTGCGGCATAAGCCACAGCCAGGGCCACCTCCACCACCGGATGTCGCCAGGAGAGCCTGGCTCCGGCGGGCGAGGCGCGCCGTCCGCTCAAATAAGCCGCCAGCCCGGACCACGCCACCACCGGGCGCGGCGTGGCGTCGGGGTAGTGAGGCAGGCGCAGCGCCCGCTCCTCTTGTGGCAGGTCATCAGCCAGCGCGTTGACCACCGCGCCGACGACGATCCCGGCCACTCCAGCCAGCAACGCGACAAGTCCGTTCATCTCCCCCTCGTCAGAACCCCAGCACTGGCAGCAACAGTCCGGGCTGGGGCGGTGGTGGCAGCAAAGATACAACCAGACTCAGGACCATGATCACGGCGATAATGGCTGTGACGATCAGCGTGAGCCGCCGCGTCCGTTGCTGAGATCGGGTCAGTTTGCGTTGGGGACCTGTTTTCGCCACTTAAACACACCTCCTGTAAACTCACGTCCGGCATTATACCACGCTGGGCCAAGATTAAAATTCCGGGCACGGCGGCGCTCGCATGGTAGAATCTCCCTGCGGCAAAACCGCATCCGCCAGGCTTCTGCACCAGGAGGGAACCCCTTGCCCGCTCATACCCGTTGGCGCCACATGCCCATGCTGTGGCTGGCATTGTTCCTCGCCATTCTGGCGCTGCCAGCAGCGCCCGGTGCGGCCCACCAAGGGGAAGTTGAGGTCGTCATCGGGACAACGGACTTCCCCCGTACGCTGGACTCTGCCGACACGACGGATTATCCCTCCTGGGAATTGCTAACTCACCTTTACACCGGGCTGGCAAGGCAGATACCCGGCTCCCTGCGCTATGAGCTGGCGCTGGCATCGGACCACCAGGTCAGCGAAGACGGCCTGACCCACACCTTTGTCGTGCGCCAGGACGCCGCCTTTGCCGACGGCACCCCCATCACGGCCTCCACGTTCGTCCGGTCCATCCGCCGGGTGATGGCCCTGGGGCGAGACGCCGCAGACCTGCTCAATCGCTACATCGTCGAAGTGAGCGAGGGCGAAGGGAACGCGGTCCGCTTCACCCTCTCCATCCCCCTGCCAGACTTCGAAGCCTTCGTCGCCCTGCCGCCTTTCTTCCCGCTACACCCGGAGGTTTACCCCGCCGATGCGCTGCTCGACGAGGAGGCATCCCAAACGATCATCGGCAACGGCCCTTACCGGTTGGAATCGTTCCGGCCTGGGCGGGAGGCAGTCCTCACCCCCAACCCGGCCTACGACGGCCCCGCGCCAGCCAACAACCGCCTCGTGCTCCGCCGCTACAGCCTGCCCATTGACCTGCGCCTGGCCCTGCTGGCCCGCGAGGTTCACGTGGCCTGGCGCGCGCTGGCCCTGCCGGACCTGGACGTGGTGGCCCAGGAGCCGGGCATCATCATCCGGCAACAGCCCAACCTCCAGGTGTATTACCTGCTGTTCAACCACGACCGGGAGCCATTCGACGACCCTGCTGTGCGCCAGGCGTTCGCCTTGCTGGTTGACCGTGAGCTAAGCGCTGTGCGCGGCTTTGACAACACCGTCGCCCCGCTCTACAGCCTGCTGCCGCCTCAACTGGCGAGCACCGCAGTGCCCTTCCCCGCCTATGACCTGGAGCAGGCGGAGGCTGTGTTGATGGAAGCAGGCTACCGCCCTCGCCGCCGCACGGTGCGCGTGCCGCTCTACATCTCAACGGAGACTTACGGCGATCTGATGGCCGATGCAGCTCAGGAGCTTCGCCGGGGCATCGAGGATAGCGAGATGATCGACATCAGCGCCATCAACAACGACCAGACAGGCGCTTTCACACGGGCCGTCTACCGTGGCGAGTACATCGATGCGATCATCGGCTGGTGGCCACCGCTGGCCAGCCCTGCCGGATACCTGATCCCGCTGACACACTCCAGCCAGCGCATCCCCGGCAATGGTCATTACGGCAGCCCCCAAATCGACGACCTGCTGCGCACTGCCGCCCTGACAACCGACGTAGGCCAAAGGGATGCCCTGTACCAGCAGGTGCAAACCCTGCTGCTGAACGATTACGCCCTCGTCCCCCTGTGGCAGGGGCAGGACGTGATCGCTTACTGGGCGGATGTCTCCGGCGTAACCGTGGAGGCCAATAGCTGGCTGCGCTACGACGCACTGACCCTGCCGTAAAGCGTGCGAAATACGCCGCTCAGTCGTTGCGTAACTGCCAGCGGGCAGGCTCTGCCCGCCCCTCCTGAATCATCCAGGCCGTGATCTCCGGCGTAGCTCGCCTGGCCAGACTGATGATGAGATACACGGCATCCGGGTAATAGGACTCGGCGATATCTGTTGCGGAGGGGTGGGATGGCCCGGCGGGATGGGAGTGGTAAATGCCCACCAGTTCCCATCCGCGCTGCTCGAAATCGCAGAAAGTTCGCCATTGCTCTTCTGGGTCGATGCTGTAGCGCGTGCTGGGGCTGGCATCCACGTTCCGCAGTGCCCGCACCTCAAAGACCTGCTCTCCCCGGCCACCGAGCAGGCCGCAGGCTTCGCGGGGGTACTCCCGCAGGGCATGCTCGATCATAAAAGCCACCATGGCGTTCGTCAGAAATAACGCTCTTTTTGCACCCATTTCGAGGAAACCGTGCTATACTGTAGCGGGATTTAACCAAAGGTAAACCTTGAATAAACCAGAGTACTCACAGTGAGTAAACATATGTTAAATCTTTGTGAAGGACAAGGAGGCCACCCGTGGCTGCTTCCCTGACAGAAACCGTCATCGCGGCTACCCTCACCGTGCTCGCTAACGGCCTTGGGGGGCTGCCCTTCGTCTTCGTCCGCGAGTTTCCCCGCAACGTCGCCCGGCTCGGCTGGGCCGCCTCCGGTGGATTGATGCTGTCAGCCTCGGTTTTCAACCTGATCATACCGGGCGTCACGGATGGCGGCGTCACGCCGGTAGCCATCGGCATCTTTGTTGGGGCCATCCTGATGGGCGGGGCTTCATGGTGGCTGGACCACCGAGATTTCAAGATCACGGGTCTCTCCGAGGCAGGCACCAAGCGCATCATCATGGTGCTGGCCACGCTGTTCATTCACAGCTTCCCGGAGGGCCTGGCCATCGGCGTGGCCTACGGCTCCGGCGAAGCGGGGCTGGGGGTGTTGATGGCAGTAGCCATTGCCATCCACAACATCCCGGAAGGCGTGGCCGTCTCATTACCACTGCGTGCTGAGGGCGTGAGCGGCTGGAAGTGCGTCGGCTGGGCTATCTTCTCCGGCGTCCCTCAACTGCTGGCCTGTGTCCCCGCCTACCTGGCCGTGGTGGCCTTCCGGCCCGTGCTGCCCTACGCCTTCGGCTTTGCGGCAGGGGCCATGATCTTCCTGGTGCTCAGCGAGATGATCCCCGAAAGCCGGGCCGACGAGATGCAGCGTCTCTCCAGCGCAGCGGCGGGCATGGTCGGCTTCCTGGCCATGATGATCCTGCAAAATGTGCTGGTCTTCTGACGGGGGCCACAACCCCACAGCCAGAGACTCAAAAAGGGCGTCACGCGGCGTGACACCCTTTCTAGCTGAATCCTGATGGCACGTCCGACACAACTCAGGGAGCCGCGTCGTAGCCAGGACCTTTCTGGAAGAAATCGTAGTTAGGCTGGATGTCCTCCGTCAGATCCACAACCTCGCCACCCTTCGCAGTATAACGCTCCCCACGGAAGGGTACACGTTCCTGCCCGGCAGCCATCTCGTAGGCGCTGGGAACCTCTTCTTCCACGAAGATGGCCTCGTAGGGACATTCTGGAATGCAGGCGCCACAGTCGATGCAGGTGTCAGGATCGATGAAGTACCACGGCCATTCCGACTCCGGAAAGCCGGGGACAATGCATTCCACCGGGCAGACCTCGACGCAAGCGCCATCGCGAAGGCAAAGGCTGGTGATGATATGGGTCATCTCCTGAACTCCTCACGATTAGTCGCCACACACGGCGAATGTTCGGTTCAGGACTGACTATACCACCTGTTACGAATTTAGCAAACGAAAACTGTATTTATCCCCGTGCAGCGGCAAAAAACTCAGCCACCTGCGACCAGTTAACTACGTTCCACCAGGCCTGCACATACTCAGCCCGGCGATTCTGGTACTTCAGATAGTACGCATGTTCCCAGACATCCAGGCCCAGGATGGGGGTTTTGCCTTCCATGAGCGGGCTATCCTGGTTGGCCGTGCTGTAGACATCCAGCTTGCTGCCGTCCCACACCAGCCAGGCCCACCCGGAGCCAAAGCGGCCCAGCGCGGCCTCGGTAAAGGTGTCCTTGAACGAGGCAAAGCTGCTGAACGCGCTGTTGATGGCCGAGGCCAGATCGCCCCCAGGCTCACCGCCGCCGTTCGGACTCATCACCCGCCAGAACAGGCTGTGGTTGGCGTGGCCGCCTCCGTTGTTGCGGACGGCAGCGGGGAGGTTATTCACGCCTCTCGCCAGGATCGCTTCAATGGTCAGGTTTTCCAGGTCGGTGCCCTTGATGGCCGCGTTCAGCTTGTCAACATAGCCGCCATGATGCTTGTCATGGTGAATGCGCATCGTCTGCTCGTCGATATGCGGCTCAAGCGCATCGTATGCATAGGGCAAAGGGGGAAGTTCAAAAGCCATCGTTCACCTGCTCCTTTTTTCAAACAACAACGCTGTGACTATTCACGCCATTGACGGTTGTAGATCGTGATGTTAGGATCACCAACCGTCTGACCGGACCTATTCTAGCCAAATCGGCCCTAGCGTGTCAAAGAACTCCGCAATAGAAATCTGTTAGAAATGACTTCAAGCCCTGTGAACCGCCGCCAGTGGCAGCCCTCCCCCTATGTGATCCTGGCTGTGGGGGTTCTGGCCGTCTCCACCGCCTCGATCTTCATCCGCTTTGCCCAGAACAGCCAGACGCCCTCCCTGGTTATCGCTGCCATGCGCCTGAGCCTGGCCTCCCTCATCCTGACGCCCTTTGCGCTCCGCAATCATCGCCCTGCCCTGCGGGCGCTCCCGCGCGGCGGTCTGGGGCTGGCCCTGCTCTCAGGCGCGTTCCTGGCCGTTCACTTTGCCAGTTGGATCACGTCTCTGGAACACGTTTCCGTGCTGGTGAGCGTGGTGCTGGTCACCAGCAACCCGTTGTGGGTGGCCCTGCTCGCGCCGTTGCTGCTCCGCGAGCGGCTGAGCCGCCGCACGCTGATCAGCATCCTGATCGCATTCATGGGCGGTGTGCTGATCAGCCTCGCCGAAGGAGGCAGCGCAACGCGCCCCGGTGGCTCTCCCCTGCTGGGCAGCGCGCTGGCCGTCACGGGCGCTATCTCGGCGGCGCTCTACCTGATCATCGGGCGGCGGCTGCGTGCCTCGCTGGACCTCATCCCTTACATCTGGCTGGTCTACGGCACAGCTGCTGTGGTACTTCTGCTGACGGTGGCCGCGACGGGCCACACGCTGGTCGGCTACAGCCCTGAGGCCTACCTGTGGATGCTGTTGCTGGCCATTGTGCCGCAGTTGATCGGCCATTCCTCCTTCAATTACGCGCTTAAGCACCTCCCAGCAGCGTTCGTCAGCCTGGTGACGCTTGGCGAGCCTGTCGGCAGCACAATCCTGGCTATCGTGATTCTGCAGGAGACCCCTACCCTGCTGCAATTCGTCGGGGCTGCGCTGATCCTCTTTGCCGTGGCGACCACACGCCAGGTGGAGGAAAAGACGCTCGACGAAGTGGCTCCGGTGGAAGCTGGTCCTCTGGGGCGCTGATCGGTTGGGGGTGATGACTACACGAAAACAACTTGCTTTTTGCTCTCTCGGCCCCTGCACCCTGCCCTGTTGTCATTCCCCCACCGCACCGGTCCGCACACCCAGGAACTGGCCGCGCGGCCCCGGCCACTGCTCGATGGTGATCGGGTCGCCGGTAGCCAGCGTCTCCTCCCACAGCCGCTCGAAGGTTCCATCGGCAGCCATGTCCTGCAGCGTGATATCTACCAGCGCCCAGAAATCGGGGTCAACGCGCGGCACGGCCAGCGCGATGTACTCCCGGCTGTACCAGCGATCCGTCAACGTGACCAGCTCCGCGTTGGCCTCCACCAGCGGCAGCAGGCGCAGGCTGTCGCCGAAGACGACATCGGCGTTTTGATCCACCACCATGGAATAGACGGCGTCCTCATCATTGATGATGGTAAAAATGTTCACAAAGGCGTTGACGCTTTCCGCCAGCTCGTTTACCTGATCGGCAGCGCCGGGTTCGCTGGCGAAAATGCCCACCCACCGCCCGCCCCGCAGATCGGCAAATCCCCCGATCTGGCTGCCAGCCGGGATCATCAGCCGCTTGCCGTGGGCGATCACCGGCGCGCTGTAGCCGACCTCGTATGGCCCCGCCCAGCCTGGCGCTACCCCCACGGCCAGCTCTGCCTGAGCGCTGGCGACCAGCTCTACAGCGTTGGCCGTCGAATCCGGGATGTACTCCACGGGCACGCCCCAGCGCGCGGCCATCTCCTGGACCAGCGCCTGGTAGAAGCCCTCCAGCCGGGCGGCCAGCCCGCTCAACTGCGGACTCAGGCTAAGCCCCGCCACCCGCAGGGCCTGCCCGGCCTGAATGCGGGACACGATGGAAGCCTCCGGGTAGACCAGCGTCGTCTCAAAATCGGCCAGAGTGCGCCGGTCGTCCTCCAACCCACCCCACACCGGCATCTCCAGCTCAAAAGTCATGCTGGGGAACCAGGTGCGCCGCATCTCGGCCAGGCGATCATTCTGGTAAAGCCTCTGCAATGAGCGGTTGAGCAGATAGCGCAGGGCGTTATCATGGCGTCGGAAGGCAATGGCGTAAGGCTCCGGTTCCAGCATGTCGGCAAGGGTGCGCACATCGCTCACCTCGGTCTCAACCTGCCAGGCATGCACACGATCTGTCAGAACGGCGCGCACTTCGCCGGCCCCTAAGGCCCCCACCGCCTGATCCAGCGTCAGATACAGCCCTGGGGTGACGTTCAATCGCCCGGCGCTCAGGGCACGGCCCAGGGCGTGTTCGCTGGCCGTGCCCTGCACCACGCCCACCCGCTGCCCTTCCAGCGCGTTGCTGTGCTCCAGGTCGTCATCGGCCCGCACCAGGAACACCTGACCGCCAGGGTAATAGGTGAGCGAAAAGCCCAGCAACGCCTCATCCTCACGGCGGTGTACCATCGAGGCCAGCAGGATATCCACCTGGCCCTCCAGCAGCACCGGGATGGCCGTCTGGCGCGTCACCTGCTCAAAGGCCACCTCCACGCCCCAGTCCTCCGCGATGGCCCGCGCCAGGTCGGCTTCATAACCCACCACGCGCCCGCGCTCGTTCAGGCTGCTCATGGGAGCCGTGTTATAAAACACCCCTACCCGCAGCGTGCCCTCCTCCCGGATGCGCTGCAAGGCGGAAACCGTCGGGCGCGGCGTGGGCTGTGCTTCTGCGGATTCCGGTAGCGCGGTAGGCACAGGCAGCGTGCCCACCCGATCCGGCGTCCCCATCGGAGGCGGAGAGGCCGTAGCGCCAGGTATCGGCGTGCTGAGCGCGGCAGGCTTGGCTGCCAGTCCGGAAGATCCCTCCAGCGCAAGGGAGCAGGCTCCGGTGAGCGCCGCCAGCAGAAACAGAGGCAGGGCATGGCGGAAGATTCGAAGCGCGTTCATGCTGTTTGGCCCGTTATCAACCCTATCGTCGCGAGTGCTCGGCAGAGGCCCTGACGGTTATCACCCCCGCCGACAGGCTGGGGAATAATAGCGTATTCGCCGCCAAGTTCCCAGGCGCAGGCCGCCGCGTGCAACGCTGGGCACCGGGCAGCGGACGGCAGAACCGGCAGTCGGGCGATAGGCATGCCCTCGCGGCGCGAATCCTAACTTGCTTCCCGGTACAGCCCTTGGGTGAGGATGTAGTCCCGCACGGCGTCGGGGACCATGTAGCGGATGGTGCGCCCGGCCCGCACGCGCTCCGTGATCGCCGTCCCGGAGATGTCCACACCCGGCCCATCGACGAAGATCACCTTTTGCTCCACACCGGGGAGCACGTCCCGCAGGTGAGCCATATCGACCGCCGCGCCGGGGCGTCGCAAGACTGCCAGGCTGCACAGCTCCAGCAGGCGTTGTGGCTGGTGCCACGTGGGCAGGTCCCGCAATGAATCGCCGCCCACCAGAAAGAACCATTCCGCCTCCGGGCGTTGGGCGCGGGCCAGGGCAACCATATCGACCGAATAGTGCGGCCCTGGGCGGTCCACATCAATACGAGAGATGTGAAACAGGGCATTCCCGGCCACGGCCAGGTGGAGCATCCCCAGGCGGTGGGCAACTGGCGTGATCGCCTGCCCCCGTTTGTGGGGCGGGTCTCCCGCCGGCACAAACCATACGGCATCCAGTGCCAGCGAGTCCGCCGCCACAGCCGCCAGGATCAGATGCCCCACGTGCGGGGGGTCAAACGTGCCCCCCAGCAGGCCTATTCGCCCCATTCCAGCTCATACTCGCCGATGTACACGGTGTCTCCGGGTTTCACGCCGTGAGCCTCCAGCGCTGCGCTGATGCCCAACACCTCCAGCGTGCGTTGGAAGCGCATCACCGCCTCTTCAGAGTCCCAATAGGTCATCGCCGCCGCCCGCTCAATGCGCTCCCCCCGGACGTGAAACGCGCCGCGTTCGTCACGTGTGATGGTAAAGGGAACTTCCTCCTCCAGGCGGTAGACAGGCGCTTCTACGGCTGGCTCGGCCACCTCACGCGGCAGCGAAACCAGCAAATCAAACACCCGCTGGACCAACTGCTCCACGCCCTGGTGGGTGACGGCAGAGATGGCCATCGCCTCATAGCCGCGCTTCTTCAGTTCCGGGCGCAGTTTCTCCCAGGCTTCCTGCGCCTGTGGCAGATCGATCTTGTTCAGGGCCACGAGCTGCGGACGCTGTCGTAGTTTCTCATCAAACAGCGCCAGCTCGGTGTTGATCTGGCTGAAGTCGGCCAGTGGATCAGGGCTGAGGCCGTCCAGAAGATGGATCAGCACGCGCGTCCGCTGAACATGGCGCAGGAAGGCGTGGCCCAACCCCACCCCCTGGTGCGCCCCTTCCACCAGGCCGGGGATGTCCGCCGCCACAAACGTGCGATGGTCACGCTCCACAACGCCCAGGTTCGGCTCCAGCGTGGTGAAGGGGTAATCTCCGATCTTGGGCCGGGCGTTGCTGATGACCGAGAGCAGGGTCGACTTTCCCGCGTTTGGCACGCCGACGATCCCCACGTCGGCGACCAGCTTAAGCTCCAGGTGCAGCCAGCGCTCTTCCCCCGGCTCGCCACGCTCCGCCATGCGGGGGGCCTGGTTGCGGCTGGTGGCAAAGCGCGCATTGCCGCGCCCCCCACGCCCACCCCGCGCCACAACCACCCGCTGGCCCGCGTGAACCAGATCGGCCAGCGCCTCCCCGGTCTCAGCATCCCGCACCACCGTGCCCGGCGGAACACGGAGCACCAGGTCTGCCCCGTCGCGCCCCGTTTTGTTGCTGCTGCCGCCCCGGCCACCGCTCTCCGCGCGGAAGTGAGCCTTGCGCTTGAACGACGACAGAGTATTCAACTGCGGGTCCACGGCCAGGATGACATCACCCCCCCGCCCGCCATCCCCGCCGGAGGGGCCGCCGTGGGGCACGTACTTCTCCCGGCGGAAGGTGACCACTCCATCCCCCCCATCGCCGCTGCGCACATAGATTTTGGCTTCGTCAAAGAACATCAACCGCGCCTGGCTCTACTCAATCTCAATATGGTTGATCTCATGCACGTCGAGCTTACCCGCCTCCACCCGCCTGAGGATCGAGGTCAGGATCAACTGGGCAACGCGGAAGATATCTTGCAGGCTGTCAATACGGTTAAGGTACAGCTCCGCCAGCTTCCGGTCTTCTTCGCCCATCTCCGGCATGGCCTGCCGCAGCTTTTCCGTGTTTTCCTGCAGAATGCGCAGGGCCTGCTCCAGGTCACGCAACTCGCGGCTGCTCAACACGTTGACTGCGATCTTCCAGAAATCGGTCTCGGCTTCGTAAAACTTGCGGCGGTCCCCCCGCACCCACACCTCCCGCACAACGCCCATATGCTCCAGCGTCCGCATGTTGGTGCTGACGTTGGCCTTGGATTTCTGCAGGATCGCCGCCAGATCATCCAGAGACAGCGGCTCCGGGCTGAGCAACAAAGCCCCATAGAGCTGGCCCATGACCTTGTTGAAGCCGAAGTACTCCGCCAGCCTGCCCAGTCCTTCCAGCATGCTGTCGTTAACCGCCTTCAGGTTTTGCTCAAGCTGGTGTTCGCCTGCCTGATGTCTCTGCTCACTCATTGGTTTCCCCTTCGGTGCTTTTGGCCGACCGCATGTTTTCCAGGCGCTCCCTGCCCCAAAGCAGGCCAACACCAACCCGGCGTTCCCCCCACCTGAAAGATCCCAGAACCCTCGCCAGAGCAGCCAATGATCGGCCTTCCTGAGTCAATGCAGGGTCCCCTGCCACACATACTAACAACCAGCACCCGGCACGACAAGTGCCCTCACTCAAAGCGCAGGGCGTCAATGGGGTTCAGGCGAGACGCTCGCTGCGCCGGATACAGGCCAAACGTGATGCCTACCCCCGCCGAGATGGAGGTCGCCAGCAGCACACTCTCCAGCCGCACCAGAACTCGCAGTTCAGGCAACAAAGCGCTGACCAGCAGCGCGCCCGCCCAGGCCACGGCGATCCCGGCAAAGCCGCCAACCACCGCCAGCGCCATGCTCTCCACCAGAAACTGGGACAGGATATCGACCTGCCGCGCCCCCACCGCCTTGCGCAGTCCGATCTCCCGTGTGCGCTCCGTAACCGTCACCAGCATGATGTTCATGATCCCGATACCGCCGACCAGCAGGGAGATGCTCGCCAGCACACCCAGGAAAAGCGTCAGCAGAGTCGTGATCGCGCCAAAGCTCTCCAGCAAATCCGTCTGGGTCAGCACCACAAAGTCATCCTCATCACGGAAGCTGATGTTGTGCTCCTCGCGCAGCACGGCAGTGACCTGCTGCACCAGATCAGGGACGGCGGCTTCGCTGACGGCCTGCAACTGAATCACGGAGATGGGCCGCTGCCCGGACACGGTCCGCGCGCTCTGTAAACGGGTCTGTGCTGTGGTCAGGGGCACGAAGATCAGGTCATCCTCGTCGCCAAAGCTGGTCCCCCCATAGCGGTCCAGGATGCCGATCACACGGAAGGGCACATCGTTGATGCGAATCGTCTCTCCCAAGGGGAACACATCCGGAGGAAAGAGATTCTCCAGCGTCGTCTGGCCGATCACGGCCACACGCGCCCTGCCGACCATCTCCCGCTCGTCAAAGAAGCGCCCCAGCGCCAGTGTGCGATTGCGGCTCCGGAGGTACTCCGGCGTCGTCCCCCTGATGCGCCCCTGTATCTCAACCCCGCCATACGTGGTTGGGCGGGTCAGGGTCAGCACGGGCACCACCAGCTCCGCATCCGGCACGCGGAATGGATCAGAGAGCGCCGCCACATCCCGCTCGGTCAGGGAGGAAAAACTGGCGCTGAAGCGGTTGCTGGCGGGCGGGCCACCCGCCCCACCTCCGCTGACCACACTCGCCAGTGTATCGGGGATCACGAAGATCAGGTTGGTGCCGATGCCCAGGAACTGCTCCGCCACAAAAACCTGAACCGCCTGGCCCAGCGAAACCAGCAAGATGACCGCCGCCACCCCGATGGCGATGCCCAGGGTCGTGAGAGCCGCCCGTAACCGATTGGCTGCCAGGCTGCGCAGCGCGATCCGCACGCCTTCAATGACTCGCCGCGCCATAGGCCTACTTATTCATACCGCAGGGCGTCAATCGGGTTGAGGGACGCTGCCCGGCGGGCAGGATAAAGCCCAAAAAAGACGCCGATGATCGTGCTCACCGTCGTGGCCAGCAGAACGGCATCCCAGGTCACCACCAGGGTCAGGTCAGGGATGGCCGCCGTGCCGATCAGCGAGGCGACAAAGCCCAGCCCGATCCCTACCGCCCCGCCGACCACCGTCAGCACCACGCTTTCGATGAGGAATTGCAGCAGGATATCGGCCTGCCGCGCGCCGACCGCCTTGCGCAGCCCGATCTCCCGTGTGCGCTCCGTAACCGTCACCAGCATGATGTTCATGATCCCGATGCCGCCGACCAGCAGCGAGATGCCCGCGATCACCGCCAGGAAGATCGTCAACAGGCCGGCGATCTGCCCCACCACAGAAAGCAGCTCGTTCTGGGAGAGAATGGTGAAGTCCTGCTCATCCCGAAACTGGATGTCGTGGCGCTCCATCAGGAGGCGCTCGATCTCGGCGGCGGCTGTCTCGATCTGCTGCTCTGAGATCGCCTGCACAGTGAGCAGCCCAACCCGGTAGCTGCCATCGTACATTGAGGCCCGCGTCAGACGGGTCTGTGCCGTGCTGATGGGGACGAAGATCACCGCGTTCTCGTCCACAAAGCCCGATCCACCCCGCTCCTCCATCAGGCCGACCACGCGGAAAGGGATATTGTTGATACGAATCGACTGGCCAACCGGGTCCTGGCCCTGGCCGAACAGCTCCCTGGCCGTGGACTGCCCCAGCACGGCCACCCGCGCGCTGGTGAGCACATCCCCCTCGTCAATGAAGCGCCCATAGCGCGGATACCAGTTGCGCACGTCCTGGAAATCAGGGGTCACCCCCTCCACCGAGATCGTGGTGCTGTTCCTGCCAGCCACAACGACCGAAAATACGCTGTACTGCGGCGCGACGCGCAGCACGCTGGGGGCCAGCAGCGGGTTACCGATAGCCTGGGCATCGGCCATCGTGATCGGTTGCACGTCGCTGGGGCCGCCCCCCGGCGGCGTCACGCTGAAGACGAAGAGCAGGTTGGAGCCAAGCGACTGAAACTGCCCCGCAATGTAGCGCTCCACGCCCTGCCCAAAGCTGACCAGGGCGATCACCGCCCCGACGCCGATCACAATGCCCAGCATGGTCAGGGCGGAGCGCAGCCGATTGGTCAGCAGGCTGGCCAGGGCAATGCGCAAACCCTCCCAGATAGCCATCACCCTACTCTAACGCCTCCGCCGGAGCCTCGTAGGCCTGCTGGAAGATGTCCTCCAGCCCTTCCATCTCAGAAGGACGCTCCGCCTCGCCCGCAACAAGCGGTTGAGGGACGGCTTTATCGGCCACGATCCGCCCATCCCGCAACATGATGATGCGGTCTGTATGGCGGGCAATGAACGCATCGTGGGTGACGAAAACCGTGGTGATGCCCTTCTCGCGGTTCAGCCGCTGGAAGATGCGCAGCACGTCGGTCCCGCTCTTGGAGTCCAGATTGCCCGTCGGCTCGTCGGCCAAGATCATCGCCGGGTCGTTCACCAAGGCCCTGGCGATAGCCACCCGCTGTTGCTGCCCGCCGGATAGCTCGCTGGGCGTGTGCTCAAGCCGGTCGCCCAGCCCCACCGCCTCCAGCGCCGCAATGGCCCGCTGGCGACGGTTGCCCGGACTTGTGGCATAAATGAGGGGCAGCTCGACCTGGCGCAAGGCCGAGGCCCGGTTGAGCAGGTTGAAGCTCTGAAAGACAAAGCCGATCTTCCGGTTGCGAATCCTGGCCAGCTCGCGGTCGCTGGCTTTGCTCACATCCAGGCCGTCCAGGTAGTATTCCCCGCTGGTTGGCTGGTCCAGCGCGCCGAGGATGTACATCAGCGTGCTCTTGCCAGAGCCAGACGGCCCCATGATGGCGACGAATTCGCCCTGGTGTATCTGTAGCGTCACACCGCGCAAGGCGTGGACCTCGATGTCGCCCATCCGGTAGACCTTGGTGACGTTCCGCACATCAATGATGACGCGACGGCCCCGCTCGTCCTGCGGCGCTTCGTGCGCCGGCCCCTTCTTCCCATTACCACTCAAGAGTCCCAACATGTTACCCTGATTCCGTTTCGCTCCCTACGGCCCAAAACTAAACGGGTCGAACGAACCACGTGGCAACAGAACCACCTCATCCCCCACGTTGAGGCCGCTGACGACCTCGCTGAAGGTCTCGTTCCGCCGACCCAACACCACTTCCACGTCCCCCAGCGACCCATCCGGGCGGCGCACGGTCACATAGGCCTGCTGAGTGCGGCGGTCCAGGCGGATGAACCGGTTGGGAACCCGGAGCACGTCGCGTGCCTCATCGACCACAATGGTTGCCGTCGCGCTCATCCCCACCCGCACCGGCACGTCAGTCTCTCCCAGCGTCACGCGCACACCATAGGTCACAATGCCCCCCAGCTCGGTAGCCACGCTGTCCACACGGGTGACGGTGCCCGCAACCGGCTGGTCCGGCAGCGCGTCCAGAATGATCTCCACCCGCTGGCCTACGGCCACCTGGGCGATATCGATCTCGTCCACGGCCAGATCGATATAGTAACTGCTGGGGTCAATCAGCTCAACCGCCGGGGCAGTGGCAGGCGGCGGCTCGCCAGCAGTCAGGTTGACCTGAGCCACCACCCCGTCAAACGGCGCGGTGAGCACGGCCTGCTCCAGTTGATGCCGGCCCAACTCCACAGCCAGCTGGGCTGACTGGAGTTGCGCGCTGACGATCGCCACATCGCGCTCACTGGGGCCTTCCAGCAGGCGCTCAAGGGCCGCCTGAGCGCTGACCAGCGCCGCCCGTGCCGCCGCTATATCCGTGTTATTGGGCGTGGGGTTTTGCGCCTGGGCCAGTTGCTGCTCGGCGATGCGCACCTCGTACTCTGCCTGGCTCACGGCAGCCTCGGCCTGGGCAAGCTGGCCACCCAACGGCAGGCCGAAGTCCGACGCCAGACGCGCCTGGTCGCGTTGTAGTTGCGCCTGCCAGAGCCGGTTACGGGCCAGCTCCACCTGGAGCAAGGCGATGCGCTCGTTGCTGGGGTCGGGCGGCTCCTGGGCCAGCGCCAGGCGTGCTCCCGCCGCATAGACAGCCGCCTCGGCGCCCTCCACATCCACCTCACGCGGATCGGCAGTGAGCGCGTCCAGCGCGATCTGCTGCAAGGCCAGGGCCAGCTCCGCATCCCGCAGGGCCAGCTCCAGCTCCTCCGTTTCCAGGCGGGCCAGGGCCTGTCCTTCCTGCACGCTATCGCCCTGCTCCGCCAGCACCTCCGCCACGACGCCCGGCAGCGGAAAAAACAGGGCCAGCCGCTGCTGAGGGTTGATGGAGCCAGCGGCGCTGACGGTCACCAACAGGTCCCCGCGCCGGGCGAAGGCCGATTCCTCGATTGGCGTCTCGGCGCGGCCCGCGCGGAAAGGTCCACGCTCCAGACGGAAGCGCCACAGCCCCGCCGCCAGAATGAGCAGCGACCCGACGATGATCACGTTACGCACACGCCGGTACATGGCAGACGCTCACTCTTCACTTTCCAGGAAAGAAAATGCCCCGCCTTCCAGATCAATCGCGACTACATCGCCTTCCTGCAGCCCGCTCCGCACCTCGCTCAGCGTCTCGCCCTGCGCCCCCAGCTCGACGGCCCGCTCCACCAGGTTGCCATCCGCATCCAACACGTTGACAAAAGCCTCCCCGCTGGCCCGATCCAGGCGCACGTAGAGGTTCGGCACCACCAGCACATCCTCCACCTCCTGGACGATAATGGTCGCTGCGGCGGTCATGCCCGCCCGGACGGACGCAGCAGTGGCCCCAAGCGACAGGCTCACTTCATAGGAGACCACGCCCTCGTCCGGGGCGGGCACGGGGGCGATACGCTCAACCGTGCCGGTGAACGTCTGCCCCGGCAGCGCATCCAGCGCGATCACCGCCGACTGCCCCGCCCTCACCTGAGCGATGTCAACCTCGTCCACTTCTGCGACGACGCGCAGCCTTGAAAGGTCCACCACCTCCACAGCAGGCAGGCCCGAAGGGCCAGCCAGGCCACCGGCCACTACGTTCACCCGGCTCACCACCCCGTCAAACGGCGCTCGCAGCACGGTGTCCTCATAAGCCGCCCGCGCACGCTCTAACTGCAATTCGGCCTGCTGCGCCGCCACCGCAGCCCGGTCAAGCTCGGCCTGCGTAGGCCCGGCACGCAGACGCTCCAGCTCGGCCTGGGCCTGCGCCACCTGGGCCTGCGCCGCATTGAGCGCGGCCTGCGACGGCCCCTGGCGAAGCTGCTCAAGCTGCAAGCGGGCGATCTCTGCGGAAAAGCTCGCCGCGCCCACCTGAGCCTCCGCCAGCTCACTGCCCCTGGTGTCCCGGTAAGCCTGCTCCGCGTCCTGCACGGCAGCCAGCGCCTGCTCGTAGCGAAGCTCGGCCACGCGCAGCGTCTCCGGATCAAGGCTGTTATCCCGCAGATCGACATAGGCAGCCCAGGCGCTGTTGACATTGGCCTGGGCCACCTCCAGCTCGCGCTCGCTGGGAGGCTCCAGCAGCGCCTCCAGGTTCAACTGCGCAATGCGCAGGCCCAACTCGGCTTGCTCTACGGCGATCCGCTGTGCCTCGCCATCCAGCCTGGCCAGCACCTCCCCTGCCTGGACCGCCTGCCCTGCTTCCACCAGAACAGCCTCGACCACCCCCGCCACTTCAAACTGCAACCGGGCAGACTGTAACGGCTCCACCTGGCCCGTGGTGCGCACCGCCACCATCACATCACCACGCTCCACCATTGCCGTCTGCAAGCGATTGACCTGGCTTTCGGCAGCGCGCCGCGCCTGGGCATTGCGGTAGATCAACACCGCGCCGATGATGGCAGCCAGAAAGACGAGAAGCGCCAGTACCCTACGCATGACCTGATATCCTTAACAGCACAGCCCTGCTTCACCCAATCATAGCATCTTTGCCGCCAGAGCCTGCTGCCAGCCGAAATGGAGATGGAGACGGATAACCCGTATATTACCGCAAGGTTGAGACAAAATGAATACTTACTGCTGCGCAAATACGCCGGATTGCTTATGTATGACCAACGTGGTAGGATATGTCGCATCTTTCACAAACTATGTCTGCCCCAGGAGATTTAGATTAGATGGCGCAAGAAATCCCCGACATTGTTATTGGACGCTTGCCGATCTATTTGCGCGAGCTGACGCTTCTGGCCCAGGAGGGTCTGGAGGTGACTTCCTCGCACGAGCTGGGTCAGCGCCTGGGAATCAGCTCTGCCCAGATTCGCAAAGACTTATCCTGGTTTGGCCCTTTTGGAAAGCAGGGAACGGGCTATCATATCCCTTTTCTGGTGGATCAACTCAAAAAGATTCTGAGGCTTGATCGCGAATGGCCGGTGGGTATCGTCGGCGCAGGCGACCTGGGCCGCGCCCTGGCGCGTTACGGCGGCTTCGCCCAGCGGGGCTTCCGCATCGTCTGCATCTTCGATAACGACGCGGATAAGATCGGCACCTACGTCGGCAACCTGCAAATCCTCAGCACCGACGAACTGGAGGGAGAGCTGGCCCGCCATAACGTCCAGATCGCCATGCTGGCCGTCCCGGCCTCCAACGCCCAACAGGTCGCCAACAGGCTGGTCGAAGCCGGAATACGCGCCATATTGAACTACGCGCCGATCGCTGTATCCGTTCCATCCGGCGTGCGCATGGAACACATCGACCCTGCCATACACCTGCAACACATGACGTACTATCTGCGCTAACCATGGGCCGGGCGGCAGGCTGCGCGTTACAGCGCCGCATGACGGGCAAGGAAAATCAGACGGCTTAAAAGCCCTGGCTCAAGGTGCGCATCAACGCCAGGTTGTTGAGGGCACGCCCGGCCCCGATAGCCGTTGCGACGATGGGGTTTTCTGCGCGGAAGGCAGGCACGCCGGTTTCTCGCGTCAGGTACTGGTCGATGCCTCGCAGCAGCGCCCCGCCCCCCGTCAGGGTGATGCCGCGATCGATGATGTCTGAGGCCAGTTCGGGAGGGGTGCGTTCCAGAACCGTCTTGGCGACCTGGGCGATCTCACTGAGCGGCTCAGCAATCGCCTCGACCACCTCCCCGGTAGATACCGTGATCGTGCGTGGCAGCCCGCCAACCTGATCCCGACCCTGAATCTCCATGGTCATCTCGTCGGGCTGCTCCACTGCCGCGCCGATCTGAATCTTGACCGACTCAGCGGTAGGGGAGCCGATGACCAGGCTGTATTTCCGCCGGATGTAGTTGATGATGGCCTCGTCCAACCGGGAGCCACCGATGCGCACGCTATCCGCCACCACGATCCCGTTCATAGCTACCACCGCCGCCTGGCTGGCCCCGCCCCCCAATTCCAGCACCATATTGCCCGCCGGCGTGTTGACCGGCAGGCCCGCGCCGATGGCTGCCGCCAGCGGCTCCGGGATCAGGAGGGCCTCCCGTGCCCCGGCCTGGATGGCCGCTTCGTGCACAGCCCGCCGCTCCACGCTGGTCACGCCGTAGGGCACGCTGATCATCACCGATGGCCTGAACACACGAACCCGACCCAGCACTTTGTCAAAAAAATAGCGCAGCATGGCCTCCGTCACTTCGTAGTCCGCGATCACGCCGTCACGCAAAGGGCGCACAACCTCGATGTTCTCCGGCGTCCTGCCCCACATATCACGCGCTTCCTGCCCAATTGCCACGACGAGTTCCTCTTCCACGGTCAGGGCCACCAGCGACGGCTCCTGCAGCACAATGCGCCCGTTCTCGCAGATCAGCACATTGGTCGTGCCCAGGTCCACCCCCAGTTTTCTAGAAAACATTGCCATGCTGACCTCCAGCGGTCTTGAAGAAACTCAGCGTATAACGATACCGCAGAGGGGACAAAGTGCCTACTGGCAATTGCGCCCCCTGCCGGCGAACCCAGACAACAAACACGCCCGGACGAGACCGCCCAGGCGTGCAGAAAAGCCACACCGTGCCGCCAGGCCAGCACGAAAGCCCGCCTCACACGGTCAGGACCCCCCCACCTCATCGCGGATGCGTACAGTCCCCGCCCTGGATTGCGTCTGGCGACGGACCCGCACGGCCAGCTCCGCGCGCCGCAGTTCCTGCGCGATAAGCGCCACCTCGTCCGGCGGCGGGCCTTTGCGCATCATCTCCTCGGCGCGGCGGCGTGCCGCTTCCACAAGCTCCAGGTCGATCTCCTCAGCGCTCTCCACCATGTCCGCCAGAATCACCACCTTGTCGGGGCGCACCTCGACGATTCCGCCATAAACTGCGAAGGCCAGTTCGGTGTCCCCCTTCTTGACCCGCAGTTCGCCAAAGTCCAGCGTGGTCAGCAGCGGCGTATGGCGGGGCAAAACGCCCAGCACGCCCTCGCTGCCCGGCAGGATCACCATGTCGGCGTGCGGCTCATCGAGGATGACCCGCTCTTGTGTCACAATCTCTACATGAATAGGCATAGGCCCCTCGCTTCGCCCGCAGGGCTATTCCTTCTCGGACTGCTCGTACCGCTCCAGCACATCCTCAATCGGCCCGGCCATGCGGAACATCTCTTCGGGGATGTGATCCAGCTCACCATCCAGGATCATGCGGAAGCCCCGGACGGTATCCCGCACAGGGACATAGCGGCCCTCGCGCCCGGTGAACTGGGTCGCCACAAAGAACGGCTGGCTCAGGAACAACTCCACCCGCCGGGCGCGGGCCACGATCTGCTTGTCCTCGTCAGAAAGCTCGTCCACACCCAGGATGGCGATGATGTCCTGCAGGTCTTTGTAGCGCTGCAACACCTGCTGCACCTCGCGCGCCGTATTGTAGTGCTCTTCGCCCACGATCAAGGGGTCCAGGATACGGCTGGTGCTGGAGAGCGGGTCCACCGCCGGGTAGATGCCCTTTTCCACAATGGCCCGGTCCAGCGCGATCGTGCCATCCAGGTGGGTGAACACCGCCACCGGGGCCGGGTCAGAGTAATCGTCGGCGGGCACATAAACCGCCTGCAAGGAGGTGATGGAGCCGGTCTTGGTGCTGGTAATCCGCTCCTGCAAGTCGCCCATCTCCTGGGCCAGCGTCGGCTGGTAGCCCACTGCCGAGGGCATGCGCCCCAGCAACGCCGACACCTCGGAGCCTGCCAGGCTGAAGCGGAAGATGTTGTCGATGAAGAGCAGCACATTGCGCCCTTCGTCGCGGAAGTACTCGGCCATCGTCAGGCCAGAAAGCCCCACCCGCAGCCGCACGCCGGGCGGCTCGTTCATCTGCCCAAACACCATGGCCGTCTGGTTGATCACCCCGCTCTCGATCATCTCCTGGTAAAGCTGGGTGCCCTCGCGGGTGCGCTCCCCCACCCCGGCGAACACGGAGAAACCGCTGTGCTCGGTGGCAATGGAGCGAATCAGCTCCATGATGATGACGGTCTTGCCCGTCCCCGCACCGCCGAAGATACCGGCCTTGCCTCCCCTGCGGAACGGCGCAACCAGGTCGATCACCTTGATGCCCGTTTCGAACATCTCCACCTGCGTGGCCTGTTCCTCAAAGCTCGGCGCGGAGCGGTGAATCGGAAGCAACGGGGCGTCTTCTGGCGCAGGTTTGCCGTCAATGGGACGCCCCAACACGTTAAAGAGTCGACCCAGCACGGCCTCACCAACCGGAACCTGGATCGGCTGCCCGGTCGCGTAGGCGATGTTGCCCCGCTGCAGCCCATCCGTTGTGTCCATGGCCACCGTGCGCACCTGCTCATCGCCGAGGTGCTGCTGCACCTCCAGGATCAGGTCCTCGTCTTCCCGACGCGGCACACGGACGGCCTCAAAAATCTCAGGGAGCTGCCCCGTGGGGAAGGCCACGTCCACGACCGCGCCCAATACCTGCGTGATCTTGCCTTCGATCTCAGCCATAAAAACTGTTTCTCCTCAAAAAAGGTTGAACCGCGCGTCATCAACGGGACTCAGGCCCGTGCGCCAGGTCCGCTTGCAGGCTTTACCCGGCTTCTTCTTCCTGGGCGCTCAGCGCCTCTACACCGCCCACGATATCCAGAATCTCGCTGGTGATGGCCATCTGCCGCGCCTTGTTGAAGGTCAACTGCAAATCGGCGGCCAGCGCCTCCGCGTTCTCAGAGGCATTGCGCATGGCGACCATGCGTGCCGAGTGCTCGCTGGCCAGGCTCTCCAAAATAGCCTGGTAGATCTGAAGCTCTGTGAAGCGCGGCAGAACTTCCTCTAGAATGGCCGCTGGCGAGGGTTCGTAGAGGTACTCGCGCCCGCGCGTCGTCACCGTCGGCTCCCGCTTGACGTACTCCGAGACAGCCTGGTTCTCCGCCTGGAAAGGGCGTAAGGGCAGCAGATTCAAGACGACCGCCCGCTGCGTCAGGGTGTTGATGAAGTCCGTGTAGGCAATAAAGACCTGATCGGCCATGCCCTCGATGAACTCATCAATTACGGCGCGGGCGATGGGCACCACAGTCTGAATGCTCGGCTCCGCCGGTAAATTGCTGAACTCCGCCACCACCATCTGCCTACGCCGCAGCAGGGCATCGCGCCCCTTGCGGCCCACGGTCACCCAGCGCACCTCACGATGGTTGGTGTCGCCGTGAAGCCGGGCAAACTGGAGCGCGGTGCGGATGATGTTGGCGTTGTACGTCCCGGCCAGCCCCCGGTCACCGGAGATCAGCAGAATGGTGATGTTCTTCACATGGGGGCGAACTTCCAGCAAGGGGTGCAGGGGCACGCCGCCCTGGTTCTGCGACGCCACATTGACCAGCACCTCCCATGCTTTCTGGGCGTAGGCGCGACTGGCCAGGGCCTGTGCCTGGGCCTTGCGCGCCCTGGAAGCGGAGACGGCCTCCAACGCGCGGGTTACCTGGCCGATATTCTTGACGCTCTTGATGCGATTCCGGATCTCGCGTACATTAGGCATCGCCGGCCCCCATCAGGTCCAGGTCGAATTGAAGGTGGTGATCGCCTCGGTCAGCCGCTTCTTGATGTCGTCGGTCAGCTCTTCTCTGGTCTTGATCGCCTCTACGAGATCGGCGTACTGCGTTTTGACGAAGCGCAGGAAGCTCTCTTCCCATTCTTTGATGCGCTCTACGGCGATCTCATCCAGATAACCGCCGGTCCCAGCGAAGAACAGCATGATCTGGTCCACCAGGGGGGTGGGATGGTACTGCGGCTGCTTGAGAATCTCGGTCAGTCGCCGCCCCCGCTCAAGCTGGCGCTGGGTGGATTTGTCCAGGTCGGACCCGAACTGAGCAAAAGCTGCCAGCGCGCGGTAGTTCGCCATGTCCAGGCGCAGACCGCCCGCCACCTGCTTCATGGCCTTCACCTGCGCATCACCGCCCACACGGCTGACGCTGATGCCAGCGTTCATCGCCGGGCGAATACCGGCATAGAAGAGGTCACTCTCCAGGTAGATCTGCCCGTCGGTGATGGAGATCACATTGGTCGGGATATAGGCCGAGACATCGCCCAACAGGGTCTCGATGATCGGCAGCGCGGTCAGGCTGCCGCCGCCCCGCTCGTCACTGAGCTGGGCCGCGCGCTCCAGCAGGCGGCTGTGCAGGTAGAACACGTCGCCGGGGTAGGCCTCGCGTCCGGGCGGGCGGCGCAACAGCAGGGATATCTGCCGGTAAGCCCAGGCATGCTTGGAGAGGTCGTCGTAGACAACCAGGGCATCCTGGCCCTTTTCCATGAAGTATTCCCCCATGGCACAGCCGGCGTAAGGGGCCAAATATTGCAGCGCTGCCGGGTCGGAGGCAGCAGCTACCACGACGATGGTGTGCTCCATCGCGCCATATTTCTCCAGCGTGGCGACCACGTTGGCGATCTCCCCCTTGCGCTTGCCAATCGCCACATAAATGCAGGTCAGGTTTTTGTCCCGCTGGTTGATGATGGTGTCGATGGCCAGGGCCGTCTTGCCGGTCTGGCGGTCGCCGATGATCAGCTCGCGCTGTCCGCGCCCAATCGGGGTCAGCGCGTCAACCACACGGATGCCCGTCTGCACCGGGCGATATACGTTCTGTCGCTCGATCACGCCGGGCGCGATACGCTCGACGTTAAAGTAGTCGGCTGGCTCAATGGGGCCTTTACCGTCCAGCGGGTTGCCGAGCGCGTCGACCACGCGCCCGATCAGGCTCTCGCCCACCGGCACGGAGGCGATGCTTCCGGTCTCGCGGACCTCATCCCCCTCGCCGATGTCTTCGTACTCCCCCATAATGATGACGCCGACGTTATCCGCCTCCAGGTTGAAGGCGATGCCTGGCACGCCATTGGCGAACTGCACCAGCTCATTGGCCCGCACATTGGGCAGGCCGGAGACACGGGCGATGCCGTCGCCGATCTCCAGCACCTCGCCCACCTCGACGGCTTCGTACTCCGGCTTGAAGCCCTCTATCTGAGCCAGCAACGACCTGGTGATGTCGCTGGTCATCTCCGCCATAGTTTGTGCCTCCCCAAGATATACTGACAAAGCATTTAGGCGAACAGAGAGCACCCTACCTCAACGGGGCCACAGGCCCCGGCAAACCGCTGAAGCGTAAGCCTGCCCCCTACAGGTGTGGCACGGGTCCCCATCAACTTGCAACCCGACAGGGCACTGGCCCAGCCATAGCAGCATGGCGCTGAGTGTACCTTATAGGAGGGTATCTGTCCACTTCTTCACAATTACAGGCGATAAATCCAGTCCGATTAACGGCCATCAGCCAGTTGTTCGGGGTCGCGCCCGCCCAACCGTGAGACCTTGCCGCCGGTCCCCAGCGCCACGCTGCGCTGGTAGGCAGCCCAGATAGCCCGCGAGAGCACGGTGCGCAGCCCGCCCTTCTCCAGGTGATAAAGCGCCTCCGCCGAAGTGCCGCCGGGGCTGGTGACCTGGTTCCGCAACTGCGCCAGGTGCTCCGACGCCTCGGCGGCAGCGGCGGCATACTCAACTGAGCCGCGCATCGTTTGCAGCACCAGCTTCTCTGCCACGCGGCGGGAGAAGCCCAGGTGCACGCCCGCGTCGATCATCGCCTCCATGAACAGGAACACATAGGCTGGCCCGGTTCCGCTGAGCGCCGTCGCCATGTCCAGGTAGTCCTCGCTGTCAACGTACACCTCTTCCCCCAGCGCTGCCAGGATGGCCTGGGCCTGCTGGCGCTGCTGCTCTGGGACCTCCGGCGTGGCCACCCAGACTGTGATGCCCTTGCCGATCCTGGCCGGTGTGTTGGGCATGGCCCGCACGACGCGGGCATTGGCCAGGCCGGTCACGATGCGCTGGATGGGCACCCCGGCTAGGATACTCAGCACCAGCGCGGAGGAAGGCGCGCCGCCCCGTAGTTCGGGCAGCACCCTGTCCAGCACCTGGGGCTTGATGGAAAGCACCAACAGGTCTGCTTCCTGGGCAGCCTGGGCATTATCCGTCGTCCAGCGCACGCCATAGCGCTCCGACAGTTCCAGGCCGCGCTCCTCGCGCGGCCCCGCCGCCAGAATCTGTCGGGCGTCCAGCATGTTGCCCCGCAGCAGGCCGTTGATCATGGCTTCGGCCATCATGCCGCTACCGATGAATGCGATGGTGAATTCCTCGAACAAAGTGTCCTCTCCTGAAGTCGAACCCCGTCAACGCCTGCCGAACGACAACTATTCAGCCCTGCTCAGATCAAGTGGGGAAACAGATGCTGCCAGCGAGCAGCCGCCTCGTCAACCCGCGCCCGTTGCACCGCCACCCCTGTCCCCACACCGCCCGGCACATCCAGCGTGCTGTCCTCAGCGTTGAGCACAAAGGGCGGCTCGGTCAGGTCTGGATCGTAGTAGCGGTTGGTGGCGGAGAGGTCGCTGGGCAGCGTCACCCCTGGCAACGAAGCCACGGCCACATTCTGCGCCCGACCGATCCCCGTCTCCAGCATCCCGCCGATCCACAGGGGCACACCCGCGTCGTAGCAGAACTTGTGGATGGCACAGGCTTCGCTCAGGCCGCCAACGCGGGGCGGCTTGAGGTTGATGATGCGGCACGCCCCAAGCTCCAGCGCCAGCCGCGCATCATTGACGCAGTGGATGCTCTCGTCCAGACAGATCGGGGTGCTCAGGCGCGGCTGTAGCTTGCTGTGCTCGTAAATATCATCGTGGCCCAGCGGCTGCTCCAGCATCAGCAGGTCGAACTGATCCAGTTTGGCCAGGTGGTCCGCATCGTCGAGCGTATAGGCGCTATTGGCATCCAGCATGAGCGTGATGTCCGGGTAAGCGCTGCGGACTGCCGCTGCCAGCTCGACATCCCAGCCCGGCTTGATCTTGAGCTTGATCCGCCCGTAGCCCTCCCGCAGCCGTTTCTCAATGATGGCGAGCGTGTCGTCAATCGTCGGCTGAATGCCAATGCTCACCCCCACCGCGACCCGCTCGCGGCGGGACCTCTCCAGCGGATGTTGCTCCCACAGCAGATCGGCCAGGGCCATGCCGCGCGCCTGGGCCAGCAAGTCCCAGATGGCCCCTTCCAGCGCCGCCTTAGCCAGCGGATGCCCGCGCACACCGGCCATCAGGTGACGGGCCTCTGCGGCATCGCGAATTGACTGCCCAACCAGCCTGGGAATCAGGAAACGGGTCAGGATGTGGTGGGCTGTGCCAACCGTCTCGTAGCTGTAGCCAGGCTCCTCCACAGCCACGCACTCCCCCCACCCCACCAGGTCGCCCGCCCGCATCTCCACCAGGATCACCGGGCGCACCGGCTCAACGCCAAAGCTGGTTCGCAGCGGCTCCACCAACGGCATGGCCACCTGGTGAAGCTGAATCGAATCGATAACTATCGCGCTCATGCTGGAGGCCTATCCTCTGGTGCTAATTGCGGCTAAAACGGCGCAAACTGCCCTCATGACTGCAAACGTAGAAGCTGCGCTCCCGTCCCTCGAACGACTCGTGCACGAAATCGGTCAGGATGTAGCCCGCGCTCAACACCGCCCCAAACACCGCCCGGCTGTGCTCCCGCCAGCTTCGGGCCAGCGCAGGATCGGCCTGAACGATGCGGGGAAAATCGGGCGGGATCTCCACCAACCCCAGCGCACTGGGCGGCTCGATAAACTGGTCGCTGGGTGCTGGCAGGCCGTCAGCAGTGACGCTGGTGGGGTTCAGAAGCCGGACCCCGCCACCGAGGTACTGCGCCAGAGTCAGCGGCCCACGCGACCCCTTGATGCGTTCCTGCACGCGACGGCTGGTTAGCCACCAATCCGCCTGAAACCGGTCGGAGGAGCCAGCCAGCGTCAGCGCCTTCGACTCGGTCCCGTAATAGTCCTGAAAATAGTGAGAGACGGTAACCCCCAATTTGCGGATGTTGAAATGGGCGTTGCGACTCAGCAGCGGATCAAAGGTCCAGGTAATCAGGCGGATGCCACGCTGGATGGCAAAATCCCGCTGCGCCAGCTTCAACCGGTAGCCGATGCCCATGTTGTGGTAGGCCTCCAGGACAGCCGTCCGCTTGGAATAGAGCTTGAGGTTGGCCATTGCCGGGCGCTTCTCATCCGGCATGTCAGCGCCCAGAAAGGCCATCGCACAGCCCACCAGCCGCTCTCCGTCAAAAGCGCCCAGCACCAGCCCGCCATTGCGGGCAATGGAAACCAGCATATGACGGTGCATGATATAGGACGGGTCATCCCCCCACACCGCCTTCTGGAGTTCCTCCACACCTTCCATGTCTTCCCAGGTCTCCAAAGTCCGGATGACCACATCTGCGTTTCCCATGGCTACATCCCTCTCGGACGACGCCTGCGGAAGATAAAGCGCACAAGCTGGGGCAGGTAACGCCGTCCCTGCATATAGGTCACAATCGTGTCTTCAAAACGAACCGGCTTGATGCCAAACGTGTCGGACATGCTGCGCAGGCTGGTCGTCCGGTGGCTGGCCAGGATGTCAAACCACTGGGGTGTGGTGGGCCAACGGGGCAGCACGCGACGAATAAGACGGGTCAGCCAGCGCAAGAGATAGGGCGGCATGGATACAATCATCCGCTGGGCATGGGTCACGCGCATGACCGTGCGCACCATCTCGTTGAACGAGATGTACTCCGGCCCTCCCACCTCCAGAATGCGATCCACGGTGTCCAGGTTATCCATGCTCTGCACCAGCCCCGCCGCCAGGTCGTGAATATACAGTGGATGGAGCAGACTCTCCCCCTGGCCCGGTTGCAGGAAAAATAACGGGTTGGCCCGCAGCACCATGGCAATGGCGTTGACAAACGAATCCTGCTCACCGAACAGAATGCCACTTCGCACGATGGTATAGGGCAGGCCGCTCTCACAGACCAGATTCTCCATCTGTCCTTTGGCTCGCAACAGCGGATATGCCGAGGCAGGGGCCGCGCCCAGGTGACTCATCACCACCAGGCGACCGATGCGTGCCGCGCGCCCTGCCTGCAAGACGCTCCGCGTACCGCCGATATCCACCCGTTCAAAGTCACGGGGGCCACCCCACCACTGCGCACTGGCCAGGTGAAACACCGTATGCACGCCCTGCATGGCGCTCAGGAGCGCCTCCGGCTCATAGAGGCTGCCCATTGCCACATCAACATCCAACGCCGGCCAGGGCAACCGTATCCTCCGCCCGCGTCGGGGCAGCAACAAGATGCGTACCGGCCACCCCGCCTCGACAAGTGCAGGCACCAGATGCCGACCAACGAAACCCGTAGCGCCGGTGACCAGTATCATGAAGGCGATTATAACACGGCGCGGGCAGCAATCGTCACCTTAGCCTGCCCAAAAGGCGGCTGATCGGGCCTTCCCGCGCCGGTGGCCGGGCTGCCCACGGCCCCTCTGGGAAAAAGCGCCGCCTGATTCCGCGACCTTGCTGGCCCAACGGGGTTATGATCAGTTGATGGTATAATTGACCTTTACCTGTACCCGGAAACCCGCGTACAGATTCGTGGCTCTAACTGTGGTGGGAGGACAAGGGCAGTGGAGAGACGACGCGTCGTCGTGACTGGTATGGGCATCCTAAGCCCGATTGGCAATACGGTTGATGAAGCCTGGCGTCGCGCAGCCAATGGCATCAGCGGCATTGCCCCCATCGAACGCTTTGATACCACCGACCTGCCGGTCACCTTTGGGGGAGAAGTGCGGGACTTCGACCCAGTGGCGGTGTTTGGCCCCCGCGATGCCCGCCGCATGGATCGCCTGACCCAACTGGCTGTCGCAGCGGCGGACCAGGCGCTCACCGATGCGGGCATCACCGTGACCGACGAGAATCGCTACGAAATCGGTGTTCTGATCGGCTCCGGCATGGGCGGCATCACCACCATCATCGAGGGGATCAAGAACATCCTGGTTAAAGGGCCGCGCAGTGTCAGCCCCCATCTGGTCCCTATGATGCTGCCGGATAGCCCGGCGGCCAAAGTCTCCATGATGTGGGGGTTGCGCGGGCCGAACATGGCCATCTCCACCGCCTGCGCCACCGGCAACAACTCGATTGGCGAAGCAGTGGAGATGATCCGGCGTGGCGCGGCAGATATGATGGTGGCGGGCAGCACGGAAGCGGGCCTGGTCGAGCTGGCCATGGCGTCCTTCTACAACATGCATGCCATCTCCCGCCGCAACGACGACCCGCAGGGCGCTTCCCGCCCCTTTGACCGCGACCGCGACGGCTTCGTCGTCAGCGAGGGCGCGGCGATGCTCATCCTGGAGGAGTTGGGGCATGCCCTCGCGCGCGGCGCGAGAATCTACGCCGAAGTGCTCGGCTACGGCTCCACCTCAGACGCCTATCACGTCACGGCTCCGCTGGAAAACGGTGAAGGGGCGCAGGCCGCGATGCGCAAGGCGCTCAAAGACGCCAGCCTCAGCATCCACGACATCAGTTGCATCAACGCGCACGGCACCAGCACGCCCCTGAACGATGTCAGCGAGACCAGGGCCATCAAAGGCGTCTTTGGGGAGCACGCCTACGAGGTCCCACTCAGCTCCACCAAATCGGTAACCGGCCACCTGATGGGCGCTGCCGGGGCCGTGGAGGCCGTGATCAGCATCAAGACCATTACCGAGCAGTTTATCCCTCCGACGATCAACCTGGACAACCCCGATCCGGAGTGTGACCTGAACTACACCCCGCACAAAGGTGTGCCAGCAGATATCGAAACCGTGATGAGCAATTCCTTTGGCTTCGGCGGCCACAACGCCGTACTCATCTTTGGCAGGTACCACGACAGCAATGGCAGCTAACCACCGTTCGGCGGACCGCTACGCTCACATCGTGGGATGGGGCATGGCAGTCCCCGAACGTGTCCTGACCAATCAAGACCTGGAGGCCATCGCCGACACAACGGATGCCTGGATTCGTGAGCGCACCGGCATCGAGGAACGGCGCATCGCCGGTGAAAACGAATCCACGGCGAGCCTGGGCTTTGCTGCGGCGCGCCAGGCCCTGGAAGTGGCCAACGTCCTGCCCAAGGAGATCGACCTGATCATCGTCGCCACTTCCACGCCGGAGCACATCTTCCCCAGCACGGCCAGCCTGATCCAGGACTGGCTGGGCGCGTCGGCGGCAGGGGCCTTCGACCTGAGCGCCGCCTGCACCGGCTTCATCTATGCCCTGAACATGGCGACCCAGGCCATCCGCTCCGGCAGCATCAACACGGCCCTGGTCATCGGCTCGGAGACGATGAGCCGCCTTTTGGATTGGGAGGACCGCAGCACCTGCATTCTTTTTGGCGACGGGGCGGGCGCTGTCGTGGTGAAGGCCAGTGAGATGCCAGGAGGCATCCTCTCCAGCGTCCTGCACTCAGATGGCTCCGGCTTCGACCTGATCCTGGTCCCCACCGTCGGCAGCCGGGATGCCTTCGTGCCGGATATCGGCCTGTCCCATGACGGCACCCGCCCGGCCATGCACAAGATGGTGATGAACGGGCGGGAGGTGTTCCGCTTTGCCACGCGCGTCATCAAGGAGAGCGTCCTCGAGGCGCTGACCATGGCCGACCTGACGCTGGACGATGTCGACTGGATCGTGCCGCACCAGGCCAACCAGCGCATCATCGCCAGCGCGGCGCGCAGCCTGGGCTTCCCGGTGGAGCGCTTTATCAGCAACCTGCACCGCTACGGCAACACGTCTGCCGCCTCGATCCCGATTGCCCTTTGCGAGGCCGTGGCCGATAAGCGCATCCAGCCCAACCACACCCTGGTCTTTGTGGGCTTCGGCGGCGGCCTCACCTGGGGGGCCACGGTCGTCAGGTGGGGCGTTCCTGTGCCCACCGAGACGCCAGCCTGGAACCGCATGCAGCGGGAGACCTTCTACTACATCGTGCGGATGCGCTCTCGCTTTTCCCGCACCCTGCGCCGCCTGGGCGGCCTGCTCAACAGGTCGCGGGTGCGGCGCGTCTACCGCTACCTGGATCGCGTCCCCAACGCGGACGAGGAAGACGAAAACGGGCCTTCCCCCTGATACGGGAAGGCCCGCCACGCTCCTGCTGGCAACCCCTGGGCCGCCTCAGGCCTTCTCCAGCCGCACAAACTTGCGCTTGCCAACCTGCACCACCACCGGCAGCTCCTCTGGCCGAACCTCCGCATTGATATCGTCGATCTGCTGCCCATCCAGACGGATACCGGCGTTCTGCACCAGCCGCTTGGCCTCCCCCTTGGAGGCCACCATCTTCAGGCGCGCCAGCAGATCGACCACGCGCTCCGGGGCCTCCAGGTATACCGTCGGCATATCATCAGGCAGGCCGCGCTCCTGGAACTTGCGGACGAAATCCTGCTCTGCCCGCCGGGCAGCCTCCGCGTCGTGAAAAATGGTGACGATCTCCCGCGCCAGGGCCATCTTCACGTCGCGCGGATGCGCCTCCCCGCTGGAGAGTTTCCGCTCCAATGTCTCCAACTGCGCAGGGGACCACCCCAGCACCAGCTTGTAGTAAACCAGCATGGCCTTGTCCGGAACGCTCATGACCTTGCCGTACATGTCCTCCGGCGGGGCCATGATGGGGATGTGGTTGCCCAGGCTCTTGCTCATCTTGATCTCGCCGTCAGTGCCCGGCAGCATCTCGCCCATGATGATCGCCACCTGAGGACGCTGCCCAAGGGCCTGCTGTAGCTTGCGCCCGGCCACCACAATATTGAACAACTGGTCCTGCCCACCGACCTGCACGTCCGCTTCCTGCGCGACGGCGTCGTAGGCCTGCATCAAGGCGTAGAACAGCTCATGCAGGTAGATCGGCTCGCCTGCGTCCAGCCTATTACGGAAGTTGTCGCGTGCCAGGAACTGCTGCACGGTGAAGTTGCTGGCCAGCCGGATGATGTCGGCGAAATTGAGGTCGGCCAGCCACTCATCGTTGTAGCGCACCCGCGTCCGCTCCGGGTCCAGAATCTTGAAGGCCTGTTCGGCGTAAGTCTGGGCGTTGCGCCGCACAGTCTCCGGCGTCAACTGCTCACGGGCGGAGTCCTTGTCGGAAGGATCCCCGATCAGGCTGGTGAACGTGCCGATCAGGAAGGTCACATCGTGCCCCAGGTCCTGGAACTGCCGCAGCTTGCGCATGGTGATGGTGTGGCCCAGGTGCAGGTCGGTCGTGCGCGGGTCGTAGCCACAATAGACTTTGAGCGGACGCCCCCCTTCCTCCGCCTCGATCAGCCGCTGGCGAAGCTCCTGGGCCATCATCTCTTTGGTTTTGGGGTCGCCGTACTCCGCGCCTTGCATGAGCAGGGCAACCTGTTCGTCTATTGTGGACATAGCCTTTCCGTCCTCGCGCGCAATATCACAGCCTGCCGATAAACAGGCCCATTATACCATAGCCAGGGTGCGATCAGAGGGGAAAAATGCGCGGCGCAGCCCGCAGGCCCCGGCAGCCAGCTCCACCGCGCCCAGGCCACAGAGAACCAGGCCCCCTGCCGGGGCAGACGTAGCCAATAATCAGAAAGCGGTGTATACTGCGTGCCAGTCTCCAGCATAAGCAGCGTAAGAGGTGTGTTGGCAAGGATTACCTGCGTGATGAATGAATGGGACGACTTCGACAACGACGACTCTGACGAGTTTGAACGTCGCCTCCGAGGCTCAAAGCGCGAATCCACCAGGCGCCTGAGGCAGGCCCAAAAGATCACCAAAGAGGAGGAGATCGAGGCGGAAATCGCCCGCAAGCACATCGGCAGCGATAGACGCGCCCAGGAAAAACAGCTAAAACGCAAGTTCGCCGAATTGAAGCGCATCGCCGACGCCCTGAATATCAAGGCCATCCTGCAAACGCTGAGCCAGTCCTGTGCATACGATTGCTGGGGGCCAGACGTGGCCAGCGAGAAATCTCGGCTTTGCATGGGCATCTTCCTGAACTTCATTGACAGGCCCGTCAACGCGCCCCCCCTGGACCCGGCACAACCGCAACTACCCAGGCTGGTCGGCGTGTGGTTGTACTATGCCAACTCCCCCGGAGACCAGGTTCGCATCACCGTTGGCACCAGAAGCTCGGAAGAAACCGATCAGGACCTTCGCGCCTATCCCCCCCGGCAGGACACCCGCTTTTTGACGCTCGACTACGCACCTGGGCGGCACAGCCACGTCCAGAGCCAGATCGAAGCCACCCTTCAGAAGTGGGGAAACCAGGAACAGAAAATCTGACACTCCCTGTAACTGCTTCCAGCTATAACCTGCTGTAACCGGCCCGCCCTCGGCCCTTGCAGTGGCACGTGGTGATCCTCAACTGCGTTGTCAAGCGCCACGTGCCACACTATAATCATCACCCAGGCAAATCAGCGTCTTACCAGGAAAGTTCACGCACATGAAACGGATGACCAGCGCCGAGGTACGCCAGGCGTTCTTAGAGTTTTTCGAGGAGCTACGGCATCGCGTGGTGCCCTCTTCGTCCCTGGTTCCGGCCAACGACCCCACCCTGCTCTTCACCAACGCAGGCATGGTTCAGTTCAAGGATGTTTTCTTGGGGCTGGATAAGCGCAACTATACGCGCGCCGTCACCGCGCAGAAGTGCATGCGCGTGAGCGGCAAGCACAACGACCTGGAGAACGTCGGGCCGTCGCCAAGGCACCACACCTTCTTTGAGATGCTCGGCAACTTCAGCTTCGGCGACTACTTCAAGCGAGAGGCCATCCGCTACGCCTACGACCTGCTGACCAAAGTCTACGAGCTGCCGCCGGACCGCCTGGCCTTCACCGTTTACGAAAGCGACGAGGAAGCCTACCGCATCTGGGTGGACGAGATCGGCGTTGACCCGGCCCGCGTGGCCCGCCTGGGGGCCAAGACCAACTTCTGGCAGATGGCAGAAACCGGCCCCTGCGGCCCAACCAGTGAGATTCATTGGGACCTGGCCCCGGAGCGCGGCGTGCAGCACATCATCAGCGACCTGGAGGCGGAAAGCGACCGCTTCCTGGAGCTGTGGAACCTGGTCTTCATGCAGTTCAACCGCACACAGCCCGACCCGGACCACACCGGCCAGTGGGACGAGCCGCTGCCCGCCCCCGGCGTGGACACAGGCATGGGCCTGGAGCGCATCGTCAGCGTGCTGCAAAACGCCGAGGCCAACTACGAGACGGACCTCTTCATGCCCATCATCCGCCGGACGCAGGAGCTGGCCGGGATGACCGACGCAGAGCGCGAGGCCAACATTGTGCCTTTCCGCGTCATTGCGGACCACATCCGCGCCGCTGCCTTCCTCATCGCGGACGGCGTGTTGCCGGGGGCAATGGGCCGCGAC
>FWPU01000569.1_pt1 | contig 119483 bp, 102 predicted proteins | sample 2228361 | NCBI WGS metagenome assembly FWPU01 (sample SAMEA103939777, study PRJEB20133) | metagenome | reverse complement strand
GTGGCGCTGGAGAAAGGTTCCAAGTTCGCCATCCGCGAGGGTGGTCTGACCGTCGGCGCGGGTGTCATCACCGAAATCCTCGACTGAGCGTCTAGAACGGTGACGGGCCAGTTTTGGGCTGGCCCGTCTTTCCCGACCAGCGGGACAGAGACACGATGGCCAAGAAAAAGGATGTCCGCACGGTGATTACGCTCGCCTGCAGCGAGTGCAAGGAGCGTAACTACACCACCATGAAGAACCGGCGCAACGATCCGCAGCGCCTGGAGTTGATGAAGTATTGCTCGCGTTGCCGTAAGCATACGCTGCATCGCGAAACCAAGTAACCGACGATCGGTGTGCAAACGGGGTGTTAAGCGCCCCGCCAGTTAGGGGTGTAGCTCAATTGGCAGAGCAGCGGTCTCCAAAACCGCAGGCTGTGGGTTCGAGTCCTACCACCCCTGCCTTCTGAACTCGCTCACTGCGTTTAGACACCGTCCTCGCGACGGTGTCTTGGTATAGGCCGATTGTATCGCCGAGGAGTAGACTGTGGCACGCACACGATTTCGTAGCATCGCCGAGCAGAAGTCGGACCCTCCCGCCGCCATTGCTGAGCGCCGGCGGCAGAATGAGCGGGCAGAAGAGGCGGTTGAGAGCGCTCAGGCTGCCCGCAAGCCCAGCGTGCGCAAGCCAGAACGGAACCTCAGCGCTGGAGGACTGCTCAGTCGCATTCCGGTCGTACGGGGCGTGGTAGCATACTTCCGGGACGTGGCGTCTGAGATGCAGAAGGTGACCTGGCCTTCGCGCGAGGAGACTTCGCGTCTGACCAGTGTGGTGTTGGGGGTCACGGCAGCTTTTGCCGTGGGCCTGGGCCTGCTGGACGCCTTCTATAGCTGGTGGTTCCGCCAGGCATTTCACGCCGATTCAGAGTGGATTTTCCTGGTTGTGGCTGCTGCGGTGGCCGTGGTCGTCAGTGGCGGCTATTTTGCCCTGCGCCGTTATATCTAGCGACCTGACCGCCTGCAACCGCAGAGGCGCGCGCTACGTCCGCATGATCTGAGGATGAGTGATGAGGGTATGAGTATGGTTGATCATGAAGAAGAATATCACGACGAGGACGTAGACTTCGATCCGGAACCTGTCTATCTCGACGAGGAGCCGGGCACGCCTGCTGTGGTTGACCAGGTCGAAACCGATCAGGAACCTTCGGTGCTGGCTGCGGTGACTAGCGCTGCCGAAGAACCAGAGGACGAACGCAAGTGGTATGTCGTCCACTGCTACTCTGGCCAGGAGAACAAAGTCCGCCATGCCATCGAACAGCGCATCGCCACGATGGGGATGCAGGACAAAATTTTCGATGTGGTGGTGCCAACCGAAGAAGAGATCGAGGTTCGGGAAGGCAAGCGCCGTACCATCGAGCGCCGAGTCTTTCCGGGCTACATCCTGGTGCAGATGATCATGGACGAAGACTCCTGGTACGTGGTGCGCAACACCCCTGGCGTGACCGGCTTCGTGGGGATGGGCAATGAGCCTACCCCTCTGCGTCCGGAGGAAGTCGCGCAGATCATGCGCCGCATGGAGGCCGAAGCGCCCAAGGTCAAGGTCACGTTCCGGCCTGGCCAGAAGGTGCGCATCATTGACGGCCCGTTCAACGAGTTTATCGGCACGGTCGGCGATATTGACATGGAGAAAGCCAAGGTGCGCGTGCTCGTGTCCTTCTTCGGGCGCGAGACACCGGTCGAACTGGACTTTCTCCAGGTCGAAAAGGCCTGACGTTGTATAGCAGTTCATCGCTCGACGGGAAGCCCCCCGCTGCGGGGGGCATTCTGTGTACGACACCAGAGGATCGAAGAACATGGCCAAGAAAGTCAAAGCTGTTGTCACCCTTCAGATCGCGGCTGGCAAAGCGACTCCGGCCCCGCCCATTGGCCCGGCGCTGGCCCAGCATGGCATCAACCTGATGGCCTTCTGCAAAGAATACAATGCGAAGACCAGCAACCGCATTGGCGAGATCGTGCCGGCGGAGATCACTATCTTCACCGACGGATCTTTCAAGTTTAATCTCAAGAGTCCGCCTACGGCGTTTCTCATCCGCCGTGCTGCGGGGATCGAGAAAGGCTCGTCGGAACCACACCGCAACAAGGTCGGCAAGCTGACCCGCCAGCAGGTGCGTGAGATCGCCGAAATCAAGATGAAAGACCTCAACGCCGTTGATCTGGAAGGTGCGATGCGCCAGATCGAAGGAACCGCCCGCAGCATGGGCGTCGTGATCGAAGACTGACCCCCTCGCTTGTGGGAGGGCGTCGCCCACTACGACCACTGAGGAGAAATAACATGCCTAAGCACGGAAAGAAGTATCTCGAAGCCATTGCCAAAGTTGATCGCCAGAAGCTCTACACGCCAGAAGAGGCGATCAAGCTGGTGAAGGAAGTCGCCCCGGCCAAGTTCGACGAGACGGTCGAACTGCATTTGCGGCTGGGCATTGATCCGCGCCATTCCGACCAACAGATTCGCTCCACGGTCTTGCTGCCTTACGGGCTGGGCAAGACGGTGCGCGTGCTGGTCTTTGCCGAAGGTGAGGCGGCCAAAATCGCGCAGGAGGCGGGCGCCGATTATGTGGCGGATGACGAATTAATCGCCAAGATCGCCAACGAGGGTTGGACGGAATTCGACGTGGCGCTGGCCGTCCCGGAGATGATGAAGAAGATCGGTCGCCTGGGTAAGGTGCTGGGGCGCAAGGGCCTGATGCCGAACCCCAAGGCCGGCACCCTGGTGCAGCCCGAGGACCTGCCGCGCGCCATCGAAGAAGCACGTGCCGGTCGTATTGAGTATCGCAACGACAAGACGGGCAACGTGCATATTCCCATCGGCAAGGTGAGCTTCAGCGAAGAGCAGTTGCTGGGGAACCTGGCCGCGGTGATGGATAGCGTGCGCCGCAACCGTCCTGCTGCTGCCAAGGGGACGTACATCAAGCGCGCCGTGCTCGCTTCAACGATGGGGCCGGGCATTCGGCTCGATCCTAACGCCGCGCTGTCGATCGCAGTGAGCGTCTGACACGACTTCTTGGCCTGCCATCGCGACTGTATGCCGATAAGACGCAACCGGAGCCGCGCGCTCCGGTTGTTGTTTGTCGCAAGAAGGGCGGAGACGGAGAGCGGGCGGTTGTACGCGGAGGCGGATCAGGGCTGCTGCCAGTGCTCTGGCCGGGTGCGCCGGGATGGATTCGCGTTTTGGAGCAGAAATCGTGAACCGCGGAGACGCAGAGGTCACAGAAAAGGCACAGAGTCCTTCTCATTTGTCTTGTTTTCCTCTGCGTCCTCGGCATCTCGGCAGTGAATTCCGCTCTCAAATCCGAATGCGCCCGTGTGCTGCGCCTTGGTGAGCCGGGGAGTTGCCTGGTATACTCCCCTCTGCGCACTGCCCGTAGCTCTACACAAGTGCATTTGTCACAGTGCCCGCTGCGCGTAACCTTTGCCAGGGCGAGGTGTTAGTACGCATGACTGAGCCGCAAGACCAAAATGGGCGTGACTACGCCAGTGCTGACGACCTGCAACTGGTCGCCTGGGCCAGAGAAGACCGCGCAGCGTTTGGCGAGCTGTATTCGCGCTACGTGAACCGCATCTACAACTACGTGTACTATCGCACGGGCAATCATCAAGATGCCGAAGACCTGACGTCGCGCGTGTTCTTCAAGGCGCTGGCTCACATTGATCGCTATGTGGATCGGGGGGTGCCATTCTCGGCCTGGTTGTACCGCATTGCGCACAATCAGGTGGCTAACTGGCACCGCGACCGCAGTCGGCGCAGGATCGTGCCGCTGGACGATTTCATGCTCGACGGAGAAGCGCCCGAAGCGCCTGAGACGGTTGCCGAGTCCAGCGAAGAAGAAGCGCAATTGCTGGAACTGATCCGCGCCTTGCCGCCCGAACGGCAGCAGCTCCTGGTGCTCAAGTTTGTGGAGCACCTGTCCAATGCTGAAATTGGGGCGATCATGAATCGCACCGAGGGGGCGATCAAGTCCCTCTATCATCGCACTTTGCTGGCTCTGCGCGGCGGCCTGGAAGGCAAAGGGGACGAGTCACAGGGCTGAGCCGACTCATCAGGAGGCAGGCCCGCTGTGGTTTTGAGGGAGAGGGAAGAACATGCACTTGTCGTCGCTATCATCTTTTTTCCGTAGACCATCGCAGCGCTGGCAGCGTAACCTGCTGATGGCCCATGCCGACGCTCTGGTGGCGGGTAGCCCTGCCAGCGAGCAGATGCGCCTTGCCTGTGCGCGATCGGGGGAGACCGAACTGGAAACGTTGCTGGTGTTGGCCGAACGGATCGAACGGGCCATGCCGCCGGTCACGCCGTCTGAGCAGTTTGTGGCGGAACTGCGGCAGCGCCTGCTCCAGGCCGAAAGGCGACAGGCTCTTTCGCTATGGGGCCGTGTGCAGCGACTGCCCTTGCGCACGCGCGTGGCGGCTGGCATCGGTGGCGCGACCCTCACCGCGGGGGTGGTATTTCTGGCCACCCGTTCGGTCTATGATGCGCTGGGCAACCGGCGCAATCGGCGGGCCATCACTGCCTGAGTAGCGTAAGGGGGGAGGGTAACGCCGTGATCAACCAGCGTTATGCCAGGATCACCGGATGGGGCAAATATGTGCCGGCGCGGGTGTTGACCAATGACGATCTGGCCAAGATGGTGGATACCAGCGACGAGTGGATCACGACGCGCACTGGCATTAAGGAGCGGCGCATCCGTACCGAGAACGACACTACCTCCAGCATGGCCGTAGCGGCCTCGCGCGAGGCGTTGAAGGTGGCCGGGCTGTCGCCCAAAGACCTCGACCTGATCATCGTGGCGACATCGTCACCGGATTATCTGCTCCCTTCGGTCGCCAGCCAGGTGCAGGATATGCTCGGTGCGGAGTGCGGGGCCTTCACGCTGGTGGCCGGCTGTTCCGGCTGGGTCTATGCGTTGACGGCGGCCAGTCAGTACATCGTCTCTGGCGCATACCGACGGGTACTGGTGGTGGGCGTGGAGATCATCTCGTTTGCCCTGGACTTCACCGACCGCACCACCTGTGTGCTCTTCGGTGACGCAGCGGCGGCGACTGTAGTCGAGGTCAGCGACGAACCGGGCGGCCTGCTCTCGTTTGAACTGGGTTCGGACGGTTCCGGAGCCATGTTCCTCTATGTGCCGGACGGCGGTTCGGTCTCGCCTATGTCGCAGCGCACCATTGACGAGCGGCGGCAATACCTGCGCATGGACGGACCAGAAGTGTTCAAGTTTGCTGTGCGCACGCTGGCCAGTTCGCTGAAGCGGGCGATCTATCAGGCGGGGCTGACGCCCGATGATATTGATCTTTTCATCCCTCATCAGGCGAATGCTCGTATCATCGAGGCGGCAGCGCGGCAGATGCGCGTCCCGCTGGACAAGTTCTATATCAACCTGGATCGCTACGGAAACACGTCTGCCGCCTCGGTGCCGCTGGCACTGGTCGAAGCCTTTGAAGAAGGGCGGCTGAAAGATGGTGACCTGGTGGCGATGTGTGCCTTCGGCGCAGGGCTGACCTGGGCCTCCGCCGTGGTACAGGTGGGCACGGGCGAAGTAAGCGCGGCCCACAGCCTCTTTTCGGTGGGACGGGCGCGTTACCTGGCCCGCCGCGCCTCCGACGCCGTGCTGGATACGGCACAGTCGGCCTTGCTGCCGCTCTATTCTTTCCTCTATCAGCGCCGCCGCAGGAGATAGGCACGTCGTGCATTGCTCCTTCACAGACCCGGCAGGTTCTCCTGCCGGGTCTTTCTTTGGGGGGCATGAATTCATGGGGTGGGTGGCACTTTTGGTGCGCGGAGAGTATTCTTTAGCACGGGATACAGACCAGCAAGCTGCCAGAGTCATTGAGTCCTGGCCGCAATATTGAGCAGGAAAGGATGGTCATGGCCGAAGAAGAACAAAATCCTCTGGTGAAAGCGCGCGCGTTGATGCAGTCGTTGCGCCAGGCTGCGCCCCTCGAATTGAGCGCGTCGCTGGACGAGGTGGACAGTCTGCTGGAGGCAGCGCTGCGGCGCGGCGAAGGCCAGGACGCCGAAGCGCTGCGTCGGCAGATGGACGCTTTGATCCAGGAAAACGCACGTTTTGCCTCGCTGATGGTGCACGAAATCCGCATCCCGCTGACCAGCATCAAGGGCTATAGCGACATGCTCGCCAAGAACGTCGTCGGCGAGCTAAACGAGATGCAGACGCAGTTCGTCGAGACGATCCGCTCCAACGTGGCCCGCATGGAGCAGTTGGTGAGCGACATCAGCGATATCAGCAAACTGCGCTCTGGACGCTTGCGCCTGGAAGCCAAGATGGACCTCTACAAGAACATCGCCATGCAGGTCGAAAAGGCGACGGCGGCTCTGGCGGCGGCTCACAATCACACGCTGACGTTCGAGACGCCGGCGGGATTGCCGCTCCTTAACCTGGACGGCGAGCGGCTGGCGCAGGCGCTGACCAAGCTGGTGATCAACGCCCTGCAATACACGCCGGACGGCGGCACGATCGCTGTGCGCGCTGAGGAAGTGGACGGCAAACTGAAGGTGTCGGTCATTGACAGCGGTATTGGCATGAGCGCTGAAGAGCTGGGGCACGTGGGCGAACTGTTCTGGCGGGCAGATAACGAACATGTGCGCTCGTTCAAGGGGCATGGATTGGGCATTCCCATCGCCAAGGGGCTGATCGAACTCATGGGAGGTGAGTTTTTCTTCAGCAGCGAAGAGGGCAAGGGCAGCACCTTCGGCTTCGTGGTGCCAGGGGCAGGCTGACTGCGCCGATCAGGGCCAGCGTGCATCAAAAAGATTGGATCGCCCGTCTGGGGCCTGCTATTTTCTGAATAAGGTCTTTTGGCTGACGTCACTGGAGGCACATGAGTGAACCTGCACGAGTACCAGTCAAAACTGCGTTTTGCTGAGTTCGGCATCCCCATTCCGCATGGCAAAGTAGCCCATTCTCCCCAGCAGGCTTACGAGATCGCCAAAGAACTGAACGGCCCGGTCGTGGTCAAAGCCCAGGTGCTCACTGGCGGGCGCGGCAAAGCGGGCGGTGTCAGGCTGGCGCAGACGCCCGAAGAAGCCGAACGCCAAGCTGACGCCATCCTGGGCATGGAGATCAAGGGGCACAAGGTGCTCAAGGTCCTGGTTGATCCGGCCTCGGCGATTCAGAAGGAAATTTACCTGGGCATTACCAACGACCGTGCTGCCCGGCGACCAGTGATCATGGCCAGCGCTGAGGGGGGCATGGATATCGAGGAAGTCAACCGGGTTGCGCCGGAGAAGATTGTCCGCGAGCACATTGATCCCTTCCTGGGGCTGCGCGATTACCAGGTGCGCAACCTGGCCTATGGCATTGAGTTGCCGCGCGAACTGTGGAAACCGTTCATGAAGATCGCCCAGGCGCTATACCGCTGTTATGTGGAGAGCGATGCCACGCTGGCCGAAATCAACCCCCTGGTCATCACGGGGGAGGGCGAACTGCTGGCGCTGGACGGCAAAATGTCCATTGACGATAATGCGCTGTTCCGTCACCCCGACCTGGCCGAGCTACGCGATACCAGCGCCGAGCCAGAGGCCGAAACGCGCGCTCGCGCCGCCGGTCTGAGCTATATCAAGCTGGACGGCACAATCGGATGTATGGTCAACGGGGCTGGGTTGGCCATGGCGACGATGGACATGACCAAGCTCTTCGGCGGCGAACCGGCCAACTTCCTGGACATCGGAGGCGGGGCCAAAGCGGAGACGGTGGCGATGGCCTTGCGCATCATCCTCTCGGATCCAAACGTGAAAGCGGTGTTGCTCAATATCTTTGGCGGGATCACCCGCTGCGACGAGGTGGCACGGGGCATTCTGGCCGCGCTGGCCGAAGTCAAGGTCGAGTTGCCTATGGTGGTGCGCCTGGTGGGCACCAACGAAGACGAGGGCCGGGCCTTGCTGGAAGCGGCGCGCATCCCCCGCATGGTGACAGCAAAGACCCTGGCCGAGGCCGCCGAAAAGGCTGTCCTGGCGGCCCGCGGTGCGTAGAAGGTGAGTGGACGACATGGCTATCCTGGTTGATCGCAATACACGGTTGCTGGTACAGGGCATCACCGGGCGCGAAGGGTTGTTCCACACTCAGCAGATGATCGAGTACGGCACGAACGTCGTCGGCGGGGTGACGCCGGGCAAGGGCGGCGAATGGGTGCTGGGCAAACCCGTTTTCGACACGGTCAAGGCCGCCCGCGAAGCAACCGGAGCGAACACGTCCGTCATCTATGTGCCGGCGGCATTCGCGGCGGATGCTATCTACGAGGCGATTGATGCGGGGATCGAGTTGATCGTGTGCATCACCGAGGGCATTCCTGTGCGCGACATGATGCAGGTGCGCGCCCGGCTCGATCAGAGCGGGAGTCGACTGGTCGGCCCCAACTGCCCAGGATTGTTGACGCCGGGCGAGGCCAAGGTGGGCATCATGCCTGGTCATATTGCCATGCCGGGGAATGTGGGAGTTGTCTCGCGCAGCGGCACGCTGACCTACGAGGTGGTCTACGCCCTCACGCAGCGCGGTATCGGGCAGAGTACCTGTGTGGGGATCGGCGGTGATCCGATCAATGGCACCAGTTTCATTGACGTGCTGCAGATGTTCGAGGACGACCCGCAGACCGAAAAGGTGGTGCTGATTGGCGAGATCGGCGGCACGGAGGAAGAGAAAGCGGCGCACTTCATCGCGACCTACATGACCAAGCCCGTAGTGGCCTTCATCGCCGGGCAGACGGCCCCCCCCGGCAAGCGTATGGGCCATGCCGGGGCCATTGTCGAGGGGGGGAGCGGCACGGCTGCCGAGAAGATCGCGGCGTTACAGGCGGCGGGCGTGACCGTAGCCGAGCATCCGGAACAGATTCCCGATTTGCTCTAGCCCTGGCTCGCGGGTCTGTTCATCGCAGCGGGGGCAGGGGACACAGGGAAACTCCGTGGCCTCTGGGACCCTGTGGTTCAAGGGTCTTGGCGTTTGCTCACGCGAACGGGGTGTGAGCAAAGGTTGTCAGCGACCCACTTGACACGGGAGCATTTACCTCACCCCCGCCTCGCTTCGCTCGGCTCGTCCCCTCTCCAGCCCAGACTGGAGAGGGGGCAGCGAGGCGCGTGATCGCCGAGCCGGGGTGAGGTAAACCAAAGCCCAACAAACTACCTGCCATATTTGCATACACCCCGCGAGCGGCTCGGCCTTGACCGCCCTGTGTGGCTATGGTATGCTGTCCGCAACAAAGGCGACGACGGAAACGAGTACGCCCTGTCTGGCGGTCAGCGAGCCTGGGTGGGTGCGAGCCAGGTCCGTGCGTGGGGCGGAAAATCCTTCCTGAGCCGCAGGCTGAACGCAAATGCCAGTAAGCCGCGCCGGTTTGGTCCCCGTTATCACGACCTTGCCATGCTGGTGGCAACTGAGTGCCTCGCCTGTTCGGGCGAGGAAGAAGGGTGGTACCGCGCGAGCGACGCTCCCGTCCCTTTGGTTGGAGGACGGGAGTTTTTGTTGTCAGAATCGTCTAATGAAGACGGGTTAGTTGGCTGGGAGCTATCATGCAAACAGATGCAGTGATCATTCGTCCGGTCGAGCCGCGCGATCAGGAAGCGGTGGCCCGTATGTGGCAGGCGCTCAGTGAGTACCATGTGGCGCTTGATACCCGTATGCCTGTCATGGCGGCGGGCGCACCGCAGGCGTATGCCTCGCGGCTGATGGATGTGCGCGACGATCCGAGCACGTGCGCTCTGGTGGCCGAAACGGACGGCGTGGTCGTGGGCTATGTGCTGGGTGCGGTGATTGACCTGACCCCCGACCTGTTCGAGCACGAAGACATGGGCTTCATCGCCGACATTTATGTCGAGCCGGACTACCGGCGGCGCGGCATCGGTCGGCAACTCTTTCAGGCGGTGTGCGAGTGGTTCGCGCAGCGCGGCGTGCGGCATATCGAATGGCAGGTGGCCGTGGCCAACCAGGAAGCGCGTCGTTTCTGGGAAGCAGTGGGCGGGCGCGCGCTGACCATGCGGATGCGTCTGTCTATGTTGGAGCGTCCTTAGCGGGTGCAGAGGACAGTGAGCACACGGCCTGCCGCTGCGCGTTTTCGCCTGGGACTGATGTTCGGCCCGGCCTTGCTCCTGCTGTCCCTGGCGGTATTCCTGCCGCGCTGGGCCATGTTCTTCGTGGGCGGGAGTCTGGCATGGACTCTGGCCATACATCTGACATGGCGCGGTCGGGCGCAGATGAATTACCGCGCGGCAGTCAGGCACCTGCGCCGCAACGAGATCGCTGAGGCCCTGGCGGTGATGGATTCGTTGATTCAGTCCGAACCGGCGGAGGCTGATCATTACCGCTTCCGCGCCGAGCTATACCGGCTGCAGGGCAATCTGAGCGCGGCTGAATGCGATTACCGACAGGTTGTACGTCTGACGCCAGGCAGCGTAGAAGGTTACCTTGGTCTGGCGGAGGTGGCGATCCAGGGCGGGCATTACCAGGAAGCGGCAGAGTATCTGCAGCGAGCGCTGACCTGTGCGCCGCCAGACTGGCGAATCGCCTATACGCAAGCCTTGCTCGCCGATCGGCGGGGCGACGCGCCGGCTGCCCTGCGGCACGCTCAGCAGGCGCTGGCGGCGGGTCTGACCGACCAACGCCTGGCGCTGCTGGTGCATCTGTGGCGCGCCAGGGGGTACGCCCGGCTGGGCGATCTGGGTGCGGCACAGGAAGCGCTGCAAGACCTGCGTCGCGCGGCAAGGAGATTGCGCGACTGGCGGACCATACTTGGCTCTCCCCAGGCAGCCGCCCTGCGAGCGATGATGGGGGCCGACCTGGAGCAGGTCGAGGCGCTTCTGAACGAAGAGGGCGGAGGGGCGCTGTTGACTCGCTGGCGCGACGAAGCGCTGGTCGGGACGGATCAGGAGGTGAGGCGTGAGCGAACATCATGATCCGGCAGGGCAAAACAGGATCGGACTGGGCGATATTTCCGCGGGTCGCCGGCGGAGGCGGGCCGTGCGCCTGACGCTGATAGGCGTCGCTAGCTTTCTGGCGCTGATCGTGCTGGCCATGGTGATCGTGCTGGCTTTGCGGGCCAGCCGCAACAAACCGTTGAAGGTGATTGTCTATCCGGCGGCGCAACTGGTCAACCATGAGGTGCTCTACGACGGTTTCGACCATCTGCAGTACGTCACCGGCGACCCCTTCGAACAGGTCGAAGCATTCTACCTGACCCGCAAGGAGATGGACTGCGAGCGCCTGTACCGCACCGTTGAAGAACGCCCTGGCCAGGAGCCGCTACGCGAGGGGCACTATGCCACCCGCTGCCAGGTGGATCGCTCGGCCTATGGCATCACGCAGTTCGCCACGGTACTGATCCAGCCAGTCTACGACGCGGACGAGCGTCCGACGGGCCAGGTGATCGTAGACGTTCAGCGCTATTGGGGGGAATAGCCCATGACTGGCGCGGACAGCGCTTCGCCTGAGGAGCGTCGGGGGGTGCCCTTGTGGGTGGTGTTGCTGGCCATGCTGGTGGCGCTGGCGCTGGCGGCGCTTATCCTATCGCGCGTGGCCGGGCCGCTGTATGCCCTGCTCTTTCCGCCAGAAGTGCCGGTGCCGCCCGGTGCTCAGGAGGTCGCGCACGAGAAGCCGGAGCGCGGCGGTGAGTATTGGGTCTATCGCACCCAGCGGACCGGCCAGGAGGTGGCGGCGTTCTACGAAAAGGAGGGGGCGAGTTGCCGCTATTCGCCTGTCCCCGACTATGTCACCAGCCCGTCGCTGGGGCAGGGTGGGCCGTACAGCGTGGCGCAGTGTCAGGGCAGTCATAAACTGGCCGGGTTGGGCGTGTCGTGGGAAGTGAACATTCACACGGGCTATTCCGAACAGGAAGGCCCCACCATCTTTCGCCTGACAGTGTATCGGTGAGGTTACTGCGATAGGGGATCACAGGAGGTGACGACGTGGCAACAGCGCAGACGCGGCCTGTGCCGCGTGCAATTGGCGAGCCGGAGAATGTTGCATTGAGGCTTGGCTAGCTGATTCCGGATCGCATGGCAGGAGGAACTCATGTTCAAACCGGTAACTCCCAAAGTTGATATCGAAGCTCTCGAACAGGAACAACTCGCCTTCTGGCGGGAACGCGACATCTTCCGCCGTTCCATGGAAGAGCGCAAGGGAGGGCGTAACTACGTGTTCTATGAAGGGCCTCCCACGGCCAATGGCCGTCCGGGGACGCACCATGTGCTGGCGCGCGCCTTCAAGGACATGTTCCCTCGCTACCACACCATGAACGGGGCGTATGTGTTGCGCAAAGGCGGCTGGGATACGCACGGCCTGCCGGTAGAAATCGAGGTCGAGAAAGAACTGGGCCTCAAACACAAGCGCGAGATCGAAGCCTACGGTATCGCCGAGTTCAACCGCAAGTGCCGCGAAAGCGTCTTCCGCTACATCAAGGAGTGGGAGCGGCTCACCGAGCGCATCGCCTTCTGGGTAGACCTGGAGAACGCCTACATCACCTACGACAACGACTATATCCAGAGTGTGTGGTGGATTCTGCAGCAGTTCTGGAACAAGGGGCTGCTCTATCAGGGCTACAAAGTCGTGCCCTATTGTGCGCGCTGCGGCACACCGCTCAGCACGCATGAGGTGTCACTGGGCTACGAGGAAGTGGCCGATCCCAGCGTCTTCGTGCGCTTTCCGGTCAAGGATGAGCCGGGCCTGTATTTCCTGGTCTGGACGACCACGCCCTGGACGCTGCCCGGCAACGCGGCGCTGGCGGTCAACCGTCACGAACGCTATGTGATGGTGGAGGGGCCAGCCGCGGACGGGCAGGGCACCGAACGGTTAATCCTGGCCGAAGCCCTGCTGTACAAGGCTCTGCGCCATCCGGAGCGCTACCAGGTGGTGCGCGAAATGCGCGGCGAAGAGTTGCTGGGGATGCGCTACGAGCCGCTCTATCGTTTCCTGCCTATCGAGCAGGACTATGCCTATGTGCTGCACGGCGATTTCGTCAGCATGGAAGATGGCTCTGGCATCGTGCATATTGCCCCGGCCTTCGGCGCGGACGACATGGAAGTCGGGCGTGAATATGGCCTGCCGGTGATCCAGACGGTGCAGCCGGATGGGACGTTCATCCCGGCGGTCACACCCTGGGCGGGGATGTGGGTCAAGGACGCCGATCCGCTGATCAAGCGGGACTTGCAGCAGCGCGGCCTTCTCTACAAGGCCGAAGACTACGTGCACAACTACCCGTTCTGCTGGCGCTGCCATACGCCCTTGCTCTACTACGCTCGCGAGACGTGGTACATCGCCTCTACCCGCTACCGCGACAAGATGATCGAACTCAACCAGACCATCAACTGGGTGCCGGCGCATATCAAGGATGGGCGCTTTGGCAACTGGCTGGAGGAACTGCGCGACTGGGCGCTGGGGCGCGAGCGCTACTGGGGCACGCCGCTGCCCGTGTGGAAGTGCGAGAATCCAGAGTGCAAACACATGCACTGCGTAGGCGGTGTGGCCGAACTGGAACAACTCAGCGGGCGTGACCTGTCCGACCTCGACCTGCACCGCCCCTATGTGGACGAAGCGACCTTCCCGTGCCCGCAGTGCGCGAGCACCATGCGTCGCGTGCCAGAACTGATTGACGTGTGGTTCGATAGCGGGGCCATGGCCGTGGCGCAGTGGGGCTACCCCTACAAGAATCAGGAGATGTTCCACCAGCAGTTCCCGGCGGACTTCATCTGCGAAGCGGTTGACCAGACGCGCGGCTGGTTCTTCAGCCAGCACGCCATCGCGACCATGCTCTTCGAGAGCGTCAACTTCAAGAACTGCATTTCGTTGGGGCACATCCTCGACGAGCAGGGCCGCAAGATGTCCAAGAGCCTGGGCAACATCGTCGAGCCGTGGAGCGTGCTGGAGAAGTACGGGGCAGATGCCTTCCGCTGGTACATGTACACGGCTGGCCCGCCCGGCGAACCGCGTCGCTTCTCGGTGGAGCTGGTAGGCGAAGTGGTGCGCAACTTCTACCTGACGCTGTGGAACGTCTACAGCTTCTTCGTCACCTACGCCAACCTCGATGGCTTCGACCCGCGCACGCCGCCGGTGCCGCTCGCCGAACGCGACGCGCTCGATCGCTGGATTCTCAGCGAGCTGCACGATCTGGTGCGCGAGGTGACCGAGGGCTACGAAACGTACGACGTGCCGCGTGCCACGCGCCCCATCGAGAACTTTGTCGAGAGCCTGAGCAACTGGTATGTGCGCCGCTCGCGCCGCCGCTTCTGGAAGTCGGAGAGCGACAGCGACAAGCTGGCCGCCTATCAGACGCTCTATGAATGCCTGGTGACGCTATCCAAGCTGCTTGCTCCGGCGATGCCGTTCCTGTCCGAGGCGATGTACCGCAACCTGGTGGTCACGGTAGACCCGTCTGCGCCGGAGAGCGTGCACCTGGCCCGCTGGCCGGTCGCCGATCCGACGCGCATTGACGAGAAGCTGATGGGCGACATGCGCCTGGCGCAGCGGCTGGTGAGCCTGGGGCACGCGGCTCGCAATAGCGCCGGTATCAAGGTGCGACAGCCGTTGCCCGAAGCGGTGTTCGTGGTGCGCTACAGCGCCGAGCAGCAGGTCGTGCGCGAGCTGGCAGGCACCATCGCTGAAGAGTTGAACGTGAAGGCAGTCAAAGTGGCGGATTCGGCGGAGGGGATGGTGTCGTATCATCTCAACCCCCTGCCACAGGTGCTGGGGCGCGCTCTAAAAGGTGACTTCCCCAAAGTGCAGCGTGCGCTGCGCGAAGGCGCGCCGGCGGATGTGGCTCGCTGGGCCAGGGCGTTGCTGGCCGGTGAGCCGATCCAGGTCGAGGTAGACGGGCAGACGTATACCATCACGCCAGAGCAGTGCGAAGTGATCCGCACCGCTGCCGAGGGATACGCTGTCGCCGAGGACTACGGTTACATGGTGGCGCTGGCGACTACTCTGACGGACGATCTGATCCAGGAAGGGTTGATGCGCGAGTTCGTGCGGCGTGTGCAGATGTTGCGCAAGGAAGCCGACTTCGCCCTCAACGATCGTATCGCCATCAGCTACCAGGCCAGCGATCGCCTGCGGCAGGCGGTGCAGCGCTTCGCCGAGACAATTCAGCGCGAGACGCTGGCCGATGCCCTGACCGAGGGTGAGCCACCGACAGGGGCATTCCAGGCGGAATTCAGCTTCGACGGTGAGACGGTGAGCGTCGGTGTGCTGCGGCGCTAGCGCAGAACCGGGGCGGAAGATGGGGGATATTCCTGTCTTCCGCCCTGGTTTGCTTCTCACCATGCTGAGGGCTAGAATCAGCGACAACGCAGGTAAGCAGGACGGGTTTTCTTGAGGCTATGGTAGCATGACCACGACCAAGCAAGAACTGTACACGGTCTTGCTCGGACTCCGCGAGGACTACCGGCACAAGGTAGCGCAGTTGGAGAGCGCCAACGTGCTGGATGTAGAGGGCAGCGGTTACAGCAATCATCAGGCTGAGCACGCTTCTGCTTTCTACGAGCAGACGGTGAGCGCCTCCGCGTTGCAGGCAGCGCGCGCCCGTCTGCGCCAGGTGGAGGAGGCGCTGGCCCGCTATGACAATGGCACCTATGGGATTTGCGAACAGTGCGGCCAGGAGATAGACATCGCTCGGCTGGAAGCCATCCCCTATACCACGTTGTGTCTGGACTGCGCCGAGACACGCGACTATCAGGCGAGGTTGTGATGCAGCGCCGCTTTTCCGGGTCGTTCTGGCGTTCCGCGCGACACTGGTTCTTGCTGGTGAGTGTGGTCGCGCTGGTGTTGCTGGCCGATCAGATCAGCAAAGCCTACGTGGCCGCGCATCTACCTTTGCATGACTCCTGGGCACCGGTGCAAGCGCTGGAGGAAGTCTTCCGTTTCACTCATGTGCGCAACACTGGCGCGGCCTTCGGGCTGTTCCCCCAGGGGGGGATCGTCTTTCTGATCATTGCCATCATCGTCTCGGTCATCATTCTCTATTACTACCGGCAAGTTCCGGCGGACGCCTGGTTGATCCGGCTGGCGCTGGGATTGCAACTGGGCGGCGCGCTCGGCAATGCGCTCGACCGGCTGCGCCAGGGCTATGTGGTGGATTTCTTCGACGTGTCGTACTGGCCAGTGTTCAATGTGGCCGATAGCTGTGTGGTGCTGGGAGTGGGCGCATTGGTGCTGGTGATGTTGCGCGAAGAGCGCCGCGAACGTCAGCGCCAGGCTGCGCAAGAAGCGGCCAACGAGAAGCACAGCGAGCAGGTATCGTGCCGATAGTCGCCCGAAATGCGGCGAAAATCAGTCAACAAAGGGGCAGGCGGAGAGTCCAGCCTGCCCCTGTTGATTGACAGCGCGATCACCAGGCGTAGGCTTCGGGGGCTGGCCCGCCTGGCCCTGGCCAGATTTCGTCGAGTGACTTCAATTCCTCAGGCGACAGTTTGATCTCCAATGCGCGCAGACTGCCGTCGAGTTGTTCCAGCGTGCGCGGCCCGATGATCGGCGCGGTGACGGCGGGCTGATGCAATAGCCAGGCCAGGGCGATGTGCGCCGGATGCTCCCCGCGCTCGGCGCAGAATCGCTCGTAGCGCTCAAGCTGGTTGTGGAGCGGTTCAGCGCGCTTCTGTACCCATTCCTCAGTACGGCGGCCCTCCTGCGCTTTCTGTAACGCGCCCGCCAGCAGTCCGCCGGCCAGCGGACTCCAGGGGATCAGTCCCAGCCCGTATGCCTGGCAGGCGGGGATCACCTCCAGCTCGATAGTACGCGCCGAGAGATTGTACAGGCTCTGCTCGGAGACCAGCCCCAAGAAATGCCGCGCGGCAGCCGCACACTGGGCCTGGGCGATATGCCAGCCAGCGAAGTTGCTGCTGCCCACGTAGATCACCTTGCCCTCTTGCACCAACTGCTCCATGGCCTGCCAGATTTCTTCCCAGGGCGTGTTGCGGTCAATGTGATGCATCTGGTACAGATCGATCCAGTCGGTCTGCAGGCGGCGCAGGCTAGCCTCACAGGCCCGCTTGATATGCCGCGCCGAGAGACGCGACTCGTTGGGCCAGTCGCCCATCTTGCCGTAGACCTTCGTCGCCAGCACGACTTTTTCGCGGCGACCGCCGCCCTGGGCGAACCAGCGCCCGATGATCTGCTCGGTGACGCCTTCGCCGGGCTTGCGCCCGTAGACGTTCGCGGTATCGAAAAAGTTGATGCCCACTTCCAGCGCGCGATCCATGATCGCGAAGCTGTCCTGCTCCGACGTGTATGGGCCAAAGTTCATTGTGCCCAGGCACAGGCGACTGACCTGTAAGCCGGTGCGGCCAAGACTGGTGTATTCCATGCTCCCACTCCTTCTGAACAGCGACTTTCCCAAAGGCTGCTGCGAAGCTCATCGCGAGAAGTATCCGGCTCTGATTATGTCATCATTGGGAGCGGACGGCGAGCGGCAGTGTGCTTTCAGTGGCGGGGTGTTAGAATACGGCCACCTGACCGCTGTAGAGACCTTGTTGAGGTAGATATTTTGGAGCGATGACCATGACGACCCGTGTGATACGTGCTCCGCGCGGCACGCAGATTTCCTGCAAGGGCTGGTTGCAGGAAGCGGCTCTGCGCATGTTGATGAACAATCTCGATCCGGATGTGGCCAAAGACCCCGATAACTTGATCGTCTACGGTGGGCGGGGCAAGGCTGCCCGCAACTGGGAGGCGTTCGACGCCATTGTCGCCACGCTGCGCGAACTGGAGAATGACGAAACATTGCTGGTGCAGTCCGGCAAACCGGTGGCCGTCTTCCGCACGCACCCCGACGCGCCGCGCGTGCTGCTGGCCAACTCCAACCTGGTGCCACACTGGGCCACGCAAGAGCACTTCGACGAGCTGGAGCGGCGGGGCCTGATCATGTATGGGCAGATGACCGCTGGCTCGTGGATTTACATTGGCACGCAGGGCATTCTGCAGGGGACTTACGAGACGCTCGGCTCACTGGCCCGCCAGCAGGGGTGGGGGAGCCTGAAAGGCAAACTGGTACTCACTGCTGGCCTGGGCGAAATGGGCGGGGCACAACCGCTGGCCGTGACCATGAACGAAGGCGTGGCGCTGATCGTCGAGGCCGATCCGCGCATGGCTGAACGTCGCCTGCGGATGCGCTATGTGCAGCGCGTGGTAGACGATCTGGAAGAGGGACTGGAACTAGCCCTGACAGCCAAGAAGCGTCAGGAACCGCTTTCGGTGGGGGTGATCGGCAATGCGGGCGATCTGTTCCCGCGGCTGGTGCGCATGGGTATCGTCCCCGATGTGGTCACCGACCAGACCCCCGCGCACGATGCGCTGTCGTATATCCCCGCCGGAATGCCGCTAGACGAAGCGCTGGCGCTGCGCGACCGCGACCCCGCCGAATATCAGCGGCGCGCCCGTCAGACGATGGCCGAGCACTGCCAGGCCATGCTGGACTTCCAGGCACGCGGTGCGGTCGTCTTCGACTATGGCAACAACCTGCGTCAGCAGGCTTACGACGCTGGCGTGACCAATGCCTTCGACTATCCCGGCTTCGTGCCAGCCTACATCCGCCCGCTCTTCTGCGAGGGCAAGGGGCCGTTCCGTTGGGTGGCGCTCTCCGGCGATCCCCAGGACATCTACCGCACCGACCAGGCCATTCTGGAGCTCTTCCCCTACGATGAGCATCTGACCCGCTGGATCAGAATGGCACAGCGCGAGGTCGAGTTTCAGGGACTGCCCGCGCGTATCTGCTGGCTGGGCTATGGCGAGCGGGCGCGGGCCGGGCTGGCCTTCAACGAGCTGGTGGCATCGGGAGAGGTGAGCGCACCCATCGTGATCGGGCGCGATCATCTGGATGCTGGCTCGGTGGCATCGCCCAACCGCGAGACCGAGGGGATGCGCGACGGGTCGGACGCCATCTCGGACTGGGCGATTCTCAATGCGCTGATCAACGCAGTCGGCGGGGCGACGTGGGTGAGCTTCCATCATGGCGGGGGTGTGGGCATCGGCTACAGTCAGCACGCGGGCCAGGTGATCGTCGCCGATGGCACGCCCGAAGCGGCGCGGCGGCTGGAGCGCGTCCTGACGACGGATCCGGGCATGGGCATCGCCCGGCACGCAGACGCGGGCTACCCAGAAGCCATCGCCGCCGCGCGGCGGCACGGCATCAAGATACCCATGCTCAGGGGGAATTGACTCGCGCGCAACCTGTCACGATTCAGAAGAGGTGGTTTTGTTCTCGCCCGCTTCCGGTTCGCCGCTCTGCTCAGCCGCTGGCGGCGCGGGTGCTTTCTCCTGATCCACCTGGGAAACGGTTGGCGCGGCCAACTTCACTGCTGACTCCGGCTGCACTGGCTGAGGAGGCGCTTCAGCCGGGGTAGGCTCAGCCGCTTCGGGTACGGTTGTCGAGGGGGCTGCTGGCTGTTCCGCGGCGGCGGGCGCTGGCGAGGGCGCAGGGGTAGCGGGTTGTTCGGCAGCGGCGGGCGCTGACGGTGCTGCTCCTTCGCCAGCAGGTGCGGCGATCACAGGGGCTACAGGGGCCTCCTGAGGTGCGCTGACCGCTGGTTTGGGTTCCTCGGCAGCCGCTGGGCTGGTCGGTGCAACGACTGGCGCGGTCTTTTCGGCGGGCAGTTGTGTGCCCGTGACTGGCGCAGGGGGAGCGGGCACGACCTCAGTGACCGGTTTGGGGGGCACGGCGGGCGGGCCGGCAGGCGCGGTCGCTTCTGGGATCGGTTGCAACGGCCTGGTCGAAGGCAGGGGGGCCGGCGCTGGCTCGCTGACGGCTATGGGCGCGGGCTTGAAGTTGACGCGGATGACCATCTGGCCAAGCCGAAGCTCGTCGCCATCGCGCAGGGGATAGGGGCGATGGGCGTTGAGGCGCTGTCCGTTCAGAAATGTACCGTTGCTGCTGCCGAGATCCCAGACATTGAGCGTGTTGTCATCTCCCTGGCGAATTGCTGCGTGGCGGCGACTGACTCCCATCCGATAGCCTGCGAACGGCGTCAGGTCTACGTCGGGGGTGGTGCCAGTAGCCGGATCGCGGCGGCCCAGGATCACTTCTCCTTTGGGCTGCAGCTCGATGGGTTTGGTGGTGCCTTCAACGCTCAGCTTGAGGATATCGCCCGGCTTGAAGATGGCCATCTCCTGGACGATGGCGCTCAGCGGCAACCGTGTCGCGGAATCGCCGCTCTGGTTGGTCGGTGCAGCATCCAACGCTTTAGTGCTGAGCGGTTGTTTGCCGATCAGGCTCGCCCCACAGTTCTCGCAGAAGACCACTCCCGCGCGGTTCTCGTGTCCGCAGTTGCCACACTTTTGCATGCCTTCCCCTCCAGGCCAGTACCCGCACAGCGGCCCCAGTGTGCTGGTTGCTCTTGTATGATCTGGCGAAGTGCCTATAATCTTAAGTCACAACGACGTTGTACGCCAGTTCAAGGTTAGTGCCAGGTGGACTGTTCGCGCGCGATGCAAACGAAGAGACTTGTTTTGAAGAAAGACTTGATAGATGCATTGGCCTGCCAGGAGTTGCCATGAGCCGCAGCGACGCTTCTGTCCCAGACTCTGAGTTGATCCGTCGTCTGCAAGAAGCCGATCTGGACGCTCTGGGTGTCTTGTTTGAACGGTACCGCCAGCGTGTCTACCGTACGGCGTTGGCGATCGTGCGCGATCCGGCTGCGGCGGAGGATATTCTGCAGGATTGCTTCCTCAAAGTGTATGCCAACGCCCAGCGTATTGATGTGAGTCGTCCCCTGGCCCCCTGGCTGTACCGGGTTACGGTCAACCTCAGCTACACCTGGCTGACGCACGCGCGCCATCAGCGTACACCGCTGGAGCAGGTTTCCGACCTGTTGCCCGGCCCGATGAAACAGGCTCCGGATCAGGTCACTGAGCAGAGCGAAATCCGACAGAATGTGCGGCGGGCCATCGCAGAGTTGAGCCTGGATCAGCGTGTTGTCGTGGTGCTGTACTACCTGAATAACTTGAGCTTGCAGGATATTGCCGAGATTCTTGATCTGCCGGTCGGCACAGTCAAGTCGCGCCTGTTCTACGCCCGCGAGAATCTGCGCGCGGCCCTGGGCTCGAATCTCGGCTGGTTGCCAGAGGTGGCGCATGGGTATATCTAGTCTGTTGCTCAGGGTGGGACGGGCTTTGTGCCCGCAGCGTTGCCTGGCCGAGGACGCCCTGCTGGACGATCTGATTCGCGAAGCTCTGCTGGCCGAGGCGCTCTCTGTGCCACCCGCGGGAGCCTGGGAGCGTCTGCGCAGCGCTATCAACGAGGGGGCAGCGCGGCGGCAGGGGATGTGGGTTGTTCAAGAAATGAGGAGCAATGCCGCGCAGCGAGTGGCCCAGGAGCGGCAGGCGGCGCGCGTCGAGCGGCAACTTTCTATGTTGCGCCAGGGCCGCACCGATCACTGGCGGCAGGCGTGCGAAGTGTTGTGGGGGAATGTATTCCCCACTTATGTGGCTCTGGTGAACTGGTGAGATGTTGCTGGCAGCAGAAATCAGACGAGCAGGCTTCGGCCTGCTCGTTTTGCGCCAGGCTGCAATGCCGGGCGCGGTGCAACGGGCGTCCAGAAAAACCATCAGGAGAGTGAACGAGTGACTCAGACTAGCATCAGTCCGGTGCAGCTTGCTCGCTTGATAGACCATACCTTGCTGCGCCCGGAGGCGACGCGCGAACAGGTGATTGCCCTGTGCCAGGAGGCGCGCACCTATCATTTCGCGTCGGTATGCGTCAATCCGGCTTACGTGGCCCTGGCTGCGCAGATGATGGCGGGGATCGAGGACGTGCGGGTGTGTACGGTGATCGGCTTTCCGCTGGGGGCGACTTTGTCCGCCGTGAAAGCGTTCGAGGCGGAGCAGGCGATCGCGCTGGGCGCGCATGAGGTGGACATGGTACAGCATGTCGGCGCGCTCAAGTCTGGTGACTTTGACCTGGTGCGTCAGGACATCGCCGCAGTGGTTGAAGTGGCGCACGCGCATGGCGCACTGTGCAAGGTCATTCTGGAGACAGCCTTGCTCACCGATGAAGAGAAAGTCACCGCGTGTAAGCTCGCCGTAGAGGCCGGAGCCGACTTTGTGAAGACTTCTACCGGTTTCGGCCCCGGCGGTGCGACGGCGCACGACGTGGCTCTGATGCGACAGACGGTCGGCCCGACGGTGGGCGTCAAGGCGTCGGGCGGCATCCGTACCTTCACCGACGCGCTGACCATGATTCAGGCAGGCGCGACGCGCATCGGGGCGAGCGCGGGGGTACGCATCCTGGCAGAAGCAAGAGGAGTCGTCCAGGGGCAGGCTGGCGAAGGCTATTGAACGGAATCCGGCGTAGCGGAGTGACACGGTGAGTGCGGTGGCAACGTCTCTGGCAGGGCGGCTGAGTCATCAACGCCGGTTGGCTTGGGTGATGGCCGGGCTAAGTGTGCTGGCGTTGCTGGCACATTTGCTGCCTGGCCCGCGCACCATTGACGATGCCTTCATCACCTTCCGCTACAGTCGCAACCTGGTCGAGGGACACGGTTTCGTCTACAACTCTGGCGCGCGCACGCTGGGCACCACTACGCCCCTCTATACCCTGCTGATGGCCGCTCTGGGTTGGATCACCGGCAGTGAGGCGTACCCCTGGTTCGCCGTCGTCGTCAATGCGCTGGCCGCAGCGCTGACCGCCTTGCTGCTGGCCGGGCTGGTGCATCGCCTGAGCGGACACCTGTTGCCTGCGGCGGTCGTTGGCGCGTTGTGGGCCATCAGCCCGATGAGCGTAACGTTTGCGGTCGGGGGGATGGAAACCAGCGTCGCCATCCTCTGGTTGGTGGCGGCAACCTGCGCCCACGTGATCGGGCGCGAGCGCTGGATGGCGTTTTTTGCCGCACTGGGTGTGCTCACCCGCATTGACTCATTGATCTGGGTCGGATTGCTTTTCGCGCAGCAATTGTGGCTGGCCTGGCGTCAGCGGGAGCGCCCCGCCAGAGACAGATGGCCCTGGCGCGGATGGCTGGTCTTCGGGGCGGTGCTGGTCCCCTGGTTTTTGTTCAGCCTGGCCTACTTCGGCGCGGTGCTGCCACGTTCGCTCGATGCCAAGCGGTTGGCCTATGTGGTGGACGACACGCAGGCCATCGTGCGATTGTTGCAGCACTATGCCACGCCGTTCTTCGAATACGATGCGTTGGGCGTGCCAGGTATCGTCATAGGCATCGTGTTGTATCCCATGCTGGCTGCTGCCGGTACGCTCTATGCAGGCAAGCGCTGCCCGCGCCTGTTGCCGTTTTTGCTCTTTCCGTGGGTCTATCTGGCAGTTTTCAGCCTGTCCAACCCGCTGATTTTCCGCTGGTATCTGGCTCCCCCTCTGCCCGCCTATTTTTCGGCTATCGTGCTGGGCGTCTGGGCGTTGGCCCAGGCATTGGCGGACGCTGTGCACCGGCCCCGCCTGCCGGTGATCGGCACTGCTGCGGCGGGAGTGATTTTCGCCCTGCTGTCGCTCAACGCCTGGGTGTTGCACCCTGATCACGGCCCGAACCGGCCCGCGCCCGCCATGGCCTGGCATGAGATCGAACTGAATTACCGCCGCATGGCCGAGACGTTGCGGGACGAGTTCGGCGTTACCGAACAATCGCTGGTAGCTGCTGGTGATATTGGGGCAGTGGGCTACTACAGCCGGGCGCGCATTCTGGACACGGTCGGGCTGATCACGCCAGAAGTATCAGCCTACTATCCGCTGGATAGTTCGTTGCTCATCGAAAACGCGAACTACGCCATCCCGCCGGCGATCATTATGGACTACCGGCCCGACTATCTGGTGGCGATGGAAAGTTTCGTGCGCAAGGGTCTGGCGCGCGATCCGGCTTTCGCTGACCTGTATCAACAGGTGCGTTTCATCCCCACCGATTTCTATGGCACGGGTATGATTCTCTATCAGCGCCGCGACCTGGCCCGCGCCAATCTCACGGAGCAGACCGCAAATCAGGCTCCTGGCCCCGTGAACTGATTTTGCGGGCAGACGATGTTTCTGTACAATCCGGTTGGGGCATGACGGGGTTGCCGCACTGTGCCCACGAGTGGATGGGGGATCGTAGCGTGGGGCAGGCATTAACTCGAAAGGGGAGTGTGCATGGCTGCGCTCTCACTCAGAAGCAGGAAAACGTCCCCTGCAACGACCGAGCACGATCTGATAGCCGGAAAGCGCCGTCGCAAGATTCGAGAGGCGCTGACCGGCTATCTTTTTGTATTGCCCGCGACGGTCATTACCTTTCTGTTCGGTCTGTGGCCGGTTGTGGCTGGTTTCTACGAGAGTCTCAAGTCCGGATCGCCCATCACCAACAAATACGTGGGTCTGGCGAACTATACCCGTTCGCTGGGCAGCCTGATCTACGTCATTCTCTTTGCGCTATGCGCTATCTTCGTGCTGCTGGCCTATCGGGCCTGGCGTAACGCTTTTGCCCACAGTCAGCAGGTGGGGGGCAACCTCTGGCCTTATGTGATACCGGGCTTGCTGATGGGCGCGGCGCTGGTCGCGCTCTCGTTCATCCTGGTGACGGGCATCGAGGGATACGCCTGGTTCCCCTTGTTGCTCATCTTGGCGGCGCTGGGCGGTTATTACCTGGCCGATCAGTTGCAGCCAGGGGGCGGGGGGAGGATCGCCCGTCAGGTGGCCCTGACCTGGGGCGGACTGGCAGGTCTGGCACTGCTCTGGTGGGCCGGACCGGCGGTGATTCGTCGTCTGGGACTGGGAGACGCCGGCTGGCTGGTGCTCATCATTCTGTTTGCGGCGCTGCTGTATTGGTTGGTGCCCCGTCTGGGACGTATCCGCACGGGCAGCTACGTTGGCGCTACCACGCTCATGGGCCTGCTCACCCTGCTGGCGATCCTGCTAGGTCTCTACACGATAGATCAGATGGAGCAAAGCACGGCACAAGCCCGCCATCTAGCAACAGTAATCTTCAATCAGCGCGTGCTGGAGGGCGTGGTAGATGTCCCCGACGACTCGGTGCGGCTGCGCGGCCTGGCGTTCGAGTCGGGCGCGGTCATGGTGGAGGTGAAGGTCAAGGGCAAAACCATTCAGGCTCCCCTGGCCCCCGAAGCCTACAATGAACTATCGCTGGACAAGATCGCCCGCCTGGAAGCTGCCTTCGCCAGTAACCAAAAGGTGCAGGTGATCCTGCCGGATGGCACGCTGGCCGAGGGACAGCTCACCGGTATTCCGCAGGGCGAAAAGTTATTCGTGCCTTTCTTGACCGAAGGGGCACGCGCAGTGCGGCAGGTGGATATCTATTCAGCGCTCGACGTGGGCGAGGCAGTGGTACGCAACGGCGGGCAGACCGAGCCGCTCTACAAGCAAGTGTATGCAGCGGTGGGGGTGTTGGTAGGATTGGCAGCGGTGCTGACCATGACCGCCGTGCGCCGTCAAGTGGACGATGACGAACATCCGCGCCTGTACCGCTGGCTGCATTGGGGGCGCGTGCTGGTGAGCATCTGCGTCTTCTTCATGTTCATTTATCTCGTGGGGGCGGCGCAGCTCAATCAGCAGGCAGCGGCAGGGATGGGCGCGCTGTCGCAGGAACAGTTCGCCCTTGCCTACGAGTACGCTACTGGCACACCTGCCCCTGCCATCCTGCGCCCGGAGATACTCAAAGCGCAGCTTCTCTATTGGCCACAGGTCTTTTCCGTTGCTGTTGGGGTGGCCCTGATCGGCGCGGCCTATCTGGTGTGGCAGGGGGCACAGCGCCGCGAGTCGCCGCTGGGGTTCGGGGCGACGATCTGGCTGGCCGTATTGCTGATGGTCGGCGGGTGGATGTTGATCAGCGAGTTGCCGCGCACGCTGGAACTGGGCGGTCGTGAGACGCAGGAGGCCATGGACGCGCTCTGGCGCACGGCGATGTATTCGATGGGCACAGTGCCAGTGCAACTGGCTCTGGGGCTGTTTCTGGCGTACCTGCTCTTTTCCGAAGTGAAGCTGGGCAAGTCGCTCTATCGCGTCATCTACTTCATGCCCTACATCGCCCCCAGCGTGGCAACCTCAACGGTGTTCCTGGTGATCTTTCGCATGGACGCCAGCAGCCTGGCCAACCGCGCCCTGGGGTTGTTCGGCATTGGCCCGCTGAGCTGGCTCAAGGAGCCGCAGGGCATCTTCCGCATCTTCTACGAGCAGGTGTTGGGGGGCAATCCGCTGAGCATTCCGGATAGTCTGGCTGGCCCCAGCCTGGCGTTGACTTCGGTGATCCTCTACAACATCTGGGTCTTTTCCGGCTATAACGCCGTAGTATTTCTGGCCGGACTGGGCGCGATCCCGCGCGAACTCTATGAGGCGGCGGAAGTAGACGGGGCAGGGCGTTGGGCGCGTTTCCGCAACATCACCCTACCGCTACTCTCGCCGACGACGTTCTTCCTGTCCATGCTCTCGGTGATTGGCACTTTCAAGGCATTTGCCCATATTTATGTGCTGCGCGGGCAGGCGACGGGCAAGGAAGTGGACACCATGAGCGTGCATATCTTCCAGACGCTTTACGCGGCCAATGATCCCGGTTATGCGGCAGCGCTGGCCTTCAGCCTGTTCGGGGTCATCCTGGTCTTGACGCTGGTGCAGAACCGGCTGACGAGGGAGCAGGTGTTCTATGGCTAGCACGACACAGGCGAGCGCGCGGACGGTGGCTGCTGCGGAGACGGTAGCCGCCCCGCCATTCCGGCGACCAGGGCTGCGGCTGAATCCTTTCCGGGTGCTGGTGTATGTGATCCTGACTCTGGGGGCGATCCTCTTCGTCACGCCGTTCTTGTGGATGGTCACTACATCGCTGCAAAAGCAAGGCGACATTGTCCGGGGCCGGTTGTTGCCCACGCAGCAATTCATCTCCATCACGCCCATCGAAGAAGCCGATCTGCAGCGCACCATGCAGGATTTCCTGGATTCGGGCCATCTGCCGCCTTACCTGCGCGATGTGCGGGCGCAGATCGAAGACAGTCAGCTCAAGCGCAGCTTGACGTTGGACGAGTACCTCCGTACACAGCGTATCGGCTATGCTTCCTTCAACCTGGACATAGACCTGCCGCTGCTGAACAGGTTGTTCACCGTGCATCAGCACTACGTGATCGTGGGTGGGGCCGCCCATTATGTAGAAGCGTGGAACGAGTCCAACTTCTCGAAGTACTTCTTCAACAGCGTCAAGGTGGCCATTCTGACCATTGTCGGGCAGACGATCACCTCCATTCTGGCCGCCTACGCCTTCGCGCGCATTGAATTTCCTGGCAGCAACCTGCTATTCAGCGTCTTTCTGGCGACCATCTTCATCCCTACCATGGTGGTGCTCATCCCCAACCGCAACATGGTCAACAACATAGACAAATTCTTCAGCGAGGAATTCCCGGCCAGGCAAGACGAGTGGGGTATCACCGAGGCGCGGCGGACTATTGCCGAGCCGATTCACGATGCGCTCGAAGCAGTGGGCCTGGACGACGTGCTGGGATTGGGCAGTCTGTTCACCGTCAGCGGGCCGATCAGGTGGCGTTGGATGGATAGCTGGCCGGCGCTGGTGGTGCCCTTCCTGGCCAGCACTTTCAGCATCTTTCTGCTACGACAGTTTTTCCTGCAAATCCCCGAAGACCTGTGGGATGCCGCCCGCATTGACGGGGCGGGGCACCTGCGCTTCCTGTGGATGGTTGTGGTGCCCATCTCCAGGGCGGCCATCGTCACCACGATCATCTTCACCTTCATCGGCACCTGGAATGCTCTGGAATGGCCATTGCTGGTCACCTTCAGCGATAAATGGCGACCGATCTCCTATGGACTATACGCCTTCACCACCGAGGCGGGGGCGAACGTCAACCTGCTGATGGCCGGTTCGGTCATCACGCTGATACCGGTGCTCTTGCTCTACCTGGTGGCGCAACGACAGTTTACCGAAGGCATCGCCACGACCGGCCTGAAGGGATGAGGGAGCCCGCGTCAGCGCCAGGGGTTGGGCTGACGGATGAAGCGCGCTTCGATTCCCGCGCCACGGAACCAGGCGGGCAACAGATCGCGCAGCACGACCATTTCGCTGGCGTAGTGCGAGGTGCCGAGCAGATTCATGGGCAGGATGGGTATCAGGGCGCGCAGGCTTTCGCGCTGACGGGCAGCGTAGTCATAGTGCCCGCGTGGCCACCATTCCCCGGCCACGTATGTGTCGCAGCCCAGCTCGCGCGCAGCCTGTAGATACTCCGGTTGGTCTCCGCCGCCAGGGATGATGGCGACATGTTCTACCATCTGCCCGTTGAAGCGAACCTGGTTGTAGCGCAGGTGGGGGAGATCGGTCACCTCAGCCAGCCGTTCGGCGAACTGCTCAAAGGAGGTGTCGCCGAGGCGTCCGTGTACGCCCTCGTAACCCGCGCCGTGAGGCGCGAAAGGTTCCCAGTCGCGCAGCTTGAGCGCCCTGGCCAGAGCGATGCCCGTGCTGATCTCCGGATGGGCATCCAGGGGGGCGTGACAGCAATAATAGCTGATGTGATGTTCGCGCAGGTCTTCGATCTGAGCGTCGCTGATGCCCAGAAATCCCCGTCCACCCTCTTCGAAGTCCGCCGGATGATGGGCGAAGATCAGCGCGCCGTGTGCGCCCCGTTCCACTTCCAGCGCCAGGATGGTGTCCAATACCGCCTGACCGGGGAAGACGACCAGATACACGCGATCAATCTCGGCGGTGCAGTCCAGCATCAGCCCGTTCCAGGGGCCCGCGACGAACTCTGGCCGGGCGAAGCGCTGATAGAGCGCCAGGTCAGCGGGCGACAGAATCTCTGCCCAATGGGTGCTTTCGTCGAATGCTTCGACCTGGAAGAAGGAGTCCAGTTTGCTGACGAGATCACTCTGGTTCATGGTCGTCCCCCTCTAGCTGCGCAAACTGTCTGGCTTCGCGCTCGATCAGAGCCACCACGGCGGCGATCGTCGGGTCGGGTGGCGTCCGATCGTCCACAGCCAACAACTGCGCGCTCGACACTTCCCACTGTGGCCACGTTACGTCCACACGCGCCAGGCAGCCCTGCGTCACATCGCCCAGGACGGGATCGCTACCGGGCGGCGGCATGGGCGAGGCTCGATCCACTACCAGTACAGGCGGAGCAGGGGCCACGTTCGGCTGACCCGGCGCGACGGTGAAGGTTACTCCGCCCTTGGTCAGCGAGCGGGGCCGGTTCCAGATGATGATGGGCATGAGCATCTGATCCACCAGCGACCGCAGAGAAGCCGGAGGGATGGGCGCGGTTTCTGGCCCGCCAATGATAGCAGCATCATAGCCCATGCTGTCCAACACCAGCAGCGGAGCGCGTCCCAGGGTCGCCCGACAGACCCAGGCATCCGCAGCGCAGGTATCACCCAGGTCGAGCAGCACGACCGGTCCCTTCGCCTGCTGACGCTGTTGGCGGATGAGCGTAAAGAGGCGCGGCAGCAGAGTCAGTTCGCCTGCGATATGGGCGGTAGCCAGAATGGTGATGATGGCCGGGTGGCCAGCCGGTGTCTGGTCGCCCCCCACGTGACTATCCGGCATTGTCCTCATTCAGCCCGGTTTCACCCGCCCTACTCACCCAACCAGCGGGGCTGACGCTTCTCCAGGAAAGCGGCCATGCCTTCTTTCTGGTCTTTGGTGGCGAACAGGGCATAGAACAGATTGCGCTCGTAGGCCAGGCCCGCGCTCAGAGGCGTCTCCAGGGCCATGTTGACGGCCTCCTTGGCCAGACGGACGGCCAGCGGCGCGCGGGCGGCGATCTGTGCTGCGAGCGCTATCGCTTCGTCCAGGTAACTTTCTACTGGCGCAACCCGATTGACCAGGCCGAAACGCTCGGCCTCGGAAGCAGTCAGGCGGCGGTCGTTGAGGCACATTTCCATGGCCAGCGCTTTGCCTATTGTGCGGGCCAGGCGTTGTGTGCCCCCCGCGCCAGGGATCACCCCCAGGTTGATCTCTGGCTGGCCGAAAATCGCTGTCTCCGAGGCCACGATCATATCGCAAGCCAGGGCCAGTTCGCACCCGCCGCCGAGCGCATACCCGCTGACGGCGGCGATCACCGGCTTGCGCAGTGCCCGCATACGTTCCCAGCGGGCGATGAAGGCTTTCTGCATCAATTCGACCGGCGTGGCCTGGGCCATCTCCTTGATGTCCGCGCCCGCCGCGAACACTTTCGGCGTGCCGGTGATGACCATGCAACCGATCGCTTCGTCGGCGTCGAAGGCTTCGAGTGCGCTCATCAGCTCGTGCATCAGCGGGCCGGTCAGGGCGTTGAAAGTGCGCGGCTCGTTCAGACGCACCAATCCCACCCCGTCGGCAGGCGTCTCAACCAGGATGTGTTCGTAAACGGTCATCAGTCAGTCCCTCAAAATCCTGTCAGCAGTCAGCGGATCATGCTCATGCCGCGGACAAGCGGTATTCTACAGTACGGTGAGCAAGCTTACAAAACCGCGGGCAGCTCTATGCTTGCTCTAGAACAGGCTGTTGCCCCCCTCTACCATCAGCATCTGCCCGGTGATGGCCGTTGCGCCCGGAGAGCACAGGAAGAGCACCGCAGCGGCCACATTGTCCCACGATACAGAATGGACTGGTGGAGAATCGGGCGCGGTCGGCCAGCCCGCGCATACGGCATTGACACGTACGCCGTACCCAAGCAGTTCGCGGGCGGCCTGGCGGGTCAACCCCAGCAGGCCAGCCTGACTGGCTGCCAGGGGAGCCGCATCCGAGGCTGTGAGCAGAGGTCCAACCGGGTTGAGCACGTTGACGATCGCCCCGCCGCCTTCGTCGGCCATCACTCGCGCGGCCAGTTGGGTGCAGAAGAATGCTCCCGTCAGGCTGATTTCGAGGGCGCGTCGCCAGTCGTATTCGTCGAGCGAGAGCAGGGAGGCGCGCTTGTCGGCAGTGGTGGCGTTGACGACGATATGCAGCCCGCCGAAGGCATCGCGCGCAGCCTCAATCGAAGCGGCGGCCTGGAAACGGTTGGAGACATCGCCCGTCCAGGCCAACGCCCGACCGCCCTCGTCCTCGATCAGGTGCGCGGTTTCGTCGAGACGATCCGGGTTCACGTCTACGGCGCAGACTGCCGCACCAGCGCGCGCCAAGGCCAGGGCAATGGCCCGTCCTGCGTCGCGCGCTGCACCGGTAACGATAGCAACCTGTCTGCTCAAATCCACGTGAAACGAATTCATGCCGGTGCTCCTGAGCAAACAAACAGGAGCAGCGCGGGGCTGCCCCTGTTGGTTGCTTCTCTTAGCAGGCGACCGATCAGGCGATAGTCACCGACGGATCGAGGTAAACGTCCTGAATGGCATTGAGGATCTCGATACCCTCGCTCATCGGACGCTGGAACGCCTTGCGCCCGCTGATCAGACCCATGCCGCCCGCCCGCTTGTTGATGACGGCGGTGCGCACGGCCTGTACCAGATCGTCTTTGCCCGACGGGCCGCCGCTGTTGATGAGGCCGACGCGCCCCATGTAGCCGTTGGCGACCTGGTAGCGGCACATGTCAATGGGGTGATCGCTGCACAGATCGGTGTACATTTTCTCGTCGTACTTGCCGAAGCCAATGGCTTTGAACCCGCCGTTGTTCTCTGGCAGCTTCTGCTTGACGATGTCGGCCTCGATGGTTACGCCCAGGTGATTGGCCTGGCCCGTCAGGTCGGCGGCGACATGATAGTCTACGCCGTCCTTCTTGAAGGCGGAGTTGCGGGTATAGCACCACAGGATGGTAGCCATGCCCATGTCGTGCGCGATCTTGAACGCCTCGCTGACCTCGACGATCTGACGGCTGGACTCCGGCGAGCCGAAGTAGATCGTGGCTCCTACTGCCACCGCGCCCATGTCGAAGGCGTGCTTGATCTGCGCGAAGAAGACCTGATCGTACTTGGTGGGGTAGGTCAGCAATTCATTGTGATTGAACTTGAGGATGAAGGGAATCTTGTGCGCGTACTTGCGGGCGACAGCGCCCAGCACGCCCAGGGTCGAGGCGACGGCGTTGCAGCCGCCCTCGATGGCCAGCTCGACGATCTTCTCCGGATCGAAGTAGATCGGGTTGCGGGCAAAGGACGCGCCAGCGGTGTGCTCGATGCCCTGGTCAACCGGCAGGATGGACAGATAGCCCGTGCCTGCCAGCCGGCCATGGTTGAACATCGCTTGCAAGCTGCGCAACACCGGCGTGGGCCGATCGGACTGCACGAAGATGCGATCAACCCAATCTGGGCCAGGGATGTACAGCATTTCCTTGGGAATAGTCTTGCAGACATGGCCGAGCAGATATTCGGCCTCGGCTCCCAGCAGTGATTCGATCTTGCCTGCGGCAACAGTGGTCATGGTCTGGCTCTCTTTCTATACTCACGAGGTGCATTTGGTGACATCACCCCTCAATGATCAGCGATAGTGCTCTGGAAGGGTATAGTCATTCGTCATAGTTCACAGGGTCAAGTGGCATACAATGCCCAATCAGAGCGATCATAGCACGCCAAACGCCGGATGCAAGCAGTATTTTTCCTGGAGACGGCAAGACGAATGTTCCCATCTCCCCACCTGCTCCCTGTGTCAGCGGGCACCTACGCGCTGTGGTTCTGGCTGACCGCGCCGCTCACTCTGTCGGTGGGACGCTTGGGGCAGGTGAGGCTGGGGCCAGGACTGGCTGTCTATGTGGGGAGTGCGCGTGGCCCTGGTGGTCTGCGGGCGCGGGTGGGGCGTCATCTGCGCGGGGATGGCCGACCGCACTGGCACATAGACGCCCTGACGACGCAGGTGCCGGTGACTGCCGTATGGTATACGCAGGCGGCGCAACGGCTGGAGTGTGTCTGGGTGACGCAGTTGCTAACCGTCTGTGATGCGACGATCCCTGGCGCTGGTTTCGGCGCGTCGGACTGTTCCTGCCCGGCGCATTTGTTGGCATTCCCCGTGAATGCGTTACCGATGGCATGGCGGGCGCTAGGCTGTCCTGCCGTGCTCACTCTTTGGGCGCTGCCTGAAAGCGGGGGCGTTTGCCCAGCAGCAGACACGTATGAGCGTATAGCAGAGGCAGAGTCACGCACCAGACGGTGAGAGCAGGGAGCAGCAGCAAGCCGATCAATTCGGTCAGGAATGATGGGCGTTCAGGAACCTGAGCAACGGGGCGCGAGCGCCAGTCCTGCCACCAGAAGATCACTGACACGGCAGTCACTGTCAGCAGGGAGGCCTGTAGCAGCAGAAATGGAGCACCGCTGAACTGAACACGCCACCACGCAGGGGCCAGCAGCACGGGTAACTGTGTCCCCAGGGCCAACCACACCGCGCCTGCTCCCGCCAGCAGGTGATCGTGCGCCACGCGCAGCGCCAACCGCCAGCCGCTCATCCCTTGCGTGTGGGCAGCGCTTGCCATCGCGTGACTGATCTCCTCGGCTCCCCAGGCATGACGGATCGTCTGCCGACAACGGGCTAGCAGTGTCTGCAGCACAGTGTTCGCACTGACAATATGCGCCAGGAAGGGCAGGAATATGGGTTGCAGGCGCAGATGCCCCCTTTGAGCGCTGAATGAGCGTATGTACATATGCCATTCGTCGGCGACGGCGTCGGTTGCCCAACCGCCGGAACTGTCTAGCAGGCGCAGGCTAAGCGAATAGGAGGACATCGGCAGCGCTTGCCACCACGGGGCGGCCAGGTAGGCCAGTTCCCAGGCCGACGCCTGTGCGTGCAGGGGACGCATGAGCCAGTGCGCCATCCAGACATTGCCCTGATAGCGGATGGGGGCCTGCCAAAAAGTGGTGTAGCGCTCGTCCTCGGTGGAGAAGAGCGTCGTCAGGCAGTCGAAGTAGGCGGGGTGCCAGAGGGTATCGGCGTCCATCACGGTCACCACGATTTGCGTGGGCGAATAGCCCTCCTGGTTCACGAGCACGTCGCGAGCGTGCCGCGTCGCCCAGGCCAGGTTGGCCGACTTGCTGCGCACCTCTCCGGGCAAGTTGGCCGGATGATGTGTCGCAAGGACATGGCTGAAGCATGCCGCATAGCGTTGCTGCAGGCGAGCGGCGCGATCGGCGGCGACCGGGTCTGTGCCTTCCATAGCCAGCACGACTGTCATGGCACGCGCGGCGTCTGGCCAGGCGGCCAGGCGATCCAACGAGCAGCTCAGCAATGTTTCGCTCTCGTTGACGCTGGGCAAGATGACCAGATGATGCACCTCCTGCCAGGCCATGCTGCGGGTGTGCGCCCTGCGGCGGTCGTATTCGGCGCGCCAGTCGCAACGCTCCCATTGCCGGATCAGGCGCAGGCCACAGCCCCAGGCTAGCGCTGCCAACACGAATCGCAGGGCGAGATAGGCAGAAAGCAAAGCGGTGCCCCACAGCAATGCTGTTCGTGCCGACAGAGTGCCCCACACAGCGGCACAGACAGCCAGCCAGGCCAGCGCTCCGGGGACACCGTTGACGGCGTGTATCAGCCTGCGCGAAGAGCTGGGATCACTGACCGTCGTAGCGTTGCTGCGCCTGAGTGGGCGCGGTAGACTGCGCAGACGATTCATGGGTGAACTTCATTTTTGTGAAGCATAGCGATCCTGTACAATGATGACAGATATCCCGCAGGAGCTGAATGGGCAGTCTCTGTTATGGTCACCAGAATCTTGATTGTCGAAGACGATGTCGAGATGAACCGGCTGCTGGAGATAGACCTGAAGCGGCGCGGGTTCGAGGTTCACACCTGCGACAACGGGCTGGACGGTCTGCGCAGGTTTCATGAAGTGCGCCCTCATCTGGTGGTATTGGATGTCGAACTGCCGGGCATGGATGGCCTGACGGTGTGCCAGCGCATCCGCGAACTGTCGAACGTGCCGATTCTGATCATCACCGCGCACGCTGTCAGCGAAGAAGAGATGGCAGAAGGGCTGAACCTGGGCGCAGATGAATACCTGCTCAAGCCCCTGCGTCATCTGGAATTTCATGCCCGTGTCAACGCCCTGCTACGCCGCGCTCGCTTTTCTGAAAGACCGGACGAAGACGCAGTCGGCTATGCCGACGATTATCTGGTAGTAGACACCAGGGGGCGGCGTGTCACTGTGAACGGGCGCGAAATCCGCCTGACGCCCACTGAGTTCCGCCTGCTGGCCGTATTTGTGCGCCACCGCGGGCAGGTGCTGACCTTTGAAGAGTTACTGGAGCAGGTGTGGGGGCATGGTTACCGCACCGAACACCATTACCCCCGCATCTATGTCTCGCACCTGCGCCGCAAGATCGAACCTGATCCCCGCGCCCCCACCTATATCCAGAACGAGTATGGGGTGGGTTACCGTTTTGTCGGCAAGTGATCGGGCGCGGTCCGCCGCTTTCCGGCAACCTGATTGCACACCGCCCGCGGCCTATTTCTTGATCCCCTTCAGGCCGCGCGCCGCGGCGTGCTCGATCAGGCCCGTCTTGTAGTTGTAGACGGTCTTGCGCTTCTCGGCATGGGCTTCCAGCGCCAGGCGGATCAGCTCGTCTACTACCTGGGCGGGACTCATACCTTCCTCCTGCCACAGATAGAATGCCAGCGAGCCAGGCATCGTGTTGATCTCGTTGAGGAAGATTTCGCCCGTCTCTTCGCGCACCAGGAAGTCCACGCGAGCGGTTCCCCGCCCGTCTACGGCGCGAAAGGCCCGAATGGCCGTTTCGCGGATGCGCGCGGCTAGTTCGTCCGAAATGGGGGCTGGAATGCGTCGCTCGGCACCCTTCATGCCCGCTGCGCCCTCACCACGCATGTATTTCTCCTCATAGGTGAGGAATTCCTGCCAGGTGATAGGTTGTTCGAGCACCGAAGCACGGATGTCGTGATTGCCCATCAGCGCGCAGTTGACCTCAATCGCGCCCTCGACAGCTACTTCGACCAGGATGCGCCGGTCGAAGTTGGCGGCGATGTTGACATAGGTGCGCAGCTCCGTTGCGTCTTTGGCGCGTGCCACGCCGATGCTCGATCCCAGCGAGGCGGGCTTGACGAAGACAGGGAAGCCCAGTTCGGACTCAATCCGGCTGACGAGGGCATCGGCGGCGCTCACCCATTCCTGGCGGGTGAAAGCGACGTGTTTGACCACTGGAATGCCCAGACTGGTCAGCACCATTTTGAGCATGATCTTGTCGCGCGTGACGGCAGAAGCCAGGACGCCCGCGCCCACATAGGGTATGTCAGCCAGTTCGAGCAAGCCCTGCAACGTGCCGTCTTCCCCGTGCGATCCATGCACCACTGGAAAGACCACATCAAGCGGCTGCAAACGGCTGCGTGCGAACAGGCCACTGACTGGCGAGAGAATCAGACCGCGATGCTGTGTGCTCGGCGAAATGATGGCATCCTTGATCCCCATCATCTCGGAGATGTTGTCGACCTTGAAGGTGTTCAGGTCGCGTAGACCGGGGCCAGTGACCCACCGTCCATCGCGGGTGATGTAGATGGGCATGACGTGATACTTCTGCGGACTGAGCGCCTGCATTACCTGCTGAGCCGTGACGATAGACACGTCGTGTTCGACCGACCGGCTACCAAAGATCACGGCCACTGTCTTTCTGGAAGTCTGCTGGCTCATGGCTGCGTAATCCTTTACTGAAGCCTCCCTGTCCGAATGTTATCACACATAAGTGTCGGGCAGGTCATTGAGGAACAACACCGTATCGCCGCTGCGCAGTTCGCGCTGAAACCAGGCGATGGCTTCTTCGCGCGTGTCGAAGATGAACAGGTGTGCCGGGTCAAAGCCGGCTTCGAGGACTCCCGCCTGAATGGGGCGCGTTTGCTCGGTGCCCACCAGCACAATATCAGTGCATACCCTGGCTGCCAGGCGACCCAGGGCGCGGTTTTCTTGTTCGTGCAGGGGGCCAAGCTCTACCATGCCGGGCGTGATCAACACCCGTCGCCCCTCGTGATAGAGCGCCAGCACCTCCAGGACATTGCGCGCACCGACCGGGTTGGCGCTGTAGGCGTCGTCAATGACGGTGATGCCGCCGGGCAGAACCCTACGATGCAGGCGGTGTTCGGCGGGTTCTAGCGTGGCGACGCGCATGGCGATCTCGCGCAGGGGCATACCCAGATGCCGGGCGACGGCGGTCGCCAGCAAGATGTTGGTAATGTTGTGCTTCCCGATCAGGGGGGTGACGAAGGGTTCGCATTCGCCAAACAGGGTGTCCACCACTTCGAAACTCAGACCGTCTATCGTCTGCTCGATGTTGCGGGCCAGGAAACGAAGTTGCGTGGCATGTTCGGCGTTCTCCCAGCTTACGGCAATGCGCGTGGCCGGATAGCCGCGTTCGTACATGGCGCGCACGTAGTGATTGTCCCAGTTGAAGACGCCTACGCCATCTGGAGGCAGCGCTTCGATGATTTCATACTTGGCGCGGGCGGTTGCTTCCAGACTGCCGAAACGCTCCAGATGTTGTGGCCCGACGGCGGTGACAATGCTGATCTGCGGCTGCGTGAGGCGGCAGATGCGGCGAATCTCGCCTTCGATGTAGGCGCCCATCTCGACGATGAAGTAATCCACGGCGTCGCTGTGCTTGAGGTCGTTGTTGATTGAAAGGCAGACGCCCATGAGGGTGTTGTAGCTCTTGGGTGTGGCCAGCACGCGATAGCGCCCGCTCAGAATATGCGTCAGGTAGTGTTTGGTGCTCGTCTTGCCGAAGCTGCCAGTGATGCCGATCACGACCGGCTTCTTCTGGCGCAAGACCCGCCGGGCCTGATGCAGGAACATCAGACGGAAACCAGCTTCGACCGGGGCCATGAGCACGTTGGCGATGGGCAACGCCAGGGGGCACAGGTGGAAGACTATCAGACCCGCCCCGCTAATGAGGACGAATTTGGTACGGTCGCTGGCGCTGACGGCAGTGTTCAGCGTCACGACCGCACCCAATGCAACGATGATCGCCAGGGCGAAGGCGGTGATTAGCAGGCGCGCGGCCCGCTGAGTGAGCCGGAAGCGCTTTTTTACTTCCTTGGGGCGTTCTGGCCAGGTGCTCACCACTGCTGTCGCGCTCCAGATCAGCAGATAGACAGCCTCCGAATCCTGGCCGAACCAGCCGAGCACAAAAGAAGTGAGAGCGGCCACGCCCACGAAGACCAACGCCCGCCACATCACATAGCGTTGCGGACGGGCCAGCAACCAGCGCAGAAAGCGGCGGCTATTGTATTCCTCAATCTGGAAGTAGCGGGCCAGTTGCCAGATGCGCACCAGAATCCCCGCCAGCCAGAGGAAGATCAGACCCTCGACCATCAGTCAGGCTTGTCCTTCAAGAAATGTTCCACGATGCGCAGGTACTCGTTCAGCCGTTCCAGGTAGGAGAAGTGCCCAGCCCCTGTGAAGACGATCAGCCCTGCGTCGGGCATCACCTGTTCCAGTTTGCGCCCCTGCCACAAAGGGGTATCTGTATCGCGATCGCCCCAGATGAGCAGGGTGGGCGCTCGCACCTGCGCAGCGTAGGGGGTGAGGTCTTCGCTGATAATGCGCAGGAAGGTTTCGCGCAGAGGCCCGGCGTTCAGGTAATCCGGGGACGCATAGCGCCGGTTGTAGATTGCCTGCAGGCGGGCGCGCAATGAGGTTAGCCCCAGCAGGTCCAGACTGGACCTGACTAGGCGCGCTGCGCCGTTGCGCAGTTGCTGCGGTAACGAGAGCGGTGTCCGTAGACCGGCGCTGTTGGCCAGCACCATCCGGCTCACTCGCTCAGGATACTGCGCGGCCAGCACCAACCCGATGCGCCCGCCGAACGAATGCCCCAGCAAGGCCACGCGCGACAGATCGCTGGCGTCCAGGTAAGCCAGTACAAAGCGGGCGTAGTCGGCCACGCTCCAAGGTTCGGTGGGGGCTTCGGTGCGCCCGAAGCCAGGCAGGTCAATCAGGTGCACAGCGTAGCCGGCGGCGCTGAGTCGCTCGGCAACGGGCCAGAAGCTGCGAATGCTACCGCCCCAGCCATGTAACGCCAGTACAGGGCGGCCCTGGCCGGTCACACAGACACCGGTGCGCAGACCGGCGATGGTTTGCAGCGCGACGGGCGGTTCGCTCACTGTTGCACAACCTCGATCTGTGCACCCAGTTGGACGAGCTTATCCAGCACGTTTTCAAACGTCCGCCCGATCAACTGAGCGTTGTCCATGATCACACTGCTAGTGGAGCAGAGGGCTGCGCCGAGCAAGGCCAGGCCAGTGCGCACGTCAGGGGTGTCCAGGTATTCTCCGCGCAGCTCGCTCGGTCCCACGATCAGCGCCCGGTGTGGATCGCAGAGCACAATCTGCGCTCCCATGGCGGTGAGCTTGTCCACGAACAGCAGCCGATTGTCGAAGAGCTTCTCGTGGATCAGAGTGGTGCCGCGCGTCTGCGTGGCGATCACCGCGGCCATGGCGATCAGGTCGGAAGGGAAACCGGGCCAGGGCGCAGTTTCAATAGGCACATCCAGTTCTTCTTCACTCTCGGATGCGATCAGCGTATCGTGGGCCGGCAGGATCAGCGCATCGCCATTCAGGAACAAGCGCACTCCCAGCCGTCCAAAGACACGCACAATGCCGTGCAGGTGTTCGGGGACGACACCGCTGATGGTCAACGCGCCATGCGTGATCGCTCCGATGGCCGCCAGGCTGGCCGCCTCAATGTGGTCGGGCGCAATCGTCAGCGACCCACCACCTGGTTCGGCGGTGCCACGGATGCGCAGCACGTTCGACCCGATGCCCTCGATGTGTGCGCCCATCACCTGCAAGAAACGCAACATGTCCTGAACGTGCGGTTCGGAAGCCGCGTTGAAGATGGTAGTCCGCTGTCCTAGCGTTGCCGCCAGCATCGCCACCAGCGCGGTAGCCGTGACACTCGTCTGTAGCAGAGTGAGGGTGCGCTGTTCCCAGGGGGCAGCCTCCAGCTCGATCACACCACTCGAAGCGCGAACCGTCACTCCCAGGTCGCGCAGGGCAGTCAGGTGAGTGTGCAGGCGGCTGAGGGCATAGGGGACTTCCAGGCGGGCATGGCGGCGACGGGCCAGAATCGGGGCCAGCAGCAGCACCGTCCCTACCTGATCGGCCAGGTCTCGTTCCAGCGAGCGTGTCAGCAGGGCAGGGGTGACCAGGTGCAAATCGCTGCCGTTCCGCTGTACGCTCGCGCCCAGTCGTTCCGCGGCGGCGATCATGGCCGACGTGCTGAGCGTGTCCGGCACGTTGTGCAGCGTCACCGGCTGATCGGTGAGCATGGACGCGGCAATCAGGGCCAGCGCCGCATTGCTGTTGCCAGAAGGTCGCGCGTTACCCCGCAGAGGGTGCCCGCCGTGAACGATGATACGCATCCGCAGTTGCTCCTTGCAGCAGGGATGACGAACCTGCTCCGGCACGCCATTATACCAGTTCGGCGGGATGCTCCAAGCCCCGACCCTGCCAGGGTGTGAGCAAAGGTTGTCGGCGATTTGCTTGACACGGGAACATTGACCTCACTCCCAGCCTCGCTGCCGAGCGGGGGTGAGGTAAACCAAGACACGGCAACCTGCCTGACCCATCTTGCACGCCCCCGTGATGCAAGCCTTCCGTCGAAAAGTTGTAGGGAACGAGCAGCCGCGCTATGCTCATATACCAGATTGGTGATATAAAGAACAAGCTTTTCTGTTTTAAGTAAATTTCAGCCTGACATATACTCAATACCACCCGCTCAAGTTTGAGACCAACGATCTGAATGGGCGCGGGTTCCGAGCAGTTGATCCAGATTGCCTTTGTGTCGGCGTGTGTGTCAACGCTGTCTTAATCTTTCTAATATAGCAGTTTTTCTTTCTTTTGGAATTTGGCGTATATTGGAGTGTGAGTTGCTCTGGCGCTCTGTATCTGGGGGACACACAGGGGCGGATCAGCGACGGGGCACACACCTGTTTAACAGGAGGTGAAGGATGGCAGACGAACGCACAGCAGAAGGGAGGCCACATGCGTAGACTAGCCAGCCTGTCATTGCGGCAGCGGCTGATTTTGGGCGTGGCGGTGGTCGGCGTGGGGGCGCTGCTCATCGCCCTGCTGGTCATTGTGATCGCGCAGACCAGCGCCGCCGACGAACAGCCGCTCGCCTTCAGTCACAAGACGCACGCGCAGAACGGCATCCAGTGCCAGTTTTGTCATGCGGGCGTGGCCAAGGGGCCGGTAGCAGGCATTCCCAGCGTGGAAAAGTGCATGGGTTGTCACACCTATATCGCCACCGACAGCCCCGAAATTCAAAAGCTACAGGGCTACTGGGAGCGACAGGAACCCATCCCCTGGAAGCGCGTCAACATTCAGCCAAGTTACGTCTACTTCAACCACTCGTCTCACATTGCGGCGGGAGTCGGTTGCGGCTCGTGCCATGGCGCAGTGGCTGAGATGACGGTGGTAGAGCCGGTGGTCGAGATGAACATGGGCTTCTGCCTGGATTGTCACGCCGAACAAGAGAACAAAGACGCCTTGTGGGATTGCACAGTCTGCCATCGTTAGGAGCGAGCTATGACGAATTTCACACGCCGCGATTTTCTAAAGGTCGGCGCGGCAGGCACGGCGACCGCGATCCTGGCGGGCTGTTCGCAAGAGTCAGAACGCTGGGTGACGCTGGAGCCATATGTCCGCGCGCCGGAAGAACAACTGGCCGGTATCCCTAGCTGGTACGCCTCGACCTGCCGCATGTGTCCTGCCGGTTGTGGCATCGTCGTGCGTATCATGAACGGTCGAGCGGTCAAGATCGAGGGCAACCCGGAACACCCGGTCAATCGGGGCAAGCTGTGTGCACGGGGACAGGCCGGCCTGCAACTGCTCTATAACCCCGACCGCGTGACTGGCGCAGCGCGGCAAGAAGAACGTGGCAGTCGCAAATTCAAACCGGTCGCCTGGAACGAAGCGCTCAACACTCTGTACGAGAAACTGAGCGCGGCGGGCAACGCCATCGGCATCTGGCTGGGATCGAGCACATCCGGGCACCTGCACGACCTGTTCGCCCGCTACGCCGAGGCGGTCGGCGCGCCGCCGCCGGTTTACTATGACCTGTACACTGGCCTGAATGGTTACCGCGCCCTGCTCGAAGCGAATGCCGCTTTCTTCGGACAGGCCGCACTGCCGACCTACCATGTGGCGCGCGCCGACGTGATCTTCTCCTTCGGGGCCGATTTCCTGGGGACGTGGCTCTCGGCTACGGCCTACGGCGTCGAGTTCGGTCAGTTCCGCGATCAGCCCTACGGTAAGCGTGGCCTGCTGGTGCAGTTCGAGCCGAAGATGTCAGTCACCGGAGCCAAGGCCGATCGCTGGGTGCCCATCCGTCCCGGCGCAGAGGCACTGGTGGCACAGGCGTTGTTGCGCCTGATCGCCGACGAAGAGTTTGGCGGAGTAGAACGCGCAGAACGGGCCAGGGCGCTGGCCGGAGACGTTGATCTCGACGAGGCGGCTGCCGCGTGCGAAATGACGCGCGAGGAACTGGCGAACCTGGCACGCCTGTTCGCTGAGGCCCGGCACCCGCTCGCCATTCCAGGGGCGGCCCTGGCTGGCTCTGGCGACGGTACACGGGCGATCGCCGTGGTGCAGTTGCTCAATGTTGTGGCCGGAACGCTGAGCGTGCCCGGTGGTGTGCAATTCCCGCCCCAGGTGCCCGCCGGGCTGACCGCGCCGCAGCCTTCCTCGTACGCAGAGGTGCAGACCTTGCTGGAACGCATGAAGGCGGGACAGGTCAGGGTGTTGCTGGTGCACGGCGCGAACCCGGTCTACGATCTGCCGCCCGAAGCGGGCGTAGCCGAGGCGCTGGGAAAGGTGGAGACGATCGTTTCCTTCAATCCGCTGGTAGACGAGACAGCCGCCCTGGCCGACTATCTGCTGCCCGACCGGGTGTATCTGGAGGGGTGGGGTTACGCCGTTGTGCAACCCGCTTTCGGTGGGATGCCCGCTGTCAGCAGTCAGCAGCCGGTCGTCGGGCCATTCCACGATGTGCGTTCCACGGGTGATGTCCTGCTGACGGTCGCGCGCGGCATTCCCTCCGCTGCGGCTGTTCTGCCCTGGACGGACGAAGTGGCCTTCATCAAAGAGCGGATCACCGCGCTGCCCAAAGGCGCGCAGGGTGGCGAAGACGCCGAAGTGCGCTGGGCGCGTTTCTTGCAGCATGGCGGGTGGTGGCCGGAAACTGCGCCGGAGAGCGCAGCGCCTGAACTCGCTGTGCAAGAGCCGATCAGCACCTTGCCGATGATCTACGACGGGGATGAAGCGGAGTATCCATTCTACCTGCATCTGTATCCTTCCGTGCTGCTAGGGGATGGGCGCGGGGCCAGCCTGCCCTGGCTGCAAAGTGCGCCCGATCCGTTGACGACGGTTGCCTGGCAGACGTGGGTCGAGATCAATCCGGTCACGGCGGAGGCGCTTGGCCTGAAGGATGGCGACGTGGTACGCGTGGAATCGCCGCATGGGGCCATTGAGGCCATCGTCTACGAGTTCCCCGCCATACGCCCGGATACAATCGCCATTCCAGTAGGGCAGGGGCACAGCGACTCCGGTCGCTATGCTCGCGAGCGCGGCGCTCATGCGCTGCAACTGGTCGGCGCGGCGGCAGATGAAGGCGGAGCGAACTTCACCTGGGCGAATGTGCGGGTGAAGATTGCCAAGACCGAGCGGCAGCAAGCGCTGGCCCGCCTGGAGAGCACCATTGATCCGGGGCCAGACGTGCATGTGCCCTTTTAGCGTGCAGCCTGTGCTGACAGAGTCATCATGGCAAACGACAGGAGCGTGACGAATGGCTGAAGAACGCCAGCAGGGACACAAATGGACGATGATCGTTGACCTGGACAAGTGCACAGGTTGCCAGGCGTGTGTGGTTGCCTGTCATGCGGAGAACAACGTACCGTCTCCCAGCGAAGACGAGATCATACGTGGGCGTGCCAATCACTGGATTCGCATCGAGCGCTACTGGGAGGGGGAATACCCCAACGTCAAGGCGCGCTTTCTGCCGGTCTTCTGCCAGCAGTGTGGCAACGCGCCTTGCGAGCCGGTGTGCCCGGTATATGCTTCTTATCACAGTGTCGAGGAGAATCTCAACGTCCAGGTCTACAACCGTTGTGTGGGCACGCGCTATTGTGGCAACAACTGCCCCTACCGCGCGCGTATCTTCAACTTCTGGGCACCACATTTTGACCCCCCGCTCGAACAACAGCTCAATCCGGATGTCACAGTGCGCGGCCCCGGCGTCATGGAGAAATGCACGTTCTGCATTCAGCGCATCCGCCGCGCCCGCGAGCAGGCCAATATCGAAGGTCGCCCGCTCGAAGATGGCGAAGTACAACCGGCCTGCGTGCAGTCCTGCCCCACAGATGCGCTGATCTTCGGCGACAAGTGGGACGAGAATAGCCGCGTGGCGAAAATGATCCCGCATGAGCGGCAGTTCAAGTTGTTGGAGCACCTGGGCACCGAACCGGCAGTCTACTACCTGAAAGGGGGTGAGACGCATGTTGGAGAGTAAAGCTGTCACCGGTCCCTACTGGGAGCAGACCGATCCGGAGGACGAGCGTCTCGCTCATCAACTGGAACACGGGCGCGAAGAGCATCTGCTGCTCGACGCGCGCCCGCCTGCCGAACTCAATCAAGTGGTGCTAGGCACCATGCAACAGACTGGCCCCCGCTTCTGGCTGGTCATCGCCGGGCTGGGCGCAATGACACTGGCCTTTCTGGTTGCCTGGTTCATTCAGATCATCAGTGGGCTGGGCATTACTGGCCTGAACCGCTCGGTGATGTGGGGGCCGTACATCGCCAACCTGATCTACTTCATCGGCATTGGCCATGCCGGGACGTTCATTTCGGCGGCATTGCGGCTGATGCGCATGGACTTCCGACGACCGATTGCCCGCGCGGCGGAGACGATCACGTTGTTCGGGCTGGCCATCGCCGGATTGTTCCCGATCATCCATGTAGGCAGTGTGTGGAAGCTCTTCTACATGATCCCCATTCCCAATCAGCGCGAGCTGTGGCCGAACTTCCGCTCGGCGCTGTTCTGGGACATGACCGCGATCACCACGTACCTGATCGGCAGCACGCTGTTCATGTTCGTCGCGCTGATTCCCGATTTCGCCATGGCGCGCGATCACACGACCGGCTGGCGACGCAAGCTCTATGGTGCGCTGGCGCTGGGCTGGCGGGGAGCGGAGGACGAATGGCACCGTCTGGAGGTCGTCAGCAATATTCTCAGCTTCGTGATCATCCCGGTCATGTTCTCGGTGCACACCGGCGTGTCCTGGAACCTGTCCATGGCCATCCAACCTGGCTGGCATAGCGCCATCTTTGGCCCGTTCTTTGTGGTGGGCGCGCTCTATTCGGGTGTCGCCGCGGTGATCATTGTGATGATCATCGTCCGCAAGACATTGCGTTTCGGCTACTTCCTGCGTGAAGAGCACTTCAACGCCATGGGCATTTTCCTGCTCCTTCTGACTTTGGCCTGGATTTACTTCTACTTCGCCGAGTGGATCACCAACTGGTACGGCAACCTGCCCATGGAAAAGGCCATTCAGCAAATGCTGACTGGCCCGCTGGCTCCGCTGTTCTATTTGATGTTGTTCTGCAACATTGTGGTGCCCCTGGCGACGCTGTGGTCGCGGCGAGTGCGCACCTCGCTACCGGCCATGCTGGTGATCGGTATCTTCGTGCAGATCGGCATGTACGTAGAGCGCGTGTTGATCGTAGCGGGATCGCTCTCGCGCAACGAGTTGCCCTTCAACTGGGTCAACTACACGCCGCACTGGCCTGAGGTGACCATCACCATTGGCACACTGGCTTTCCTGGGACTGCTCTACGCCCTGTTCACGCGCGTGGTGCCGATCATTCCGGTGTGGGAAGTATACGAGGGGCAGGCCATGCAGCAGGTGCGGCGGATAGGCCGGGCCATCGCCCCCACGCGGACGGAAGTGCACTAGGAGGAGATCATGGCCGAACTGATGTTGCTGGGCCTGTTTGACAATGTCGAGACGACCGCCGATGTGCTGGATGAAGTGCGCGCATTGGGCGTCAAAGATGAGCAGATCACGGTGATGTCCAATGTGCCCTACGCGGCCAAGATTTTTGGGCGCAAACCGGCACGGTTGTGGTTTCTGCCGTTCACTCTGGGCGGTGCAGGAGTGGGCGCGCTGCTGGCGTTCTTCATCACCTTTGTCACGCCGCAGCTTTACCGGCTGCATGTTGGCTTTCAGGAACTGACGCCTGTCCCGCCAACAGCTATCGTCTTCTTCGAGTTGATTTCCTTGTGCACCATGGTGGGAGCGTTCATCGGTTTCTTGCTGCAGAACCGTTTTCCCATCCTCACACGGCGCATGTACGACGAGCGCATCACCGAAGGCTATATCGGCGTGGAGGTGCGCGCGCCGCTGGATGTGGCCGAGCGAGTGGTCAAGGTCTTTGAGGAGCATCACGCGCGGGTCATTCAGCGCGAGGACGCGGCCAACTTCAAACCGCAGGGTATCCGTCATCTGTTGTTCTGGGGCGCGGTGGCGACGGGCGGCGCAGTGGTGCTGGCCATCCCGTTGCTGCTGACCTACGACGTGGTCGATATTCCCTGGATCAACACCATGGCCGATACCGTGGCTGTGGGAGCGCAGGAAGGGCCGCGCCTGGCCGCGCCCGCCGAGTCTGTGCCCATCCAGGGACCAGTGCTCATTGCCGGCGAGCCAGCGACCAAACCCCTGCCCGCGACGGAGACCTCGCTAGAGCGCGGCAAGGCGCTGTTTGCCATTAACTGCGCCATGTGTCATGGCATGGCAGGAGACCGCCAGGGAGCAGAAGTGGGCAAGTACTTCCCGGAGATTCCCGCTTCATTGGGCGAACGCGCGGCGGCTCTCTCCGATCAGGAGCTTTTCCTGGTGATCACCAAGGGGAAGAACCGAATGCCCAGTCTGGCGGAGAATCTTGACCCTGGCGAAACGTGGGATGTAGTCAATTACGTGCGCAGCCTGAGCCAGTGATCCCGGCAAGGAAAGGGAGGTTGATGTGTTCAAACGAAAAACGGTTGGTGCGGTGACGCTGCTGATCGTGGCGATAAGTCTGGCAGCGTGCAGCGGGGGCGACCTGGCCGAAGACCTGACGCCTATCCCTACGCTGCCCAAAGGTGAGGAACCGGAACTGGTCGAGGCGCTGCAGGCGACGCCTGCGCCTGTTGCAGCCGCGCCCGAAGGCGGTGCCGAGGCGGAAGGTGGCGCAGTGCCCGATACAGCACAACTGGTGGCGCAGGGCAGGGAACTGTTTGTGCAGTGCGAAGCCTGTCATGGCGCTGCCGATGGCGCAGGTCCAGCGTTGACCGGCATGGGTGCGCGCGCGGCAACCAGGGTGGCGGGGCTTTCCGCGGAAGAGTATCTGTATCAGTCGATCGTGCAGCCGAGCGCTTACCTGGTCGAGGGATATCCAGATATCATGCCCAAGAACTATGGTGAGCAGTTCAGCGAGGCGGAACTGCAGGCGCTGGTGGCGTACATCCTGACCGAAACGGGCGAACAGGAGACCCCGCCGGCTGAAGAAGGGGAAGAGACAGCAGCCATGACCGCCGACCCGGCCAATGGCGAGCGCCTCTTTGCTCAGAATTGTGCCGGATGTCATGGGGAAGTAGATGGCGCAGGTCCGGCGCTGACCGGCATGGGCGAACGAGCCGCGTCGCGCGTCGAGGGGCTTTCGGCAGAGGAGTATCTGCATCAGTCTATCGTCGAACCGGGCGCTCATGTGGTTGAGGGCTTTAACAACATCATGCCCGCCACCTACGGCGAGCAATTCAGCGAGCAAGAGCTACAGGATCTCATTGCCTACATCCTGACGCAATAGGCAAAGCCGTTCCCCGAATCTGTCAAGAGACTTCCGGAGAGGGCAGGTCTTCGGAAGTCTCTTGCTTATCAGGGGGGCGTAGCGCTCGCGGCCTATTGGTTCATCGTCTGGCGTCATGGTAGGATTGAGGCGTCGTTTACAGAGAAAGCAGTTGGGGGTGATCGTGCGCCGCTGGCGTCTGCTAGGGGGATTGGCACTGGGGCTATGGTTGGGGGCCATGGTCACAGCGCTCGTGCCTGCTATCCTGGCTCAGGGCGACCCGACGGCCACGCCCAATGTCAACTGGGTGCATGTACCAGAGGGAATCAACGTTCGCGGCGGGCCAGGTTTTGGCTATGGCCCGGTCGGAGCGCTGCCGGTTGGGGCTTGGGTGCAACCCTTGGCCCGCAGTCTCGACGGTAACTGGGTGCTGATCAGCTACCTCTATACTCAGGGATGGGTGCAGGTAGACGGCGTGAGCTGGCGGCTCGACACCGACGCGCTGCCGGTCATGGCGGTGCTTTCGCCCACTCCCATCCCCCGCCCGCTTTACTACAGCACCCCCGGCGGCCCGACGTACACCCCTAACGCCAACTGGGTGGATGTCGGCGTAGAAGGTGGTTTTGTGCGCGCTGGCCCAGGCCAGGGCTACGCGATCATCGGCACTGTCTTCACCGGCGATGTCGTAGACCCGGTGGCGCACGACGCCAATGTGGACTGGGTGTTGATCCGCTTCGGGGACGGCTATGGTTGGGTTCGCTACGATCTGGTGGCCTGGGCAGAGCCAATCGAGCCTCTTCCGGTGGTTGAGGAACCTTTCCTGACGCCTTCCTTCACGCCGGTGCCTCCCCGCCCCAGCGCGACGCGCACGCCGACGGCCTCTGCTACGCCGAGCGCGACGCGCACCCTGACACCTTCCCACACCCCCAGTTTCACGTTGACGCCGAGTCCCTCCGACACGCCTGCGCCGACGAACACGGCCTCGCCGACGCCAACGGTGACGCTCTCGCCGACGGATACTGTCAGCCCGACTGCCACCCCGACAGCTACTCTCGTGCCGACAGAGACACCTGCGCCCTCGGCAACGCCGACGGCCACTCGCACGGCCACCGTCACGCCGTCGGCGACGTTCACGGCAACGCCGTCGCGCACTGTCACACCGTCGGCAACGGCTACTCCATCCGTCACCCCGTCGCCTGTGCCTTCGGCAACACCCACCCTGCCGCCCAGCGCGACGCCCTCGCCGATGCCGACGGCAACCCCCAGCCTTTCCGCCACAGCGAGCGCAACCAAGGCGGCTTCTCCTACCGCGTTGCCCACCCTGCTATCGGGTGCCGAAGCAGTGCTGCCCGCGCCGACGCTAACCGCTTCGCCAACAAAGACGCTCTCGCCCTCCCCGACGCTTACCGCGACTCCGTCCCACACGCCGACTCCGACTCCGTCACCCACGGACACTGCTTCGCCGACGCTCACGGCTACTGGCACGGCTACACAGACCCCTACGATCCAGCCCAGCCCGACTTCCTCGCGCATTACGAAGAACTCGCCTACTCCCGTGATGCTGGCTTTGCCCACAGACAGTCCCACCCCTGTGCCTACCGCGACTGCTTCGCTCACCCCAAGCGCGACCCCTTCGCCAGTTTCCAGCCCGACAGTCACGCCTGGCGTCATGCCACTCGCCGTGGCAGAAGCCGGGCCGGCTGGCACGACAGGTGACGGATCGCCGGAGAACACGCCCGCTCCGGAACCCGCTCAGAATGGCACGCCGCCGGAACTGGTTGTGGGGGGCATTCTGGCGGCGCTCGTGGTACTCTACGCGGTAGTGTACGTCGCAGGAGTGGCCAACCTGACCCGTTATCGCGAAGGGTTCGTGGTCACTGCCTGCCCCATCTGCACGCGCGGTACACTCAGCGTGGAAGAACGGCGCTATCGGGTGTTGGGCATCCCGCGTGTGCGACGGGTGGTGCGTTGCAGTGAGTGTCGCTCGGTGCTGCGGCAGGTGGGACGAGGGCGCTGGCGCTATGCCGTGGACGCTGCCGAGAATCCTGTCGCCTACAGGTCGCTCAATAACCGCGTACTCACCGAACACGACCTGCTATCCATCGCGCCCGAACTGCCACCGGAATACATTGAAGGCGACGAAGTATAAGCGCCCACTTCTTCCCTGACTGAGGGCGGTCTCAGGCACAGTGTTTTGCCTGCGGTGCCGTCAGACGGTACGATCTGTGCACATCGTGTCCGGCGGTGCTTTGGGCCGGAAGTTCTCTGTCCAGGAGTCGTGAACGTGACACAGGCAGTCGCAACGCCAGAGTGGGTGAAGGACGCTGTCTTCTACCAGATTTTTCCCGACCGCTTTGCCCGCAGCGAGCGCGTCGTCAAGCCGAATAACCTGGAACCGTGGGATGCTCCGCCTACTTCTCACGGTTTCAAGGGCGGTGATCTGCTGGGAATCGCCGAGCACCTGGACTATCTGCAGGACCTGGGCATCTCGGCGATCTATCTCAACCCTATTTTCCAGTCGGCGTCCAATCACCGCTACCACACGCACGACTACTACCGCGTAGACCTGCTGCTAGGTGGCGACGCGGCGCTGCGAGAACTGCTCGACGCGGCGCACGCGCGGGGCATCCGGGTGATTCTGGACGGCGTCTTCAACCATGCTAGCCGCGGATTTTTCCAGTTCAATCACATTCTGGAATGCGGGCCACAGTCGCCCTACCTGGACTGGTTCACCATCAAGGGCTTTCCGCTACACGCCTACGACGACGAACCGCCCAACTACGAAGCATGGATCAACCTGCACGCCCTGCCCAAGCTGAACACCGCCAATCCACAGGTGCGGGAGTTCATCTTCGGCGTAGCCGAATACTGGATCGCCTTCGGCGCGGACGGCTGGCGGCTGGATGTGCCAGCCGAAATTGACGACGATGACTTCTGGCGCGAGTTCCGGCGGCGGGTGAAAGCGATCAACCCGGAGGCCTATATCGTCGGGGAAATCTGGACCGAAGCGCAGCGCTGGTTACAGGGCGATCAGTTCGACGCGGTGATGAACTATATTCAGACGCACGCGGCAGTGCGCTTCTTCGGGGCGCGGACGCTGGCTCCGCTATGGCTGGGGGGGACCTATCCGCCTCCCAGGCCAGTGGATGCCGCAGGGTTTGCGCGCGACATCGAGAAGATGCTGGCGCTCTACGACTGGCAGATCACGCAAGCACAGCTCAACCTGCTCAGCAGTCACGATATGCCGCGCTTTCTGACGCTGGTCAAGGGCGATCAGTCGGCACTGCGGATGGCCATGCTGTTCCAGATGACCATGCCCGGCGCGCCGACCGTCTACTATGGCGACGAGATCGGTCTGCAGGGCGGCTACGATCCGGAGTGCCGTGGGGCTATGCCCTGGGACGAGCGCCAATGGGATATGGCATTGCGCGATTACGTCCGTGCCACCATTCATCTACGCCATGCTCATCCGGCTCTGCGCCGGGGCACGTACCGCACCGCCCTGGCTGAAGGCGAACTGTTTGCCTATGAACGGGTTTATGAGGGACAGCGCTTTGCGGTGACATTCAACACAGCGCAGACCGAACGACAGCTACGGCTCTCGTTAGCTGCCCCGGCTCAAGAAGCGACTCTGACCTTTGGGCAAGGCTGGGCGCACATCGAAAACGGCACGGTGATCGTGACCTTGCCTGCGCGCACCGGCGCAGTCTGGCACATCGTATAGGAAAGGGAGCCGATCCGCTGAGGAGGTCACCTTGAAAGAGCTGATGATGGAAGACCTGGCGTTGATTCATGAAGCATCACCGCGCACTACTGTCCAGGTGACTTTTGAGGACGGGACCATCCTGGAAGGGCCGGTTGGCACCTCGCTGGAGACGTTCGTGCACGCCTACGAACGCCGTCAAGCGGGGCAACGGGCGTTGCCTGTGGCGGCCATCGTAGATGGGATGTTGCGCGAACTGACCATGTCCGTCACGCGCGACGTGACGGTGCACATTGTGCGCACCGACTCCGGCGACGGCAGCCGTATTTACCGGCGTTCGCTGGCCTTCCTGCTGACGGTCGCCGTGGCGGAACTCTTCCCCGGCACGCAGGTGCTGGTAGACTATGCGCTGCCCAGCGGCGCTTTTTTCTGCAAGGTGCGCGGGAGGCCCCCCCTGACCCCAGCGGAGATCGAGCGGGTTAAAGAGCACATGCGCGAGATCGTGGCCGCCTGCGATCCCATCACCCGTCACGAGATTCCGCTGGACGAAGCCCGACGCATCTTCGAGGAATGCGGCGACGACGACAAGGTGCGTCTGCTCGAATTCCGCAACAAGGACTATCTGACCATTTATCGCCTGCGCGGCGAAGTGGACTATTTCTACGGCTACATGGTGCCGCATACGGGCTACCTGACTCTGTTCAACGTGCTGCCGGAAGAAGACGGTTTCATTCTGCAGTATCCGCGCCGCGAAAGCCCCAATGTCATCCGCCCGCACACGCAGTCCCCGCAACTGACAGCGGTCTTTCGCCGTACAGAAGAGTGGCTGACTCTGCTGGGTGTAGAGGACATCGGCCATCTGAATCGGGCCATTCGCGCAGGGCGAGCGCGCGAACTGGTGCTGGTCAACGAGGCGCTGCATGAGCAACACGTCGCGCAGATCGCCTCGCAGATCGCGGCGCGGCACAAAGAAGGGCTGCGCATCGTGCTTATCGCCGGGCCGTCGTCGTCGGGCAAGACGACTTTCTCCAAGCGCCTGGCTGTGCAGATCATGGCCAATGGTCTGCGGCCCTACACGCTGGAGATGGATCGCTACTTCGTCGAGCGCCATCTGACGCCCCTGGACGAGAACGGAGAATACGACTTCGAGGCGCTGGAGGCCGTAGACCTGCCGCTTTTCAACGAGCAATTGCTGGCGTTGACTTCCGGTCAGCCGGTGCGCATCCCCCACTACGACTTTATCAGCGGGCGGCGTTCGTTCGAAGAACACCCGGTCACGCTGGGCCGTGACCAGATTCTGATCATTGAGGGCATTCACGGGCTAAACCCGAAGCTGACCGAGTCTTTGCCCACGGAGCGCCTGTTTCGCGTCTACGTGTCGGCGCTGACGCAGCTCAACATTGACCGGCACAACCGCGTCCCTACGACCGACGTGCGCCTGATCCGGCGTATCGTGCGCGACGCGACCTACCGTGGCTATTCGGCCTCGCAGACCCTGGCTCGTTGGGAGAGTGTACGCCGCGGGGAGAAGCGCAACATCTTCCCCTACCAGGAAAACGCCGACGTGATGTTCAATTCGGCCCTGGTTTATGAACTGGCGGTGTTGCGCCCGATGGCCGAACCGCTGCTGCGGCAACTTGAACCGGGCGAGCCGCATTACATCGAGGCGCGGCGGCTGCTCTCGATTCTTAACTGGCTGGTGCCGATGGACGCCAGCCTGGTGCCGGACAACTCGCTGCTGCGCGAGTTCATTGGCGGTTCGATCCTGCGCGATTACGTGCCAGGTGTGCTCATGCCCGCGCCGCCGGGTCAATGAAGGAGTGTGGCCGGTGCCAGATGATGGGGTCGCCGAGGTACAGTTGCCCGCTCGCCTGCTAAGCCAGTATGAGGCTGTGCGTCGTCAGGAATACGAGCAGATCGGCGCGCTGCTCGATACGCTGGCGCGGGTGGATGGGCTGCCCGCCGAGCAGATGGAGCAGGTGCGCGATGCGCTGTTTCACGCCAATCACCCGTTCCTGATGGTGATGGTAGGGCCGTTTGGATCGGGCAAGTCCAGCCTGATCAACGCCCTGCTCGGCGAGGCGATCCTGGATGTCGGGCCGATCCCTACGACCGATCACATCGTGATCCTGCGGCATGGCGCGGAGGTACAGCGGGCGCGGGCGGGTGAGGTCGAGACGGTCTTTCATCCCAGCCCTCTGCTGGAACACCTGAGTCTGGTGGACACGCCTGGGTTGGAGTCTGTCTTTCGCACGCACGACGAGATGACGCGGCGTTTCCTGCACCGCGCCGATGTGGTGCTGCTGGTCATGCTCGCCACGCAGGTGCTTTCGGCCAGCCATCTGGAGTATCTGCAGCAACTCAAGACCTACGGCAAGCGTGTGATCATCGTGGTCAATCAAATGGATGTGCTGGAGCCAGCGGAGCGCGAACAGGTGCGTGAGTTCGTGCTGGAACAGAGTCGCCTGCATCTGGGTTACGAGCCGACCGTCTGGCTGGTGTCGGCGCGCGATGCGCTGGCCGCTCAGCAAGAAAAGCCCCGCGATGAAATCCTGTGGGACGAATCGGGCTTTGCCGACATCGAGGCGTATATCAAAGAGACACTGGGCGACCTGGAGCGCGTGCGCCAGAAACTGGAAACGCCCGTGCAGATTTGCCAGAACGCGGTTAAAGAGGCGCTCGCCCTGGTGCAGGCGCAGCAGGCTGCGCTGAATGCGCATCGCAAGATCGTCGAGAACATCGAGGCGCAGATCGAGCAGAGCCGGCGTGAGCAACAGCAGACGGTCGCCAGCAGCCTGGCGGAGATCAGCAATACCTGGGACGAAGCGGCGGCGCGGGGGAGCGGGGCGATTGGCGAGTTGTTCCACTTCTCGCGCGGGATTGGCCTGTTCTTCGGCGGCCTGGCGGAGATCAGCGGGCTGGGACGGCTGCTGCGTCGTTTTCAGCGCCAGACTCAGGCCGAGGCTGCCTTCGAGCGGCACAAAGTGCGCGAGACCTTCCGGCGCATCCCCGAACTGGTGGACAGACTCGGCCCGCGCCTGGAAGGCCGCGATGTGCAGGACATTGACGACCTGGTAGACTACACGCGGGCCGCTGTCCAGAAACTGCCGCCCAATCTGTCGGACAAACTGGTCGGGAAAGTGCAGTCCCCGTTGCGCTACGAACGGGCATTCCTGCGCAACACCCGCCCGCGCCTGGATGAGTTGCTGCGCGAAGCTCAGAGCTTCGAGGTGACCCAACTCGACCGGATCTTGCGCAGCATGCTCATCATCCTGGCGCTGTGGGAAACGCTGACCGTGTGCGTGGTGCTGGCGGCAGCGGCAGGAGCCTTTACGGAGACGCCGCCCGCAGCGGGGTCGTTGCTGGCGGTGCTCGTTGTGGGCCTGGCGGCGGTATTGCTGGGCCTGGGGCTGGTGCCTCTGCGCGGCTGGCTATTGCGCCGGAGCTTCGAAAAGCGCACCGGGGCTTTGCGCGACGAATACCTGGAAACGCTGCAACGAGCCTGCGACGAGCTTATCGCACACGGTGTACAGCTTCGGCGCGACGCTACCGCGCCATTCACGCGCCTCATCGCGACGCAGACCGAAGCACTGGACTCCCTGCGACATGACTTACACGAACATCAACAGGCGCTGCTGATGATTCAGCGCGGCCTGGCCGAGATGGAGATCGGGAAGTACCGGCCTGTAGCCCCCTCACAAGGAAACAGCGACGTATGACCAGCATCGTCCTGGAAGGCCCCATTGCCGAAGCGCGCGAGCGCACGGTCCGCCTGTTGCAGGCAATAGCTGACATCCTGGCGCAGATGGGCACAGAACACGCTGAGGATCGCCGGCGTCTGCAACAGAACGCCGCCGACCTGCAGGAGATGTTCTTCCTGGTGGTGGTGGTAGGCGAATTCAACGCGGGCAAGTCCACTTTCATCAATGCCCTGCTGGGCGACGAACTGCTGCCGACAGGCATCACCCCCACGACGGACGCCATCGAACTCATTCGCTGGGCACCCCGGCGTCAGGGCGAGTTCACCTGGCGCGAACAGGGGGTGGTGCGCGAATGGCTGCATCCCAACACCGGCGGGCCGGGCGTGGTCATCGTGGATACGCCGGGCACCGGCTCGGTGTTCCGCAAGCACGAACAGATCGCCAAGAGCTTCCTCAGCCGCAGTGACCTGGTCATCTTTCTGCTTTCGGCCAAGCGCGCCCTGGCCGAGACCGAGCGCCTGTATCTGGAGCTTGCCAAGGACTACGGCAAGAAGATCGTGGTGGTGATCAATCAGGCCGATCTGTTGCAGAAGCACGAGCAGAAAGAGGTGCTGGCGTTCGTCCGGCAGCAACTGCACGAATTGCTCGATCTCCGCCCGGAGATTTTCATGGTCTCGGCCAAACAGGCGCTCAAAGAGAAGGGCGGCGGACTGTTCGCCGGCGCTGCGCACGATCCGGGTGGTATGAACGCCGTCCGCGATTACCTGCGCAGCACTTTTGAGCGTGTGCCGCCCGCCAAGCAGAAGCTCTACGCCCAACTGGACTTCGCCGAAAGCATGATTCGCCGGCATGTCGCAGCGCTAGAGGCGCAGATCGCGTTGGTGAGGGGCGATACCACGCTCACCGAAAACCTGCGCGAGGAACTCAACCGGCAGGCGGGCACGCTCGACGAGCAACTGTCTGCCGCACAACGCGAACTCGACCGGGCGTTTGCGGCCATGCGCGAGCGGGGAAGTCAGTTCATCCGGCGCAACCTGACGCTACAGCGCGCGCCGCATGTGCTCGACCGTGAAGCCATGCGCGCCGAATTCGAGCGCGAGGTCATTGCCAACGCACCTGATCAGATCGCTTCGATCTCCGAGCAATATATCAACGAGGTAGTGGACAGTAGCCGCCGTTACTGGCGCAGCATCCTCGATCGTCTGACTGCCCTGCAAACCTCTCTGGATCGCGAGATTGGCCGGGTAGACGCAACTGGCTATGCCGAGCAGCGTGCTGCCCTGCAGGCAGCTATAGCCATCGCCGACGCGGAACTGAAATCCTATACCGATGACAGTCTGGCGGAGAATCTGCGCCAGAGCTTCCGCGCCAATTTGCTAGGCTTCTCCACTGGCTTCACGGCGGCGCTGGGGGGCATCGTGGCCGTGGTGCTGGGCGTGGCTGCTCACGGGGCAGTGACGGCGGCAGTGGGCAGCATCCTGGCAACCTTTGTGGTGGGGCCGACGCTGCTGGTAGGCGGTGGGACGGCTGCCGTGCTCTACTGGCGCAAAATGAAACGCGACGCCGAGCGCGAACTCGACAAACGTCTGAGCACATTACAGCTCAGCTATCGCCAGGCCCTGCTTGACCTGACCAGCCGCGAGCGGAGCCGCCTGTTGCAATATGGGCAGCAAATCCTGGCACCGGTGTTCAGTCAACTGAGCGTGCTGCACGACCGCTACACCGCTCAGAAGAATGCCCTGCAGGATCAGGCGGCGCAGGCCAGGGCGTTGCGCGAGTTGCTGGACTCCATCGAGGTCATTGTGGACAATCAGCCTCAGCCAAAGTGAATCACTTCCAGTTCGTGATCCACAATGGTCACGTCGGGGCGGTTGTGCTCGATCCAGCGCAAGACCTGTTCCAGGCGAGCCTCGCCATGAGCGGCGCTGGTGCTGACAATGGCCACGCCCAGCGCCGCCGATTGCCAGGCGTCGTGCAGGTCTACTTCGGCCACGGCGATGTTGAAAGCGCTGTGCAGGCGGGCAATCAACGACTTGAGGATACCGCGCTTCTCTTTCAGCGAGGCCACGCCCGGCAGGTCCAGGTCAATGGTGGCGGCAATGATGACCATAGCGCCCCCTATACTATAGTAGATCGTCTTCTCCCGCGGCCTTCAGACGTTCGACGATCTCGCGCACATCCTGAGAACGGTTGCGGCGGCAGATGAACAGGATGTCGTCCGTGTCCACGATGATCAGGTCTTCCAGGCCGATCGTCACCACCCGCTTATCGCTATAAACCAGGGTCTTCTTTGTCCCCAGGTGAATGTGTCCGCGCCCATTGCCGCGAGCCGCATTGCCATCGGCGTCGTGTTCCAGCACGTCGTAGAGCGTTTCCCAGCTTCCAATGTCGCTCCAGCCCATATCTACTGGGATGACCACCATATCCTGCGCGCCTTCCATAACGGCGTAATCAATCGAGAGCCTGGGCATTTGCTGCCACTTCTCGCGCAACACATCCTGATAGTCCGGGCGACCAAGTGCGGCCTGGATGTCGAGTAGCAGGCTGTGCAACTGGGATTGCTGGCGGGCAAACTCGGCCATGATGCGCTCTGCCCGGAAGATGAACATGCCGCTGTTCCAGCTATACAGACCGCTGGCCAGAAAAGCCTTGGCCGTCTCCAGATCGGGCTTTTCGGTGAAACGGTCGGCGCGGTACGCCTGGAACTCACCGACCTGACGTAGCGGTGCGCCGCGTTGAATGTAGCCGTAGCCGGTAGCGGGAAAGTCTGGCCGGATGCCCAGCGTCACGATGTAACCGTCCAGGGCTAGTTCGCCTGCGGCGGCCAGCACGCCGCGCAGCCGGGCTTTGTCGGCGATGTGCTGATCGGCGGTGAGCACCGCGATTACTGCCTGCGGATCGCGATGCTGTATGTGAATCGTCCCCAGGCCAACTGCCGGGCCGGTGTTCATGCCGAACGGCTCGGTGACGAAGTTCTCTGGCGGAACCTGAGGCGTGCTGGCCCGCAATCCGTCCACCTGGTCAACGCCCGTAACGACAAAAATGCGCTCTGGCGGCAATAGGGGGGCCAGGCGCTCGACGGAAATCTGGAACATCGTCCGGTCTTCGACCAGGGGCAACATTTGTTTGGGGCGGTTGCGTCGGCTGAGCGGCCACAGGCGTGTCCCGCCGCCGCCAGCCATGATGAGTGCATAGAGTGAGTTCATCGCAGTTGTCCGTAAGAAAGCCTCACTGCCACATCCAGCGCGAATGTGGCAGCCTTCTCAGTCCAGGCGCAACAAGGGCGCTCCGCCTTGTGCGCGCGCATAGGTCATGCCTTCCTGACGCTGCACCATCCCCTTGAGTTCCATCAGCGCCAGCGTGCTGCTGACTGTGGTGATGGGCAGGCCAGATCGCTCAACCAGATCGTCAATGTGCAGCGGTTCGTCTTCCAGCAGGGCGGCCAGCGTCGCTTCAAGGGGCGAATCGGGCGCGATCTGCCGTACCTGAGTATGAGTCTCGACAGAGGTGCGCGTCAGATTCAGTTCGTCCAGGATGTCGTCGGCGCTGACGACCAGCTTGGCCCCGTTCTGGATCAGGCGGTTGGTGCCCGCGCTGGCCGGTGAGGTCACGTTGCCCGGCACGGCGAACACGTCGCGCCCTTGCTCTGCGGCAGAGTCGGCGGTGAGCAAAGCCCCGCTGTTGAGCGGCGCTTCCACGACCACCACTCCCAGGGACAAACCGCTGATCAACCGATTGCGCACAGGGAAATTCTTGCCCTCTGGCTCGGTGCCCAGCGGAAACTCGCTAATCAGCGCCCCGTTGTTGACGATGTCGGCGGCCAGTTTGCGGTGTTCGGGCGGGTAGACGCGGTCTATGCCGCAGCCCAGCACGGCGATCGTCCGGCCACCGGCATCCAACGCGGCCCTGTGCGCTGCTGCGTCTATGCCCAGCGCCAACCCGCTGACGATGGTGATCCCCGCTCCTGCCAGTGACGCCACCAACTGACGGGTCACCTCGCGCCCGTAGGCGGTGGCGCGCCGCGTGCCCACAAAGGCAACGGCCCAGCGGTCGGCGTCGAGCAACGTGCCTTTGACGAAGAGCACCGGCGGTGCGTCGGGCAGTTCTCGCAGCAAAGCGGGATAGTCGGCATCATCGAGCGTGATGATGGCGGCACCCGTGTGATAGACGGCTTCCAGCATCCGGTCGAGGTCGAAGCGCTGCCGCGCAGTCAGCAGGTTGCCGATAGCCCGTCGGTCCAGCCCCGCTGCCGCCAGCTCGCTTTCGGAGGCGTGCCAGGCGCTTTCGAGGGAGTCGAAAGTTGCCTGCAGAGTGCGCAGTCGCAGTGGGCCGATACCCCTGACGGCGTTGAAGCCCAGCCAGTACTTGCGCGCGTCCATCGTCTGCCTCAGGGTAGTGGTCGGGGCGGCGCGAGATCACTCGCCAAGCAGGCCGTCCAGCAGGTGCACGGTGAGCGTGCCCGCCTCGAAGTCAATGTCCTGGACGCATTCGTCGGTGTCGGGCAACAGAACTTCGCCACGCGGCCCGTGTACCACGAACACGTCGTTCGCCCCCGTCTCGATCACGTCTACCACGTTGCCCAGCACTTCGCCCTCGGTGGTGATCACCTGCAGGCCGATGGCCTGGAACAGATAGTACTCGCCCTCTTCGAGCGGGACGGCATCTTCTAACGCCACCATCACATACTGCTCGCGCAGCAGCTCTGCAGCGTTGCGATCGGGAATTTCTTTGAACTGCAGAATCAGATACTGTTGGTGCTTGCGCGCTCTGGCGACCGTGTGCGGGACGGCGGTGCTCACGTCGGAAGGATCGCGGCCCAGGTAAACGCGCTGATCGGGCACGATGCGCTCCGGATAGGCGGTGATGACCTCGATACGCACTTCACCGCGCACGCCATGCGGGCGCAAGACCCGTCCAAGCAAAAGAAAAGGAGGGGCGGGCGAACGCCCTGTTGAGCCAGAAGCGGGCATGATCGTATGCTCAGACAATATCCAGGGAGACTCGCTTGCCCTGTTTGGCAGCCGGAACGCGCACCAGCACGCGGATGGCGTTGGCCACCCGTCCGTTCTTACCGATGATGCGGCCCATATCGTCTGGAGCTACCTGCAGTTCGAGCACAGTCATATTGCCGTGTCGGGTTTCCGTCACCCGCACCTGTCCGGGGTCTTCGACGAGCGATTTGGCGATATACTCGACCAGTTCTTTCATGGGAATGTCCCTCCACGTTGAGCCAGTGGGCAGAGTTGCCCGCTGCAAAGGGCAAATGCGGACAGCACGAAACCACTTGCTGTCCGCATCCGTCGCGTCAGGTTGTCACAAGCTCCGCCGTTAGCTCGCCGGTGCAGCCTCATCAGCCGCTTCGGCCTTTTTGGCCTTCGGCTTGGGCGGATAGCTGGTCTTGGGGCTGATGGGGCCACGGGCTGCGGCCTCGGCCTGGGCTTCGGCCACCAACACTTCCAACGCCTCACCCTGGCGCAGGCGCTCGTAACGGGCGAGCGTACCGAGTTTCTTGAAGATGCGCTCGACCGGTTCGCTGGGCTGAGCACCCACGCTCAGCCAGTGCAACGCGCGATCTTCCTTGAGCGTGATAGTCTCTGGCTCGGTGCGCGGATTGTAGAAACCAATGGCTTCGATATAGCGACCATCGCGCGGGCTGCGCGCGTCGGCGACAACGATGCGGTAGCTGGGTTGTTTCTTACGCCCTACGCGGCGTAGACGAATGCGAACCATCCCTGTATCCTATCCCTCACTGATGGTGCAGACCTGTGCGTACGTTTGGATTGCTGCGCGCTGCCGAGGGTTGGCAGGGCAGTCTGCCGGACAACCGCAGCAAATTACGGGCAAAGCCCGTCAGTTGAACAGACCAGGAATACGCGGAAAACGCCCGCGCCCGATCATCTGCATCATGCGCTGCATTTCGCGGAATTGCCGCAGCAGCGCGTTGACATCCTGCACAGTCGTGCCGCTTCCGGCAGCGATCCGTTTCTTACGACTGGCGTTCAGCAACTTGGGGTTGCGCCGTTCCTGGGGCGTCATCGAATTGATGATCGCCTCGACCTTCCTGAGCTGTCGTTGCGCCTCTTCGTTGTCAATATTCAGTTGCTGGCGCAGGCGTCCCATGCCGGGCAGCATATCCAGGATTTGCCCAATGCTACCCATTCGCTTGACCTGCTGCAACTGCTTCAGGAAATCTTCCAGGGTGAACTGATTCTTCAGCAGTTTGCGTTGCAGACGCTCGGCTTCTTCCATGTCGAACGCCTGCTCGGCGCGCTCGATCAGGCTGAGCACATCGCCCATGCCCAGGATGCGCGACGCCAGCCGATCCGGATGGAACACCTCCAGGCCGTCGAGCTTCTCGCCCGTGCCCAGGAACTTGATCGGCACGCCGGTCACGGCGCGCATGGAGATCGCCGCCCCGCCGCGGGCGTCGCCATCCACTTTGGTGAGGATCAGGCCAGTCAGACCTACGCGCTGATTGAACCCTTCGGCGATGCGCACCGCTTCCTGACCCGTCATGGCGTCGGCCACGAGCAGAATTTCGGCGGGATGCGTGCGGTCGCGGATGGCGACCAGCTCGTCCATCATCTCGTCGTCAATCTGCAGGCGGCCTGCCGTGTCCAGAATGACCACGGTGGCATCGGCTTTGCGCGCCGCCTCGACCCCGCGCGCACAGATATCGGGCGGGGGGGCCTTCGTCCCCTCTTCGTGATAGGGGATGTTGATTTGTTTGGCCAGCGTGACCAGTTGCTCGACCGCCGCCGGACGGTAGGTGTCGCCGGCCACCAGAAACGGGCGGCGATTGTCGCGGCGCAGCATCAGGGCCAGCTTGGCGGCGGTGGTCGTCTTGCCCGACCCCTGCAACCCCACCAGCATAATCACGCGCGGCGTCGGGCCACTCAGGTTCAGGCGACCCGGCTGACCGAGCGTGGCGATCAGCTCTTCGTGCACGATCTTGATGACCTGCTGCGACGGCTTGAGGCTCTTCTGGACTTCCGCGCCAATGGCCCGCTCTTTGACCCGATTGATGAAGTCCTTGGTGACCTTCAGGTTGACGTCGGCTTCGAGCAAAGCCATGCGCACTTCGCGCATGGCGGTGTTGACGTCGTCCTCGGTCAGGCGGCCCTTGCGCCCCAGTTGCTCAAAGACGCTTTGCAGGCGATCGCTCAGGCTTTCGAACATGCTGATAGTCTGCGTTTCTCTCTAGATGCCGGGATGGAATTGTAAAGGATAGGGTTGCCCCCGTCAAGCGGCAGTCTCGTGATGCCGCGCCCGGCAGGGGCGTGGCTCGCTGCGGATCACCGAGCGCCGAGAGACCTGCTGCGGCATCTCCTTTTCTCTGCGCCCTTCAAGGGGGGACAATGATCGGGAAAACATAACGATTGGCCCTCTTGGTTACCTCACCCCCAGCCTCGCTGCACTCGGCTTGCCCCCTCTCCGCGTCGGAGAGGGGGCAGTGAGGCGCGTGAGCGCCAAGCGGGGGTGAGGTAAAAGTTAAGGGCAGTCTCCTGTCCGAGATGCTCTCAATGCCTGTCCGCTCCTGAAATCTGCGCTCTGAGCATCTCGACATTTTGCCGAGAGTGCCAGACCCTCATCATGGGTGCGCGGCGCGTCTGTGCGCTTCGTGTTCGGCCAGTTCGCCCAGAAACCAGCGTTCCTCTTCGCTCAGTGGCGCGGTGAGCAGCAGATCGGGCCGGCGTTGCCAGGTGCGGCGGATGGCTTCGCGCCGCCGCCAGCGCTCAACCGCCTGATGATCGCCGCTGAGTAGCACGTCTGGCACGGCCAGGCCGCGAAACACTGGCGGGCGCGTGTAATGGGGGTACTCCAGCAGGCCCATGGCGTGCGAGTCTTCCTCGGCGGCCCAGCGAGCGCCCAGCACGCCGGGAATCAGCCGCGACACCGCGTCAACAATGACCATCGCCGCCAGCTCGCCGCCGGTCAGCACGTAATCGCCGATGCTGATCTCATCGGTGACCACCAGTTGCCGCACGCGCTCATCCACACCTTCGTAGCGCCCGCAGATAAAGATCAGGCGCTCATGCGCAGACAGTTCGTAAGCGATGCGCTGTGTGAAGACGCGTCCCTGAGGCGTGAGCAGGATCACAGGCACGTGCTGATCGGCTCCGCGGACGTTTTCTACCGCTTTGACCAGCGGCTCGACCATCATCACCATGCCGCCGCCACCGCCGTAGGGAGTGTCATCGGTAGTGTGGTGTTTGTCGGTAGTGTAATCGCGGATATTGTGCAGGTGAATGCTGAGCAACCCTTTTTCCTGGGCGCGTTTGAGGATGCTCTCCGTCAGCGGGCCGCTGAACATGCCCGGAAACAGGGTCAGGATATCTATGCGCATGGTACACTCTCTATCGCGTGAAGGATACCGCGCCGATCGTACCATGACGCTGAGACGGCGGCTATGCCCGACTGCGCGCCTGTGATACACTGAGGGTATGGACGAGCCTCTCGACCTGTTGGTGACAAACATCGGGCAGCTTTGCGTTGTTCCCGCTCATGACGGGGGGCCGCAGCGCGGGGCGGCGCTTGGCGACCTGGGCCTGCTGACTGAGGCGGCGGTGGCCATCCATCGCGGCGCGATCGTCGAGGTGGGACCAGCGGTCAGGCTGGAACGCCACTACGCGGCACGGGCAGTGCTGGACGCCGAAGGGATGCTGGTCACGCCGGGCCTGGTTGATCCGCACACGCACGTCGTCTGGGCTGGCGACCGCGCCGACGAGTTTGAGCAGCGCATTGCCGGAGCCACCTATCAGCAAATCATGGCGGCGGGCGGCGGCATCAACCGCACGGTGCGCGAGACGCGCGCGGCAGGTCGAGAAGCGTTGATCGCCGCGACGAGAGCGCGCTTGCTGACTATGCTGGCGCATGGCACGACGACCGTCGAGTGCAAGACGGGCTATGGCCTGGAGACACGGGCCGAACTGACTATGCTGGAGGTCATCCGCGCGCTGAACGACGAGCTTCCGCTGGACCTGGTGCCGACCTTCCTCGGTGCGCACGCCGTCCCGCCGGAATACGCGGGCGATCCCGACGGCTATGTGGCGCTGCTGACTGACGAGATGTTGCCTGCTGTGGCGACCTGGAGCGCTGCGCATTGGCCAGAAGGCGTCTTCTGCGATGTCTTCTGCGAGGTAGGAGCCTTCGACCTGGAGCAGACGCGCCATATTCTCACCGCTGCGCAGGCGTTGGGGATGCCGCTCAAAGTCCATGTGGACGAGTTCGAGCCGCTGGGCGGAACACGGCTGGCGGCAGAGCTGGGGGCACTTTCCGCCGACCATGTGGTGGTGACGCCAGACGATGAGATCGCAGCGCTGGGGCGCTCTAGCACAGTGGCGGTGTCGTTGCCGTGCACACCGTTCGGGCTGGGACACACGCGCTATACACCCGCTCGCCGTTTTCTGGAGGCGGGCGCGGCGCTGGCTGTTGCGACGGATTGCAATCCGGGCACGGGCTGGAACGAGAACATGCAATTCGTGCTGGCGCTGGCGACGCGCTACCTGCGCCTGACGCCCGCCGAAGCGCTGGCAGCAGCGACGATCAACGCGGCGTTCGCTGTCGGGCGGGGCGATCGTGTGGGCAGCCTGGAGCCGGGCAAGCAAGCCGATCTGGTGATCTGGACGGTGCCCGCCTACCAGCATCTCAGCTATCGCTTTGGCACCAACCTGGCCCGCACGGTGATCAAGCGCGGGCAGGTGGTCTATGAGCTTCAAGATGGGCTGGTATTCTGACGCAGAGACGCGCATCCATCCGATCCGAAGTTCGTAATTAGTACAGGATCAGTAGAATGTCTGAGAACGTGAACCCGGCCATGGACGATTTGCCCCTCATTCGGCGTGCCATAGAGGGAGACGAACGCGCTGCCCGGCAATTGTTCGAGAAATATCAGTTGCGCACCTTTCGCCTGGCGCTTGGTCTGCTGGGGGACGAAGCCGATGCCGAAGAGGTGGCCCAGGATGCTCTCACGTATGCCCTGTTGAACCTGCGCCTCTACCGGCCCGACCTCAGCAGCTTCAGCACCTGGCTGCACACCATCACGGTTTGCCGGGCGCGCGACAAACGCCGGCGCAAGTTCCTCCCCAGCATCTCTCTGACGCAATGGCTGGGCCTGGGCAATCAGATTCGTGACCATACGCCTGGCCCAGAAGCAGTCGTCATTCACAACGAGACGGAAGATCGCCTGTTGTGGGCGCTCGATCAGCTCAGCCCCAAGCTGCGCGAGGCAATTGTATTGCGCTTCTACACCGATTGCTCGTATAAGGAGATGAGCGAGATCATGGGCTGCTCGCTCAATACAGCCCGATCTCGGCTGCGCCTGGCTGTGGATCGGCTGCGGGAGTTGCTGGGAGAAGAACAGGTGCCATGGCTGGCGACGGAAACACTCCGTTGAAGGCAGCGGATGATCACCCCGATGACCGGGTGCTTCAGGAGTACGCCCTGGGGCAGACTGAGGCAGAGCGGGCGGCGGAGGTAGGTCGGCATATCGCGCAGTGTGCCCGTTGTCGCGCCAGAGTCGGGGAGTGGCAGCAGTTTGGCGAACGCCTGGCTGCCGATTTGCGCCGCGACCTCGACAGGATCACCCCTGCCGAACCTCTGGATTTCTCCCGCATCGCCCGCCAGTGGCGCGCCCCGCAGAGGCGGACATTCCCAGCGACGATCTGGCGTCTATCGTTTCCGGCCCTGCTACTGGGTCTGTTACTGTGGGTGGCCTTCTGGTTGATCTCAGGGCATCGCACAGCCGCTTTGCGCGCGCTCGATCTCTCCGAAGATTACGACGGGCCACCAGCCGTGCTGGCGGCGGTTACCGATGCAGGGCTGGTGATCGTGCGCCTGGTTCCTGGAGAGGTGCGGCTGGAGCAGCGCCTGTCTTATGTTACACATCCGGCGAGCCTGCAGCTTGCGCCGGATGGCGAATGGCTCGCTTTTGCCCAGGACAGGATGTTGCACATTCTGAGCACGCGCACGGACAGCGCCCATCTTGAAATTCCCCTGGCCGGGCTGGCCGATTGGGCGTGGTCACCGGATGGCAGCGCGCTAGCCTATACCGACGGAGCAGGGCAACTGTGGCTCTTCGAGCGTCAGTCTCTGAGCAGTCGTTTGCTGGTGCCTGCCAGCGAATCGGCGTGGGGCAAGCCGGTGTGGAACCCTGACGGGACACAGATAGCCTATGTAACTGCCAGACCGCTTCCGCCTGTGGCTGGAGGCGCAACACACCAGAGTCTGTGGCGGGTGGAGATACTTAGTGGCCTGCGCGTAGAACTGGCCCGGCGTTTGCCGGAGGCCGGAGTGCTTCTGTCGGCGGAGGCATGGCTGTCTTCCGGTGAGGGGCTGCTGGTCTGGGAAACATCCCCCGCAGATGGGGAGAATCTGGCTACCCTATACCAGGTGGACGTAAGCGGTCATGTGCTCACCGCCCTGGGTGGACGGGTGCCCGTGCAGGGGGAGGACCTGTCCTGGCCGCTGGGGCCGCGGGCACATGCCCTGACATGGGATGGGCGCAACCTGGCCATCTGGTACCTGGGGGAGCAGAAAAGGCAGCCGCTGGCAGCGCAGATCACCTGGCCGCAGACCGTGGACTGGTCGGCGGACGGGGCGTGGCTCGCTGCTGTGCTGGCCGGAGCACCGCCGGGGCAGGGTGTGATTCTCTTCGCCCTCGAAGCGTCTATGCTGCGGACTATCCCCTTGCCGGCTGACGCGACTGAAAGGGCGATCTTCTGGGGTGGGCCGGAGCATCTGTTTGTCGTCCGGCAGCCGCGAGGGGGCGGGACGGCGGAGGTGTGGCTGATCTCTCTGGTCGAGCAGGCCACGCCCCGGCGTCTCATGGGTGGCGTGGTGTTACCAGAGACAGGCCCGTACAACGGCTGGCGCTGGGACGATGTCTTCGCTCTGCAGGTGCTGAATTGAGGGGCGCTGATTCTGCTCGTGCCCCTTTGGTCTGGCCATATCGCAGACCAAAGGCCCCAGCATTGCCTTTCGCTGTCAGGTTCAGTCGAACGCGATCAACCCCCGCAGGGCTTCCAGCTTGGCCGGGCCAAGGCCGGGCACAGCATCCAGGTCTTCCAGGCGCGTGAATGGCCCATGCTCAGTGCGGTAGTCTACGATGGCCTGGGCCAGCGACGGGCCAATGCCCGGCAGGGTTTGCAGTTCTTCGAGCGTGGCGTCGTTGATGTGGACGATGGGCGGCTGATTCGGAGTGGGGGTGATCATTTCCACGGACGCTTCACGAGACGGCACGTAAACGTAGTCCCCGTCGTTGAGACGCTGACTCAGGTTGACCCGACTCAGGTCGGCGCTGTCAGTAGCGCCGCCCGCGGCTCGAATGGCATCCTCGACCCGACTGCCCGCTGGCAGCGACACCACGCTCTGCGGGCGGGCTACTTCTCCTACCACGTAGACCATCAGCGCGCCCGGCGTCGGGGTGATGACAATCACCGTCACGGCGGGCGTCTGGCTGTCTGCTGCTTTGCGCGTGGGCACGTGAATCTGATCGCCGTCGGCGACATGTTGCGCCAGGTTGACCCGTTCCAGGTCGGCGTTGGATAGAGGCCCTCCGGCTGCGTGCAGAGCGTCGAGCACGCGGCTGTCATAGGGCAGTGTGACCACGATCTCCGGCGTGGCCACTGCGCCTGTGATGTAGACCAGATACGGTTCTGGCGTGGGCGTGGCCGATGGGGTAAAGGTTGCCGAGGGGATGGGGGTAGGGGCGGGCGGCAGCACGGTGATGGTGACCGGTTTGGGGCGGTTGAGCAGCAGCAGTATCCCTCCGGTCAACGTTGTCACGGCTACCAGCAACAGGATGGGCAGCCTGAATCGTTCCAGGATGGGCGTAGGGGCAGTTCGCTCGTCGGGCACGGTCTCAGTCCTTACGCGAAAGACTCTGCCCTAATGATGCTCAGGACTGGCGCTCGCGCAAGTGCGGGAAGAGCAGCACCTCGCGGATGGTACTGCGATCGGTCAGCAGCATGACCAGACGATCCACGCCAATCCCACAGCCACCACAAGGAGGCATCCCGTAGCGCATGGCCCGCAGATAGTCCTCGTCAATGGGCGTGGCCTCGTCGTCTTCCTCACGATAGAGCTGACGCATTTCCAGGAAGCGGGCTTCCTGGTCGAGCGGGTCGTTGAGTTCGGTGAAGGCATTGCCCAGCTCGATGCCGCCGATGAACAACTCGAAGCGCTCGACATGCGTCGGGTCGCCGGGGACGCTCTTGGCGAAGGGCGAGATATCGCGCGGATAGTCGAGCACGAAGGTTGGCTGGATGAGGGTTGGTTCTACCGTGTCTCCCAGCAGCGTATCTACCAGTTTGCCCCACGTGGCGTCTGGCCTGGCCTGCAAGCCCGCGGCCAGCATGGCCTGGCGCAGAGACGGGGCGTCTGGATAGTCCGCGTAATCTATGCCGCTGCGGGACTTGATGGCCTCGCGCAGGGTGATCCGCCGCCAGGGAGGGGTGAGATCAATGGTATGGCCCTCAAAGGTAATGGTGGTGCTGCCGTTGACCCGTTGCGCCACGTAAGCCACCATCCGTTCGGTGAGATCCATCATGCCATGATAGTCGGTATAGGCCTGGTAGAATTCAAGCTGTGTGAACTCCGGATTGTGCTTGAAGCTCACCCCTTCGTTGCGGAAGTCGCGCCCGATCTCATAGACGGCGTCGTACATGCCCACCAGCAGGCGCTTGAGATACAGCTCGAAACTGATGCGCAGATACAGGTCCTGGTGAAGCTGATTGTGATGGGTGATGAAGGGACGTGCCGCGGCCCCGCCGTAGATCGGTTGCAGGATGGGCGTCTCGACTTCCAGAAAGCCGTGCTCGTCCAGGAAGGTGCGCAGGGCATTGATCGTCTGGGCGCGTTTGCGGAAGACCTCGCGCGTGTCCGGGTTGACGGCCAGGTCGGCGTAACGCTGCCGGTAGCGCTCCTCGACATCGCTGAATGCCCCGTAGCGCTCGACGGTGCCATCTTCATAGACGCGCTCTTTGATCACTGGCAGGGGGCTGAGCGCCTTGGCCAGCAGCACGATTTCGTCTACCAGCACACTGACTTCCCCGGCGCGTGTGCGCATCATCGCGCCACTGGCCTGCACGAAATCGCCCAGGTCCAGGTGTCGCCGCACCAGGTCATACGCCTGTTCGCCCACGCGATCAATGCGCACGAACAACTGCACACGCCCGCTCCCGTCTTCGATATGGGCAAAGTAGACTTTGCCCTTGAGGTTCTGGCGCACGATACGCCCGCAGACCGTCACCATGACCGGTTGAGGGGCATCGGGCTGCGCAGCTTCCGCCGCCTCGAAAGCGGCGATCGCCTGGCGGGCGGTGTGTGTACGCACAACACGATTCGGGTAGGGGGCAATGCCTTGCTCAAGCAATTCGTGCAGTTTGCGGACGCGATCCAGCTCTGGGGTATTGGTCGGTTGCCACATGCGTTCGGTTTACTCCTGGGTATACGGCAGCTTGGCGTCTGTGCGGCACAGCAGGGGCGGGTCAAAAGAACGCCCACGCAAGCAGAGCAGGCATGGGCGTCGCACAGACTCTGTCATGGTCTGGGTTATTCGATAGCCTTGATCTCGAAGGTAATGGGGCCATCCGGCGCTTCGACGACCACTCTGTCGCCGACGCGCTTGTCCATCAAAGCGCGCCCCAGAGGACTCTTGAACGAGATTTTGCCCGCGCGCGGGTTGGCTTCGGCGGCACCAACCAGGGTGTAGACTTCGACAGTGTCTGCGCCGACTTCCTGGATGTGTACGGTGTCGCCAAGCCCGACCGTGTCTTTGGAGCCGTCCTCTTCGATGATCTGAGCATTGCTCAGGATCATCTCCAGACGCATGATCTCGCCTTCGATGAACGCCTGTTCGTTCTTGGCGTCCTCGTATTCGGCGTTTTCGACCAGCTCGCCGCCTTCTTCGAGCGCCAGACGCAAACGTTCGGCCACTTCCTGGCGGCGTACATTGCGCAGATAGTTGAGCCGCTCTTCATATTCGCGTAGACCTTCGCGGGTCAGGTAGTGGACATCATCTGCCATCCCAATCCTCCCTAGCTCGTATGCACGCCTTCCTCTTGTCTTCTGCGCGAACGCCAGAATAGAGGAAGGCCCCAGCAACGGCTCCTACCGGGGGCCATGCCAGGGTATCATCCTTCAATCCCAATGCTCTTTGTGCTCAACAAAATCTGTTGAAAAACAACCTTTCTAGAATCATCCGCACCAGACGTGCACAAAAACACAGCCCCTGCTGTGCCTTTTCGCGCCTGCTATAGATAGTGTATTGTGGAACCAAGAACAAAAACAAGAGACCGCCGGGCAGGGCGATCTGGATTCCTCAACTCAGGGTGCTTCATCATAACATAATTTCTTGTGATTGTAAAGCGAACGTTGCCGGAATTTGGACAAACTGCCCTTGACAGGCCCCTCTGCCATTGCTACACTGCCGATCACAAAGACTCTGACGGAGCCAAGTACGCTGTATCACGCTGGCAGAGAGCCGCCGGTTGGTGCGAGGCGGCGCGTCGGCAGCGGAAATCCACTCCTGAGTAAGTCGCCCCCGACCGTTGCTGCAAGTCACCTAAGGAGGGCCGGGAGCGCCCGTTAGCGCGCGCGAGTCAACGACTCGCTGAGACCTGTGTCGAGAGGCGCAGGTGAAACCAGGTGGCACCACGGGTCCCCTCGTCCTGGATTGTTCCGGGCGAGGGGCTTTTTGTTTGGCTGGACGGGCCAGGGAGGAGCGCTCATGCATCTCGACTTCATGACTCCGGAGGTGTGGAATGGGCTGGTGATCGGGGTGATCCTGATCGGCGCTGCGTTTGCGGTGTTGCGGTTGCTGCGCGACTGGAATCGCCATCAGCTACGGCAGCGTCAGTCCGATCGCTGGTTCTCGGACAACCGCTCCGACGCGCGTCCGCAAGACGATGGCAAACCCCGGCTGTGATTTGCTGCTGATGGCTACTGGCTGATAGCACCTTTGCAGGGAGGAACACGGATGCTCGACATCAACCTGATTCGCACCAAACCCGACTGGGTCAAGCAACAATTGCACAATCTCAACGACGAGGCGGCCATTGCCCGCATTGACGCCATCCTGCAGCTCGACGCGCAGCGACGCGCTCTGTTGATGCAGGCGGAGGCGATCAAGGCCAATCGCAATAAGCTCAACAAGCAGATGGGGCGCTTCCGCGGCAACAAGCAATTGACCCCCGCGCAGATCGTCGGCGGGGCACGGCGTGCCATTCAAGCCCTGGCCAATACGGACGTGGACGGGTTCATGGCCGCCCTGGAGAACCCGACCCCGCTGGATGGGGCGCATGAGGTCTCGCCCGAAGAAGTGCAACGGGCGTTCGCCGATCTCACCGAAGCTCTTGGCGCGTTGGGGGAACGAGTGGCCGCGCTCGATGACGAGATTCGGCGGGTCGAGGAAGCGCTCAATGAGCATATGCTGTGGATTCCCAATATGCCTCATGCGAGCGTGCCGGTGGGCCGGAGTGAGGCGGAGAACCGGATCGGGGAGGTGCGCGGCACGCTGCGGACCTTCGACTTCACCCCTCTGCCGCATTGGGAACTCGGTCCGGCGCTCGACATTCTGGATTTCGAGCGCGGCGTCAAGCTGGCCGGTACGCGCTTCTACCTGATCAAGGGAATGGGCGCGCGCCTGTACCGCGCCATGATTAGCTGGCTGCTGGACGTGCATACCACGCAGCACGGCGACACCGAGATTTACCCGCCGTTCATGGTGCGCGAAGAGGCCATGTTCGGCTCGGCGCAATTCCCCAAGTTCCGCGACGTGGTGTATTTCGATGCCGAGTCGCAGTTGTACATGTTGCCCACAGCGGAAGTGGCGCTGACCAACATGTTCCGCGATGAAATCCTGGACGAAGCGCAACTGCCGCTCTATTTCGTCTCGCACACGCCGTGCTTCCGCCGCGAGAAGATGAGCGCAGGGCGCGATGTGCGCGGCATCAAGCGCGTGCATCAGTTCGAGAAAGTCGAGCTGTACAAGTTCACCACACCCGAAACCAGCTACGACGAACTGGAATCGCTCACTCAGGCGGCGGAGAACGTCTGCGGGATGCTGGGCATTCCCTACCGGCGCGTGGAGATCGTCACCGGCGATCTGGGATTCGCCGCCGCCAAGAAGTACGACATCGAGATGTGGGCACCCGGTTGTGGCGAGTGGCTGGAAGTCAGCTCGTGCAGCAACACCGAGGACTTCCAGGCCCGCCGCGCCAACATTCGCTATCGTCCGACGGACGGCGGACGTCCGCGTTTCGTGCACACGCTCAACGGATCGGGGCTGGGCATGACGCGCACGCTGATCGCCGTGCTGGAGAATTACCAGCAGAAAGATGGCAGTGTCGTCGTGCCGGAAGTGCTGCGTCCGTACATGGGCGGGCTGGAGGTGATCGAGCCGGCGCGGTGAGCGATAAGGTTGGCCCCAGAGGTCACAGAGGGCGTAGTGTCTTCGTTCGCCTGGCTTTCTTCTGCGCTCTCGGTGTCTTCGCGGTGAACCCCACTTTCGGCGCACCCTCGAACAGGCGAGCGAAAATGGTATAATAGGAGCAGAGACTCAAGTTGGCCGGGTGATCGCGTCTCGCCTTGGGCGAGATGAGGAAAGTCCGCGCTCCACAGGGCACGGTGCTGGCTAACGGCCAGGCGGGGTGACCCGACGGCAAAGTGCAACAGAGAGGTAGAGTGCCCCCATGCGCAGGCATGTGGGGTGAGGGTGAAACGGTGCGGTAAGAGCGCACCGGCGTCTGTGGTGACACAGGCGGCCAGGCAAACCCCACCGGGAGCAAAACCAAGCAGGAACGATGGGGCGGCCCGTCCCGCTATCAGTTCCGGGTAGGTTGCTTGAGGCGTCGGGTAACCGGCGTCCCAGAGAGATGATCACCGCCCGCCTTGGCGGGTACAGAACGCGGCTTACAGGCTGACTTGAGTCTCGCCTTTTCTATACAGGAAGCAACCCCCATGCACAAAGGCTATCTGGTCTTGAATGGCGGTCAGGCGTTCGTGCCCGAAAGCAAAGAAGCCGATCGCGCCTGGTTGAAGCTGCTGCGCAGCACGCACAGCCCGCGCGTGGCCGTGGTGCCGGTGGCGGCCATGGAGAAGCATCAGCGCGTCGCAGACGAGGCGACCCGCTACTTCAGCCGCCTGAATACCTATGCGCAGAGCGTGCGGATCACCAACTGGCACACGGCCAACACCGAAACCGAATACACGGTGCTCGACAAAGTGGAGGCCATTGTCTTCACCGACGGCAGTCCGGTGGACATGATCGAGCGGCTGCGCGGCACGCACACCGAAGCGGCATTGCACCGCGCTTTGATGCGCAAGGCTGCCGTGATGGGCACGGGAGCCAGCGCCATGGCGCTGGGCGGCGTGCTGTGGTTTGCGCACGAGTGGATGCCGGGGCTGGCTCTGGCTCCGCATCTGGCCTTTCTGGCACATCATAACCTGTTTCGAATGCGCCTGACGCCCGACCGCCTGCTGGCAGGTTTGCCGGACGGGGTGACGCTGATCGGCATAGATCAGACGGCTACCCTCATCTGCCATCCGGACGACGCCTATCAGGTGGTGGGACAGGGCGGAGTCTGTGTCTACCGCAGCACGGCGCGGCTCGACGAGTACCCGGCGGGGAGCACCTTCGCGCTAGGGTAGCCGGAAGCGGGTGTGGAGAAGAGAAAACCGCCGGAGCAAGAGTCCGGCGGCTTCTTTTCAGGCGGTGAAGCCAGAGCAGATCAAACGACGATGTTGACCATGCCGCGGTCGGCGACGAAGATCACCTTGCGCGGTTGCTTGCCGTTCATGTGTCGCTTCGCCCCTTCGGACTCCAGCGCCAGGCGCTTGGCTTCTTCCTCGGTGATGTTCGCGGGCACCTGAATGCGGTCGCGCACTTTGCCGTTGACCTGCACCACCAGCGTGATCTCTTCCTCGGCGGCAATCTCCGGATCGTAGACTGGCCATGCCTGCTGGTGAATGCTATAGGGCTGCCCGATACGTTCCCACAGTTCCTCGGCCACGAACGGCGTGAAGGGAGCCATCAGCAGCAGCATGGTGCGGATGGCTTCGTCCCACACGTCGCGGCTGACGTTGCGCTCGCGGGCGACCTTCTGCAGGGTGTTCTTCAGCTCCATCAAGCCGGCCATGGCCGTGTTGAAGCCGAACGTCTCCAGTCCGTCGGAGACCTTCTTGATCGTCTGATGCACTTTGCGGCGCAGGTCGCGCTCAGCAGCCGGATCGGGGGTGCCGTCCGGCGCGCCGTCGTTGACCAGCGTCCATACGTCGTTCAGCCAGCGCACCACGCCATAGATGCCCTTGCTGTCCCAGGGGCCGCCCTGTTCCCAGCGGAAGGCGAACATCAGATAGGCGCGCACTGTGTCCGCGCCGAACTCCTCGACCAGTTCGTCGGGGGCGACTACGTTGCCCTGGGTCTTGGACATCTTCTCGACATCCAGGTGATGCTTGATCTGGTTGATCGTCGCGTCTGGACCAAAGCCAGGGATGTCGAAGGTGGTGTTCTTATCTGTGTCCACGACCACTTCGCGCCCGTCGGGAGTGCGTACGTGCAGCGTGGTCTCGACGCGATTCATCACTTCGCCCGCGACCTGATGTTCAGTGGTGGACACATTGGTCACCGACTCGACGACACGAATACTGGTCGCTTTGAACAGCTTGTCGCTCTCAAAAGCACCGCTGGCGATGATCATGTCGCCGTCGCGCGGCTCGCCCAGGATCATGCCCTGGTTGAACAGGCGCAACATCGGCTCGTCGAACATGCCCGTTGTGTCGCGCCCTATGGCTTTGGCCGCTTCTTCGGTCGGCTTGAAGATGCCGCAATCGCGCATGGCCTTGGTGAAGAAGCGCGTATACATCAGGTGCATGGTAGCGTGCTCGATGCCGCCCGTGTACTGGTCAACTGGCAGCCAGTAAGCCCCCTCCACCGGATCGAACGGCCCTTTGTCGTAGTGCGGGCTGAGATAGCGGTACTGATACCACGACGAGCACATGAAGGTATCCATCGTGTCCGTCTCGCGCGTGGCCGGCCCGCCGCACTGCGGACAGGTCGTGTGCAGAAAGCCCTCGTGATACTTCAGCGGGCTTTCGCCGGTGGGCATGAAGTCCACATCGTCCGGCAGCAGCACAGGCAAGTCTTCTTCGGGGACGGGCACGATCCCGCAACGGTCGCAGTAGACGATAGGGATCGGCGCGCCCCAGTAGCGCTGGCGGCTGATCAGCCAGTCGCGCAGACGGTAGTTGACGGCGGCGCGCCCGATACCCTGTTCTTCCAGCCAGCGCGTGACGACGCTCACCGCCTGATTCTTGGTGCCGTCATTGCTGGCGGTGGCCGGTGTGCCGTCGAAGGGGCCGCTATTGACCATGACGCCTTCGCCGGGCCAGGCTTCGGTCATCTTGTCCGGATCGAGATCGGCCATGCCTTCCGGCTGAATGACAATGCGGATGGGCAAGTTGTACTTGCGGGCGAACTCGAAGTCGCGCTGATCGTGAGCGGGCACGGCCATGATCGCGCCGCTGCCGTAGCTGATCAGCACGTAGTCGGCGATCCAGATCGGGATGCGCTCGCCATTGACCGGATTGATGGCATAACCACCCGTAAAGACGCCGGTTTTCTCTTTGCCTTCAGCCGTGCGATCGATCTCACTCTTGCGGGCAGCCGCTGCCACATAGGCCTCGACGGCGGGGCGCTGCTCGGGCGTGGTGACTTTTTCGACCAGCGGATGTTCCGGAGCCAGCACCATGAAGGTCGCACCCCACAGCGTGTCGGGGCGGGTGGTGAAGACTTCGATCGGGTCGCCCGCCTCGGTGCGGAAGACGACCTGCGCGCCTTCGCTGCGCCCGATCCAGTTGGTCTGCATGATCTTGACGCGCTCTGGCCAGTCAATCTTGCTGTGATCCAGCAATTCTTCGGCGTAGGCGGTGGTGCGGAAGAACCACTGTTCCAGTTCTTTCTTGATCACCGGCGTGCCGCAACGCTCGCAGTGACGGTCTTCGCCCCAGACCTGTTCGCGGGCCAGAGTGGTATTGCACGTCGGGCAGAAATCTACTGCGGCGTTCTTACGATAGGCCAGCCCGGCCTTGTAGAACTGCAGGAAGAACCACTGTGTCCAGCGGTAATATTCGGGATGGCTGGTGACGGCCTCGCGCTCCCAGTCGAACATGGCGCCCATAGTACGCAACTGACGGCGCATGTTGGCGATGTTGCGCTCTGTCCAAATCTTGGGGTGAATCTTACGCTTGATGGCGGCGTTTTCGGCGTTCAGGCCAAAGGCGTCGAAGCCCATGGGGAACAGCACGTTGTAGCCGCGCATCCGCAGCCAACGCGCGCGCGCGTCGGAGGGGGCCATGGCGTACCAGTGCCCGATGTGCAGGTCGCCGCTGGGATAGGGGAGCATGGTCAGTGCGTAGAATTTGGGGCGGCTGTGATCGATCACCGATCGGTACAGACCGTCCCGTTCCCAGCGCTCGGCCCAGCGTGTTTCGATGTCCTTCGGCACGTATTTATCAGCCATGGGTGTCTGCGTTCTCCATCAATGACAAGCAGCTTGTCGAACAGGCACAACGAACCATCTGCACAGCGACGGCAAAGCGCGCCGTACAGGGGAGGGCGGAACTACTGGCCTCAGCGCCAGCGTCGCCACAGCAGACGGCGCAGGCCGGGCATCCGCCAGAAGAACCCGCCCCGTCGTCGCCAGAAACGTAATCGGCGGAAGAGCATGGCATCCCCCAGAAACATAAAAGTCCTCGTTCGCAAACCCGGCCCGTTGGCCAGGGACGAAGAGGACTCCGCGGTACCACCCTGCTTGGTGGCCTGTGAAAGAGTGGACCCAAAGGGGCTCGAACCCTTGACCTCCACAATGCCATTGTGGCGCTCTCCCAAGCTGAGCTATGGGCCCATGAGATGTGGTGTGCCACCCACTCATTATGCGTAACGGGCATTCCGGCGCGGCCTACTGGCTTTCAGCCGCGCAGCTCCCGGACGAGTTCGGCCTGAGCGCTCGTCGGGGCGCGCTGCCAGGTTCGCACTCTCCCCGGCTCACTGCGACGATGGCCTACTACTTCCGTTCACCGCTGTTGGCACTATTCACTTTGTTAAGCGTGTTTGTCATTCTAACGGTGCGTGGGGCGCTTGTCAAGACCATTTTTCCGCCTGCGCACCTGGTTGGAGCTTGCAGGCTGAGTGCGCAGTAGATCGAATTTTGAACCAAATTCAGGCCAAGACGATAAGCATTACAGAATAGTACATTCTTGAGGTCTGAATTTGATCTGGGTGTTTTGTCGGGGCGATGGCCGAAACGAAGTCATTGTAAAGAACGAGGCCAGCCGTTATTATTGAAGCTCTACAACGCCGCAGGCATGCGGACAGGCTGCCTGCGTTGGTGTGTGTATGGCTGGTGCGGCGTGTATGGTGGGCCGATGTGCTGGTCCCATAGAAGGGGAGGGTGACTTTTGACAGTCCTGATGGAGGTCAAGGACCTCACAACCCGGTTTCACACAGAGGAAGGCATTGTCTACGCGGTCAACGGGGTCTCGTATACCCTGCACGAGGGGGAGACATTGGGCGTCGTGGGCGAGAGCGGTTGCGGCAAGACCGTACACGCGCTTTCGATCATGGGCCTGATCCCCGAACCGCCGGGCGAAATCACCAAGGGGGAAGTGATCTTCCGCGGGCGTGACCTGCTCAAACTCTCGCCTAACAAGCGTCGCCTGGTGCGCGGGGCTGAGATCGCGATGGTTTTCCAAGACCCCATGACCTCGCTCAACCCGGTGCTCACTATTGGGCGACAGATCACCGAAGCGCTGCGCCTGCACCTGGGCATGGACAATCAGCAGGCTCGCGCCCGTGCGGCTGAGTTGCTCTCGATGGTGGGCATTCCCTCCGCCAAAGAGCGCCTGGACGATTATCCGCATCAGTTCTCTGGTGGAATGCGGCAACGCGCCATGATCGCCATGGCGTTGTCGTGCAATCCGCAGTTGCTGATCGCCGACGAGCCGACGACGGCGCTCGACGTGACCATTCAGGCGCAGATTCTCGACCTGGTGCGCCGTCTGCGCGACAAGATCGGCATGGCCATGATCTGGATTTCGCACGACCTGGGGGTGGTAGCCGGTCTGGCGGATACGGTGCAGGTTATGTACGCGGGCTATATCATCGAGCGCGGCACGGCCAAGGATGTCTACGGTGACTCGCGCCATCCGTATACGATCGGTTTGCTGGGGTCGCTGCCCCGCCTGGATCGCAAGCGTTCGCGGCTGTTCTCGATCGAGGGCGCGCCGCCCGATATGCGTTACCTGCCCAAAGGCTGCCCGTTCGCACCTCGCTGCCCCTACAAGATTGCCCGCTGCGAGCACGAGAATCCGACTCTCCAGCCAGTTCCGGACGGACGCCCCGATCATGTGATGGCCTGCTGGGTTGATGTGCGCAAGGAGAAGGAGCGCGGATATGAGCGAATCCAGGTTGTCTGAACCCGCCGCCAAGGTGACTCCGGGCACGTCGGCGGGGACAGTTGGCAAGCGCGTGCTGGTGGAAGTGCGGGGGCTGAAGAAGTATTTCCCCATCAAATCGGGCATTGTCTTTCAGCGCGAAGTGGCGGCGGTGAAGGCGGTAGATGGGGTCTCGTTCGATATCTACGAAGGCGAGACGCTGGGATTGGTGGGCGAAAGCGGTTGCGGCAAGTCCACCACCGGGCGCACAATCCTGCAATTGCACCGCGCCACGGCAGGTAGCGTGAAATTCGAGGGCGAAGAACTCACCACGCTACAGGGTGAAGCGCTGCGCAAGATGCGCCGCAAGATGCAGATGATCTTCCAGGACCCCTACGCCTCGCTCAACCCGCGCATGTCGGTAGGGCGCATCGTGGCCGAGCCGCTGGTGGTGCACAACATCGGCACCAAGAAAGAGCGCGAGGAGCGCGTGGCCGAGTTGCTGGAACTGGTGGGGCTGAATCCCTATTTCGTACGGCGCTATCCGCACGAGTTCTCCGGCGGGCAGCGTCAGCGCATTGGTCTGGCGCGGGCGCTGGCGCTCAATCCCAAATTCATTGTCGCCGACGAGCCGATTTCGGCCCTGGATGTGTCCATTCAGGCGCAGGTGGTCAACCTGCTGCAAAAACTGCAGGAAGACCTGGGCCTGACCTATCTGTTCATTGCCCACGATTTGAGCATGGTGCGGCACCTGTGCAATCGCGTGGCCGTGATGTATCTGGGCAAGATCGTGGAAATTGCCGACAGCGAGGAACTGTACACCAATCCCTTGCACCCCTATACTCAAGCGCTGCTTTCGGCGGTGCCGGTGCCCGACCCGGTGGTGGAAGAAAAGCGGCAACGCATCATTCTGAAGGGCGACGTTCCCAGCCCGGTGAACCCGCCCAAGGGCTGTCATTTCAACACCCGCTGCCCGGTGTCGGTAGGTGTGTGCTACGAGGAAGACCCGGAACTGGTGGAAGTACTGCCTGGTCACTGGGTAGCCTGTCACCGGGTCGTATGAGTGCCGCTCTGCTGGCAGCGCTGGCCAGAGACGGTGTGGGGGAACGAGAGTAGGAGAGTTGGAATATGGCGGTAGCCGAAGGTGCAAAGCCGGTTTCTCTAGAAGAAGAAGCTCGACCGTCAAGCCCCTGGCTTGACGCCTGGCGGCTGTTCCGGCGCAACAAGGCAGCGATGGTGGCGCTGGTGACCATCATCACCATTGTGTTCATCGCAGCCACTGCCGGTCTCTGGACGAAACTGGGCCTGTTGGACGCGCGCACTGGTGCACAGGCGCGCCACACTGTCAACCCGGTCAATGTCGAGCCGGTCGATCCCTTCCCCGATCCGGGGACATGTGCTCGTGACGGCCAGGAACGCAATCCCTACTGGTGCAGTTGGCTGAGCGAAGAAGCCCTGCTCGATGTGAAGAACACCTATTGCTTTCGCCCGGAACCGGACCCGGCGCAGCGGCAGTGGTGCTATGTGTTGGGGGGCGACAGCAACGGTAAGGACTGGTTGACGCAGACAGTCTACGGGGCGCAGGTCTCGTTGACGGTGGGCTTCTTGGGAGCCACCATGAGCCTGATCGTCGGCCTGGTCTACGGCGTGATCTCCGGCTTCTACGGAGGCCGCGTAGACATGATCATGATGCGCTTCGTGGACTTCATGTACGGCATCCCCTATCTGGTGCTGGTCATCCTGCTGCAGGTCTATTTCACCGAGGTCGCCCGCACCTACCAGGACTCTGGCAAAGGCGGGTTCGTGGGCTTTGTGCTCGACCTGAACAAGAGCATGGGCGGTCTGCTCTTCCTTTTCGTGGCGCTTGGCGTGTTGAGCTGGATTGGCATGGCTCGCCTGGCGCGTGGACAGGTGCTCTCGTACCGCGAGAAGGAATTTGTGGAGGCAGCCCGTGCTGTTGGTGCCAGCAATCGTCGCATCATCTTCGTACATTTGCTGCCCAACGTGATCGGTCCGCTGATCGTATCTGAAACGCTGGCTATCCCCGGCTATATCTTCACCGAAGCGTTTCTGAGCTTCATCGGTCTGGGTGTTCAGCCTGGCACGCCAAGCTGGGGCGCGATGATCCAGCAGGTGCGCGAACGGGGGGGCTTCTTCTCGAATCGCCATATTCTGCTGGTGCCCAGTGTAGCGCTGGTGATCACGGCGCTGGCTTTCAACTTCCTGGGCGACGGGTTGCGCGATGCGCTGGACCCCCGTTTGCGTGGCACATAGCGCCGGGTGGCGTGACTGAGGAGATGAAGTGACGTGACGAAATCATATACGCGCGCAGTAGGGGCGTTGCTGCTGGTGGGGATCAGCCTGATGCTGGCCAGCCTGGCCTGCTACTCTGGGCAGATTCCCGGAGTCTTTGAACTGACGCCCTACTATACTCCGACGGCGTTGCCTACCGTCGTGGGGGGCAAGCTGCAGGTGCTGGACAACGTATTGGTGCCGCTGGAGCCGGGCCGTCCCACCTTCGCTCTGACGGTTTATCCCGAACCGCTTCTGCCCAACGCCATGAATTCCAAGCTATCGTGCCTGGGTGATTCTACGGCCAAAGTGCTTTACGCGGGCGTCGGAGCCGATGGGCAGAACTACTACCTGATCAACTGCAGCGGCTCCGTGGGCTGGGCGGCGGAAAGCCGTCTGATCGGCCCGCTGGAATTCCTTCGCGAAGACCTGGGTATCGCTCAGGCTCCCGCTGGCGCTCAGGCGGTGGAAATGTATGACGACCGTTTCCGCCCCATGCCTCCCAATCCATTGCAGATGTGCAAGCCGGAGACGATCGTGACCGTGTTGCAGGTAGCCTCGGCGGACGCGGACGGAGATGGCTCCCCGGAGCCGTTCTATCAGATTGACTGTCCTACGCCGGCTGGCCCGGTCAAAGGTTGGGTGACTGGCGAAAGCCTGTTTGGCCCGATCGAAATCAACATCGGCGAGCGGGCTATTGCTCTGCCGGATCCGGCGGGTGGCGATGACTTCGCTATGGCCAGCGAGCCAGGGCCGGTGGTGGCAGAGACCGCCGTAACGGGAGAGTGCCGTCCTGGTGCAATCCTGGAAGCCAAAGAGACCGAGGTTGTCAACGGCGTGGCCTACTACAAAATGGCCTGCGGCGATGTTGAAGGCTGGGTGGACGACAGCCGCTTCGTCGGCCCGTTGCGCTATGACGTAGATCAACTGGCTGTTATTGTGGTGCCGCCGGTACTGGTCTTCGAAGATCAGTTGGCCTCGATCATAGCAGAGTATGCAGGCGAAACTCCAGCTGAAGAAGAGGCTGCCGCTGCCGAAGAAGAGACCACTACCGAGCTGGTAGATGAAGCGCAGCGTCGCGTCGTGGAGTACACCCCCCCGCTGTTGCTGGCCGATGAGCCTGGCCCGGCCATTCCGCAAGGCGAGGAGGCCAATGTGGTGGGGCGTTGCGAAAACAACACCGTCGCACGGCTGCTGGAGTTCGCGGCGGCTACCGATCAGGTGTACTACCGCATCGAGTGCTCCGAATGCGTGGCGACAGAAGTCAACGAGGATGGCGAGACAGTGTGCACCGCCACGGAGTTGCGGCAGGGATGGACAAGCCAGGAGTACCTGGAAGGACCGGTGCCCTTCGTCATTGGGCAGCATGTTGTCTTCAAGAGCAGCAGCAAGGCGATCATGACCGATGACGACGGCACCAAGTGGGGGCGCATACCGGCCAATCTCACCGGCGCAGCCTCGATCGGTCAGTATACCGAGTTTGTCGGTCGCTGCCCGCTGGAGCAGGGGATGGATATCGTCGGGGTAGTGGCCGAGCAGGCCCGCACCAGCAGCAAGTACAACTTCTACTACGAGGTGTCTTGCCAGGGGCAGGTCGCGGAATGGCAAGGCGAAGCGCCCCGCCGAGAGATCGTCTACCGGTCCGGCGAGCCGACCCTGATCACCGGCGTGGTGTCGGTGCGCGACCTGGAAGTGGCGCCGGAGTAGGGCGCAGCCCCCTGACCGAGGATGACAAGGACGGTTGAAATGGCCGAGACAACTCTCGAAGGGACTCAAAGAAGTATCCCAGCCCGCCTTTTCATGGGCATTGTGGAGCGGATCGTGCGCTTGCTGGGCGGCCCTGGTATGGTCAAGTTTCTCATCCGGCGCTTCCTGGCGGCGATTCCGGTGCTGTTCGCCATCATCCTGGTGACGTTCACCCTGTCGCACCTCTTGCCGGGCGGCCCCTTCAATTACAGTGGCGAGAACCGCAAAGTGCCCGAATATCTGGTGCGTCAGCTTGAAGAAAAGTACGGACTGCACAAGCCCGTGCTCTTCAACACCTGGAACGATGGCTACTTCCCCGACGGCGACGACTGGAAGATCATCACCAAGCGCACCGAGACGGTCACCATAGGCGGCAGCAAAGAAGGCGGAGCGCAGACAGTGCAGCGCGAAGTGTGGCGCATTGATCTGCTCGACTCGCAGTTCTGGAACTACCTGTGGGGCGTGTTGAAGCTGGACTTTGGCCCGTCGCTGAACAAGGCCCTGCGCGACCAGAATGTGCGGGTGAGCGACGAGATCGCCACCCGGCTGCCGGTCTCCATGCAGGTGGGCATCTTCGCGGTGATCCTGGGCTTCATGCTGGGCATACCGCTGGGGGTGCTGGCAGCGGTCTATCACAACACCTTCGTGGACTATGTGGCGATGTTCTTCGCCATCGTCGGGCAGGCTACGCCGGCCATTGTGCTGGCACCGGTGCTGATCATCATCTTTGCTGTAGAGCTGGGGTGGGTGCCGGTGGCCGATCAGCAGAATCAATGGCGGGAGGGGCCAGAGCTATCGCTGTACTATCTGCAAATTCTGGCGCTGCCGGTGCTCACCCTGGCGACAGGCATGAGCGCCACCATCGCCCGCCTGACACGCGCCAGCCTGCTGCAGGTGTTGCATGAGGACTACGTGCGCACGGCGCGCGCCAAAGGGTTACGCGAGCGCGTTGTCATCTACGTGCACGCGCTCAAGAACGCGCTGATCCCCGTGGTGACGATCCTCGGCCCGCTGCTGGCGGCGGTGCTGACGGGCACGTTCGTCGTCGAACTGATCTTCGTGATTCCTGGTCTGGGCAAGGTGTTCGTGGACAGTGTGCAGGCGCGCGACTACACCATGATCATGGGTGTCTCGATCCTGTACTCGGTGTTCCTGATCATTGGCAACATCCTGGTAGACATCATGTACACCTGGCTCGACCCGCGCATCCGCTTCGATTAGTCGGGCTGTGGTCACCGACCGCCACTGCCTGCCTGTTCCTGAAAGCCACACGACAGCCTGGGTCATGTCGGCCCAGGCTGTTGGCTGTTAGTGTCAGACACGAGCGCAGATTAGGGCGTCGGCGGGTTGTAGCTGATGCCGATCAGTTCGGTATCCAGCCGGTAGCCGCCGAAAACGCCATAACCGTTGGTAGTGCGTGGTGCGGCGTGAATTTCGAAGGCAAAGGCGCAGAAATTCTTGCCTCCAGGCAGCCACGCTCCGGCTACCGCCTGTAGCTCGGCCACTACATAGTTGTCCAGGTCTGGGCCAACGGCGTTCGCTGTGCCGAAGAAAGTGTTGCCGTGCGTTGGCTCGTCGTAGACCAGGCTGAGCGGCTGCGGAGGCGCGACGACATCCTGCACGGCGACCGGCGTGGCCGATCCGCGCAGGACGCTGAGGTTGTAGGAATTGACGAAACCGCCCGGCTGATGCACCCGGAAGCGCACTGTCAGCGTGGCGTTGGGAGTGGGCAGGTCGAACAGACCGCATTCACCCGGCGCGACGCCGCCCATGGCAATGCTGGCGATATCACCGGTGATGGGGCGATTGTCGAGGTAGAGCTTGATCTTGTCGTCGGCTCCGGGCACCTTCTTGCCGGTGCTGTCGTAACCCTCGATCCAGAATTCCACCGTGCGCGGGTCCTGTTCCGGTAGATAGAGCAGATTCTCGTAATAGGAACTGCTGAGGCGGACCTTGAGGGTGCGGTGAGTGAGCACCCAACCGGGATCAGACTCAATGTTGAGATAGTAGGGCACTGTCTGTGGCGGGCCGCCATCAACCTTCAGCGGCACAGTGGTGAAAGGCCCTACCTTGGTGCCGGTGTAGTCGGGGCTGGAGCCAATGTCGGAAATCTTGGGATGCTCGTGGTATTCCTGCACGAAGGCCCAACCTCCCCCAGGTCGGCGAAAGCGGATGGTGTAGTAGGCCACAGCGGGCTTGGCATCGGTGAAGCAGGCGAACAGATGCAGCCGCCCGGCCCATGCGCCGCGCGTGATCTGCGGGCCAAGCGAGTTGGTGGCGGTGATGCGTCCCTGGGCATCCAGGGTGTTGCCCAGGCTGGAGATCACCCAGACATTGCCGATGGACTGAATGGCGCGTCCGCCCTGGCAGGCTGTCGGGCCGGGGTTGATAACGCTTTCCGGCAGGCACAGGTTGATGCGCTTGAAGTTGGGAATGTCGCTGAAGAGTCCCGTTTCGAACAGCACACCTGCGGTACCGCCTCTGTCCCGCTGACGACCTGCACCAGCAGGTCGGGGCGCAGTTGGGTGGCGAGCGGTGCTCCGCCGGAGACAACATCCTCGGTTTCGGCGGCGATATCGGTCAGCGTCTGCGTGAAACGGAACAGATAGTTGCCCTGCTCATCAGTGACGGTCAGGCCCAGAGTCTGACGGTCGCCCGTGCCAGTGTATGGCCCGCCCGCCAGTTCGTCTTCGGTGCGGTCATATTCGACGAAACGCAGTAGCAAGCCCGGCTGATTCTTCACTTCGCAGTAGAACTTGAAAGCGTCCTTGAAACGGGCGAAGTCGCGCACGTATGACAGTTCGTTGTTGAAGACGGCTGTGCCCAGGGGAAGACGGGACGACCGCGCTGCGACCGACATTTCTGGCACAGCCTGACTGCCGCCTGCTTCTTCGGGCGGTGCGCTGCGCAGCGGCACCATCATGGGGCGGAACGGGGGCGGGTCGGGTTCCGGAATGGGCGGGAAGGGTACGCGCTTCTCGAACTGCCGGATGCGATCGCCGTACAACCGCTCCAGGGTCTCGCGCAGGGAGGGATATTTCAGAAGTTCGGCAAGTTGCAGGGAGGTGTCAATGACGAAGTAGAAGGGAAAGCACGGGTTGGCCCGGCACAGGCCCGCGTAGCTGCGCACTCGCCCATAGACCACGTAGTCCGTGGGGGACTGCGCCATCGAACAGGTCAGCACCAGGTCGTCGTAGTCCTGATCGGCTCCAGTGTCGTTGGATAGGATGTCGAAGACGATCTGTCCGCCCATGGCGGAGGGCGTGCCCAGGCGTTCGGCGGACGGTTTCCAGGTTGCCCCTTTGCCAGTGGGTAGGTGTTCGATGGCAATCGTCCACTGCGCGCCAGTGACGTGTACCGGCGGGGTGGACACGTCGCCGGCGTACACGCCATCGGCACTGTCGCTGCCCTGGATGACGAAGCGCTGCTGAAAAGCCGCTGTCTTGCTCTTGACGCTGACGGTCCAGTTGCCTTGCATGGTGATGGCCATGGTTCAATCTTTCTGCTCATCGTTGACGGTTATTTGTAATACAGTACGGTATCAATTTTATGAACAAAGTAAAGTATATGAAATTTTCGACACAAAGTAAATAATAGGAAAATTTTCACATATACCGTCGAAGAGGCTGCTGCCTGGTGCGCCTGTCGCGGACTGCATACGCATGGCGGGCGTAGGTTGTCGTTTCAAGGCGGGCCGTTACAATTGAGACAGGCGGTGTAGGGGAACGCTGGCGTTCGGCAGCGCGTGGAAGGGCCTGCGACGATGTTCTATGGCAGAGTGGATGTCTACTGGCCAGATGGCCCGGTGGAAAGCTACCGCGTGAACAAAGCGGCGGTGGCAGTAGGGCGTTCTACGGGCAACGACATCGTGCTCGACACCACGTCGGTCTCTCGCTATCACATCAAGTTCAGCTTCAACGAGTATCAGGCGCAGCTTGAAGACCTGGAGTCGGCGAACGGCACCTATGTGGACGGGGTGCGGTTGCCGCCGCACGAGCCATACTTGCTGCGCGGTGGGGAGGAAATTCAGATCGGCGACATCCGCCTGATCTACCACCCGCCGTCTTCTGCGACCGAACTGATGGTGTCGGAAGAGACTACACAGCGCGTGGTGCTCAGCCGGGCTACGTTTCGCGCCGAACTGACCGGTCCGGATATGGCGGTCGCGCCGGGGGCACACGCGCAGGCGGTGCTCACGGTCGAGAACACGAGCGATGCTCCGGATCACTACTTCCTGGAGATTGACGGCCTGCCCAAAGGATGGGTGCGCATTGACCGGGTGGAGCTGACGCTCGACCCAGGAGAAGCGGGCCAGGCAGTGCTCAGCTTCAAACCGTTGCGGCGGAGCGAAACCCGTCCCGGCGACTATCCCTTTGTGGTGCGTGCGCGCGCCAGGTCAAAGCCCGCCGAGACCATTGACGTACCCGCTGTTCTGTCCGTCCTGCCTTATAGCGGTTTCGGGATGGCTCTGGACGACGGGCACGTGGTCTTCGGGGAGCCGTTCAAGGTCTATCTGCATAATCAGGGCAACACACCGCTGACGCTCGATCTGGGGGCAGTAGACCCGGCCAGCATGTTGCACGTTCAGTTTGCTGCGCAGCGTATCCAACTGGGGCCGGGCGAGCGACAGACAGTGGCAGGTGAGGTCTATCCGCGTCACCGGCGACTATGGGGCGGCCCGGTGCAGCGAGAGTTCTTCGTGATCGCGCGTTCGCACGACCCTTCCGGCTTCATCGCTGCGGTGCCCGGCACCGTGGCCGAGCAGGGGGTGTTGCCCGCCTGGTTGCCACTGTTGTTGATCCCCCTGGCGTTGCTGGGACTGCTCGTCGTCTTCGCCCTGGGATTGTGGTTGCTCGGCGGAGAGAAAGCGACTTCGGCCCGTCCGCCCGTCATCTCGGCTTTCACCGCTGCGCCCGATCAGGCAGTGGTCGGCGAGGCGGTCACGCTCTCCTGGGCGGTAGAGGATGCCAGCAGCCTGGCCCTGCGCGTGTTCCACGGGGGCGGCGAGCAGGTCGTCGGCGTCCCTGCTGGCGCGGTTACTCATGCCATGTCCTTTGACGAGAGCGGGCGCTACACCATCGCGCTGGAAGCGCAAGGCGGTGGGCAGATTGTCACGCAGAATCTCACCGTCAGCGTGCGTCCAGCAGTGGCGCTGTCGGTGGAGGTGCTCGGCGGGGCAGAACTGGTGCGCAACGTGTCGCAGGAGGTGCAGCTCACCTGGGAGGTGCGCGGGGCACGTCCCTATCAGGGCGGCTACCGCATCCGCGTCACGGGTTCCGACCGCAGAGGCGATCTGCTGGTCTCGCCCATGCCGCTGACCGGACAGCAGCGCGTGACAGTCGTGCCGGGCAGCGATCAGGCGGAATGGCTGGTGACGCTCTATGCAGAGGGGTTCGACGGGCTGGTTACCAGCATTGTGCAGAAAGTGCCCATCGTCTACCCGGTCTGCGAGTTGCGCGCGCGCCAAACAGTGGTCCGCAGCGGCCCTGGTGAAGGCTATCCGGCCCTCCTACCGCCACAGCCGCCGGTCGGTGTGGCCACGGGGACGCTTTCATACTCGCCGGTCGCTCGCGATCCATCGGGGGCGTGGCTGCAGGTGCCCATCGGGGTGGAAGCGCAGTTGGGCTGGGTGCCGCTGGCCGATTTCGCATGCACCAACTTCGATCCACAGCGGCTGGTGGTGACTACCGCCTATCCGCCGCCACCGGTCACGCCCACTCCCACTTCTGCGCCGGTCTCGCCAACACCTTTCCCGACGGTTACAGCCTCTCCCGCCACGCGCACTCCCGCCAGTTCCCCGACTTCCAGCCCCATACCTGGTTCATGAGGGACACCGTGTCTCGTCGCCTGACTCTTTTCTCTCTCCTCATCGTGTTGGCGGCCCCTTTCTTGCTGGCTCTGGCACCGCTGCGCCAGACGACGCTTGATCTGTCGGTCAGCGCGGGCTACGGCGGCGTCTACCGCCGGGGACAGTGGGTGCCCGTGCGCGTCGCGGTGAGCAATAGCGGCGAGAGCTTCTCCGGCGTGTTGCGTGTGCGACCGGACAGCAGTGGAGGGTTCGAGAACACGAACTATCGCACTCCTCTCGATCTGCCACGTGGTGCGCGCAAGCAGGTCTTTGTCTACGTTGCTCCGGAGCCGTACACACGCGATCTGCGGGCAGAAGTGCTGGACGCAAACGGACGTGTCATGGCTTCGCGTTCGTTCTCCCTGCGTATGGCCGAACCCGAAGATGTGCTTCTGGCCGTGGTGACTGAATCGCCGCTGGGAGCTGTTGATCTCACTGCCCGTGTGCCTGGCGTGGGCATGGCTTATCAGGTGAACTGGCGGGTAGCACATCTGCCGCCGCTGGCCGAGGCGTTGGCCGGACTGGACGTGCTGCTGATTCACGACGCGGACACCGGCGCGCTGAGCGTCGAGCAGGCGCAGGCGCTCGAACGCTGGGTACTGACAGGTGGGCATCTGCTGGTCGCTGGCGGCGACGCCTGGCAGCGCACAACGGCGGGGATCGCACACCTGCTGCCTGTTGACCTGCAGGGCACGATGGTGCGCCAGGGACTCGACGCTCTGGCCGACTTCGTGCGACTGTCCGCCGAGCCGCTGCGCGAACGGGCTGTGGTCACCCGCGTCACGCTCAGGGCGGGTGCGAGTATCCTGGCAGCGGAGGACGATCTGCCCCTGGTGGTGCGCTGGCCTTACGGCGCTGGCTGGGTAGACTTTCTGGCTGCCGATCCGCAGGTTGAGCCGTTGCGATCCTGGAGCGGTTTGCCGCAGCTCTGGTACACCCTCATAGCTGGGGGAGGGCAGCGCCCCAGTTGGGGGCGTGGCATCAGCGACTGGACTGCGGCCCGACAGGGCACGCTGACACTCTATCACAGCGTGTTGCCTGGCCTGTGGCAACTGTGCGCTTTCCTGGCTGCCTATATCATGCTGATCGGGCCGGTGAACTACGTAGTGCTGCGCTGGCTCAACCGGCGCGAATGGGCGTGGGTCACCACGCCGGCGCTGATCGTGCTCTTCAGCGTGCTGGCCTATCAGGTCGGTTTCAACCTGCGCGGCAACGAGCCGACGATCAGCCGTCTGACGGTTGTGCGACAATGGCCGGGCCGGGCCGAGGCGCAGGTCACTGCCCTGGTTGGCGTGCAAGCGCCGCGGCGGGCCACCTACGACGTAGTTGCCGGGCGGGGTTTCACCCTACGGCCCTTGCCGGATTCTGGTGTGGGCACGGCGGTGACAGTGGAGGAGGGGACGCGCTACAGCGCTGCCTCCGTGCCGATTGACGCCGGCACGATCGCCAGTTTCACTGCCGACGGGTTCGCTGCAGCGTTTCCTTTCTCCGCAGCGGCGACCTGGGCGCTGGCTGGAGGTTATGCGCCGCGACTGGTGGGGTACGTGATCAACGAATCCGACATCCTGTGGCGCGATGCGGTATTGCTGATCAAAGGCGAAGCGCGGTATCTAGGCGATCTCGCCCCTGGTCAGACGAAGGCTTTCGATCTCGCCATCGGGCCGCAGGACCCTGGCCCGCTGACCCTAGGCAGCGCGCAGTTGCGCGACCTGTATCTGTGGCCGTCCTGGCAGTTCACGCGACAGACGCCCGGCTGGTGCTTTGACTATCGCGGCATGGCGTTGACCCTGACCAACGTGATGCAGGGCGAACGGTTCACTTGCGCCGCGCGCGGAGTCTCGCGCGAGGAGCAGGAAATCCGCCGCCGCTACCGGTTGCTCGCCGCACTGGCGGTAGACACCGATCTCAGCGGGGGGCGGGGCATGGGAGCCTATGTCTTTGCCTGGAGTGACAGGCCGCTGGTCGAGATTCAAATGCCCGGCAATTCGCCCAGGACCGAAGACACGACTCTGTTGATCGTGGAAATTCCGGTGAGTGTAAGAGCAGCGGACGCCCTGGTGCAGGTACCACCCGGCCTGACGACCTGGACGGTGGCCGAGACGCAAGACCCGCGTACTTTGACTTCTATCACCCCTGACTTGTTTGAAATTCCCGAAGGCTCACAGGCAGTTTTTCAGTTCAGGCCCATGCCGCCCCTCTTGCTGGCCGAAGTCCAGGCGGTGGATGTACTCTTCGAGGGGCAAGGCGCGTTGGTGGTCGAAGTATGGGACTGGGAAGCACAGAAATGGCAGGTGCTGGAATTTGCGCCGGACGCGACCATGGTGCGCCTGACCCCCGGCGATCGCTACGCCGGGCCGGGAGGGGCGGTCAATGTACGTATCTCTCCGACCGGCGGTTTGGCGTACAATAACATAGACTACGTGCGTGTCGTCTATCATGGGCGATTGTCGCGCTGAGCGCAGGCGAAAGACTGGCAACGGGTAGCGGGCAATGAGCGCAGCGGGCAACGAATACGTCATCGAGACGCGTGGGCTGGTCAAGCGCTATGGCAAGCTCGTGGCGGTGGACGACCTGTGGCTGCAGGTGCCGCGCGGCGCTATCTACGGCTTTGTGGGGCCGAACGGCGCGGGCAAGACTACGACCATGCGCATCCTGGCCACGCTGATCCCGCCTACCGCTGGCGAAGCGTTCATTGACGGCTATTCGGTCACCGGGCACCCGCGCGAGGTGCGCCGCCGCATCGGGTATATGCCGGACTTCTTCGGCGTCTATGACGATATGAAGGTATGGGAGTATCTCGACTTCTTTGCTGCCTGTTACGAGATTCCCGCCCGCGAACGGCCCGCCCTCATTGACGACCTGCTGGCGCTGGTAGACCTGACACACCGGCGCGACGATATGGTCGAGAAGCTCAGCCGGGGCATGAAGCAGCGCTTGAGTCTGGCGCGCACGCTAGCCCACGATCCCGACGTCCTTATCCTCGACGAGCCGGCGTCGGGCCTCGATCCGCGCGCGCGGATCGAGGTACGCGAACTGCTAGTCGAGATGGCGCGGATGGGCAAGACCATCTTCTTCTCGTCGCACATCCTGGCTGATGTGGCCGAAATATGTACCCATCTGGGGATCATCGAGGCGGGTAATCTGGTTGCCCAGGGCACGGTGGAGGAAATTCGGCGGCAGTTGTTGCCGGTGCGCGAGATCACCATCGCCTTGCTCGACCGCGTGGAAGATGCCCGGCGCATCCTCAGAGAGATGACAGGCGTCGCGCAGGTGCGCGACCTGCCCGATGAAGGGGGGCGCAAGCGGCTGCGCGTGGATTTCACTGGCGACGATGCGGCGCTCAGCGTGCTATTGCAGGCGCTGGCGCAGCGGGGTTTGCCGGTAGTGACCTTTTCAGAAGAGATGCGCGATCTGGAGTCCGTCTTCATGCGGGCGACCAGAGGCATTGTGTCGTAGGCGAGACGCGAGCGATGCAGGTGACGGATCGAGTCATGATATGGCGCAGGCAGGCGGGGTTGCTGCTGCGCAATCCAGTAATGGTCAAAGAACTGCGCGGTCGGATGCGCGGGGCGCGGGCGTTTAGTGTGCTCACCATCTATCTGACCTTGCTGGGCGTCTTCGCCGTGCTGGTCTACATCGCCGTGACCGAGTCCTCGACCAGCGTGAGTGGACAGGCCGATGTCGGTGAGATCGGGCGAACTCTGTTCGGCGGTGTGGTGGCTATCGAAATGTTACTGATCGCTTTCCTGGCTCCAGGTTTCACGTCGGGGGCGATCAGCGGGGAGCGGGAACACCAGACGTTCGAATTACTGCGGGCGACACTGTTGCCTGCCTATGCCCTGGTGCTGGGCAAACTGGCCTCGGCCATGCTCTATGTGTTGCTGTTGTTGCTGGCAGCGATCCCATTGCAAAGCATCGCCTTTTTCTTCGGCGGGGTCTCTGAGACGGAATTGCTCCTGGCGCTGGTGATGCTATCCATATCCGCGCTGTTTTTTTGCTCGGTCGGGGTGTACTTTTCGGCACGGTCATGGCGCACGCTGTCGGCCAGCCTGCTGGCTCTGGGCGTGACGCTGTTCTTCATGTTCGGCATTCCTCTGCTGGTGGGGATGATCTGGCAGCTAACGGGTTTCTCGCTAGGCGGTGTCGGAGGGTCGACCTTCGAGATGGCCATTCTCTATGGCACGGGGGCAGCGCTGAGTCTAAATCCGCCAGTCACTGCCTTGCTGACCCAATATTTGCTTGTCAACCGACACACTGCCGGACTATTCTCGTATACATTAGTGAACGGTGACACCGTGACCCTGATAGCACCCTGGATACCTTTCACGGTGTCTTACCTGGCGCTGGCGGGGATATGCCTGTTTCTGGCAGTGCGCAGAGTGCACAGGGTCATGGAATAGATCGGCCTAGCGACCGCAGGTATGCCCGGAGAAAGTCAGCATGAACGCCATCCTGGCCGAACAACTAACGGTCACCTTAAGCCGACAAGTGCGCCGCTGGGATCGGCGGCTGCGGCTGGTGAACACGCTTACCTGGGTGCCGCGCGGGATGCTGTTTGGCCTGGCTGTCGGGGTGGCCCTGGCGACGGCAGCGCGGTTGCGGCCCTGGCTGTTGCCGGAAGAAGTCCTGCGTCTGACTGTCGCGCTGACTGGCACAGTGACTCTACTGATCTTGCTGGTGATCTGGGGCAGGCCTCGCTCGGTGACGCGCAGCGCGCGCTACTTCGATCAGCGCTTCGACCTCAAAGAGCGGGTCAGCACGGCGCTCGAACTGCTGGCCGGACGCATTCCCGCTTCTCCGTTGCTGGCTGAACGGCAACTCGCCGACACGGCACAGGCGACCGCGCGAGTACGGGCTGCGGCGCATTTGCCCCTGCGCGTGCGCTGGCGCGAGGTGCTGGCCGTGCTCTTGCTGGCGGGGGCGTTCGCCTGGCTGCTCACCAACAATCCGCAGGCGGAACGGCTCCGCGCTCGCCGCGAACTCGACGCGGCTATTGCTGCGCAGGCGGCGGCCCTGGAGGAGGCTATCCAGGCGGTAGAGGAAAACGCGCAACTCTCGCCCGCCGAACAAATGGTATTGACTGAACCTTTGCGCGAGGCTCTGGAAATCCTGTCACAGCCTGGCGTCTCGCGCGAGGAAGCGGTTGCGGCGCTGGCAGAAGCGGCTCAGGCGTTGGGCGAACTGGCCGACGGCCTGCTGCCAGAAGAGGCGCTGCCCTACCAGCAGGCCGCACGCGAGCTGGCAGGATCGGAGATGGCAGCACAGGCTGCCTCGGCGCTGCACGAACCCGATCTGGGCCAGACAGCCGACGCCCTGGATAGGATGTCTCGCGAGCTGGCGCAGTCTGACCTCAACGAAGCTCAGCGCCAGGAGATGGCCCAGGGATTCGAGAGAGCAGCGGAGGCGTTGGAGGCGCAGAACCCCGCCCTGGCCCAGAGTCTGCGCGATGTGGCCGATGCCGTGCGAAGGGGTGATGTGGCGGCAGTCCAGCAGGCCATGGCTCAGACTACTCAGGTGTTGCGCGCACAGCAGGAGCAGCTAGAGCAGTCGGCGCTGGCGGACGCGGCCCGTGCGGCGCAGCAACAAACGGCAACAGGACAGCGGGAAATCGCGCAGGCGGGGCACGAAGAGCCTATGCCGAGAGTCTCGGAGGAGCTATCTGGCGCTGCATCGTCTGCGACAGAAGAACAGAGCACTGCCGGGCAGGGGCAGGCACAACCTGGCGCAGGCGAGGTACAATCTGGTGCTGAAGGACAGAGCGCCCCAAGGGGCGAGGATTCCGGCGCGACTGGCGCGGGTCCTGTGGGCAGTGAGGCTGAGGAAGCGGGAGACACTGGCGCGGGGGCTGGCCAATCATCTGCGCCAGCGGGACAGTCTACCAACGCGGAACAGGGCGAGGGTGAGGCCGCGCTGGGGGCGGGAAGCGGCGAGGGCGGCGCGGGCGTAGATACCACCACTGGCGCACAGGTTGAAGGGGGAACCGGGCAGGTGCCCTTCAGTGCGCCCGAAGGCGAGTTCCACGACTATACACCGCAACATGCCCCCACGACGCTAGGGGGTGAAAGCGATCAATTGCTGGACGTGGGCGGGACGGCCCCCGAAGGGCAGGGCCTGCCACTGCAAGAGGGCGAGTTGGCCCCCAATCCAGCAGGTGAGGCGGCGCTGACATATACGGGGGCGCTGCGAGCATTTCGAGCGGTTGTCAGTCAGGCGCTCGAAAGCGGGCGCATCCCGCTCGATCAGCGCGATGTCATTCACGACTATTTCTCGTCTCTGGCGCGCTAGCATACCGGAAGGGAGAACGGAGACGATGCCGAACAGGCGTCTGAGCTGGCCTGTCGCGCTGCTGGCAGTAACTGTCCTGGTCGGCGGATGCATCCAGCCTGTGAGCACCGTTGACCTGACGCGGACCGCACTGGCTCCCTTTGCAGTTGTGCCTACAGCCACGTCTATGGTGATACCCGCGGGCGCTACCCCTTCGCCGACCCTGCTGGTCGAGCAGTTCATCTTCAGCCGTGGTCAGCAGCCGAACGGTTTGCAGGTGTGGTATGACCAGCCGCAGGCATTCGACCGGCTGCAGGGATTCTCGTATACCGGGATGACAGGGGTGCCGTGTGTCGGGTATCTGCTCTCGACGGCGACCAGCGGCGTCTGGCAGCCTAACAATGGCGCGCTGGTGTGCGCCGACTCGCCGGCTGCGGAAGCGTTCGCCGCCGTGACGTATTTTCTGACTTCCACCGGCGAACCCACCACAATCGTCTTTGGGCGGGTGATGAATCCGGCTGCGACGGCTATTGCGGTGATATTCAACGATGGCACCAGTCAGCAAACAGCGCCGCAGGCTGGGGGGTTTCTGGTCGTTCGTCCCGATGTGGTTGCTGCGACGGTCATCACCGCCATCAACGCCGAGGGCAACACGGTCATTCCCAATATCCCGCAGTTGCCGGTCTAACCCAGGGCGGCGCTGGACGTGTGTCTGGCTGTCGGAGAAGGGCAGATAAGTCTATGGACGAAGATATCAGGGTGGAAGCGAGCGGGGTAGAGGAGTTTTACCAGACGGCCCAGGCGATCCTGGCCGAAGTGGGCAAAGTCATCGTCGGCCAGCAAGCCGTCGTGCAGCAGGTGCTGATCTGCCTGATCGCGGGAGGACACGCTCTGCTGGAAGGCGTGCCGGGCCTGGGCAAAACCATGCTGGTGCGCACGCTGGCCCAAGTGCTCGACCTGAAGTTCTCGCGTATTCAATTCACGCCAGACCTGATGCCCGCCGATATCATCGGCACCAACATCATGGAAGAAGGCGAGGATGGCCGCCGCACGTTTCGTTTCGAGGCCGGGCCGGTTTTCGCCAACCTAGTGCTGGCCGACGAGATCAACCGGGCCACGCCCAAAACACAATCGGCATTGCTGGAGGCCATGCAAGAGAAGACGGTGACGGTGGCGAACACGCGCTACACCCTGGCGCTGCCTTTCTTCGTGCTCGCCACGCAGAACCCCATCGAGATGGAGGGCACTTATCCGCTGCCCGAAGCGCAACTCGACCGCTTTCTGTTCAAAGTGGACGTGTTGTTCCCCTCGACGGACGAGCTGATCGAGATCATGGGGCGCACGACCGGCGCGGCCCTGCCGCAGGTAGCCAGGGTAGCCGACGGCCCGCGCATTCTGGCGATGGGCGAACTGGCACGGCAGGTGCCGATCGCCTCACATGTCAGCCACTACATCGCGCGGCTCATCACGGCCACTCATCCGCTCTATGCCGACGCTCCCGATAGCCTGGTGCGCCGCTATGTGCGCTACGGGGCCAGTCCGCGCGGGGCGCAGGCGTTGGTATTGGGGGCCAAAGTCCACGCGCTGCTGGCCGGGCGCTACAATGTGGCCTTTGAGGACGTGCGGGCGGTGGCGCACGCTGCTCTCCGACACCGGTTGCTGCTCAACTTCGAAGGTCTGGCCGAGGGAGTGCGCACCGACGACGTGATTGACGATCTGCTGGAGCGCGTCCCTGTGCCAGCGGGAGGCTGAGGCCATGAGCGAACAGAGCTTGCTCGAACGGCTGCTGACTGCGCCGAATGCCGACGACCTGTGGCGTCTGCATCCGTACCTGCTGGCCATTGATGGTGCGGAGGCCGTCGCCGCCCGCGAAGTGGCCCGCCTGTTCTATTGCTACCTGTCGTGTGTGACGGGCAAGCTGGTTTCCAAAGAACACAGTTCGGCGGCAGCGCATCTGGCGGCTGGCTCGTTGGGGGTGATCGCCATGCAGGACGTGCTGGAAGCGCTGGCGAACGACCGCAAGCGGGCGATCGGCAACCTGCTCGCTGGCGGGCTGGCGGCAACGCTGGAAACGTTGGGGACGTTCCAGCATGTGAAAGCGTGGGAGCGCGAATTCGCCTCGGTGCACGAGGAAGCGGTCTGGCATTTGTATCGCCTGTTGTGGGAACTATCGGCGGAGACGCAGCCGGACCTGTCGCTGGAGCGTCGTCATGCTCTGCTGGAATGCCTTCTGGCGGCAGCTCGCGATCCTGGTCAGTCGCCGGCGGCACGGGTTGCCCTGGTCGTGCGACTGTTTCAGTTCTTGCTGGCGATCCGGCTGGCACCGCTTCTGCCGGCGCTGCGCGAGCGAGGGATATTGCAGGCATGACCGCAGAGATTGCCATTCAGACGCTCAACCTGTCCAAGACGTTCGGTCGGCGGGGGCGCAAGCGGATTGAGGCCGTCAAACACCTCAACCTGGAAGTGCGCGCCAGACAGGTCTACGGCTTCCTGGGGCCGAATGGCGCAGGCAAGTCCACGACGATCCGCATGTTGCTCGATCTCATCCATCCCACCGCCGGAGATGTGTACCTCTATGGGCAGCATGTCCATCGTCATCACGAGGTTTTGCGCCGGGTGGGGGCGCTGGTGGAAGGGGCGACCTTCTACAATTTTCTCAGCGGACGGCGGAATCTGGAGGTATTGGCGCGCACGGCCAACTGCTACGATCCGCGCCGTATTGAACAGTTACTGGAGCAGGTAGGGCTGGCGGAGCGGGCCAATCAGCGTGTCAAGGGGTACTCGACGGGCATGAAACAGCGCCTGGGGCTGGCCGCGGCGCTGCTGAGCGATCCTGATCTCTTGATCCTCGATGAGCCGACCAATGGCCTTGACCCTGGCGGGATGCACGAAATTCGCACCTTCATCCGGCGGCTGGTGGACGAGCAGGGCAAAACGGTGTTCCTGTCCAGCCATCTGCTCGGCGAGGTCGAGCAGGTATGTGACCGGGTGGCGATCATCAACCTGGGTGAAATTGTGCGCGAAGGGGCAGTTGACGAATTGCTCGCGGGCAAGAGCACCCTGCGCGTGGAGGCGCGGCCTTTGCAGCGGGCCGCCGACGTGCTGCGGCAGCATTGGCCGGTTGTCACCAACGAAACGTGGCTGACCGTCAGCGCCAGTCACGAAGACTCGCCTCACGTCGTCCGCCGTCTGGTCGAAGCGGGGGTAGACGTGTATCAGGTCGCGGCGCAGCGGCAGACCCTGGAGGAGTACTTCTTGCAGGTGGTGCGGGAGAACGTGGGCCATGCGTAACCTGTTCCGTGCCGAGTGGATCAAGATCGCGGGCAATCGCTGGGTCGCTGGTTGCCTGATCTGGATTTTCCCGATTGGGGCCGTGGCATTCCTGGCGGTCGCCGGGCTGGTGCTGGTGCTATCGTCGTCGGCGCGCGCGGGTCTGCGCCAAGACGAGGCTATCCTGTGGACGGAACAAGCGATCAGCATGTGGAATTTTCCCAACAATCCGGTCGGACGGCTGATCCTGCTCGGCTTCACAGCGGTGGTCTTCGCCGGCGAGTATCAGTGGCAGACCTGGAAGAATGTGGTGCCCCGGAACCGCCGAGCCGCGCTGATCCTGATCAAATTCCTGGCGCTGGGCGCGTTCGTCGTGCTGGCCTTTTCGCTGATGTCCGCTCTGTGGACGGTGGGCTGGGCGGTGCTGACGCGCATCGCGGACGTATCCTATGGCCCGCGCGTCACCTGGGCGGTGTTGCAGGATTTTGGGGAGGACTACGCGCTGGCGGCAGGGCTGGCCTTCACCTCGACGCTCATCGCGGCGGGGTACGCGGCTCTGGCGGCGATGCTCACCCGTTCGATCTTGGGCGGGGTCATCGCCGGGTTCGCCCTGACGTTCGCCGAGAATCTCTCGATTGTCGCGCTGATGTTGATCGGCTGGTTCCTGGATGTTCCCCGGATCGTGCATCTGTATCGGCTCACACCGGGCTACAACCTGATCAATGTGGCGAGCTGGATCAACAACAACACGCCGAACACCATGCGCCCCTTCGAGGAGGGCAAGTATTCCGGCATCGTCTTCTCGGATAGCCTGGGATTCTCGGTGGCGCTTCTGGCGCTGTGGGTGTTCGGTCTGATCGCGCTGACAGTCGCTCTCTTTCAGCGCCAGGACATCACTTCCTGACGGGCGTGGTGCCCAGGTAGCCCATCATGGCTGACAAATCCCTGTTCGACGAACAGACGCTGCGCAAGCTGGAACGGTTGACCATCCTGGCCAACCGGGTACGCGCCGGCGCGATCAAAGGGGAGCGACGGTCCAGCAAGCGCGGCACCAGCATCGAGTTCGCCGACTACCGCCCCTACACACGCGGCGACGACCTGCGCCGGGTGGACTGGAACATCTACGCGCGGCTGGAGCGTCCGTTCATCAAGCTACACGAGGATGAAGAAGACCTGGCCGTGCACCTGATCCTGGACGCTTCGGCCAGCATGGATTGGCCGCGCACCGGCGAACGCGATCAGCACAAATTCCTCTACGCGCGGCGGCTGGTGGCCGGGCTGGCCTATATTGCGCTGGGGGGTGGCGATCAGGTCACTATTGCGACGGTGCGCGGCGATGGCATGGCGCTGTGGGGGCCGTGGCGCGGACGCGGGCGGCTGCTCGATCTGCTCGGCTGGCTGCAGGCCAGTTATACACGGGGCGCAATACGCCTGAACGATGCGCTGACTGACTACGCCCGACGCATGGCGCGGGCGGGCGTGTGCATCGTAATCTCCGATCTCATGTCGCCGGAAGGGTGCGAAGATGGTCTGCGCGCCTTACAGGGGCGCGGACACGAAGTCACTGTCCTCCAGGTGCTGGCACCCGACGAGGTTGATCCGGTGATCGCAGGCGATCTCAAGCTGATTGACGTGGAGACGGGCATGGCCCAGGAAGTGACGGTGGACGAGGCCATGAAACGGCTGTATGTACAACGTCTGCAGACCTGGCAGGCTGAGATCGGCGCGATGTGTGTCCGGCGCGGCATCCATTTTGTCCCCCTGGTGACCAGCACTCCCTGGGAGCAGGTGATCCTGACTCAACTGCGCCGGGCGCGTGTGGTGCAATGATGGCGGCCAGAGCATCCCTGTCAGTCCGACTGGCGTTGTTGCTGATCCTGCTGGGCGCGTTCGCGTTGCGGCTGTGGAACGTGGGCGAGCCGAGCGTCTGGCACGATGAAGGCTGGTCTATCCGCGCCATCCGCGACCCCATCCATACACCCGACGACAACACGCCGCCTCTCTACTATGCGACGCTGCATCTGCTCTGGCGCGGTGCGGGCGACTCGGCGCTGGCCTTGCGCTATGGCTCGGTATGGCTGGACGTGCTCACTGTGGCCCTGGCCGCGCGCGTGGTACGGCGTTGGGCGGGTGCTCACGCCGCGCTGCTGACAGCAGCCTTGCTGGCGCTGTCACCTCTGTTATGGGCCTATGCCCGCGAGATTCGCGCCTATGTCGCTGTGCCGCTGCTCACCGTGTTATTGCTGGCGCTGACCGATCGTCTGCTGGCGCATCCCGCCCGCCGGTCGCGATGGATCGTCTTGTGGATAGCCGAACTGATCCTGCTCTACACACACAATCTCAGCGTGCCGGTGGTGGCCTGGCTCAACCTGACCGTGGGCACAGTGTGGCTGGTGGGACGCCGGTGGCGGCTGTTGGCGATCTGGGGCGTGGGGCAGGCTTGTTTGCTGCTGGCCTATCTGCCCTGGTTGCTCGGGCAGTCGCCCAGCGGCACGCCGATTAACACCCCGCCGCGCTTCTCCCCTGACCTGGTGTGGGATATCTGGCGCGGCTATTTCGCCCCGCTGCCCGCCATGATCGGGCGTGAACGCGCTGTCGAGGTGGGCAGTGCAGCGCTCGGCCTGGTCATGCTCGCGGCGATCGGGGTCGTCTTGCTGTGGAAGCGGCGACGGCCTGCCTGGCTACTGCTCTCGCAGGCGGTGTTGTTGCCTGTTTTCAGCACGCTGGAATTGCAGGCGGCGACCATTGACTTTCACCCACGCTATTATGTGGCTGGTGTTCCGGCGACGCTGATGTTGCTGGCTGTGGCGGCGCATTCTCTGCCGGGGCGCGAAGACCTGGCACGTCTGGCAGGACCGGCGTTGCTGGCGCTGGGAGCAGGATTGGGGGCGGCGAGTTTTATCGCGCTGTTCGACACACCCACCTATCAGCACGACGATTTCCGCGCCATTGCTGCCCACTACGCGACGTTGCCAGCGGACACGGTGATTGTGATCCCCTACGGCTGGGAACCGGCGTTGGAAGTGTATTATGCCGACAAGCTAGGCATCGCGGCGCAGATTCTGGGTATAGACCTGCACAGCAGCGCCGACGAAGCGATCCGGGCCATCAACCAGGCTCTGCAGGAGCATGGCGCTCCGTTGCACGTGGAGCTATTGACCTGGTTTCAGTTGCCCGCCGATGTGCGCGGCATGTACCCTTGCCTGTTGGAAGCGGCGGGGCGGCGGACGGGATCGGTCACGGTACAGGGGCTGGTCAGCACGGCTTATATGCTGGAACACCCGCTTGCCTTCGCGTCCGTACAGAACGGGATGGCCGACTATGAAGCGCTCAGCCTGAGCGAAGTGGCCCTGGCGGGCGCGTCAACGGTCTGTCTGCGCACTCATTGGGCGGTGCGCACACCGCCGGACGAAGACTGGCGGGTCTCGGCGCGGCTGGTGACGCTCGATCCGCCGGGATGGACGCTGGCCCGCAGCGATAGCGATATTCGCGATGACGAGCAGGTGCCGACTTCTGGCTGGGGGGGCGGTCAGACAGGCGAAGCCTTCAGCCTGTTGCGCTTTCCGGCGGGCGCGCCGCCAGGGGAATACGCGGTTCAGGTGATCCTGTTCAGCGCCGGGCATCCCGATGGGGTAGATCGGCTGGTGAACGGCGTTCCGGCAGGGCGAACGCTGGCCCTGGCGAGGACGACGCTGCGCACTCCTGTGCCACTGATCGGACAAACGCCTTCGCCGCTGGTCTCTGTAGCAGAGGGGGGGATCGCTCTGGTGGGGCACGATGCGCGGGGCGGGACGCTCAGCGCCGGACAGGAAGTGCGCGTGACGTTGCGCTGGACAGCTCCGCCAGGCTGCTGTGACGAACCCTGGACAGGGGCGACGCTGGCTCTGCGGGGCGAAGTCTGGCATCTGGCGCAACCGGTGCGGGTCTTTGCTCCGTATAGCCTGGACTGGCACGCTTTCCTTGTCCCGCCAGAAGCTGAAGGTCCGGCGGCGCTGATGTTGGAAACGCCCGGTATGGAACCGGTGACCCTGGCACAATACACGGTTGAGCGCACCGAACGGCTCTTCGCGCCGCCGCCCTTCGACGTGCCCGTGCGCAGCGAATTCGCCGGTGTGGCCGCCCTGGAGGGTTTCAGCGTGGCGCAAACGGTTGTCTCGCCGGACGAGACGCTGGAATTGACGCTGGTCTGGCGGGTCACAGGGACGCCGACGATCTCGTATCGCGTCTTCACCCATCTGCTCAGTGATGCCGGGCGCGTCATTGCTCAGCACGACGACATACCGGTCGGGGGCGCGCGCCCCACTACCGGCTGGATGCCGGGCGAGTACCTGCTCGATACCTATCATCTGGTTTTCAACGAGGAAGGACGACACTATCGGGGTCTGGCGCGCCTGGAAGTGGGCTTCTACGACCCGCAGACTGGCGCGCGGGTGCCTGTCGTCGGCGGCGCCGACCATGTGGTGCTGCCGGTAGAGATTACGGTCGAATAACATGTCGCTGCTCACTCCGCTGGCACTGGCTTTGTCCGCGCTGGCGCTGCCAATCCTCATGCTCTACATGCTGCGTCTGCGCCGGATCGAGCTGCCGATCTCCAGTACCTTCCTGTGGCAACAACTGGTGCGCGACCGCGAGGCCAACGCTCCCTGGCAACGTCTGCGTTTTAGCTGGTTGTTGGTGTTGCAGTTGCTGGCGCTGATGGCGCTGGTGCTGGCGCTGGCCCGCCCCTTCAGGGAGATCAGCACCATCAGCACGGGGCGCATAGTGCTGTTACTCGATGCTTCAGCCAGCATGGGAGCGACCGACGTATCACCCAGCCGCTTCGCCCGCGCCCGCGAGATTGCCCTCGAACTGGTGGACACCCTGGGGCCAGACGACACCATGACCGTGATCCGGGTGGGGGCGGTGCCGGAAGTGCTGGCGGCGGCTTCGCGCGACCGAGTGGTGCTGCGCCAGGCCATCCGTGACGCTGTCCCCAGCGACAGCAGCGCTGACTGGGAAGCAGCTCTCACGCTGGCCGCGGCGGGAGCAGTCGGTGTGAGCGATCTGAAAGTGGTCATCCTCTCCGACGGCGGGTTGTCGCCTGACCTGCCGCCTGTGCCAGGCGAGGTGCGCTACGTACCGGTGGGCGAACGCGGCGACAATCTGGCCATTTCGGCCCTGGCGGTGTCCGCCTTGCCAGGGCAACCCCCGCAACTGTTCGCGCGATTGTCTAACTATGGCGACGAACCTGCCGAAGTCATTCTCGACGTGCGGCTGGATGGTAGCGACGTGCTGTATACAGCGCGGCGCTACACCGTGCCCGCGCAGGGATACGTAGACATCTTCGATGTCGAGTTGCCAGCAACTTTTCAGTCGTTGGCGGCACGGCTCACGCTACCTGCGCGGGCAGGAGGGCGAGACTATCTGCGCGCCGACAACAGTGCTGTTGCTGTGCGCGAGCGTTTGGGGGCGGGGCGGGTGTTGCTGGTGACCGACAAGAACCTGTTCCTGGAGCAGATCTTCCGTAGCCTGCGCGGGGTGGAACTGTATCAGGTGGTGTCGGCGGACGAATTGCCCTCACAGCCCTTCGATCTCTACGTCTTCGACCGTGCGCTGCCGCCGATGTTGCCGGAGGGCGATCTGCTGTTGATCGATCCGCCGGTGAGCACGGCATTTTTCCAGGTAGGCGCAGAGTACGCGCCCGCGGGAGCCGTGCAGGTCAACCCGGAGGATGCGCGGATGCGCAATCTGGGGCCATATATGGAGCAGGTGCATGTCGCCCAGATGCGCGCGCTGAGCGAGATTGGCTGGGCGGCGGTGCTGGCAGAAGTAGACGGTTATCCGCTGGTGGTGGCGGGCGAGGTTGGGATGCGCCAGATAGCGATCTTGCCCTTCGACGTGCGCTACCCCAACACGGATATGGTATTGCAACCGGCCTGGCCGATCCTGATGGCGGAACTGACCGCCTGGTTCTCGCCGCCCCGTGTCACCGACGCCTCTGCGAGCCTGCCGCCGGGTGCGCCGGTGACGGTGCGTTTCCTTGGCGATGCCGACGAAGCAATAATCCGCCGACCGGACGGGCACAGTGTGACGCTGCGCGCCGAGGCCAGCACCGCTGTATTCGCCGATACCCTGCAACCAGGGCTGTATACGGTGACGTTGCGGGGCGATGGTGTGGCTTTGGAGAGCGAGCAGTTTGCAGTCAACCTGTTCGATCCCGCCGAAAGTCAGATTGCGCCGCGCAGCAGCATCACGGTGGGCATCACCGAGGTGAGCCAGAATGCCCGTCAGGAGACCGGGCGGCGCGAGTTCTGGCCGTGGGCGGCGGCCATCGGGTTGCTGCTGTTGCTGGTGGAATGGGGGGTCTATCAGCGATCATTGCGCCGCACGCCACGCCTGGTATTGGCCAGATCGCAGAAAGGGACAACGGACGGTTGGCGGCAGCGCTTCTGGCGCTTGCGGCGGGCGCGTCGCCGGGACGGAGTGAGCGGATGAGCGTCACGAATCCCGCTGCACTGTGGTTGCTGGCCCTGCTGCCCCTGGTGGCAGTTCTGGGTTGGCCGCGGCTGGCCTATCGCCGACTGCGCGATGGTCTGAGCCTGGCGATCCGGCTGCTGATCGTATTGTTGCTGGTGCTGGCGCTGGCCGGGCTGCAACGTCACCGTCTGGCGGATAAGCTGGCAGTGGTGTTTCTGCTCGATGTATCCGACAGCGTGTCGCCCGCCCAGCAGAGCGCGGCGGTGGAGTATGTGCGTCGCGCCGCCGAGGCCATGGGCGATCAGGATCAGGCGGCGGTGATTGTTTTCGGGGCGGATGCGCAGGTGGAAGTGCCGATCACCGACCGGCTGGAACTGGTGCAGATCGGCGCAAACCCTGGGCGGCGCAATACCAACCTGGCCGAGGCTATGCGCGTGGGACTGGCCCTGTTTCCCGCTGATACGGCCAAGCGTATGGTCATCCTCAGCGATGGCGTGCAGACACTAGGCGACGCGGAGCAGGTGGCGCGACTGGCCGCGGCCAGTCAGGTGCAGATCGATCACGTGGCGCTGGCTCCTCTGGAGGTGTTGCAAGGGGCAGGGCCAGAGGTATTGGTGGCAGCGGTGGACGTGCCGGCGCTGGTCAATCAGGGCGAACGTTTCTCGTTAACGATCACCCTGGCGACGAACCGCGTGGATTCTAATGTAGAAGTGCGCGTGCTGTCGCGCGGGCGTATCATCGAGCAGCGGGAACTGATGTTGCAGCCTGGTCTGACCAACACTGTCTTCGAGGTGACGGCTGCGCAGCCAGGGTTTGTGGACTTCGATGTCGTGGTCGAGCCGCGCGGCGCGGATACGTTCTACCAGAACAATCACCTGGCCGCTTTTACGGAAGTGATCGGCGCGCCGCGGGTGTTGCTGGTGACCTCGGACAGGCGCGAGATTGCTTCGCTGCGGGCGGTGCTCGCCGCCTCTGGCCTGCAGGTAGACGTACAGGGGCCGCGCGATCTGCCCATTGGCCTGGCTCCGCTGAGCAGCTACGACAGTGTGATCCTGGCCAATGTGTCCGCGACAGAACTGACTGCCGATCGCATGGCGTATCTGCAGGCTTACGTGCGCGACCTGGGGCGCGGTCTGGTGGTCATTGGCGGGCCGGACAGCTTTGGCGTGGGCGGTTATTTCGAGACCGCGCTGGAAGAGACGCTGCCGGTGGAGATGCGCCTGCGCGATCAGCGGCGCGTGCCGCAACTGACCATGCTCTTCGTGCTCGACCGGTCAGGGAGCATGGAGCTTTCCAGTTCCGGGGGTGTATCTAACCTGGAACTGGCCAAGGAAGCGGTGGTGCGCTCGTTTGACTTGCTCAACGACAACGACCGCACCGGCGTGGTGTCGTTCGATGTCAGCGCCTACTATGTGGTGGAACTGCAGCCAGTGGGGGACGAAGTCAACCGGCGACGCCTGCGCGATCTGGTGGGGTCGCTGCGACCGGGCGGTGGCACCAATATCCGCCAGGCGGTTCTCTCCGCCGACCAGTTGTTGCGCAACGATCCCTCGGAGTTGAAGCACATCATCCTGTTGACCGATGGCGGGGCCGATCCGGGCGGGATCGCCCTGGCTGTTGATCGCATGTACCAGAATTACGGCATCACGACCTCTGTGGTGGCTGTGGGGCAAGACTATGCCCGCTGGCTGGAAGAAGTGGCGCGGGCGGGGCGGGGGCAGTTCCATCTGGCGCTCGATGTGAGCACCATTCCGGCGATCTTCACCGCTGAAACGTTGCTGGCAACGCGGGCTTACATCCAGGAAGAGCCGTTCGTGCCGACTGTTTCCGTACCATCTCACCCGATCCTGGGCGATCTGAACAGCACACCGCCTTTGCAGGGCTACGTGGCGACCAGCGCCAAGGAATTGGCGACAGTCATCCTGCGTGGCCCACAGGGCGATCCGATCCTGGCGGCCTGGCAGTACGGGCTGGGACGCGCCGTGGCTTTCACCTCGGATGCCAGTTCGCGCTGGGCGGCAGACTGGATCGGCTGGGAGGGGTACGACGACTTCTGGAACCAGGCGGTGCGCTGGACAATGGCCCGCGGCGGCACCGCCAACGTCGAAACCACCGTGCGCGAGCGAGGTCAGGAGGCTGTGGTGAGCGTCGCGGCGCGCGACAGGCAGGGGGGCTTCCTCAACGGGTTGGTCTTGCAGGCGGCGATCGTCAACAGTGACCTGACGACGACAGTAATCCCTTTGCAACAGGTTGCGCCGGGGCAGTACGAAGGCACCTTCACGCCTACCGCCGAAGGGGCCTATTTCGTTACCGTGGCAGGAAGCACTGCCGAGACGGATGAGACCCTGACGCCGCAAACCGTCATGCAGACGGCAGGATGGGTGCTGGGCTACTCCCCCGAATATGCGTTGCGCGACGTAGGTGCCTCTGGCAAGCGCGGCGAGGCGTTGCTGCAATCTCTGTCCCAGTTGACCGGCGGCAGATCGCTGGCCGACCAGCCGGCTGCCGCTTTCGCCCACAACCTGCGCCAGGAACGGGCGGCCCAGCCCCTGTGGCCGTATCTGGTGGGGGCGGCGCTGTGGCTGTTGCCGGTAGATGTGGGCGTGCGGCGGCTGGTGGTGACGCGCGGCGACCTGGCCCGCCTGGCGGACTGGTTGCGCCTGCGCCGTACTGAACCATTTGTCGAAAGTCGCCCGGAGCACATGGATCGCCTGCTGGGGGCTAAAGAGCGTGCCCGCCGACAACGAGTCGGCGAGAACGTGTCACCCCCGCAGCCCGGCGAGCACCCTCCTGCGCCATCAGAGCGTCCTTCGCGGCGTATTCCCAGAGTTCTGGCGGAACCCCCTGAGCCGCAGGAGACCCTGGCCGCCCGTTTGCTGCAGCGCAAACGCATTGAACGCAACCAGCAGGACCGGGACGAAACCGATACATGAGACCACGTGCTGCAAAGATGTTCCAGTGTGCGGTTAAGAGGTTGAGCGTGTGCCTGGCTCTGCTGGCGTTGTGGGGCTGCAATCTGTCGCGGGCCGGGCATGTCATAGTCATACCCACTGCCTCTTCTCTGCCGCCTGACCTCGGCGATAGCTGGATGGCGATCGCCCCAGGGATCGAGGTGCGCGAGATGGCTTTACCGGTCGCTTCACTGTTGGCGCGCGGCACAATGGTTGTGGTGCGCCTCGATCCGGCGACAGTAACTATGCGTGTGCACTACACGCCGGGCGAGGCCCATTCGCTGGCCGAGTGGCAAGAAACACTGCCGGAAGCGCGGATCATCGTCAATGGCGGCTTCTTCGACGAGGCAGATCGGGCGCTGGGGTTGCTGGTCAGCGATGGGCAGGTCTACGGGCAATCATTCGTTGGCTTCGGGGTTATGTTGCAGGGGGACGGGGTGGGGGTGCGCGTCCGCTCGTTGGTGACAGAACCCTATCAGGGAGAATGGCTGTGGCAGGCAGTACAGGCGTTTCCCCTGCTGATCGAAGGAGGGGCGCTGGCGGCCCAGGGGCCGGGCTTCGACGAGCGCTCGCGCCGGACATGGGTGGGACAGGATCGCTTCGGACGGATCCTCTTCGGGGAGACGCACAACCTGATCGGACTGGCGGCTTTGCAGGCGTGGCTGCTCGCCGCTGACCTCGATTTGACGATTGCTTTCGCGCTAGATGGGGGGCGTTCGACTGGCCTGATCATTCGAACTCCAGCGTACCAGCGCACTCTGCCTTCTTTCGACCGGCTTCCCTCTGTGATCGCACTATACACGCCGTAAGTTTTGCTGTAAGATGAATAAGTTGGCCTTCCCCGATCCAGACAACAGGTAACCCATGGCCCAGATCGTACAGACCATTCCCACCTACATCCTCACGCCTGCTGGTCTGCAGCCCACACCCTATATAGCGCATTCGCTGAGTGAGGCGGTGCAGTATGAGCCGCGCGGCGTTTATACTGTGGCGCGGACGTTTCACGGCGATCGCGTCCTGTTGTTCGATGCGCACCTTGACCGGCTCGAACAGTCAGCGCACCTGGTTGGCATTCCGCTGAGGCTGGATCGCCCACGACTGCGTGCGGCCCTGCGCGAACTGCTGCGGCAGGCCGGTTTCCCCGATACCAAGTTCCGCGTCACCGTTTCCTATGAACATCCCGACTGGGTTTACCTGGCGCTGGAACCGTTGCAGCCCGTGCCGGAGGCAATTATGCGCGAGGGCGCGCATGTGATCACCACTCCGCTGGTGCGACCCAATCCGGTCGTCAAGACGACAGACTGGATGATCCTGCGCAAGCCCGCTTTCGAGAGTCTGCCGCCTGGCGTATACGAGGCGATCCTGGTGGGGACGGACGGTTGTCTGCTGGAAGGGCTGTCCAGCAATTTCTACGGCGTGCTGGATGGCGTGCTACGCACCGAGAAAGAGCGAGTCTTGCAGGGCATCACGCGCAAGGCTATTCTGACGCTGGCTCCAGAGGTGCTGCCGGTGGAGCTGCGGGCCGTGCACCGCGACGAGGTATCACGTCTGAGCGAGGCCATGCTCACCAGCGCTGGCCGTGGCGTGGTACCGATCACCCGGATTGACGGGCAGCCGGTCGGAGACGGGCGCGTGGGGCCGGTGGTCTCTGAGTTGCGCCGGCGCTATGACGCCTGGACGGAAGAACATATCGAGCCAATCTGACTCAGCACCGTTTCAGTTCAAGGGCGGACAATGATGGAGAAAACATGATGATTGGCTCGCCTGGTTTACCTCAACCCCAACCTCGCTACGCCCGGCTTGCCCCCTTTACATGCATGGAGAAGGGGGCAGCGAAGCGCGTCAGCGCCGAGCGGGGGTGAGGTAAAGTTAAGCGTTCGAGAGCCGCTCAATGGCTGTCTGTCCTTGAAGCGTTTTAGGGGGCAGGCTGTTCGTGCGAAGTCAACCGTTGCAGTACGCGCTGCTCTTGCCTGTGCATGGCCGACTCTTCGACCTGGCGACGCAGGGTTTGCAGGCGAGGGTAGCCGTCGGAGAACTCGGCGCTCCATTCTTGGGCGAACGAACCGCGCCGGATGGCATCGAGAATGGCCTCCATCTGCCGACTGTAGCGGATTTCGCGGAAGCGCTCCAGGCGAGAGAGCATCCCATAGGCGGCGGTGCGCGAGTGCTGATCGAGGGTGGGCACGATACCTTGCCGTGCCCAGCGGCTCAGCAGGTCGCCCAGTTCGCCGGAAAGATACAGGCTGGTGCTGACGGCCTCCGGGGGGAACCCTTCGCGGTTGAGCACCTCGACGGCGGTCTGCAAGATGGTGAGCAACGCGGGCAACACAGCCTGATGGGCGAAAAGATCGAGTTCGGCTTCCTGTTGAAAGGTGAGTTCGATGGCTCCCTGGCGCAGTGCGCCCAGCGCCTTGGCGATGGCCAGCACCCGCGTCCACGCCTGCCCTGAAGCATCCTGGGCCACGCCCACGAAGCTGAAGAAGCCCGACCCATCCACGAAGCTTTCGCGCACCCGCGAGGCCATGGCCTGCGGCGCGACCAGCACCACGTCCACAAAGGGCGGCGGCTCGATGAAGCCAAATGCCACATTATAACCGGAGGCGAAGACCAGTACGTCTCCCTGGCGTAGCCCAAAGGCGATATCCTGCAGGTAGACGTGAGGCGCGATTTCGTCGGGCAGGGTGAGCAACAGCACGTCGGCGCGTTCGGTCGCGTCGGCAATGGAGGTGACCTCGAACCCATCACGGTAGGCCCGTTCCGCGTATTCGTCGTCACGGTTGCCAATCAGTACCCCGAACGCACTGTCACGCAGGTTGAGGGCGAAGGCCCGTCCCATTTGCCCGTAGCCCAGCACAGCGATGCGGCGCGGGATCAGCAAAGCCAGATCGGCATGGGACTCGCGGTAGATGACAGTCATGGTGGCGGCCTCCGCAGAGAATGCAAACCAGGATTGGGCTACTGGCCCATCATGCAGGGCATTCTACTGCGCGAGGGAAGACCTGTCCACTGAAATTGTGCCGCAGCGCAACAGCGCGGTAGTGGCTGCGTATATCATAGATAGTAGGGGTGAACGTCAGTTCGACCAGGTAGGGTGAACCTGTGAGTGAGGACAGCGATGCCCTGTGGGTGCAGCGAACGCTGGCGGGCGATCCACAGGCCTTTGGGGAACTTGTTCGGCGCTACGAACGGGACGTGTTCAACCTGGCCTACCGTATGCTGAACGAGCGGGGAGAAGCTGAGGACGCGGCGCAGGAAGCGTTTATGCGCGCCTATGTCAATCTCGACCGTTATGATCCGGAGCGGCCTTTTAAGACCTGGTTGCTCTCCATCACATCTAATCATTGCATAGATCGGCTGCGCCGGCGGCGGCTGACCTGGCTGTCGCTGGAAGAACCCCTGCCGCCGCATCCGGCACTGACCAGCGATACTCCTGGCCCAGAAGAGGCGCTGCTCACCAGCGAGCGCAATTTGCTGGTGCAGGAGATGCTCGCCGACCTCAGCCCGGAGTATCGCCTGGCTGTGATCCTGCGTTACTGGTATGACCTGTCGTATGCGGAGATTGCCGAGATGCTGGGCACTACGGAGAGCGCGATCAAGAGTCGGTTGTTTCGCGCCCGGCAGACCCTGGCCGATTATCTGGAGTCTCGACCTGTGTCTACTCTTGACCCTGTGCTGGAGAATTCGTGATGGCTCGCGATGAGATCAAACTCCAACAGCAGATGAACCGCGCGCTCGATGGCGAACTGGCAGACCAGGAACTGGCCGTGCTGCATGCCCGTCTGCAAGAGAACGCCGAAGAAATCACGCGCTGGGAACGGCTCCGCAAGACCGATGAGTTGCTGCGCACCACACCGCTGGTCGCGCCGTCACGCGGTTTTGCTGAGCGGGTCATGGCGGCCATCCTGAGTATGCCCATGCCAGAATTCGCGCGGCGCAGCCGTGGCCTGGGATTGGCACTGGGTTTGCTGGTAGCGGCTTTGCTGGCCGTGCCGGTGTTGTGGGCGGTGCTGTTCGTCTTCGTGAGCGTGATCACCAATCCGGACGCCTTGGCGTCCGTTTTGCAGACTATTCTGGATGCCGCGGGATATGTGGCCGGGCTGCTCACCAGTCTGGCGGACGAGGCGCAGACGTTGACTGGAGATACAGCACTCCTGGGAGGGCTGTTAGCGGCAGTGCTGGCGATGGCTACCTTGTGGGTTTGGTTGATTCGGCGGGTGACGGGAGGGCGAGGCACATTCGCCCGCCGTTCCAAGCCGTAGCGCGACGGGCACGGCGAAAGAGAGAGCATCATGCCGGCGAACATTTCGCGACCGCGTAAGAACCTGTCGTTCGTGGCGCTGATGGGGCTGGTGCTATTGTTGAGCGCCTGCCAGTCTACAGCTAAAGACCTGGGCGGTTTCAGCCTGAATTCTGCCTATACGCTCGCCGCAGGCGAGACTCGTTCTGGCGACCAGGTGGTTGTGGCGCAAGATATCACGCTGGCTCCCGGCAGCGGTATCGCCGGCGACATCACTCTCATGGGCAGCCAGGTGACGGTTCACGGACAGGTGAACGGCGACGTGATCGTGGTCGCCGACCGCTTTGTGCTGGGGGACGAGGCGAACATCAGCGGCGACCTGGTGGTGTGCGCCAAGGAGTTTCAGCGCAGCACGGTGGCGCAGGTCGGCGGGACGATCAAGGAGGAGTGTGCCCGCAGCAGCCGGGTGAGCATCGCCAAAGCGATTGACTCCGGCTGGTCCGACTGGCGCAGCAGCTTCTGGTTTCGCCTGGGCACGGCGCTGGCGGGCGCGCTGTTCTTCGGGGCATTGTCGGCGCTGCTCACAGCGGTTTTCCCGCGTCCGCTGGGACGTATGGCCGCTTCCATCTACCGCGCGCCCGCGGTCGCAGGCGGGGTCGGTTGCCTGACCATTCTGTTGGCGCTGGGTGTGTCCGCCGTATACGGGCTATCGTTGCTGCTGGTGTTGCCAGTTGTCTTGTTGCCCATCGTCTTGTTGGGATGGCTAACACTCGGCCTGCTCGCCATACTAGGCTGGGCGGCCCTGGCCCAGCCAACCGGCGTGTACGTGTTGCAGCGCTTGGGCCTGGAGCGGCAACCGCCCATGCTGACGGCAGGCGTGGGCGGGATCGTATTGGCACTCCTGTTGCGGGTGTGGGGCATCTTCTGGTTCACGGCCTGGATCGGGCTGATCATTGGGGCGGCCCTGGCTTCGGTAGGGCTGGGGGCAGTCATTCTGACCCGTGCGGGCAGCCGCCCCTATACGCCGCGCGAATTACCGGCTGATGGCTGACAGACGCCGGCGGCTACGCGGCAAAGGTTTCACTCGCGCTCGTAGACGGCGATCATGCTGGTCAATGTCGCTCGCGTGAACTGATTAACCTGGCGTAACGTTTCGCCCCAGGTGGCAGCAGGGCGGGCGGTGTTGGTTTCGGCCAGTTGGACCACGGCTTCGATCAGGAAATCCACGAAGTAGAAGTATCCCTGTAACGCCTGCGACAGCGACATTCCCTGTCCCTTGAGCAGACGGCCATAGATGGTGCCAACATCCTGCGCAACCTGCATTCCGGCGGCGGAAGCGGGATTGGCCAGATGATCGATCAGCGCATCCATCAGCCGCAACCCCTGGCGGCGCATGGTTTCGCGCGCCTCCGGGCTGAGCCGCTGATACCAGGGGTGGTGCATCAATTTTTCGCGCTCGCCAATTTGGAGACGAGCGCGGCCCAATGCCGCCTGTACCAATACCTGAGCCTCGGTGGGTGGGATGATACGATGCATGACGAGCCACTGTTCCAGATCGGCCCGCCGGAAACGCCGGTGACCACCGGGCGTGCGCCGGAAGGGGAGTTCTCCTCGTTCGGCCCAGTTACGAATAGTGGCCGGATGCACTCCGATGATCCGCGCGGCCTGCCCCAGACTCACCCATTCTGAGGAATCGCTTTCCGGAACAGAAGGCGTCTGATCCATCGGCCTTTTTCTCTCGTGAACGCGCCCGTAGCTGCTGCAATTCTACAGCATATCTACCGGATCGAGGTCTATGATCCACTCTTCAGGAAAATCGAGCGCTCCGAGCAGGGCGGGCAGATTGGTGCCGCGCAGCACCAGATGCCAGCGATAGAGATTGTTGCGGCGGGCGAAGAAGCAGGGCGTGGGGCCGATGATTTCGGTGGCCGTGAACTGCCCGCTGGCAATACGCCCTTCCAGCAATAGACGCGCCCGCTGAGCCTCGGCTTCAGCGCGATCCGCTGTGGGGTACTGAAAAATGAAGCGGGCCAGGCGACGGAAGGGCGGGAAGCGCTGATCGAGACGGTGCGCCAGCTCTTGCTGGTAGAAGCTAACATAATCGTGCTGAGCCGCGGCGCGGATGGCGTAGTGATCCGGCTGATAGCTCTGCACCACCACACGTCCGCCCAGCGGGCCGCGACCGGCCCGACCGGCTACCTGGGTGAGCAACTGAAAGGTGCGCTCCGCGGCGCGGTAGTCGGGCAGGCCCAGCGCTGTATCGGCGGAGATCACTCCGACCAGCGTCACCTGGGGCAGGTCTAGCCCCTTGGCGATCATCTGTGTGCCGATGAGAATGTCCGCCTGATGTTCGGCGAAGGCGCGCAAAATGGCGTCGTGAGTGGCTCCGGCGCTGATGGTGTCGGCATCCCAGCGGATGGTGCGCGCCTGAGGAAATTCAGTGTGCACGGCGGACTCGATCAACTCGGTACCCTGGCCGAAGTGCCGGATGCGCTGACTGCCGCAGGCCGGGCAAACTGTGATATGCGCGGTCTTGTAGCCGCAATAGTGGCAGATGAGCGCCTCGCGCGGGCTGTGGTAGGTCAGGGGGGTGCTGCAACGCGGGCAAGTGGCAATGTAGCCGCAGTCGCGGCACAGGATGAAGGTGGCCGTCCCGCGCCGGTTGAGAAACAGGATCGCCTGCTCGCCCCGCGCCAATACTTCGTCCAGCGCTGTGTGCAGCAACCGGCTGAAGATGCTGCGGTTGCCCGCCCGCAGTTCGGCCCGCATGTCTATCACCTGGACGGCGGGTAGCTCAGCATAGACGGCGTCTGCGGCGTCAGTGGGATGGTAACGGGCCTGCGGTGCATTGAGGCGGCGCGTCAGTTCGGCGATGCGCTCACGGTGTGCGATTACACGATCGGGCAGTGAGAGGAGCTGATAGTCACCCCTTTCGGCGCGAAAATAGGTCACCACGTCGGGGGTGGCGCTACCGAGCAACACGGTGCCGCGTGTCAGGCGCATCAGCGCGATCGCCGTCTCGCGAGCATGATAGTAGGGCGGAGCGATAGGCGGCGATTGCTTGTAACTATCGTCGTGCTCTTCGTCCAGGATCACCAGGCCTACATCGGGCAGCGGCATGAATAGCGCCGAGCGCGTGCCGACGATCACGTGAACGTCGCCAGAGCGCGCCCTGCGCCAGGTATCGTAACGCTCGCCAGGCGAAAGCTCGCTGTGCGCGACGGCCACTCGTCCGGGAAAGCGCGCCGCGAAACGGCGCACCGTCTGCGGCGTCAGTGCGATCTCCGGCACCAGGACGATGGCCTGGCGGCCCTGTGCCAGCGCCCGTTCAACGGCGCGCAGGTAGATTTCGGTCTTGCCGGAGCCGGTCACCCCGTGCAGCAGGAAAACGCCGGACTGCTCTATCGGCGGCGAGATTTCGCCCCAGTGAATCGCATCCATATAGCGCTGAACCGTTTCCCAGACGCGCTGCTGTTCGCGCGTGAGTGGGGGCGCAACCGTGGGGATAAAGTCGTATCCGGCCAACGGATCGCGCACGATCTCTTGTTCACCCAGGCGGATCAAGTCGTCCTCGGCCAGCCGTTTGAGGTGGGTGAGCTGTGTGCCGGTGGCAGCGTATATCTCGCGCACGGGCACCGGCTCGCTCGCCTGGGCCAGATAGTGCAACACAGCGAGATAGGGTGCGCCGCCGCGCAGTTCAATAATGCGTTCAACGGTCTCTGCGGGGCTGCGCAACAGCTCAACCATGGGCGGCTCGACCCAGCGCCGCACCGTGCCCGCCTTCTCCAGTTTCTTGACGATGGTAGGATTCAGTTCGCGCGCCGGTAGCGGCCCGCCCGCGGACACCAGTTGTTCCAACACGGCCTGCTGTGCTTTGGCACGACGGTAGTCGCCGGCGGCCAGACGTGCGGCTATCTCGGCGGGGGGCACGGCCAGTTCGACCCAGGCTTCGCCGCTGGTGATGCGCACATCGCCCGCTTCGGCCAGCGTCTGGACCGGGCCTTGAGTGCAGCCAACGGCCAGCATCACCGCGCTGAGCGACAGGCGATGGTGTCGCGCAGCCAGCAGCACTTCCAGCACGTTGGCCCGGCGCGACTCGCGCCCCAGGCGTGGCGCAATGCTGGCGATGCGGTCGGGCGAGATGCTCAGGCGGGCTGTGCGCACGGTTTTCGGGCGCACGTCTGGCCCTTCCAGCAAGGGGTCTTGCCGAACAATGCCCCGTTTGACCAGACCGGTCAAAGCGCTCTGCCAGCGGACGCGCGGCAGAGCGTGCGCGATCTGCTTGCCGCGTAGCGGGCCGCGTCGCTGCAACAGGCTGACCAGCCGCACCTGGGTCTTTGAGAGATCAGTAGCCTCTGGCTCAACCAGGGTGTAGAGGAAGTCGCCTCGCTTGGCAATGCCCGGCGGCAGCATAAGCCACAGACACAACCCCAGGGGCGCGAGGGTCTGCTGGGATAACCAGCGGGCCAACGCCAGTTGAGCGGGCGTGACCACCGGCAGCGGGTCCAGGCGCTCCAATATCGGCTTGGTTTGCGGGATAGGGGCGTGCTCGTGCAAGGCAACCACAATGCCGGTAGTGTGGGACGTGCCGAAAGAGACTTTCACCAGGTGACCCGGCTCAATCTGCCCGGTCAGATGAGGGGGGATGTGATAGTGAAATGTATTGTGAACGCGACGGTTGACAGCGACTTCGGCAAACATCGGCTGACTCAGGCGTCCGCCTGTCCGGAGTCGTGCCGGTAGAACAGGGCTGCGCCATAACCGACGACCTGACTGGTATCGCCGGTCACATCGCCGGAGGTAGCGTAGCCGACGACCTGCGCGGTGTCGGCTCCCAACTGCCGGGCGGCGATCATCACCGCGGCGATGGCCCCCCGTCCGCAGGCGAAGCCAGTGCCCTTCTCCTCAGCGGCGATCACCTCTGCTGGGTCGAAACGGGCCACGGCGTCAAGCACGGTCTGATCCAGGCGGCGGGCGATGCTCTGGGGGTAGAAGTGCGAGAGATCGGAACTGGCAACCAGCAGGGCTTTCTGTCCGGCCAGTAGCTCCGCCAGGGCATGACCGACTTGCTGCGCGAAGGCATAGGACTGATCTACCAGCGCCAAAGGGATCAGGCGAAAGTCGCCCAGGACCCTTTGCAGAAAGGGGAGTTCGATTTCCAGGGAGTGTTCTGGGTCGGTGCGCACCATGCGCAGCGGCAAAGTGCGCTGCAAAGCGGACAGAGCCGCACGGTCTACCGGCACCAGGCCCAGGGGAGTCTCGTAGGCGTCGTGTGCCGTGGCGACGGCAGGGGCGTCGTAGGGATAGTGTGACGGCCCTACCAACGCCACTACGTCTACCGACAGTCCGCGCACAGCTTTGAAGGCACAACCGGCCACCGGGCCGGAGTAACGGTGTCCGGCGTGCGGGGCCAGGACGCCGATCAGTTGGCCATTCACGGGGGAGATACTGGCGCGATCCAGGTAGTCATCTATGGAACGGGCCAGACGTAGCGGATCAGCCGGGTACCAGCGCCCGGCAATGGGCGACGGGCGCACATCCTGAAGCCGGCGAGTTGCGTTCATGGTCGGCTCTCTCCGCTCTGCAGGGCATTGCTGCTTACTTACATTCTACTATCACCCTGTTTGGCCGACCAGTAGCTTTGTCTGCAGAGGTGTATTTCTGGTTTGGGGCAGAATCAACACCGAGAGCACAGAACGAGTCACAGAGTATCTTTCTCCTCTGCGCCCTCGGCGTCTCTGTGGTTCAAGACCATTGCCCCAGAACTGAAATGCACTCTGTCTGCGGAAAGCGAACCGGGCGATCAGGTTGCGATCGCCCGGCGCAGGGGGCTATGGATGTGCTTACTTGATACGGGCCAGGACGTCTTCTTCGTTCATCAGCAGGTAGGTCTTGCCCTGATACTTGATCTCGGTGCCAGTGTACTTGGGGAACAGCACGCGATCGCCTACCTTCAGGTCGGTCGTTCTGTCTTCCGAGTTGCCGATCGCCTCGATCGTACCCTGCTGCGGTTTTTCCTTGGCGGTTTCCGGCAGCAACACACCACCCGGCGACTGCGATTCCCCTTCGATTGGCAGAACGAGAACACGAGCGCCCAGCGGTTCGATATTGATCTTGTTGCTCATGTGCCTTTCTCTCCTTAACACGTCGAGTTAGCTGATTCCCGGTTTGCCAGGGCCGATAGACCGACCCGTTGAGTTCCGCCGGACCGGCACGAAGTGCGTTACCGGACGGCGGCCTTTAACTTCTCCAGCAGCATCTGTTCGGGCACTGCGCCTTCGATGTAGGTATGCTCGTTGATCACCGTGCGCGGCACGCCGTAGACGCTGTACTTCTGGCCCAGGTGCGGAAATTCGGTGACTTCCACCATGTCCGCTGTCACCTTGTCCGAAGCGTAGGCGAGCTGGTGCGCCAGCATGACAGCACGCGGGCAATAAGGGCACGTTGGCGTCACGAACACCTGTAGATGCAGGGGCGTTTGCAGCGTCTCCAGGAATGCCCGTGTGCTGTCCAGCAACTCGTACTCTCCTGTGCCCACCAGCAAGATCGCTTCGAGCAGCGAGGTGAACTCGTAGCCAGAAGGAATGCCGAAGAAGCGAATGCCATAATCCTTGCCGCCTTCGCCCAGGACGACGATGGCGGGGATTTTGTCCACGTCCATTTGCTCGGCCAGGGCTTTGTCGGTCACGAAGTCGTGCACTTCCAGCGTCACCAGGTCGGAAAGTTCGGCCACTTCCTCGGCGATCTGGCGCGTTTCCCGGCAATAGCCGCATTCGAAATCCTGGGTGAACAGCTTCAGCGTCACTGGAGACTTGAGAGCCTTCAGCAAGTCGCGAACCTGTTGCTGGATTTGCTCATCCATGAGAGGCATGACAACCATCCTTGTTGCGCTGAGTATGCGTTACACCCCTTAGATGCGCCCATGCCGGACTGGTTGCGCCAACCTACGCTCATAATACCGGAAAACGCGCTACGTTTCTAACAGAAATTCGTTAGAGGTGCGTCAGAAGAGCGCCTGACAGTATAATCCTGCTGTGATCTCGCGCATCTGAACAGGAAGGGAAAATGGGCAAAGCGACAGTAACCTGGGTGCAGCGCCTGCAGTTTGTGGGCACCGATAGCACCCGTCATTCGGTTGTGATCTCTGCGCCGGACGAGGCCAATGGGGTCGGCATGAAGCCCAGCGAACTGCTGCTCGTGTCGTTGGGCGCGTGTACGGCGTATGACGTGGTCAATATTCTGCACAAGAAACGCAAGACGCTTCATCACCTGCACGTGGAGGTGCAGGGAGAGCAGCAGGCCAGCGCTCCCTGGCCATTCACCCGCATTCATCTGCACTACGTGATCGCCGGCGAGGGCTTATCCGAACGCGATGTGGCGCAGGCGGTCCATCTGTCGCACGAGAAGTATTGCTCGGTGTCGGCCACCTTGCGGCCCTCCGTCGAGCTGACTTACGATTTCGAGTTGATGGCGGACGGTGAACCCGCCCCCTGATGGCGGCATTGCTGCGTAGTGCGGACAGAGGTGTCCCATGGATTTGATCGACCTGCTGCTCGGTCGTGGCAAACGGTTCGAACGCGCCGATGGCCTGATGGGCTGGATTTCGCGGCGGATGGTCAGTTGTGGTTGTTTGCTGGCCGCCCTGGTCTTGCTGGGCGCTGTCCTGGTGATCACCGGCTTTGTGGAGGTCAGCGACAACGTCCTGACGGTGGTGATCGTATTCATCACCATCATTGTGGCGGTCGCGTCGCTGATCCGCACCAGCCTGGGTTATTAGGGGGCAAAGCACGCTGCTAGAGCGTGTTATGCACTTTTTCCCCTCACCACCCGGCCTCTTCTTCCACGCAGGTTCAAGGGCGGACAGCCATTGAGCGCATCTCGAACACTTAACTACCTCACCCCCGCTTGGCGCTCACGCGCCTCGCTGCCCCCTCTCCGACGCGGAGAGGGG